>OJIS01000493.1_pt1 | contig 12720 bp, 2 predicted proteins | sample 1595671 | NCBI WGS metagenome assembly OJIS01 (sample SAMN05416814, study PRJEB24817) | seawater metagenome | isolation source: Sea water | place: Canada:Atlantic | collected 2013-07 | reverse complement strand
CCTGAAAGTCTTTCAAGCCATCAAAATCGAAGTCCCCATTGAGCGAACCTCCCTCAATCTCCACTTCGTCCGGGACCCCGTTCAGGTTGAGGTCTGCCATCTCAAGAAAATCCAGCCGTCTCAATTCTCCCAGAATCGGACGAGACACCCGAAAACCGTAGCAGGAGTCAAAGATGGAAAGCAATTGGCCGCCCTTGATCATTTTCACAGTATGGGTTGCCCGACTCGCGATGCTGAACTTGGGGATCTCAATGCGGTAGTTTTCATCGCGGGTGGGATGCGTCACCAGCGCCGAACGCTTGATCTCGAGGCCATTGGCAAAAAGAATGATGCTGGCAGACGCGTCATCAATGACATTGCCATCCTCATCACGGACCTTTCCATAGATGATCGAGACCAGCCCGCCGTTATCCAGGAGTCCACCGGAATCCAGATCGGTTTCGTCAATAAAATCATACCGGGTGACTTCCCCCGCGACTGGCGTAAACGCAAACGAACCGTTCGAGGCTTCCCGAAGATTGCCCTGAGAGTCCTCTCTTTCAATTCTCACAGTATAAGGCGGATTCAAAGTCGGTAGTGAAATCTCAATCCGGTAGTTTTCATCACGCGTGGGGTGCTTTACCAGAGGAGAGCGCCCGATCACGACTCCTTCCGCAAAGAGAACGATGCTGGCTGACGCCTCGTCCAAAGGATTGGCAGTATCGTCACGGACCGTCCCGTAGATCACAGAAACCAGTCCTCCAACAAGCGGAGGGCCTTCAGGATCCAAATTGACGTCTTCAATGAAGTCGTAGCGGGTCACTTCACCCGGCACAGGAGTGAAGGTGAACGCGCCCGGACCGGCTTCCAACAGATCTCCCTGCACGTCTCCCCTTTCAATCTTTACGGTGTAGGGCGCACTTCCCGTGGGAAGTGGAACCTCAATGCGGTAATTCTCATTCCGGATGGGATGCTTCATCAAAGACGAGCGACCGATCTCAGTTCCGTCCGCAAAGAGGACAATGCTGGCTGATGCCTCATCCAGGACATTGGAGTCCTCATCGCGGACATTTCCATAGATGACCGACACCAAGCCTCCGCCATCCGGAGGGCCTTCGGGATCAAGATTCACTTCTTCAATAAAATCATAACGTGTGACCTCTGCCGCGACCGGCGTGAACGCAAATGCCCCCGGGCTCGCTTCCATTAAGTCTCGCTGAACGCCTCCCCTTTCAATCTTTACGGTGTAGGGCGCACTTCTCGTGGGAAGCGGAATCTGAATACGGTAATTTTCATCACGGGTCGGATGCTTCGCCAGGGAGGATCGCCCGATCTCCACGCCCTCGGCAAAAAGAACGATGCTGGCCGAGGCCTCATCCAGGACACTCGAATCATCATCTCGAACGTTTCCGTAAATGACCGAGACCACCTCCCCGCCATCCGGAGGCCCATCAGGATCGAGATTCACTTCTTCGATGAAATCATACCGGGTCACTTCTCCCGGCACAGGAGTAAAGGTGAATGCCCCCGGACTGGCTTCCAACAGATCTCGCTGAACACCTCCCCTTTCAATCTTTACGGTATAGGGCGCACTTCCTGTGGGAAGCGGAATCTCGATACGGTAATTCTCATCACGGGTCGGATGCTTCGTCAGGGACGATCGTCCAATCTCCACTCCCGCCGCCAAGAGAACGATACTCGCAGAGCTCTCATCAAGAACCTCTGAATCATCATTGCGAACGTTCCCATAGATGACAGAAGGAGGAGAGAACTGACCAAAGCCGCTCAGCAATGTCACCAACCAGAGAACGAAAACCTTCATCTTAATTCCCAGCATGGGAGTATGTCCGGAAGAAGATTTTAATATCCTTCACACTCTTTACAAAACGCTCAATCCCTTCATCCGGATTCGCAAGGAGAGCCTGCGCCGGAATCACCAGCTTCCACTCGGAGTTCCATACGGATCGGCCAATAAGGCGACTGTTCGTGAATTCATCAGCGAGAGGCTGCACAAAAAGTTCGGTTTCATCAAAGGCCCGGAAAGCCTGATGGCGCCGTGGCACAAAGTAGTCCTCGGTCAGGCTGGTGTTGCTGTTCCAAACGGTGTTTTGCGACGCCCCGTTCCCTCCAATATTAAAGGGCAGAGGAAGGGCATGATCATGGACCAGCCACTCTCTCACCACGCTGGGGTTCCCATTGATGGACGGAGTCCGCATCGTGTCGTTCCCCACCGGGAGGAAGTAGACATACGGCGTGGCACTCAGTGCATCAGGATGATCGTGATTGGGGGCTTCCGGAGTTCCAAAGTTGCACGTGATGCAGGGATCAATTCCCTTGTATCCTTCGAAGACGATCCCAACCGAATGAATCTTCGTCGAGAAGCTTGTCGAGGAGAACGCCGAATCACCGGCGCGCAGTTCCTTGCCAAAGATGTTCTTGCCATCCTCGATGGTCGTCGGGAAGGAAATGATGAATCCGGGCTGGGGAAGGTTGTTGGCATTGTCGCTCGAAAGCGCGTGAGCCGCGATATCGGAATCGGAACGCAGATCCGCCACCAGACTGGCCTTCAAGGCATCCCGCCACGCATCATCACCATCCGTCGAGCCATCCTCCTTGAAAGGCAGCTCAAAGAACTCCCGACGCAGGCTGACCGTGGTTCCATATTGATCTGGATTATTGATTCCCAGGCGACCTTTCGCGACGTCCCAATCCTGCTCCAGTTGAGCCAGAAGACTGGACAAGCCGGGATCACCGGAAGAGGCCCCGGCAAAGAGAGGTTCGCCTTCAGCACTGACTAGTCCCAATGCCCGGGTTTCGACGATTTTGCTCAGGAAGGCCTGGCCATCCGCGCTTCCCAGCAGACCGGTCTCGTAGTCGTAGGCCTTGGCCGCGAGGTAAGTGTAGCGGGCCGCTTGATCAAAGAGGATCTTATACTGCTCAAGAGACTCGGTCCGGAAGGCCCGGAAAGCGACGTCCCTGATGCGAGAGCCCTGAATAATGGCTGCGGCACGATTCCGGAAAGATTCCCGCTCGGCCTGAACCGTGTCACCATCCACAACCTTGTTCCGATAATTTTCCAAAGCCCGCTGATATTCCTGGAGACTGAGATCAGCATCACGAATCCCGCTAAAGACCGCCTTGTAGTCATTTTGCAAGGCCAGCGCGGCGCTGCGAACCCCGGCATTCTCATTAATCGTCCGCACAGCGGTGTTCTTGGCAAACTCCGCCAAATCAAATCCAACCGAGGTCCCAAACTTGACCACTTTCTTGGTGATTTCAGTAGCACTGATGACGGTATTGCCAGCCACCTTGGAGGCAAGAAGCGCTCCCCGTGCTGCCGAGGTCACGTCATTTGAAAATCCGACCATCCTGGGAAGTGATGTCAAGGTGGCCGCAAGAATCTCCTCGTAGGTCTTCTTGGTGTTGTTCGTGATGACGTCAAAGAGGTCAATTCCCTCAAGAACCCGGTTCACCGTTTTCTTTGTGACACCAAAAACCTCTTCCAGAACGATCACATCATTTCGATCACTGAGCTGATCCCGGAATCTGGAAGCAGATCTTTTGTAGGCAGCTTGAGCAGACGAGAGCGAGCGAATCTTAAGAAAGAAGATTTCTTCCGCAGTCATTACCTGCGCCAGGGCATCCTGGACGGAACCGGTGGAGGCACGTCTGCCTTGCTCGGCCGTTGCGAACTGGTAAGGACCATCGTTGAGATTCATTTCATAAGGAATCGTCCGGAAATAACTCTCATCATCCACTTCGGAAATATTCCCATCAAGGAGGTCATCGATCCCACCGATAAGATTTTGAAATTCGCTGTTTCTCACCGGAAGCTTGCGACTCACCCTTTCGTTAACATCGCTCCCAAACACTTGCTCGCGTGGGTAGACGTAGGGCCTCGTGATAAAAAAGTATTTCGAGAAATCAGGTCCTCCATAATTCTGCGGGTAGGCCCTGCCAGGACCAATATCACCGGCATAGGGAGTCCCGTAAATATCGAGCAAGCGATTGGTAAGGGCCGTTTCCTCCTGCGCTACCGTGAAGTTGTAATCATCAGCCTGATTTTCGACACTTCGCAGGAGCCCGTTGTTCGCAATCGTCCGGGCATGTGCCACAGACAGATTCGCCAAGGCCGTTTTCGCGCGAGCCAGAATCTGATCAAAGTGAGATTCGCCCTCGTCCAATCCGGAAGGTGAAAGATCGAAGAGGAGGCTGTTCTCCGCGAGACCAAGGGCATTGGTCCGATTATTCGCCTGATCAAGATGGCCCTGAATCTCAGCACCCAGCGTAGAGAGTTCATTCAGTTCAGGCACGGATTGCCGGTCGATTTTTTGCAAGCCCTCATTGATCGTGTCTTCTTCGGGAAGAAGCGCGTTCCCCATCATCCAGTGCAGGTAGTTTCCCTGTCCGGCACGACTGGCCCACTGTTCTACTCCCCAGCTTCGGGTCGCCATTGTCTTGGTATTCACCTTCGACTCACGTAGCTCCGACCATCCGGAAGCAGCGTCAGCACTCAGCTGGCGGCGGCCCAGATCGAGGATGCGGGATGAGGTCCGCCCCAGGGCTGCGGCGGCACGCGCCAGACGGCGTTCATCGAGATAATCCACGGTCACCGGTTGACCGAGAATATTGACCGCTTCCACTCGAGGCGTCCAAGTAAAGTCATCATCGGAAAGGAGACGATAGTAATTGGTCAATGAAGTGAGATAGTGACCATAGGCGTCACCGTGTCCCTGCGGATACTGCCGTAGGGCATCGCTCGCATCGATCTTACCATCGGCATCATTACCGGTCTTCTCCTTGATATTATAGTTCAGTGCATAGATCACTTCACCGGCATCGATGCCCCGGGTGAAGTTCCAGAAGAAGCGGTTGTAGACCGGTGAGACACGGACTCCGGGAGCGAGCGAATCATCCCTGCCACGCAAAAGAATAAGTTCCTCATCAATGAGTTCGGGAACTTGTCCTTCAAACGCGAAACGAGAGGTCGCGGTATTCTGAATCGTCGTGCCAATGGAAGAGGGCAGTCCCTGGTCTTGCAGGAGACGCCCCGGATCGACATCCAAAGCAATGAGCGGATTGGAAGCATCTGCGAAGGCCTCATTCCCCACCGCCAGATAGAGATCAGCCAGGTAGCCCGCAGCTAACAAAAGAGCATCATTGGCGGGGCCGTAGTCAGTGGCGGGAGATCCATTAATCGTGAAGCTTATCCCGCGGCGAAGAACTGTTTCATAGATCTCGATGAGACCAGCCCCTCCGACACTGTCGAGCGTGAGCGGGAGATCCCCCTCCCACCGGCCTCCGGCCTGGGTCAGCAAGCTGACATCTGTATTGATGGGATTATTGAAGAAATCAGTGAGGCGCTGGTTGAAGGGATTGATCCCGGCCAGGACCCGCTTGATCCATCCCTCAATGAGCTTGGGCTCGGTCCATTCCGACCAAACTTCTTCAAGAGGATGACCTTCCCCGGCCTTGGGACGATAGCGAAAAATGACGTAATTATCACTCAACGCGATGACAGGATTCAGGCCGCCAAAAATCATGCGGGGCCCCGTTTCATTATCCCCGAAACGGAACCAGGTCACGCCCGGACCACGTGGCACATTTTGAGGTGGCTGACCGTTGGCCGGTGGCGCATAGAACCACTCGTATTCATATTTTTCAGGCTGACCGGCGAAGTCACCGGTAAACTGGGCCGTGACAATTTCCGAAAGAGGATTCGCAGCCGTGAGGGGTTTCACTTCTCCCCGGTAGAGTTCCTCTCCCACCTTGAAAATGCGAATCTCGACCGGATCTCCTTCAGGAGTGAACGCTTTCCCGTTTCCATAAACCAAGGTGACATAGCCTTCACCTCCCCCAATCGCAGCAACCGCATAGGAATCAACCGCGACATCACTGCTGGTGACATTACTGATTTCTCCAACGCCAATCGAGAGATCCTGAGTGACATCCACCTCATAGGTCCCGGGAACCGTCAGGCTGGGCACGAAGGTTTCCATCGTGGTCGAAAGGCCATCAATCGCGTCCTCCCAGGAAGAAGGATCAGTCTCCGCACTCGCGAGTGCCTTGAGCAAAGCCACTTCTTCAAGACTGAGAACATTGAGCAGCACATAGTCCTCTCCAGCTCCAGCTTCGACAAACTCCCCTTCCAGAACAAGACCGCCATCCGTAGGGAGGGTTGGATCATAGTAAAAGCGCTGCTCCAAATGAGGCGGCAGGCCTTCAAAGTAGGTTCGCCCTCCCCGGGTGCTCGTGGAAATCGAAGGAGGAAGCTCCGCCAAAGTAGTCTCGCTCAGGGGATAAATCTTTCGACGGGTTGGGTCGTGAATGATGACACTTTGGGTTTTAGCGGTGAGGTTCTTTGCGATCGATTGCTGATAGAAAATCTCCGCGCTGGTCGCGCCGGCGATTCCGGGAATCTCATACTTTGGCTTTACCAAGGTATCGCCAAAAGGAAGCACCCGTACTAGCGCTGGATTATCGGGAGCACGATCCGGCCAATATGGCGTGTATTGCACGGTCAGAGCCACGGATTGACCACCGTCACCATCGTAACGCGGAGTGGAAAATCCACCACCGCCATCGGGTTCCCGCAAGAAAGGAGTCAGGGTGCCCGAGGGAGGTGCTTCATCACTCCCATCGGTGGCGGAAGGAAAGGAAAAGCCATCAAGTGTGGCGTAGTAATACTTAATCCCAAGCTTCGGGCGCACCGTAAGATTATCGGGATCGTGCGGTCCTCGATAGACCCACTTTTCACCTTTGCGATCTTCGAAGAGGAAGCGATCGTAGCTTGCGAATTCACCACTCCGCGGAGAAGGCAGATTGAAAGGTAGATCGACGGCAAGAGTGTCCACCTCCTCGTTGCGGGAAATGAATTGCCCCGGAGACTCCTCCACCAAAGGAATGGGAAGGAAACTTAAGGGAGCGGGAGCACCCAATTTGCGTCCGGCGACAGCCTCATAATCAAAATCGTAATTCTCATCCGTTCGTAGCACACGGAAGACATCGATCTCCGGGCGCTGGTCGGGCGCCGTATACCGCACCAAAACATAGGGTGAGGACGTCGTATCGGAGAGATTCAAATCATCACGTAAGGCATAAGCGCGATTGCTCGCGAGAATGGCATGTTCCTCATTTGGATTGTAGCCCACGAGCGTGGGGTCATTTTGGGTATAAATGGTCCCGGCTGCTGCTGCTGCATTGAGATCTCCACTACCAGCACCTTCCGCCAACACAATAGCAGGGGCGTCTTGCGGCCAGGCGAGTTCATATCTCGTGAAGTAGGATGGAAAATAGATCGGAGGGAGAGCGAGCCCCTTCCCCTCAGGTGGATCACGTCGATCGAACCACCACACATCCAGCATGTCGTTATCCCCTGCAAGATTCGGGTCCCCCTTCTTAAGTGCGGCATTGACGGGAATCACCGCCCCTGCCTCCGCCTCCGGAATACTGGTCGCGAAGGGATCAATGTATGCCGAGGCATCAATGGCATCCCCTTTGCTAAGATCAACCCAGGCTGCCTCGCTACCCGCGCCCGCGGGCGGGGTGAGCCGCTCCCCGACAAGAGCGGTAAGCACATTATCGTCATGATCCTTGTCACGAAAATTGTCAGCATAACGAGGATCCGTCAAAAATGAATCCAGGACAGACTCAACCCGCACGAACCAGAATTCGCCTTCCGCTCGCAGGAGGATCAAACTCCGGTTGGTCGGATCACTTCCGTCAACCGTGACTTCCAAATCGAGAATGTTATTACGATTTGCCTGACGCCCTTCGGGGTCATCCTGCGAAATCAACTCAAAGGCCACCGCATCATCGAAGATCGGCAGGGTCCCGGGCCCGGAAGTGAGATCACTCGGGCGGATGTTCACCACGTAATCTCCCAAATCTTCCGGCCAATATTGGCGGTAACGATTGAGAAATTTAGGCCACTCCAGGCCGGCAATACTCTCTTCCTTCCAGTAGACCTGGACATCTGCCGGGGTCTTGGTCTCCCGCTGGGCATAATACGAGACCTGTCCATCAACCTCGAACTGACCTGTGAAGAATCCTTCATTCGGATTGGTCGGGAGATTCAAAATTAAAGACGGAGTGAATGCGGCGAGGTTCTCGGTGATTCTCTGTTGGGCATTCGCGAGTCCGAGAGCCCCCTTTGGCAAGGGGTAACTTTGCAGCCCATCCTGCTCCGGGCGCAGCGGGTAGAGACGCTCTCCAATTGGAACGTCAACCTGATAAGGAATGGCATTCTTGACAATATCAACAACCTCAACCCCGATCTGGCGACGCCGGACCGGACCGTTTGTTGAGCGCTGCTCGGCCAAAAATTCCACGAGAATCCGTCCTTCCACATTTGTGGCGGCAATCTTCTTCTGGGTCAGGTCATGCCAGATCGTACGGGTCTCGACAAACTCCTCTGCAGTGGGAGGAATACTCGGATCAGGATCAAAGGCATCGGCACGGTTCACCGAAGATTTCACGGATTCATTGAACGCAAAACGAATCTCCTGCACCTCGCTGGATGCCAGGGATATTGACGGAGCACTGAAAGGAGCCTCCGTCCAAAATATCGTGCGCGGTTCCTGACTGGTTCCCGCGGCGACGAAAACAGTCCGGCTCACAAGGCCATAAATTGCTTCGCTCCCGGCAGTCTGCCCAATCGGATTTGAAGTTCGAAAGTGGATCTCAAGAATTCCTGGCTCGGAGGCGTAAACAAAACCTTCTTTCAGATCTCCATTCTCCTCATCCCCTCTGATAATCTCCAGCCCATCCTTCTCTCCGACCTTGGAGAGCGCATGGGGGCTGTAAAAAAAGCGATCGGAAATCTGAGCAGGGTTGAAAGTCTGATTGATCGCGCTTCCCTCGGTGCGATAGAGGAACGCCCCCTCATCACGTCGAACCGGTTCACGGCGCAGGGATCTCGGATTCCCCGTCGTAAGCTCGGTGAAGCTCGGTGTAGGAGTCGCAATAATATTCCCAATAAAGTAATCTGGAATTGCCCCTGAAAAAGTCCCACCCACAATCGACAGGCCTAGCCGAAGAGTCGCGTTTTTCGGAAACTCAGGCAACGATCCAGGGTAGGCTCCCGGGGAGTTGTCATCATCCGCAACAGACGGACGGGCAATCACCCCAGAAGGTGATGAAAACGAGCCGAACTGACCGGTCGTCGCACTTCCGAGTGCACCACTAAGCCCGGGAATCCCCGCTCCGAGGAGTGGATTGCTCACAGTGGGTTCCACCGTTTCGGCCTGTGCAACAGCTGATAGAACGAGAAGCGAGAAGAGAGCCTTGCGGAGGAGAGACGTCATAATGAAAAGGGTGGGAATCAACAACTCTCCTACTTGGAGGAGCTTTTAGAATTCAGATTGGAGACAGGGGCGGAAGTCAATTTCCTCACGAGAGTTTCCATTTGAATAAGCCGGACATCCATCCCCTCGACCTGTTTTTTAAGGGCTTGCGCTTCTCGATAGATCTCCTGCGTTGCTGAAACGTTAAGCATGGAAATGGCCTCGTAATCCACCATGCGAAAGTCATTGACCTCCCGGCCGTAGACAAAGACCTCGTCTTGATCATCTGTAAAAGTTGTCCGGAAACGCTTTTCTTCTACTTCGAGAACCTCGTAGACATCCTTTGTTTCTTTTGAGATCAAGCGGATTTTCTCACCCTTTTTGAGATCTGTCGCCAGCACGATCCAGCCGTCTTTGATGGTCGCATTCTTAAAAATATCAGGAACGACTCCGGTGGATTTATTGATCGCTTGAGGAAAAACCTCTTCAACCTGCTGGGCGATCACTTTCTTGGAAACGCCAGTCCCTTGGGCTATTGGGTCGATGAAGGTGTAATCGGTAATCTCGATCTTATTGAGCACCGCAAGATCCTTTGACGAATTTGATAATCCTGAGATTTTCTTGATGCGCTCGTCCGAAATTGCGAAATAACCACCAGCCGCCATAAAATCTGAGCAGTAGATGCCCAAAGAAATATCGGATATCTCCCCAAGTCCACCACCGAAAGTAGTCGTTTGGTCCCAAATAGTAGGACTACCCTGAACATTCCAAAATAAACGGTAGGTATCCCAGTAACTTTGACTTGAAAAGGTCTTTTCAACATGGAGCGCCGCTTTCGGATTAGTAGTCCCAATGCCGAAACGTCCATCGTTCGTAATCAACATCCGTTCCGTATTTTGAGTATAGAAAGAAAGCCCCCATTGTCTATTGCCGGCCGTGCGCTGTGAAGAAATCCCTTCAGTGCCGCCGCCAAGCTGGAGGCCGGGAAAGAGGCTACCGGTGTTTGTCGACGAGGGATCAATCGAGAGAGTCGTGGCACTCAAAGTGCCGGTAAAAATAGGGTTGGAGGCTCTCAAAGTGCCTGTAAAAGTAGGGTTGGAAAGCGAGGCCTTGGAATTCAGCTGAGCCTGCAATCCGGACGTCACTCCATTGAGATAATTGAGCTCCGTATTATTGACCACTCCCGTGCCAAGTTTTTGGGCATCCACCGTACCATTGCTGAAGATGGACCCGGTAAGCGTGCCATTCGTAATAGCATTGGCAGCCAAGCCTCCGGGAGCGAGCCCCTGTGCCACAACCGCGACCTCGGATACCTTGGCCCGATACGAGAAGGCATTGGTAAGAATCCCCTGTCGAGGAAGGAACTCAGCACCGCCAACCGGGGTAATTCCAAAATAATATTCGGTTCCGGCACCGTCGGCCAGAGCCGCAGAAAGACCTGCCTTTCCAGACGCCACTCCCCCTCCCAGGGAGATTCCATTTCCAAGAACAATACTGAAGTTCCCTTTAAAAACAGTCACGGTTTGTTTCTCGCCCCAGACCGCATTTACGTCGGTGGGTGACGTGTAGATGCGGAACTCAATATCCCGGTTGGTTGGGGTATCAGGCGCTACGACAGCTCCGTCGTTATCTGTAAGGATTCCCTGGTAGGTCATGCCGTCCGGGACATCTGCGGCGCAGATCCCGACGACCAAGGCAAAAATGAGTGAAGTAAATTTCATGGTTGAGGAAATGGTTGGATTTTAAAAATGAAAATTGAGTTAGGGAGTAACGGAAAGAGATTCAATGGAGCTGACTTTTTTGAGAGCGAAGACTCCCTGGGAACGGAGGGTATCCTTAAAGACGCCATCAACGTCTTCGCGGTAGGTTCCCGAAAGCAAGGTGGTGCCCCAGCCGGGCAAGGTGCCTGCGGCATCCGCCGGAGATTGCGCGTCGAAGGTAAAGGTCAGTCCTCTCGCAATTGTAAATGACTCCTTTCCCGCCCCGAGAGACTCTTTAAAACGGGGCCCAAGATTGTCGTGATCCGGATGATAGGTATGCACAAACGGATTGGTCGGATCATCGTGCGGAGTGGAGACCCCGCCAGAGAAGGACTGGGCGGGACCGAAACTTCCACTCGAAGTCAAAAGCGCCTTGGTATCGAGAGGAAGATGGGCCACCGAAAGGCGCACCGCTTGATCGATGTCAGCCGGATCCAGGAGGCTCTCGTCCATCGTCAGGCCGACAGGATCAGAAACCGGGAGGCCACTCAGAACACCCAGGTAGACGTGCGAGAGGAGGGTCGCCTTGCCCGTGGCATCAACATGCATGATGACCTTAAGCGGATAGGGACGCTGGACTTTGGGGAGAGTGGTGGCGGCCTGGGGAGTCGTGAGGTCTTCAATGACTTCAGGAGCACCCGTGTCGGGATCAAGGATTGTATTACCATCCTCATCACGACGGTAACGCTTGACGATGCTACCGACTTGATCGACCTCGATTTCACCCACCCAGAGGCCGGCCATCGAAGTCTTCTCGGCACTGACCGAAAGGAAAACATCCTGCACCCCATCAACGGTAATCCGCAGGACCGAACCAGAGCGCTGCCCTACTGTCCCGCCAAGAGACTGGCGGTCGACAATCACAGTGAGACGTTTCTTTTCGCCCGGGGCCAAACTGATAACCCGCGGCCCGGATAGTGGAGTGTTGGTTGCCTCCGACCCGAGACGGGTGAGCAAAGGAACTTCTCCTACTAGAGTAGGCTGACCGGATGGTGTCGAAGATGGAGATTCACTACTCACCGAAACCGTCATCACCTCTTCACCAAGATTGCTTAAAAGCAGGCTCGAAGTCTGCCCGGCCTCGCCGAAGTTCAGGTCCGATCCGGATTGCGAGGCAATGTCAAGAGGACCGACAAATCGGGAAAAACCCGAAAGGTTGATCCAGTAGGCTTTATTCCTCTCGATGGTCCCCACCGAGGGATTCACCACCCTGGGATTGGTCCCGGGAGAGATGGCCCCGCCATTGTAACTGAAAATCTCCGCCTCCGAAATGGGCAGACCGGAAGGCTTCAAATAATCGCGGAAACGAGGACCGGTGCCCGTGCCATTGACGGGAAAACCCACCAAATGCGCCCGATCGCTGCGCCATCTGATCTCAGGTAAAGTCGGCTTACCGACCACGGAAAGAGTCTGATCGGAAGCCCCATCTTTCATCCGAACGAGGTATCCATAGTTGGCCTCAAAGCGATTAAAGTCCGACCCGTCGGCATCGCCCTTGATCCAGACGGCCCACTCGCGACCTGTCGGGACCGGAGAGTTTTCATCGAAAAGTCGGGCGTCATTCCCTTCGGGCTGCCAACGCCAAATTTGCTCGACATCAGGAGAGCCCAGAAAGATCTCGTCGAGGGTGGTATGAGTGGCATCCACGAACTGTCTCTTATACACATCTCCGAGCCCACGAGACCGAGGCTGATCTC
>OJIS01000492.1_pt1 | contig 12735 bp, 7 predicted proteins | sample 1595671 | NCBI WGS metagenome assembly OJIS01 (sample SAMN05416814, study PRJEB24817) | seawater metagenome | isolation source: Sea water | place: Canada:Atlantic | collected 2013-07 | reverse complement strand
TCTACACAGAGTAGATCGTCGGCAGCGTCAGATGTGTATAAGAGACAGATCCACATCACAACTCACAGCCGACAAACAGTCACTTGTGGTGCCTGAACAGCTGTAGTTTGACACGATGAAGCCTGGGGCATAGCACACCGATGATGCTGCGCACGCACCGCCGAAAGACGAACGGGTCGTGCAGTTTGATGTATTGTACGCTAAGCCAAACGTTCCGTCGCAATTGGTTTGATCTGACTCGCAAGAGCAGCAAGGATAGTCATAGGGCGTGCCATCACTGTCGCAAACGCATGTTGCGCTGGCGTTGATGAATCCTGAACACTCATGACTTTCGAGGCAGTTCCATCCAGACTCGCCACACTCATGCGCGACCCCATCAACGCACGTCGCTTGACAGCAGTCACCTCCATCCCAGTCGCAGGCATGTGAATTGTACGGGTAGTCTGTGTTTGGATCGCAATTTCCGTCACCAAGCTTTGTCGTATTTTGCACCAGGCACCCACCGTCTTCGTAGAAACCCGCGCAGGAACAATGGCAATCGTAGCCATTGGCAATTAGCGTGCTGCACGTGTTCGTGTCGATGTGATCGCCGCAGAAGTCACTGTTGGTGCCATGAATGGCTTCGTTACACTCTTCACAATTCTCCTCGCAGTCGTGGTCGAACGCATTTGCTCGGCTCGTGCAGGTTTCGCCAGCCATGTTTGTGCACAAAGTACATTGCTGAGTGACTGTGCCATAGTAGTCGGATTCGTTGGCGCAGTAGTATGCAGACGTCGAGCTCGCAAATCTACAGTCACTGTGAGAATTGCATGCGACACTGCATAACTGCGCACTGGGTACTGCTGTTGTGCCGTTGACTTCGCACACCCACGTTAGTTCACGTGCGTCAGCAGTTGTAGCTTCGACGTTGTGCGGACACTGTCGAATAAACACCTCGTTCACAAAGTCATCGTGTTGCGCGGTTTCCGTGTAGTTTTCGATGGTGTACCCACTGGAATCCCGAAACACAGGCAGGTATTGGCCGCCGTTGTCGAGGGCATTTGATACGTTGACGTCGACGCACAAGTTTGCTGTACAAATGCGCTCCGAGGAAGTCGCCACGCTAGCGTTCGCTAGACACACGAAAGTCAACGAAGAAGCATTGGCGTTCTGGTAGTAGCCCGAAGTGCAGTTGATGCGAGAGACATTCACAGCGCTGCCATGAGAGAAAACCAACACGTCGTCGTCGTTGTACCAGTCCGCATCGGGGAACTCATCGCTGAATTGGGCGCATGAATAGGGCTTGCAAACCGTCCCCGATGGTGTGGCCGTGCCACCAACAGAGGTGCAGTTCCATGTTTGGTCGCTGTCCACTTGAAACCCTTCTGGGCAAACCACCTGCTGCGAGTACGAGTTGTCACCATCGTACAAGAATGACCCATGCACGAACGTTGTCACCGATCCCAAACTTCCACCGTTTTGTGTGAAGCCATCGAGAGATGCGTTGACACAATTATTAGGCGAGCAAAGCGACGAACTTGGCTCGGCAACCAGTGCGTCAAGACAGGACACTGTGACGTTGTCCTCATCGGGTTGAGATCCACTGCTATGATACCCACTGACGCAGTTTGCGATGTCAGTTGGAGCAATCTCAGCGTCGTGCAGCACGGGAGTTGTGCCACCGAACGTGCCGCCGTGGTGGACATGTTGGCCGTCCGATGAATTAAACGTTGCGCACGAGTTCGGAACGCAGTAAGCGTCGTGCGTGAGATTGCAGTCTGAAACGTTGTACCCGTCGACACAAATCGGTGTCGAGCATCGTGTGCACACGGACCCACCGACAGAAAAATGCCCGGCTTGGCAAGGTTCACAAAGCTCGCCGTCAGGAGTCGCTGTGCCACCGTTGCTTGCACAAACCCAATGGAGCGATACATTGCTCCCAAACCCGCCGTCGCAATTTGATATGTTGATGGGATCAACAGGTCCACCAGTTGCGACCGCCACGGGACCGTTGTAGCTTCCCCCATTCGTTGTGGATCCACTGACATCGACACTTGCACACGCAAGCCCCTCACATGTGGCGTCCGCCGCAAGCGTGCAAGCTCGGCGTAGGTATCCATCAGGACACGAAGTGGAGCAGTTTACGCATGCGTCACCAGACACCGAGAAAGTGACTCCTTCATCGCATGGCGTACACAACAAGCCATCCGGTGTCGCCACGCCTCCGGCGGAGGAACAGTTCCAATGGACATCCTGGGTCGGTTCTGCTCCGGCATTGCACTTTGAAATCCCGGTGATGTTGTCGCCCGACGCTACTGGCGTCTGTCCCGACCACTCTCCACCATTCACCTCAGCAGCGAAGGTATCAATGACACTGCAGGAAAACGGCGCACACCTGGCGTCACCTGTCGCACTACAGTTCACCGCGGAGAAGCCAACATCACAACCGGTCGGTAGCAGGGAGCACGAAGTGCACAGCAGTCCGTCGTCGGAGAAACTCGTCGAGTTGCAGGCCGCACACACATCGCTGCTTGGCGTGGCAACACCGCCAGAGGACTGACAGACCCAGTATGGAGACGCGGTTGTGTCCGGCTCACTGCCAGCCGCACAAACGATGTCATTCGTGTCAATGGCGTCAGCATCGTGAACTGGAAATGCCCCAAGATACTCTTGCATTGTCGACGACTGTGAATTGCAGTCGCAGTAGGGGATGTACGCCGTGACGTCGCCGCCAGCGTTTGACACTGGGTAGTCGTTGGCGCAATAGGCAAACGTTCCATCAGAGATCCGCTGAACAACCGCCACACAGTCGGAAATTTTGTCGCAGATGGCCACAGCGCCCGCATACGCGGTCTCGTTGAGAGAGTACCCTTCGTATATGTATGCTGGGAAGTCAACGACGTCTGCGCAAGTTGCCGGACTAATCGTGTCAAGCTCCTCATCCCAACATTTCGGGAAAGAGCACACGTCGCACAAGCCCAAGCCGACATCGTCGCAGTCCACATCGGTTTCAAACCCATTCTGCACGCCATCCGAGCATGTGGCATACATGCATACATCGACATCCGAGGTCCCCACCCCGCCTTCGTCCGTGCACACCCACCGAGCAAATTGACTGGGGCCAAAGTGGTCGTCGCAGTTCACAATGTTGGCGTATGCGATGCTGTCTCCGTGGGTTACCGGATACGCGCCGTCGTACTCACCGCCGTGGGCCCCTCCGTTGTCAACTGTGCTAAAGTCGAAGGAGTTGCACGTGCACCGCGCAACGTATGCAGTGTCGCCCGACCCCGGACTGGAGACTGGTGATGTGGTGCATAGGTAGTACGTGGCGGAGGCTTCAATCACGCCAAGGCAAAGTGTGTCCGCGTAGCAGGTGTCGAATATGGAGGACACAGCTTCGGCAGTACCTGTGTCGTATGTGCAACTAGCGTTGCCAATTTCGATGGGGTCAACGAATCCACACGGGCACGCGACACCGCACGCTTCCACTCCACAGTCCAGTCCGTACTCCGCACCATTCGCGGTGCCGTCTGAACATGTCGGGCAAACGTCGCAGACTGTGCCACCACAGTCAACCCCTGTTTCTTCGCCACCTTGAACTCCATCCGAACAGGTGTTGGCCCCGCACAGTTGTTCAGATGGGTAGGCAGGACCATCTTGCGAGGTGCAAATCCACGACAGGCCAGTCTTCGGAGTTTGGTTCGGGTCGCAGTTGATTGTGTCGAAGGTGTCACCATGAGCAACCGGAAACGTAACTCCGTTTGCTTCACCGCCAAGCGTGTTCGTGCCGTTGAAGTCAGCATAGTCGCAAGTGCACACGCCAGTGCACGCACAAGTGTTGTTGCACGCGTAGGGCCCACAGTCGACACCGTCCTCGGAGTGAAATCCCGGCTGGTTCAGCTCTCCGTCGGAGCAAGTGGCCTCGCAAGCGGAGCAGTGGATGCCGCCGCAGTCAACAAAGTCTTCACCCTGATCTTGAATTCCGTTACTGCACGTTGCCGCAGAGCACAGGGCAAACTCGGGAATGGCAAACCCCGTTGTTGTGTTGCAAGTCAAGAAATTGTTGACGGTGGGGGAGATGACTGCGTCTGTTCCTGTGAGCCCGAAGAAGATATTGCAGTTAGCGACGTCGCTCTGGTTCAGCAAGTCGCCGTCGTCGAGAGGCAACGGGCCAGTGTATTCACCACCCATTGCGGGGCTCTGACCCTGCACGTTGGTGCTGCTGTCGACGCAATTACACTGACCGGGAAAGTCGGCACAGTCGTTGGTTGTTGTTGTCGAAGTCGTCGTCGTGGTCGTTGGCGTCGTAGTCGTGGTGGTCGTGGGGCACGGGCTGAGAAAGGCCATGAACGTGCCAACCCCTACATCCGTGATTTCGGACCAGCAAATGCGGTACGTGGTGGAGCTCGGCTTCACCAGTACGCCGGTGCACCTTGTCCACGGCGCTGGGAAGTCAGTGCCAGTGAGGTCGTCGGTGCCGACCTCGCAAAATGCGAAAGCTGGCTCGTTGGACCCGAAAGTCGCCGTGTAGTCCGTATAGTTGGTACAGCCGGCGTTCGTGGAAATGTCCGCCGTGGACGGCCAGCTGCACTCAAGACACCACTTTTGGAAGCCGTTATAGTTTGTGCTGGCCCCGTTGTCGAACAAGCCAGTGCCAGCTGACACAGCCGTTTCGTAGCAGAACCGGTACCTGTCCGCCGTGAACCCGTGCTCAAGCACTGCAACGCACCCGGTGCTCCCAAGACTGTCCTTGTAGTCTGCTTGAAAACTGGCATGGTCATCGCAATAAGCCGTTGCGTCGACCAAGTTGGTGTAGACGTTGTTGATCTGAATGACGTTGTCGCACGCGGCATTCACGGAGACGTCGGGACTACTGTCCTCCGGCCACCCGCAGTCACGCGTTTCGACCGGTGTGGTGGTTGTCGTCGTCGTGGATGTGGTCGACGTCGTTACACACTCACGGGTGTACCCTTCGAAGAGACCAATGCCCTCGTACGGCGGATCACCGGTGCAGAAACGAAATCTGAAGTCTTTGTCGGTGTGGTGAAGGAACCCGGTGCACGGCGACCCGTGCGTTCCGACCCGGCAGGCAGTTGCGGCGGCCGCAATGGTAGTGCCGTCGTAAACGTTGTCAATCTGCGAGTAGGTGTCGCAAGTTGCAGTCAGCGCAATTGTGCTGACGTAGTGCGAACCCAGTACCCCACACGGGTCCGTGGTGGTTGTCGTCGTCGTCGTTGTCGTCGTTGTCGTCGTCGTTGTCGTCGTTGTGACACACGTCGGGATGTACAGACCATAAGCGAAACCGCCAAGACCGCTGTCTTTTTCGTACGACCCGATGCCGGAGTCGGGATTTGTTCCGCAAACGCGGTATTTGCCGTTGGCGGGTTCGGTCAAGGCATAGCTTGCACCGGCACCGCCATTGTGGAACCCCAGCGAAAAACACTCGTTCGAGGCCTCGCAGTACGCTTGGGCGTCTGCGAGTCCTGTATTGATAACGACATCATCTTCTTCAGGGCAGTAAAAGAATTTCTGGAACGCTGGGGTCGCAGGCCACGAGTAGGAAGAGCACGTTGCCATGTTGCACACCGGGTGGAAGCCCTCCCAATTTTCTTGTTGTCCAACAGCCGCCTCATAGATGTACGATTCGCACAGTCGCCACTTGCCGGTGCCAGCGATGTTGTGCAACAATCCATAGCAGTAATCCGTTGCTTCACACGTTGCCTGCGCGGATTCATACGCAGTTTGGTCGTCTCCCAGCGTGAGCACGGTATTGAACACGCAGGTCGCCCTTTGCGTCAACATTTGACCTGTCGTGAGATCCGGCCAAGTCCACGAAGCGCATATAGGCCCATCTCCGGCTACCGAAGTGATCTGTGTCAAAAACCATAGCAATTGTCCTCCAATCGAGACAAGTGTAGCCAGCCGTGTGGTGTCGCACCCCTTGGACTTCATTGGCACTGAGCACACACAGAGACTACACCCCCGAAATGGTAGCAGTCAGCCCGAACGGTGATATCGCCGCTGCGGCATTTTGCCTGTGTTCGCCAGTAACTTCTCGAAATTTCACGGTGGGGAGAGATCACTGCAGCCGTCTTTCCCGGGATTGAATCCGCGGGAAAAAACCTCGCACGCAACTTGTGGTTCGTACCACGCGGTGGTTGGCGGTCAGGAAAACGAGAAAAGTCTCGGCTGGCATGGTGACGGTGGGTAGCCTTGTGGGAGTGGTGTGGTGCGTACGTGCTGATTCGAAGCGTCGTCAGCGTCAGTCGGTACGGCCGCACTAATATTTGTGACCCACGTCCTCAGTCAGAACGCCCAGCGGACGGCGTTCTCAGGGCCAATTGGTGCAACCAGTACTGGTGCACGTACGTCAATTCGTCAGTCCAGAACGGAAGCATGGATGGAGTAGTAGTATTCATTGATGTTGTTTGTGTTTGTTGTTGTGGTTGTTGTTCCGTTGGAGCTTGGAGAGCTTGGAGGACTGCTGTTTGCCGGCGACTGCGACGCACGTTTTGTTACCGGTTACTTTTACGAACGACCAGACAGACGCACCGGTAGGTACTCAGTACCGGTAAAACTCATGATCGACTGGCAATCACCTCCTCCTCCTCCAGTGTTTATATTCGATTTGGACGATTTGGAGAGATTTTTGTTCCGCTAACATCCAGAATATTCCCTTATGATCATGCCAAGTTTGCTCTTTGTTGACACATGATTATGGTCAGATTCGGACAAACATTCCAACACAGTACAGACTGTAGTTCGTTCGTTCGGCCGCGGGTATCTTTATTATTCCTTCTTTCCTTCTTCCTTCTTTCTTCTTGTCATCCATCTCATCATTCTTGCATCCCTTTATTTTATTTCGTCTTCCCTGCAGTTCGATCGGCCCTCACCTCACTCATTCCGACACAGACAGCCTCATGAGGGGCGACTGGATGTATGTATGTTTATGTACATGTATATACGTATCGCGTTCCCCTCTCCCCTCCCTCCCAGCGCGGACAAGAAACCAAAGTTGGCGGCCGTACAGCCAAGCAAGCCAGGTAGGTCCGTGCTACCGGACGGCAGGCACACGGTGAAACGGCGCACGCACTCTCCGCATGCCGTTGATTCCTGTCCGTGCGTTGGCTATCATTATATTCCCACTTTCGTCTCGCCGGGCTTTCCTCCAACATTTCCGAGGGGGGTTGTTGCCGAGTGGTGGCAGCCTGGCGCGCGAATCGAGTGGAGTCGAGCTGTCAGCCTTCGACACTGCGTTCGTCGACTAAGCCAACCCGTTTGGTAGAATAGCGCGCTGCGCGTGGCACGCGCCTTGTGAAACCCACAACCACAACCCCACCCCCCACCACCAACCATGGGTGACCAACAGAAGCCACCGCCCGTGTGGTCCACGCCGTCGTTTTGGGGCCTGCTGTGCGACCCGTTTGCGCAAGGGACCATGCTGGAGGCTGGTGAAATCGTGCATGGGGTGCACGGTATTGCCCGCGTACTGCAGGACGTCGTCCTCAAAGACCAGGCCTCCAAGGAGGAATTCCTCCCGGGCTTCGGCCCAGCCAACTGGCTCCAGTGCGATCAGCTCATGCCGCTGCTGAAAGCGTGCTTCGACATTTGCGAAAACGCGTCCAAGATCCAAGAACCGCCGCAGCTTACCGCGCTCGCTGTGGAAATTCAGACGCGTATCAGAGGTATGAACGTGAACGACGTGTTGCTGCTACCTGGTGGGTGGAACGACGGCTTCCGACACAAGTCGAAGGTGACGTTCGTCGTCGTGAAAACCGGCCAAACCGCAAGGGGTTCAGAATACACGTTCGTCACGTGCAACAGCGGCATGGGCAAGCGCTACCACCTTTCCAAGGCTACGGACGACGCCGAGTTGCTGTACGCCACTTGTTTAGAGCTGGACAGAATTCCCGGTGCGAAGATGGAGGATCCATGCTTCATCAGTTTCCTCCTGTCGCAGCCCATGCAGCACGAGGGGCACCGCGAGGAGACTCTGTACGAGGCGTTGCTCCCCTGGCTCGGTGGCAAGCCACTTCTGCAAGCGCTGACCGCGGAGCGAATCGCCGCTGCGGAGTTCCGAACTCCTGCGTGCGCCAACACGTCGTCCTCCACAAGCGTCCTGGAAGCCGTGCTCTACATCCTTCGGCGACGGGGCCTCACCGAGCCGCAGGTGGCGCGCTTCGAGTTCGCACTGCGTCTGGCTCACGCTCGCGCTGCCCGCGCCGACCTCCAGAAGCTTCAGGAAGCAACCGAAACTGCTGCGGCGATAGAATCGGTCATCGAGAAGCTTCGCAGCATTACGCTGGTGGACAACACCGACACGCCACGCACGTTGGAAGGGGTCGATGTCGTCGGCTTGTTGTTCGGGGCCCATTGGTGCCCGCCCTGCAACACGTTCACTCCCGAGCTGATTCAGGCGTATAACCGCATGCGAGCTGCCGGTGCCCGACTGCAGATTGTGTACGTAAGCTCGGACCGCAGTGCGAACGCTTTTGCAGGCTACTTCGGCACCATGCCGTGGCTTTGCGTGCCGTACCCGGAGCAGCAGGCGCGCGAGGACTTGGGCCGCATGTGCAACGTCTCCGGAATCCCCAACTTAACGTTCGTGCGGCTGAGCGACGGCGCCATGATCGCCGATGGACGCCTCAAAATCTCGAGAAACGAACCCTTCTCACAGTGGTTTGGAGGTGCCGCCGCTGGAAATGCGGCCAATGCGGCCGCCGGCCAACCAGACAACGCAGACAACGCCGGTGCGGGCGAGCAAGAGGCGCCGCCGCAGCCCGAACCTGAAGAGGAAAAACTCACCCTGGGCGAGGCGCGCATCATCCGCTTTGGCACGACTTTCCTAGCCAAGCTGGCCGTGGACGAGCACGCCGCCCTGCTCATCACCAACGAGGAGCTCACGCAGGTGAGCGCTCTCGTGGATGACATCGAAGCCCGCATCAGCTCTTTGCTGCCCGCAGCTGCCGTAGCGGAGAAGCTGCTACCGCCAGCCATTGCCGCGACTGTGGCCGCGCCTCTGGCAGACCTGGGCAACTCTGGCCTTCTGCTGAAGACTGGCGAGGACAAGTACCGCGGAGAGCGCACCGAGCTGCGCCCGTTCGCGCACGTCAACCTACTGGCACTGCCGTCGCGGGCCGACATCGTGACCCCAGAAGCTGCGATCGACGCACTAGAGCTGTGTGGGCAGATGGTCGTCCAGCTGATGGACAACGCGATGAAGGCTAACGCCGTGGTCACGCAGCGGCTAGCCACGGAGCACCTAGCCATTCAGCTGTTGTGCAACTGCCTGACTGAGGTCGTGCCCATGCCAGTACCTCCGGAAGGCGATCGGAGCGACGACATATGGGCCGTCCAAATGACCCAGGAAAACCAGGTTCGGGGCATGCGCGCCGTGTGGCGTGCGATGCATCAGTTGGCCCTGTTATTCCAGGATATCGATACGCCGTCACGCACGTTTGACTCCCAACGTGCCGTTGCGTCGATGTGCGGACTGGCCGTGCTGGACGCCGTGGCGCGGACGCGTGCGTCAGACAACGTCATGGCTCTCACCGAAATGTTGTCGGAGGACGGCGGATTCTCCATTTCACTGGACATCGGCAGGCAAAGCCGAACCACAGTGGACGTCGGCAGTGCGACGTTCGAGCTGGCGTCCACGCAGCTGTGTGACGCACGCAATGCCGCCCTGGCGTACCTCACCGCCATTAAGGGGCGCTGTCGCAACGAGCTGTTCTCGCTAAACCAAACCAATGAAATGGACGGGGCCACGCACGGGTACTCCATCAAGGTCGACCGGTACGACTCCGCGATGGGACCCTCCAGTGCGTACGACTCCCACGCCACGGTGGCGACGATGCGCTTCGTCGCGAACTACGTTGAGCGCATGGGGTATCCAGTGATGCCCCGCAACCAGCGTCTGCCGTCCGAAATGCACGCGCTGCTCGGCTGGCTTTTCGGCCATCATCCAGAGCGCTCCGGGTCGGATGTGCCGTTCAAGACTCTCGCCGATGAACACCCCGAATGGCCCATGTTCCGCGACACATGCATCGTGTTTAAGTTCCTCAGTTCGATGATCAGCGAGCAGCAGGAGATCTTCATGGTCAAGCGTGGAGGTGGTGGCGGCGGCCGCCGCAGCCGCTTGATGCGCAGCTTTCGCCTCGCGTTCGAGACCGAAGACACCAACACGCGCATGCGTGACTTCGGCGCGCGCCTTCAGAACTGCCCCCCCTTCGACTTCGGTCTCCTCACCTACATTCCGGAAATGAATCGCGCATACATGTTCGTCTACGGCTTCGGTGGACGGAAGGTCTTGTGGGGCGAGGGTGTTGTCCTCAAGAGTCCAGCTCGGCGCTTTGAAATCCTCAATGCGCACGAGCAAAGCGAGACCATTGATTTGTCGAAGGCGACTGAGGAAGACATCCTGCACCGTGACATCCTACCGCAGTTTAACCACACGCTGTCCGTGGAGGAAGCCGAAGCATTGCTGTCCTACCTGACTGTGGAGTACTGTCGACTGCCGCTGGTCACACACTTTTTCGCGGACCTGCAGTGGGTCAAGGACGAGGCCGCTCCGACCGGCAGCACGGCGCAGCGTCTGCAGCGCGGCAACAGGGCCCAGTACATGTTCAACGACAAACTGCAGTCACTTTTCCGCGCCGTACTGCTCGAGCAGGGCACGTGGGTGGCCGAAGCTGACTCGCTTCGCGCGCTCATCGAGCGAGTCCCCATTCGACGGACCCAGCAGGAAGAGTCGGCGGCAGCCCGAATGCGCGCCCTCGACGCTCGCGTGTCCACAGAGCAGCGCACCCTCGGCACACCTCGGGGCACTCTGCTGAACGAGCTCCAGTGAGTCTTTTTGCTTTTACCGATGTTTCTCACGTGGACTGTTGCGCCCTCTGTTCCAACAGTTGTTTTTGTTCTGTGCCAATCTTGTTGCTGTGCTTGTTTGTTTGCATCTGTCGGTAGGTTTTCGCCAGATGCCTTCCTGACGCCGTTCCTCGAGATGCTGCGATTCACGTTGGAGCTTTCTGACGTGTCCGTGCACTCTGCCAGTGCCAACTTCATCCTGTTCTTCGTCGAGCTCGCGGTCACGGTGGAGTCCTTCCTTGTGGCCTGCGTTGATGACCCGCGCGAGTGCTTCGACAAGCAACGAGCACGATTAGTCAGCCTCCGGGCCGAGTTGTCGAAGTTGCTGCGCCGAGACGTCTTCGCAGTTCTGCAAAAGTGGTTGGATGAGGCCCACAACGAAGTTAGCCGGGAGGGCGTTTACAAGGGAAATTTGCCGACCTGCGTCGTAGTTCGCAGCTACATGGCGCTCGTGTGGTCGAACATGCGTGAAGAAGAGATGAACACCGAGACGGTGAGCATCTTCCTTGGCTCCATGGCGTTCGTGCGCGGCAACCACACCTACGGGCAGACCTTGCGCTGCTTGGACCTCACCATGGAGGAGCACGCGGACGAAAAGTTGGTGAAAAAGAAGGTGCTTGACGAAATGGTCAAGTTCCTCCAAGGATGCGGCATTGAGCCTCACGCCATAAAACCCGAGTACGTGTGGTGCCATCCACCCTCCCGCTTGGCGTTGTGTTGATTGTTTTTTGTTTTTGTTTTTGTTTTTGTTTTGTTAGACCTTGGAAGTTTGCTGGTGGTGGTGTTGTTGTTGGTGGTGGTGATGCTGCTGCCTTGTGGACCCGCCGACCATTGACTCCGCGTCATGCACCACTTGGCTGCGCAGGTATCTCATGAAGTTCATCACCGGTGCTCCCGTGTGGTACATCAGTGGGTCGACGATACTGAGAGTGCCCATGCCCGGCATCACCACGCGGCGTGCGGGCTTCCCAGCCCCGCCTGTGGAAGTCCCTGAAGACCACTTGGCATTTGTGTTGCAGAACAACCGCGCCACCATTGTCCGCTGGATGATGCAGCAAACGCAGGCCACAGTTGATGCCGTGTTGCAGACCGCCGTTCAAATCCGCATGGTGAAGAAGCATCGTGTTACGATCGCGAATTGGACTGCCGTTGGCCCCGCCATGCCGGGGATGTGGGTCAGCCCAGACGGTGACACCATGGTGAACATGCAAACGGGCGAAGTCTTATTGAAGAACGCTGAGTTCCGCCCTGTGCCGGAAAGCATGGCGGCCTTTGCTGACTTCGAGGCCATTTTTGGCAAGGAGTCGCTCCAGTGCGCTCACCGTTTCCAGCACACGAACCGCACTTGGGTTGAGATCATTAACTCCAACCACGAGCTGATGGAGTGGACAGAACACGATTGGAAGGACCAAGGCGTGGGTGTGCCGGCGCCAGTGCCGTCGCTCGCATTTCCGCAGCAACAGGATCGTGGAGCCATTCGCAGTCTTTTTGCGAGAGCAGCGCCACACCTGGTCAACAACGCCGGCAATCAAACGCCGTTCGCTGACTGTTTGATCGCCATCTATTTCTCTCGCCATTCTTGCGGACCGTGCCGCCAGTTTACCCCGCGCCTTGCGGACTGCCACAGCGCATTGAAGCGCCGCGGTGCGAACTTTGAGGTCGTCTGGATTTCCGTCGACGAGACGGAGGAGGCGGCTCAGCAGTGAGTTCAGCCAGTGGATTGCTTGCGTCTGCTCGCGGACCACACACTCGTTGTGATTGTGCCACTCGTTACCGGATGACGAAGTCCGCCGGCACCGTGCTGTCTTTGGGTTGAGTGAGTGATTGATTAATAATTGGTTGGTTGGTTGGTTGGTTGGCTGTCTCTTATACACATCTGACGCTGCCGAC
>OJIS01000489.1_pt1 | contig 12859 bp, 12 predicted proteins | sample 1595671 | NCBI WGS metagenome assembly OJIS01 (sample SAMN05416814, study PRJEB24817) | seawater metagenome | isolation source: Sea water | place: Canada:Atlantic | collected 2013-07 | reverse complement strand
GGACAAAGCTGGCGGCGGACACCGAGTTTGAAAGGATGAGCTATCACGATGAGGATGGAGAATTTCCTTCGATTCAGGCGTCGGTCGTTTTTTCAGGAAAGAACCTCAGTCAAAGTATCCATCGCCCGGAAGTCTGCCTCGATGCCCAAGGGTGGCAATTTATGTCTGAGAGTTCTCTGAACTGGGAAGACATCCTGCCAAATGGTGAAGTCCTGCCGGTCAGGAAAATTCTGTGCCGTCGGATTCACCGGCTCATCAAGGAAGAAGGAGAGCAACCGGAGGATGTCATTTTACCGAACGGCGAGAAGGCTTACATCTGGCAAGTTTTTTACTACACCTTCGTGGGTCATGAGAAGATTGTCTCGGGTCACTACGAGCGCACCGGAGAGGACATTAAAGACCGCCTCCTCAAAGGATACGACCAGCGGTGGGCCTATGCGACATTTTCCTCCTTGATCACCAAAAAATTGACAGACCAAGGGATTTCATACGGGCCGGGCGCTTCATTGGATGAAGGGCAGACGGAAGAACACGTTCAGGCCTTTTTGAAACGCCTTCTTCCAACCGTCATTTCCGACCCTGGAAAGGGTCAAGATGCCTCATTGGATAAGGGTGGAAATCTTGGCTCATGAAGGAACGGGGGGCGAAACAACATTTTTCGATTCAGGTGCTCCAGGTTTTGGATGCCTCGCTGATTTGGTTGTCCTTTGCGATGGCCTCGTGGGTTCATGGCCCTCTGCGGAGTCTTCTCGGCATGTCGGAGCTGGAAGCCGGTGGCTTGGCGGGGATGACCTGGGTCGTTTTTATCGTCGTTCCTCTCACCCCTCTGGTTCTGGAGCGCTTTGGGCACTACGACCGGCTCCTGAGCAGGCGTGGTGTTGATAATTTGAGTATCCTGCTACGAGGGATGTTGACGGTGATGTTGATCATCGGGATTGTCACGGTTTTTGGAAAGATCTGGGATACCCGGCGATTGGTGCTTGGTTCCGGAATTTTCCTGAGCTTCTTGCTCCTATGGCTTCGGAGCCATTTTACCAGCCGGATTTTGCGGGCCCGTGCGGCGTCGGAGGGTCTTCTGGAGCGAGTCGTGTTGGCGGGGGGACTTCAAGAAACCGAAGATTTTCTCAAAGAACTGGATGCCGATGTTCTGGAAGCCTGGAAAGTCGTGGCTCACTTTGATTTGAATTCCAAGACAGTGGAAGACCTTGATGGTCTGATCAAAAGAGAGTCCGTCCAGCGGGTGGTTTTTTTAACAGGTCATACCGAATTTGATCGCGTGGCGCGAGCGGTGGAGGCCTGCGAGGTGCAGGGTGTGGAGGCATGGATCAGGGCTTCGTTTTTACGGACCCAGGTGGCTCGCCCCAGTTTTGATGCAATTGGAGGGCAGCCAATGTTGGTGTTTCGATCCACTCCCGAGCTTTCGTGGCAGCTTTTTGCCAAGAAGCTTGTCGATATTTTCGGGGCTTTGACGGCAGTGATTCTTTTTTCTCCGTTTTGGATCGCGGCCATGATCGGAATTCGTCTGGCCAGTCCGGGCGCGCCGGTATTTTATACCCAGGAAAGGGCCGGGCTTTATGGCAAGCCGTTTCGGATCTACAAATTTCGGACGATGATCCCCGATGCCGACAAAATGCTCGATCGGATTAAGGAAGAGCACGGGAATGAGGTGGATGGCCCGGCTTTTAAGCTCGCCTCGGATCCTCGAATTTTTCCATTCGGTCAGTTTTTGCGGAATTACAGCATCGATGAGCTCCCCCAGATGATCAATGTGCTCAAGGGGGAGATGAGTTTGGTCGGGCCAAGGCCCCTCCCGCTTCATGAGATTGAAGCGATCGAAAAGTCGTCACACCGGCGTCGCTTGAGTATGAAGCCAGGGATCACGTGTATTTGGCAGATCAGTGGTCGCAGCGACATCACGGACTTTGATGAGTGGGTGAAACTCGATTTGGAATACATCGACCGTTGGTCGCTTTGGGAAGATTTTCGAATTTTGTTTAAGACCATTCCGGCAGTCTTGTTTAGTAAAGGGGCACGATGAGCAGGTTATTGAACATTGCGTTGTTTTTGGGGGCTCTCTCTTTCGCTGTGATTGGGGCGACGGGAGTGGATTTGGTCGGGAGTCGGACTGGCGTCGGGCTCATCGGTTTGGGGGTATCGGGTATCCTGCTTGCGATGGCCCGATTGGTGAAACCGGAAATCGGAGGGCGGCTTTGGCTGATGATTTTGGTGCTTTTGGGGGGAGGGTATTTTATCTGGCGAGCGGTGGCGGCAGGGCCCGTGGGTCTGGCGGTGCCCGATCTCATTTTGATTCTGCTTTTTTTGGGGATCTATCTTTCTGTGTCATCGTCGGGGAAAGGGGCAAGGCAGTTTTGGCTTTCACTTTTGGCCGTGCTGGCGGTGGCCAACGTTGGCGTTGCGGTGGCCCAAGCCGCATCCGGGAACACTTTCCATGTCTGGCAGGCAGCTCCTGAGACTGGGAGGTTTACGGGAGGATTGTTTGGTCACTACAATGCCTTCGCCTCCTTTCTGAATGGCTCGGTTTTCTTTTTTCTCTCCTATTTGTTTTTCGGTCGGAATCTGCTTTTGAGAAGTGGATGTGGTCTTCTGAGTGTGGGATTGATCGTCGCTCTTGTCCTGAGTGGTTCCCGCGGCGGTTGGGTCTCGTTTGTCATCGGAGGCGCGATCTGGATGGTTTTGGTTATTCTTTATCTGGTGCAGCGTAAGAGCAGGATGGTGGGTGTGGCCTCAATCGCTCTGGTTGTTTTCGGAGTCGGGGGCGTGGTGAGTTCGTTCTGGGTCATTCAAAAAATCACCGATAAACGAATCGAGACGTACAACAAAGAGACCGGTCGATCTGCGACCGGTGGGGTGAGGGATGGCGGGAGATTGGCTTTCCAGCAAATGGCCTTTGAAGTGTTTCTTGATAATCCGGTTGCCGGAAAGGGTCCGCGCGCCTTTTCCTATCTCGCTCTGGAAAAATGGGATCCCGACTCGTTGGAACTTTGGATGGGGGACCCTGAGTTTGCCCATAATGAATACCTCCAGGTTCTTTCAGATTACGGACTGATTGGCTTTCTTGTCATCATTCTCCTTGTTTTCGTTCACGGGGTGCTTGGTGTGACGAGTTCCTTGAAGGGAGATCAAGGCGATCCGGTGCTGTCCATCTGGCAGGTGGGCGCGGCAGGTGGATTGGTGGCCGTCCTTTGCCAATCCTATTTCAGCTTTATCTTTCACTTCCCCGCTTGCGTGGCGTTGGTGGCTCTGCAACTGGGGATTCTGGTCTCGCGACCGGTTTCGACATCACGGACAGCGACTCCTGCCAATGCTCCAGGGCGGGTCGTTGGACTATTGGGGATGGGCTTGGCGGCCGGACTTATTTTTCTGGGATGGAACCTTTCCCGATCCTATCTGTTGGCTGTGAAGGCCGGTCAAGAGCCGGCCACTGCGGCCACGAATGATGATCTCTTGGAAGGCTTGGACGCTTTGGAGGAAGCCGGGAAGCTGGGTTGGGATCCTAAGATTTACGAAGTCGTGGCGCGACGCGCCATGTTTGAGGCCAATGCCGCAGTCAAGCGAAGCGAGCCTGAAGAGGCGAAGGTTTTCAACCTGCGAGCAAAGGCCGCCCTTGAAAGCGCCTTGAAATTGAATCCCCATTTTTCTGCTGCGCTGGCGGGCCTGCCCCGGGTGGAAGATGCCCTTGGAAATCACGCGGCCGCTGAAGAGGGTCATCAAAAGGCAATGAAGGCGATTTGGGCTCGCGAGAATTCCTTGCGGCCACATTTTCACGCCGCGCGGAGTTCCTATCTGCAAGCCTTCAAGTCTGACAACGATGCTCAAGCCCTCAAGTTCCTGCGTGAGGCAGAGCGGAGAATGTTGAAACGCCGTGAGATTTTGAATAAATTCCGGGAGCTTCCCTGGGAGAAGGAATTTCGGCTCGAGTTTGAGGCCTGGATTGCCTCCCACGAGGCGCGGCGCCTCTTCCTGCACGGAAATGACGTTTGGATGAATGCCCGACCCCGAAATCCCGAGTTGGCTTATGCGTTGCTGCTTGAGGCGCAGAAGCGATACCAGCTGGCGGAAAAAGTGGTGAGCGATAAAGAACCTCGCTGGGACAAAGAGCTGAAACAGCTTGAAACCAATCTTGGCTACCTCAAAGCGGGCCAATTTCGCCCTGCCCCACTTACCGGGGAACAGATTGAAGAGGTCATTGCATCGGAAGCGAGTCTTGATTCCGCACCGCCCACCCGCTAAGCCTCTCCCCAGATGATTTCCAACTTCGGCATGAAACTTTTTTCGGGCACCGCCCACCACGCCCTCGCCAGTGACATCGCCGATTACCTGAAGTGTCCCCTGGCGGACGTCAGTGTGACGGCCTTCCCGGACGGTGAGACCTTTGTGAAGATCAACGAGAATATTCGCGGCGAAGACGTTTACATCATCCAACCGACCTGTCCGCCGACGAATCATAACCTCATGGAGTTGATGATCATGGTGGATGCGGCCAAGCGCGCCAGTGCCGGGAGGATCAATGCGGTCATTCCATTCTTTGGATATGCCCGTCAGGATCGCAAGGATCAGCCCCGCGTTCCCATCACGGCGAAGCTCGTGGCTGATCTTTTATCCGCCGCCGGAGTGGACCGGGTGGTCACCATGGATCTCCATGCCGCCCAGATTCAGGGATTCTTTAACATTCCGGTCGATCACCTCTACGGGAAGCCGATCATCATCCGCGCCATCCGTGAGCGCTTTGGTGATCAATGCGAGAACCTCACCGTGGTTTCGCCGGATGTTGGTGGAGTCAAAATGGCCCGCGCTTACTCTGATGCTCTCGGCGCGCGCTTGGCGATTGTGGCCAAGCACCGGGTCTCAGCCACCGAGGTCGAGGCCATGCAGGTCATTGGCGACGTCAATGGCCGGGATGTCGTGCTCGTGGACGACATGACCGAGACGGCGGGCACACTCTGCGCCGCCGCTGAAATTCTCAAAGCCCAGGGTGCGAACCGGATTTTCGCGGCCGTGACCCATGCCGTTATTGGTGATTTGGGCCATAAGCGTATCGAGGAATCTGCCATTGAGGAGGTCATCACGACCGATTCCACACCGGTGACCAAGCGGGGGAAAGTCAACCCAATCTCCATCGCCGACATCTTTGGAGAAGCCATCGACCGAATTCATAATGAAAAATCTGTCACTTCTCTCTTTGACATTGACGCTCCGTCCGTGTAACCAACCGCCCCGCGCGTGATCTATCGCGGAAAAATCAACCCATCCATACCATGGCGAAGACCCAAACTCTCAAAGCTGAAACCCGCAAGCGCACCGGATCCGGTGTCCTCAAGCAAATGCGTCGTGAAGGCTCCCTCCCCTCCGTCATTTACGGCAAGGGCTCCGAAAACATTAATATCAAGGTTAACACCAAGATTCTCACCGATATTCTCGCACACAGTGCTTCGGAGAGTATTCTCGTTGATCTGGAAATCGATGGTGGCGCTTCACAGACAGCTTTCCTCCAGTCCACCCAATATAACCCGCTGAGTGGTCATCTCGTTCACGCCGATTTTCTGGCCGTGACCGAAGGGATGAAGATCAGCGCTTCCATTCCGGTCGAAGTTCACGGCGAGCCTGTTGGTGTTAAAGCCGGCGGTATCGTCGAGCAGCTCATTCGTGACCTTGAGATCTCTTGTTCTCCGAAAGACCTTCCTGAGAAGATCGAAACAAGCATCGAGCACCTCGAAGTTGGTGATTCCCTCACCATCGGTGATCTCGTGATTCCTGAAGGCGTCGAAGTGGTCCTCGCTCCCGACGTCCTTGTCGCCATCGTGAACGAGTCCCGCGTCACCAAGTCCGAAGGCGGAATTGAGGGCGAAGAGGGCGAAGATGGTGCTCCCGCTGCTGAAGGCGATTCTGCCGAGTAAGCCATTGCTTCAAATTTCAAAACGCCCGGCGCCTCGTGCTCCGGGCGTTTTTCTTTTCCATGACGGAAGGGAAGCCTTACCCTCTGCCTGTGAGCCTCAAATGCATCGTCGGTCTCGGAAATCCCGGAGAAAAATATCTCAATACCCGCCACAATATCGGGTTTCGAGTCCTCGATACCTTGGCTGACCGGGCGGGGAAGAAGTTCCAGTTCGAGTCCAAATGGGAAGCCAAAACCTGTAAGGTGGATGATGTCCTGCTGGTCCAGCCGATGACCTATATGAATGAAAGTGGCCGCGCGATTGGCTCGCTCGCTCGTTTTTTTCGCTGGGCGCCGGAACAAATTTTGGTTGTCTTTGATGATGTTTCCCTACCGCTGGGAAATCTCCGCTTTCGGATGAACGGTGGTCACGGAGGCCACAATGGTGTGCGTTCACTGCTCGCCCATCTTCCCGCTGACAACTTTGCCCGCCTAAAATTGGGCATTAGCGGGTCCAGTGGAGAGCAGCTTGTGGGGCATGTTTTAGGCACTTTTACGACGGCGGAACGCGAACTCGTTGAAAACACGCTTGCAAGAGCCGCCGATGCTGTTCAGCTTGCCGCTTCGAGTGGTCTTGAAACGGCCGCAAATGAGTTCAATACCCGAACTCCAAAGAAACCGAAAAAACAAACGGAAGAAGATGAATCGCAAGTACGAGGGCATGATCGTCCTGAACACCCAGGGAACGGAGAGCAGCATTGATGATCTCGTCAGCACTGTTTCCAAAGAGCTCGAAGAAGAAGGCGCCAAGCTTGATGAAATCAAGCAGCTCGGTCGCAAGAAGTTTGTCTACAATGCACGCAAGCTCGATGGTGGTCACTACGTGAACTACATTTTCGAAGCCGAAGCCGATGTCATCGACAAGGTTCAAGCTCGCCTTAAGCTTAATACCTCGGTGCACCTTCAGCACTACCAACGCCTTTCCTAAGCCCCAACCTCTCACTCGCTCACGCCATGGCCAACGTTAACAAAGTCATGCTTCTCGGGAATATCACCCGGGATCTTGAAGTCCGCTACACTCCCAAGGGAACTGCGGTTTGTGATCTGGGAATGGCCGTGAACCGGATTCGTACCGGTGACAACGGTGAGAAGATTGAGGAAGTCACCTTTGTCGACGTCACCCTCTGGGGGCGTCAGGCCGAGCTGGCCGGGCAATACCTCGCCAAAGGACGTTCCGTCTTCATCGAGGGACGCCTTCAGCTTGACCAGTGGGATGACAAGCAGACCGGCCAAAAGCGCCAGCGTTTGCGCGTAGTCGGCGAGAACATGCAGTTTATCGGCGGTCAGGGCCAAGGTGGTGGCGGCGGAAACCAAGGTGGCGGAGGATCTCCGCCGGCCCAACAATCCGGTCCACCCCAACAGTCTGCTCCGCCCCAGCAATCGTCACCGCCTCCTTCGAATCAAGGTGGTGCTGCCGCTGCAGATAGCTTTGATAACGACGACGACGATATTCCGTTTTAGGATTGATCGTGTCCATTTTTTCAAAGGAGCCACTTTTTAAAAGTGGCTCTTTTTTTATGAGCTACCCGGGCTTTTGCCAGGGCACCGAACCTCCGCGTTGAATATGCGCGCGCATTGCCGTGGCAAGTTCGCGGTAGATTTGCGCTTGCCGCTCCGCGAGATCGGTGGTCTCGAGGGGATCTTTCTCGAGGTCGAAGAGTTCCCATGGCCCCATCGGTGAGTTTTTGACCAACTTCCACTTGCCCCGTTTCATGGCCCAGGAGACCTCGCCCATGTATCGGAGGTTTCCCTCGCGACGTGTGAAAAAGAAATCACGTTTTTCGGCAACTTGCATTCCGGTTTTGAGCAGGGTGAGAAAGGGGCGGGCGTCCAGGCCTTCCTCAGGCTTTCCCCCGGCGGCTTCGATAGCGGTCGAAAAGATGTCCATGGTGACGGCCGTGAATCCGGTGGAGGCAGGTTTGATGACTCCGGGCCAGACGGCACAGGCGGGGACGCGAATGCCGCCTTCATACATGTCTTGTTTCCCTCCGCGGAGGTTTCCGCAGTTTCCGCCCACGTTCGTTTGTCCTCCGTTGTCGGAGACGAAGAAGAGGAGGGTGTTTTCCCACTGGCCGTTCTCCTTGAGCGAGGCGATGACCTTGCCGATGCCATCGTCCATGTGCTCGATGAGGGCCACGAGCTTGGCGCGCTTGTCATCGATGCCTTCCTCACGGGCCACTACCTTGGCCAGCCAATCCTTGGGCGGCTGGATGGGCGTGTGAGGCGCATTGTAGGCGAGATAGAGGAAGAAGGGCTTGTCTGATTCCTTCTTCGCTTCGGCTCCGAGGTAATCGATGGCCCACTGCGTGAAGATATCGGTGGCGTGCCCTTCGGGATCGACCTTCTCCTGATTGAGGCGCATGTAGTGTTGCCCGTGACGGAGGTGCTTGTAGTAGTCATCCATCATGTCGCCGAGGAAACCATGGAAGTGGTCAAAGCCGCGGGTGTTGGGATGCGCCTCCTCATCCAGGCCAAGGTGCCATTTGCCAATCGCGGCGGTGGAGTAGCCTTCCTTTTTGAGAGCCTGTGGCAGCATCGTGGCCGTCGGAGAGAGATAGCCCCAATTGTCCTCCGGCTTGGTCCGGATGACCCCCGGGACGCCCACCAGTTCCTGATACTTGCCAGTGAGCAAGGCGGCCCGCGTCGGCGAACAAACCGGGCAGTTCGCGTAGAAGTTGGTAAAGCGCAAGCCGTTCGCCATCAGCGCATCGAGATGCGGGCTCTTGAGGTCTTTGGCTCCGTAGCAGGAAAGGTCCCCATAGCCGAGATCATCGGCTACGATCACCACAATGTTCGGCTTCTCCGCAGCCGAAGAAGAGACCACGAGAGCAAGAAGGAAAGAGAGAATCAAGCGCATGAATAATCATTAAATGGCGAACACTAAGAACCCAAGATAAACCGTCTGCGTGACTTCAGTTAATCCACAAAATTACGACCTTGCCGTCAGAGTGCTAGCCTCATCAATCCAATGACGAGCTGACATCTTCTTTTTTTTCAATGAGCGATTCATAAATGACACGGCGGCTTCACTCTTGCGTCGCAATCTGGAATGACCTTGGCCTTCAGCCAACTTGAATTTGGTTGGGTGGACCCAGCCAGTTTGGCTGGGCTGATATGAGGTTGGCCTTTGGCCAACAGGGTGTGAGGAAGGTGGTGGGCGTTCTCTTGGCCAAGGGCCATATTAATACCAGCCCCACGCAACGCGTGGGGTTTTAGGTGCAGAGAAAAGGGTTCGCTGAAGGCGAACGTGATAAGCTAGTCCCAGCAATAGCGTTCATCGAATTCGACGCGGTATTTTTGGCAGAGGGATTGGGGCATCTTGGGGGAGGATAATAACGTTGGCCTTCAGCCAACCTGGTTGATGGATGCAAAAACCCAGCCCGATGGGCTGGGCTGGTATTAATTTGGCCTTTGGCCAATAAGACTTGGAGAGGAGCCCCACGCATTGCGTGGGGCTGACATTAATTTGGCCTTTGGCCTTTGGCCTTTGGCCAATTGGTTGCGTGGTCGGTTTTACTTGTGATCGGCAGGGCCGACGAGTTCGACGAAGTTGCCGTCGGGATCCTTGACGACGGTGAGGGCGACATTGCCGCCGGGGATGAGGGCAGGTCCTTTGGCGAGGACTTTCACGCCGGCTTTCTTGAGGCGCTCAAGGGCGACCTTGGTGCTGTTGACGTGGACGGTGAGGTAGCTGAAGCCGAGGCTGCTGGTGATGTAGGTTTGGTCACTCTTTTTGCTCTTCTCCATCGCGGATTGCATGAGCTTGATGGTGGTCGCGCCCTTGCCTTTGCCGAGAGCGAGTTTCTTGATGACGATTTCCTCGCCGGCGCTGAGGCCGGATTCCTTGGTGACTTCCTTGGCAGCAGTGAATTCACCGGTGGCGGTGAAGCCGATGGCCTCGGTGTAGAACTTCATCGATGCGTCGAGGTCGCTTACGACGATTCCAAGATCGATGGTGGCGGTGCGGAATTCCGATTCATCGGCTGAGGCAAATGAAAAGAGAAGGGAGAAAACGGCGAGAATACTGAGTGGTTTTTTCATGGGCGGGTATTCTTGATTGAATCAGGATGGGGTGGCCAGCCTGAATCTCCTTTTTGGCTTAGCGCACCGGATTTAGCGGGCTGGTGCGCTTGGCGAGGATCATGCTGAAGGCGACGAGGAATCCACCAAGAGCGAGCCCCCATCCGGGCGATTCTGTTTTGAGGAGAAGGATGGCTTCGAGGACGCCGCAGACCGGGATGAGAAAGCGGTAGCTGGCGAGCAGGGTGACGGGAAAAAGAGTTGAGAGATGATTCCAGATACTGAAGGCGGTGGCGGAGACGAAAGCGAGCCAGAGGGTGGCGATGATGACGATGAAGTCGAACATGTCCGGGAGGGCGTGCAGGGCACCTGCGCCAATGCCTGCGAGGCCAAGGCCTCCGAAAAAGAGGGAAAGACCGGTGGCATTGACGGCGGACATAGTGGGTTTGAGGTGCGAAAAGATGATGAGGGCGAGAGCGCCGCTCCCGGTCGCGGTGATCATGTAGACTGCGCCAAGGATCGGATCGCCCGCCCCTGCACCGGGTTTGTAAATAGCGAGGGAGACACCAATTCCTCCCAAAACGAGGCCGAACCATTGTAGCCGGGAAGGCCAAGGTGTTTTTTGAAGCAAGGGCGCGAGAAGCATCCACCAGAAGCTCCCGGTGGCAACGAGCAGGGCGGTGAGGCTGGCGCTCGAAACCGAGACGGATTGATAGAAGAAGACGTATTGGATGAAGGTCTGGGTGAGGGAGAGTCCGGCAATCAGAAACCACGGGGTGGCCCGGATTTCGCCTTTGAGGTTTTTGCTGACGACCAAAAGTCCACCACCCGCGAGAATAAAGCGGACCCCGGCAAAAAGGAAGATCACGGGGAGGGATCGCTCGAGGCCGTTTGCGTCCCAGTGTTGGTAGACCGTCTTGATGGCCGGAAAGGCACTGCCCCAGAGAAGCGAGCAGATCAGGACCGGCAAAAGCGGGCTTTTACGTGAAAACACAGGGGAGTCATCGGTCCGTCCGTGCGGAAAGGGAAGCTAATTTCAACCTCCTGCCACGAGCCACCAGGAAACCGCCGATGGCTCCGCCGAGGTGGCCTTCCCAGCTGATGCTTTCTGCGCGGACGGTGTTGGTGGGAAAGAGTCCTCCAAGACTTCCTCCGTAGAAAATAATGACGAGAATTGAGAGGAAGATGGTGGCCGGGGTTCGTTGGTAAAAGCCGGAAGCCAGCAGGAATCCGATGTATCCGAAGACAAGTGAGCTGGCCCCGATATGATTGCTGTTGGATTGACCGATGAGCCAGACGAGGACTCCGCCGACGAAAGCGGCAGCGAGGGAGACGATCATCAGATCCCGCCAACCAAAGGCGAGAATGGCGGATCCCAGGATCATGAGTGAGATGGAGTTTCCAAGAAGATGGCTCCAGCCGGCATGAAGAAAGGGAGCGAAAATGAGTCCTTCAAGGTGTGAAAAACTGCGCGGTTGAATGCCGTGGGTTTCCAGCGTGTTTCCGAAAAAGATGCGATCCGCTATTTCGATGGCCCAGAGGAGAAGGACGAAGCAGCCGAAGCCCCGCAAGCGTTCCGGGTAGGATGGAGCCGGGGAGTGGGTGAGGTCTTGCATGGAGGAGAGAAGGTTGGCTCGAATCACAGGCGCCGCTAGGAAAAAGGTGAGAGCCTGACTTCGATGGGCTCTGGCCGGAGCGATTAAAAACTCGTAATTCATATCGATTTTTGCAGATTGCCGCTGTGAGAATGATTGGATTGAGCTATCGCCTGCTTGCGGCTGCCCTGCTTTGTTTTTCCCTGAATGCGGGTGGACAAACGGCACCTGCACTCAAAATTGAAATTCAGGAGGAGACTTTTTTTTCAGAAGAGACCCTTGCCTTTCAGCTCGATTCCTTTGGCCGCGCGGAGGTTTGGATTCTCCAGTCTTCGACGAACGGGAAAGATTGGGACGATCTGGTCTTTCTCAATGGCGGGCTTGGCAACGGGGGTTTTGGCGTCAGTTTTGATCGTAAGGCGCTTGCGGGTGAGGCCTTTGAAAAGGTGCTTTTCCGGGCGGTAAAGCAAGACCAGGACAATCCAACTTATCGCGATTTTTTGGCGGCGAAGATGAGATGGAGGGAAGCCGGTTATGACAACTACGCCTATGTCGTGAAGTCGAGCCGGGGTATGACCGAATATGAAGCCCGTTATACCGTGGTGAATGGTGAGGTCACGGAGGTGGAGACGACTTCGGCTTTTCCTCCGGGGTTGGAAGCTCCGGCTAATCGGACGATCGATGGTTGGTTTGACCAGGTGGAGTCCGCGATTGAGCAGAGGGCGGCAAGCGTCGATGTTGATTGGAACGCAACGAGCGGCTACCCCGAAAGCGGTTTTATCGATCTGTTTTTAAATCTCTCTGACGAAGAGCAAAGCTGGACGATCTCTGAATTGATCCCCCTCAGCCCGGCGTCGCAGGAATTCCTGGCAGCTCGTGAACTCTGGCGGGAGGCCGCGATTCCAAAATACTCCTATGCGCTGGTATCCAGCAGTCGCGGTGGTTTTTATGAAGTCCGCTACACCGTGGAGAATGGTGAGACGATAGGGATGGAGATCATTGTCGAACCGCCTTCATTTGTCACCGTTCCCGATTCGGTCACGATGGATGATTTGTTTGACCGGGTTGCGGACGCGTTTTCAGTCGGTGCGTTTTCAGTCGATGTGGATTGGGACAAAACTCTGGGGTATCCTACGAGGGCGGCGATTGATTTTGATGAGCGTATTGCAGACGAAGAGCAATACTGGAGTACTAAAGATTTTGTCGTACTTGATTGAGTCCGGCTTTGGATTGCGCGAGTGTCTGAAGACTGTCTCTTATACACATCTGACGCTGCTGACGATCTACTCTG
>OJIS01000488.1_pt1 | contig 12887 bp, 7 predicted proteins | sample 1595671 | NCBI WGS metagenome assembly OJIS01 (sample SAMN05416814, study PRJEB24817) | seawater metagenome | isolation source: Sea water | place: Canada:Atlantic | collected 2013-07 | reverse complement strand
ATAAGAGACAGACTCAGGGATGACCGGTTCCCTCAAAAACACCTTTCCGACGAAGCTCTCGCCGCCAGGATCACCGTGCTCGCTGGAGAAAAGCTACAAGCTCCCCGCGACCCCAGGGTGATTGAATTCATCCAGCTCCTCCGCGAATTTGGAATGCGGGATGAAGTGGCCGCCTTTGCCCTGATTGATCACCTCTCAAAGGATCACCCCGTCAAGGTCCTGGAAGCCCGCATGGCCATCGCAGGTGGCTGGGCGCAGCGTGACCCAGGAGCTGCCTCGAGAGCTCTTTTGACAGAAGGAGCCATCCTTCCCTCAAATTTCCGCCAACAGACGCAGGTCAAGGACTGGGACATTCCCCTCCCCAATCACCTCGCCATCATGCGACAGGCTTCCTCCATTTTCAGACGATGGCAGGAAGAGGAGCCTCATGATCTCGCCCGGTTCGCCCAATCACAGCCGAAAATTTGGGATCTCGATCTTAAGCAAGAACTCTCTAAATTCATGCCATTGAGGGACCTGCGCCAGTCCGATTCAGATCCGATCGTCAATCGCAATAGTATCGATGCCATTCTCAATAACCCCAACCGAACAGCCCGGGCACACTCCTCCATGGGGCATGAAATCTACGGCAAGGTTCCCGAGGGAAGCGAGCCCGCCTACACCTTCGAAGAATGGGCCGCTCGAAACCCCGAAGAAGCCCGGGTTGCCCTTTCCTCAGCGGAAAACTGGCGGGAAAGCTATCTCGTCGGACTCTCACGGATCGACCGGGATTACGTGAACCTTCTGGACCTGGCTCCTCCGGAGAGACGATACCAATCCGCCCAAGCTCTGATCAATCACAACAATCAAAGCTTCGGCCGCGATATCTGGCCGCTCGATGGACGGGAGTCGACCTGGCAACTCAGCCAGGGGGTGACCAAACAAGCCGTCCTAGAAATGATCAACGAAGGATCCTTTACCACCGACGAGAGAAGCCAGCTCAAGGAGCTCGCTCAACTTGGAGTGACCAAACCCGTGGTCGAGGGAGTGATGGGAAAATTCTTCGATCCCATCATCTCCAATCTAAAAGCTCGATAGTCATTCCTGATCACAAAAAAGACCCGACTGATCACTCAGCCGGGTCTTTTGAAAAATCAGAGAGTCAGGGAATCCTAGAGGGAGTCGCCGAGCATCTTCATGGCATCACCAGCGCGGTTGGAGTAACCCCACTCGTTGTCATACCATGAGCAGACTTTCACCATATTGCCGCCAATGACGGTGGTCAGGCCACTGTCGAAGATGGAGCTGTGAGGATCGCCCACGATGTCCTGAAGGACGAGAGGCATCTCGCTGTAGTGAAGGATTCCCTTGAGAGGACCTTCGGCAGCTTCCTTGAAAGCGGCGTTGATCTCTTCGGCGGTGGCCTCGGAATTGAGCTCAGCGACGAGATCGGTGAGTGACCCGGTCGGAGTTGGGACGCGGAAGGCACCTCCATTGAGCTTACCCTTAAGTTCGGGAATCACTTCACCAATGGCACGAGCCGCGCCCGTGGAGGAAGGAATGATGTTCACGGCTGCCGAACGGGCGCGGCGAAGGTCGCCGTGAGGAGCATCAAGAAGACGCTGGTCACCGGTGTAGCTGTGAATGGTGCTCATGAAGCCGCGCTTGAGGCCCCACTTGTCATTGAGAACCTTCGCCAGAGGAGCGAGGCAGTTCGTGGTGCAAGAGGCATTGGAGACGATGTGGTGGTTGGCCGCATCATACTTATCATCATTGATACCGAGACACATCGTGAGGTCGGGATCGGTCGCGGGAGCGGAAATAAGCACCTTTTTGGCACCGGCGGTGATGTGCTTGGTCGCACCTTCACGGCTGGCGAAGAATCCAGTCGACTCCAGAATGACGTCGGCATTCCACTTAGCCCAAGGAAGATTGGCAGGATCACGCTCGGCAGTCGCGTGAATCTTGTGTCCGTCGACAATGATGTGCTCCTCGTCATAGCTGACTTCGCGAGCAAACTGGCCCTGCGAGGAATCATACTTGAGAAGGTGGGCGAGGGTCTTGTTGTCGGTGAGATCGTTGATCGCGACGACTTTTTTCAATTCGTCGTCGGTCATTGAACGAAGCACCATCCGGCCGATGCGGCCGAATCCGTTAATTGCGTAATTTGCCATGAGTCTGTCCTAGGGAATATTAAGGTTGGGCGTCTTCCCAACCTGTCTGGCAGGAAAACGGCGGCATTATGCAAGGAAGCCCCTCCCCGTCAAGGTTCACGCGCAATCATTCCCTGAAGCGTCTTTCCCGACCAGTCATCCGGACACACAAACGGGCCAAGCTTCCCGAATCAGGAAGAATGGCCCATCACGTGATCGCAAGCTGCGATCGATCAGGAAATCCTTATCATTTAGACTTCGGAAGGCGGGGCATGGGCTCCGGAGTGTAGTGAAATTTCACCGCAGCTTTCCCCTTTTCAGGGATCGCTTTGTAGAAAAAACACTGAACCCGTTGATTCGTAGCAACTTTGATTTGGTTTTCCCAAATTTGCTTCTGACCACCGGCGGCAGTTTGATATCCCACTTTGATAAGATTCACGCCCAGTTCCACATCCTTGATGCTGGTCCTACCCGGTGCGATGCCAAACGGTCGCTTTCTGGGTCCTCCAAGTTGCACAATCACGACTTTATCTGAAACATTCACAAAGCGAATCTTACTGGAGGGAAAGGCGGAGGCATCATCCTTCAAAAGGAGCATTTTGGGTTTTTCCCACAGCATCGAAGCAGGATCGGCAAAAAGAACGCCCAAACTCAGGGGAGCTGCCGGTGCAGCCGTCCGCAACAAATTGGGAGACTCCGGAGCTTCTCCTTTTTTAAGTAATAAGCCCGGGGTTCCGGCCTTCATCTTCTTAAGACCGGTCATCGTCCGGAGGGTTAAGGCAAATGGGACAACTTCGCCACCGGAGACCATACAAACCGGATTAGGAGGCATTGTTCCCGGAGGGGGTTCCTTGCCCTGGCGAATTCCATCGATCAGCTCTTCTTCCCAGGTTGGAAGATCGCCCAGAGAAAGGAAACGGAGATATTTGGGGGCCTCGTCCTGCGCCATCGCAGAAGGAGAGAGCGCACAAAGGCTGAGAACAGTGAGAAGGATTTTTTTCATCGTGTGAAGGTAGTTAGCATAAAATTTGGGCTGCGATCCAGCAGAAGATTCCGCCGATTTTCAACTTTGCGTGCGAATTCAATCTTGGTCCCTACTTCGGGGCCTTGGGAAGGCGGGGAAGAGCCTCGGGTAAAAAGTGAAATTCCACGGACTTCTTTCCTTTCCCTGCGTTGGTATTGCAGAAGAAACACTGCACCCGTTGATTCGCAGCAACTTTAATGGCATTCTTCCAGATCGTGACATCTTCGCCCTTGCCATTCCGATAAATGGTTTTCAACGAATTACTCCCAATCTTGACCGGCCGGGGTTTCGAAGCCTTTCCCGGAGCAACCCCAAATGCTCGTCCACGTTCTCCTCCTATTCGAATATAAACCACCTTATCCGAAACATTGACAAAGCGTATTTTCCCGGCAGGGAAACTACTCGCATCATCATCAAGCATGAGCATTCTCGGCTTGAACCATAACTTGTCCGCAGCATTGGGAAGAAGAACCCCGAGACTCAATGGAGCAGTGGGTTTGGCCTGCCTGAGCCAGTTTGGAGATTCGGGAGCCAAACCATCTTTGAGCGTCAGCCCCTTCGTTGATGGAGCCAATGTCTGCAATGGGGTAAAGACCTTAAGCATGAGATCGAGAGGGACCACTTTACCCCCGGAAACCATTGAGACTTTTGGAGGCACACTCCCTGGAAGATGAGGGTCTCCTTCACGAACTCCCTTTTTCAGGGTCTCTTTCCAGATCGGAAGTCCCCCTATGGGGAAAAAGCGAAGATGTTTCGGTGCCTCGTCCTGCGCCATCGCGGAAGGAGAAAGCGCACAAAGGCCAATGATCGTAAGGAGGAATTTTTTCATGTCGTGAAGGTCTGTCGCATAACACCCGGTTCGCGATCCCATACAGGGTTCAGCCAATGGCATTCGACCAAGATACTCCCTTTTCACAATGAATCCAAGGAGAGTTTCCAAAGATGCAATCTTAGGAACGGGCTACTTGCCCGACTGTTTCGCATCCGCTTTGCCAGAGAGTTTGGGAATGGTCTCCGGAAAATAACTGAGTTGAATTTTCTTTTCACCTCTTCTTTCAAGCTCCGCATTGAAGAAAAAACACTGAACGCGCTGATTCGCCTCAGTTCCTGGCTTAACCGCCACCCATTCCGTGAGAGATCTCAATGCCAACTTAATGGGAATCAAGGTATCACCGGAAACAAGAGAAGCTTCAGAAGGAGGCATGTCTATCTTTTCGTTCCCCAGCGGTAGGGAGAGGTATTTGTCATGTCCCCAAACTGGAAGCGTTCCCAAAGTCATAAAGCGGAGATACGAGGGCTTCTCATCTGCACTCACAAACGGACACAAAAACAGACTCACCAAGCAAATTAAAATGAAACAAATGATCCTCATGATTTAGAGTCCGTTCTCTCAAACTTGGAGCAACCCGCCTAGATTTCATTCGGGTTCAGCCAGCGGAAGCTTTTCACCTTAAAGCGCCGACCAAAGTCAGGGGAACCACCCTCCTTCTGCGGATTCACGCCTGAGGCATCGGGCCGGATTGGCTCCGGGAATCTCTGCACGATCGCCTCACACCAGGCCTTGGCGCGGACCTGACCATTCACCACGGCCTCTCCGTAGGCACGAACGACAAAGGTATCCGAACGCGCCGAAAGGCCGGCCCCAATCGCTTGCAGCACGTCAGCCTGCGTCAGATAGACCGGAGCTCCCCACGCCTTGCTCTCCGGCTTGAGCGTTTGCTCGAGCAAGGTGGAATCTTCGATATTATCGGGATGTTCATAGTCGGTCAGAGAACGCTCATTGGTCAATTGGTAGAGATTTTCCTGATCGAGGGGTTGATTGATCCCGGCAATCTCAATCGCGGCTTCCAGCGTTCCCTTCTCACCGGAAAACCCTTCAATGAGACGGCGGTTCACGAAATCAGCAAGCGAAAGAAACGGTCCCCTTTCGTGAACCTCACCGACAATCGCTCGAGCGAGCCGGTCAATTTCGTCATCAGCTAATACCCGGGTCCCATTCCAGGTTGAGTTCAGGGAGACATCCTGACCGGCAGTCCATTCCTCTCCGCCCTCTCCCGTGATCCGAGGAAATGGGGTCTTTCCATCCGAACGTCGATTGGCCGACAAAATCGCTTTCCAGGCCTCCACCCTCGTCGAATTGACATTGAAGGCCCCTTCGTTCATCAACGCGAGCCCGGCGCGGTGAAAATCCTGAATCTGTTTGTGATCAACACCCCGAACGGGACGCATACGGGGATTGGGAAGTTCTCCCGCCAGCCCTTGTTGCGCGGCATTCCGGATTTGGTATCCATCCCCGGAACTCAGAAAAAAATCATCCCATAAAGTATGATTCACTTCGTACGAAAGATCATAAACGACATTCGCGGTCTCGGGGACATCGAGAAAAATCCCCTTGCCGTGTTCCGCCCAAGTCTTGCGATCGGCGCCCCGTTCGGCATTACCGGACCACCCAATTTTTTTTGCGGAAAATCCATTAAACTCCCTTTCCTCACCTTTCAGCAGCGGCGCGGTCCGCGTCAGCCCCTCAACCCCAAACCTGGGATCAGCCAACGAATTCCCGATGGCATAGGAAGGATGCCAGATGTATTCGGAGATCTTGGCATGCTGAAATTGGGCAAGCGAAATCACTCCGAGTTCCCGACGAGGAACATCAAAGAGGACATATTTCTCAGCCCCCGCGACCGGGCGCCCAAAGGGATTTCCCCGATTACGATTCTCAGTTCCGCGCACTGGAATCTGATCAAGCCAACCCACTTCCTCATCATAAAGATCCCGGGTGTAAACCCCGAAAAACCACGGACCGCTCGCAATGCCATCACCGATATTCCCGATCAAATTTTCATAGGGTGAGCGAGTGGAATAAGCCGCGCGAAGATTCCAGTTCGCCAAAAAAGCCTCCTCCCAGGCCTCGGGATAATCCGACAATTCGTTCCCTCCAATCTGCAGATTCGAATTGTGCTCCTGGAACCACCGCATGCGATATCCCTGCCGCGTCCGTCGATCGGGAGGCAACGTCACAACCGGATTCACCATTCCAAGAAACTCAATCGCCACCCCGCTGTTGGGGTCCGCTGGATTGTGAGACCAAGCTTCCGGCGGCTCACGACCAGCCCCAAATTGCAGCGAGCAAGAGACCGCCGCGACCTGGGGCAAGGTGTCGAAATCCGGAGGCGAAATCTCCGATTGCGTGCCTACGGTTTTCAAAATCATCTGGCTATCATCACTCTGGGTGAGCTGGCCGTCTCCGCCAAAAAAGGCATCCGAGGGGCGATACCAAAACCGCTTGGGATACCAATCCATGCCGCCAACCTCGCCTGGATTTTCCTCATCAAATTCTGAAGCCGAGTGGTAGTAATTATTCGCAAAATCATAGTCGGCAGTGTGGGTGAGAGTATTATTCAAGACATTCTCCCCATCATACTCAGCGGCCCGATCCGGCAAAAAAACAAGACACTCCCCGGGTTCAAAAACCACTTCCTTGAGATGAAAATAATAGCTGCCGGTATAGGCATCATCATAGGCATCGCTTCCGATGACCGGGCCATCCGGTCGCGTGCGGCCACCAAAACTCAACCAGGTTGCAAACCCGAGAGACCGCTCCCCGCCATCAGCCGTCTCTTGCCAGGCATCCGTCCGAAATCCACGACGACCATTCACTTGCAACATCGCCACGGTGGGTGGTAGGGAAATCGGAACACTGTAGGGATTCCAAAGAACCACCCGTGGAAAATCATGGCTCCGGATATTGTAAGGAAAACGACTCCCGGGCGGATTCCGGTGAGTGCTGTAGGTATTGAACATCGAGCCCTCCACCAAAATCGGGGTCAGACTCGCTTGATCGAGGTCTGTCAGAGCGGTCGGTGCCAGGTTCTGCGAGCTCCCCTGCATCTCAACCGGAACCCCTAAATTCGACTCGGTCTTTGGCAAGCGGGCCTCGAGTTGATTTCCCTCCACGCCCACCGAATCCCCCAACCGGGCCCAGTTTCGCAGCAGGCCAAATTTGGGCGAGGTCTCGGTGTGCCGGGTCTCTTCCCAATCAAGCCCCTCCAACAATGCCACTTCGGCATTTGCCGGTCCCACCAAATTGTCATTCTCCGCAAGACCAGGGCTGAGGATCTCGCCATCCCTGCGCAGCGCTTCGATATTTTCATCGCGATTCAAAAACACACTCAGGTTCCTTTGCAGACGTCCCTCCCTGACATTTGCCAGGACCCCCTGGGAATGAACGGTGACATCATGGAACCCTGATCTCAGCCACTCCATCCCATTGCGATGGGCCAACTCAATGGAGCGGTCTGAAATGAGCCGGGACTTGGTCTCCTCATCGAATCTGATTCGGGCTCCGGCATCACTTTCGATCCCTCCGGATGCCGGCCCAACTCCCCCCAGAAAAGGAAGAAACTTTTCAGGAGACCGATTGGGATTATGCGGGTTTGTGACCGCGACATTTGCTTTTACCCCCAAGTCGCCGACCCAGAAGGCATACTGACCAACCAACTCCTGATCTTTATAAATCCCAACCCGCGGAACCCACACCCGATCTTCCAATTTTTCATTGGTTGACGCATCACCAACAACAATCACTCCGTTGGATTCATTGATGTCCCACGGGCTGTAAAAAATCGTTTGCTTGGCCCGGAGACCGCTTTCATTCCCACTCACCAGATAATTGATGGGCTCCTCCGCTTCCTCCTTCCCCGCTCGAAGATCCCGTAAACCACCATTCAGGTCGTCACGGATCAGCCAGGGTTTCCCGTTCGGCTGAGTGGTCCGATAAACTGCGGTCCAGTGCTTCTGACGTTCGTCATTTGGCGACCCGAGCGACGAGGTCGCTGAAACCCTCTGATCGGGCCCCATTTCGCGCTGAAGCTCCCCAATCGCAATCATCAGAGCCAGTCGGGCATTCGCGCGGGCCTCCTCCTGTAAATGGCCAACCCGGCTTGTCCTTACCTGGACGGTGGCCAGACTCAGAAAGGCGATTCCCACCAAAGTCAGCAAGGCGAGCAGCAGAAGCGCTGAAATCAGGGCAAATCCATCGCCCGCCCGGATCGATCCGAACTGTTGAGGATTGTTGGGATTTCGCCTTTTCACAACTCTCTAAGAATACATAGCATATACAAAAATGGCAAATGAGATTCTTTCATTCTGTCAAGAAGCAGACGCACAAAAAAGAGCGGGAAAGTCACCTTCCCCGCCCTGATATGAATGATTGCTGGAAAATTTATTCCCCCCCGGCTGGTTCCGTCTCGTCGGAAACCTCGCCATCTTCCGGCTCTTCGTCGGATTCATCGTCCGGCATGACCCGGGCAACGGCTTGTAATTTCTCCCCTTTTTTCAGGGTCACAAGCTTCACACCCTGGGCATTCCGACCCGTCTCGCGGACATCAGAAACCCGAATTCGGATACTTTGTCCACCATCGGTCATGAGCATGAGTTCGTCAGCGTCTTCCACCGAGAGACTCCCCACAACCGGACCGGTTTTCTCGGTGCACTTCATCGTGAGCATTCCGATACCTCCACGGTTTTTGGCCATGTAGTCTCCAAACGGAGTCCGTTTCCCGAGGCCATTCTCCGAAGCCACCAGAAGGCGGGCATCTTCACTGACCACGGCGAGCCCGACGACAAAGTCGCCCTCGCGAGGCCTAATTCCACGAACACCAGCCGAGTTCCGGCCCATCGTCCGGGTTTGGTCCTCGTTGAAGCGGATGCTCATGCCACGATGGGTTACGAGCATGACATCATCTTTTCCAGAGGTCAGACGCACTCCGATGAGTTCATTTCCTTCGTCCAGCTTGATCGCAATCGTTCCCGCTTTGCGGTAGTTCTTGAAATCATACAGGCTCGTTTTCTTCACCTTCCCCGCACGGGTCGCGAAGAAGACGTTGCCGGCATCCTCCCGGAAGGTGATGTCATCACCACTCTCTTCGTCCGTGGTGTATTCCAGCCGCAGCACCGCCGCGATGCTTTCCTCAGGCTGCAAATCGAGCACGTTTTTGATGCTTCGGCCCTTTGAGGCGCGCGAACCTTCCGGTAATCCGAAAACCCGCTCGACGTAGACACGACCGGTATTCGTAAAGAACATCAAATAGTCGTGAGCTTGCGCCGTGAAAAGCTGCTCGACGAAATCGTCATCCTCCTCATCATTGGTGTTCTGGGTGACCATTCCACGGACACCCTTTCCACCGCGGGCCTGCACACGATACTCGTTGGCAGCCGTTCGCTTGATGTAGCCCCGGTTGCTCAAGGTCACGATCATGCCGTCATTGGAAATCAAGTCCTCGATGGCAATTTCGCCCTCATCCGGAAGAATCGGGCAACGACGTGGCGTGGCATGCTTTTCTTTAATCTCCAGGAGTTCGTCCTTGATGATCGAAAGAACACGCTCTTCCCGGGCCAGAATATCAAGGAGGTCCTTGATCTCAGCGATGATGGCGTCGTATTCAGCCTTAATCTTGTCCTGCTCCATCGCAGTCAGCTGATAAAGACGGAGCTCAAGGATGGCATTCACCTGGCGATCGGTGAAGACATACTTGTCTCCCACGATGCTGGCCTGTCCACGGATCAGAACGCCCAAAATCTCAGCCGCAGGTAACTCGAAGTGATAGGCTTTGAGCTTTTGACGAGCTTCGTCGCGGTTCTTGGAATCGCGGATCATCTTGATGAAGTCATCAAGGTGGCCCAGCGCGAGCAAGTAAGCTTCAAGATTTTCGGCACGTTCCTCGGCCTTCTTCAAGAGGAAACGAGTCCGGCGGATGATCACCTCCCGTCGGTGCTCAATAAAGCAATCGAGCGCATCGAGAAGACCAAGCTGCTTGGGACGCCGCTCGTGAATCGCGAGCATATTGACTCCAAAGGAGGTCTCCATTGCGGTGAGCTTGAAGAGCTGGCTCACCACCACCTGCGGGCGGGCATCGCGCTTAAGCGTGATCTCGATGCAGGTATCGTCAGCGGAAAGATCGCGCATTCCCGAGATATCGACCAAGACTTTTTCGCGAACCAATTCGGCAATACGAATCTGTAGAGTCGCACGGTTCACCCCGTGAGGAACCTGGCGAATCATGATTTGGGAAGCACCGGTCTTGCTTTCGGTCACTTCCATGACACCCCGCATTTTGATGCTTCCGCGACCCGTCCGGAAATAACTATCGATCCCCTTGTATCCACGGATCTCACAGGCGGAAGCGAAGTCGGGCCCTTTGATGAATTCCTTCATCTCCTCAATGGTGATGTAAGGATTATCAATACGAGCGCACACGCCATCGATCACCTCTCCCATATTGTGGGCAGGGATATTGGTGGCCATACCCACTGCGATTCCGGTTCCCCCGTTGATGAGGAGGTTTGGAATGGCGGCTGGCATTACGACAGGCTCCGTACTGTTTTCATCGTAGGTCGTCTGATGATCGACTGTCTCTTTTTCAAGATCCGTCATCATCGCCGAACCCATGTGAGTGAGACGGGCCTCCGTATAACGCATCGCAGCCGGGGAATCACCTTCGACCGAGCCGAAGTTACCCTGACCATTGACCAGAGTTTCACGCATCGTCCATGGCTGGGCCATGTTTACGAGAGTGGGATAAATGGCTCCATCACCGTGTGGGTGATACTTACCCATCGTCTCACCGACAATACGGGCACACTTCAAGTGGGCCTTGGTTGCCGAAAGGGAAAGGTCATGGTGCATCGCATAGAGCAAACGCCTTTGCGATGGCTTCAAACCGTCACGAGCATCAGGCAGCGCCCGTGAAATAATGACAGACATCGAGTAGTCCAAAAAGGACTTCGACATCTCGTCGGCAACATTGATCGACTCAATATAGTCGCGTGGCGGGGTGGGTTCTGGGGTGTCGTCAGACATGAAAAATCAGTGGGTTCGATTAAACATCGAGGTTTTGCACATTCAGTGCGTTGTCTTCGATGAAACGTTTGCGAGGCTCGACGACATCGCCCATCAGGACATCAAACATCGTTTCTGCTTCAATCTTATTTTCATCGTTAAATTGGACACGAAGGAGCTGGCGGGTCTCCATATCCATCGTCGTGGAATAGAGTTCCTTGGCATTCATCTCACCAAGTCCCTTGAATCGCTGGATACGCATCCCCTTCTTACCGATCTCGAGCACGCGCCCGAGAATCTCAAAGAGACTGAAAACAGGAGTGAGGACCTCCTTGTCTCCTTCGCCCTCGACGAGTTCGTAAATAGGTTCATCATCCGAGAAGAAGGGCTCGCTCCTCACTCCGAACTCGCTCAGACGTTCGAGGAGTTTGGAAATACCAATCGCCTCACCAAGTTCACGACGTACCGCACGGCGCATCTTACCTTCAAATTTTTCTTTAAACGCTTCATCTTCCTCTTCGGAGATTTCCTCTCCGAAAAGACGGAGATCGCGATTCTCTTCAGCGAATGCCCGGACCTCGTCCTCGCTCTTGAAGTAGTAGACGGCTTCCTCGTTTCCGGTCCGAACCCGGATCATGTAGGTCGGAAGCAAGTTCCCCTCACGGGCCGCAAGAAGGTTTTTAAAGTCACCTCCGTGACCCTCCAGGGTCCTTACAAAGGTCTGAAGCTTGGCAAGCGTTGCGAGAACACTCTGAAGAAGATCCGAGTCAACGGTCTCTGTCGTGCCCGGCTTCCGGAGGACCACATCATCCGAACCAAGCTCGATGAGAATCTTGTTCATGGCAGGATCATCAGCGACGTATTCTTCACGTTTCTTTCGTGTGATTTTATACAAGGGTGGCTGGGCAATATAGAGATAGCCGGCCTTCACAAGATCAGGCATATGGCGGCAGAAGAAGGTCAGCAGCAGCGTGCGAATGTGAGCTCCGTCCACATCAGCATCCGTCATGATGATCACCTTGTGATAACGAACCTTCTCGAGATTGAAGGCTCCTTCCTGGTCACCGTCACCGATCCCGGCACCGATGGCCGTGATCATCGCTTGGATTTCCTTGTTCTGGAGAGCCCGGTGAAGTCGTGCTTTTTCGACGTTAATCACCTTACCCCTCAGTGGTAGAATTGCCTGGGTCGTCCGATCACGGCCCGACTTTGCAGAACCACCAGCGGAGTCACCCTCCACAATATAGATCTCGGACTTCGCCGGATCACGCTCGGAGCAATCGGCCAGTTTGCCGGGGAGTCCGCCACCTGACATGACCGATTTCCGCACAGTCTCTCGCGCCTTGCGTGCAGCCTCACGGGCCCGGGCGGCGTTGACCGCCTTATCGATGATGGTCTTGGCAAGGTTGGGATTCTCTTCAAAATAGTTTTGGAGGCCCTCGTAGACGACCGAACTTACGACCCCCTCAATCTCAGCGTTGACCAACTTATCTTTGGTCTGCGAACTGAAGCGCGGGTTCGGCATCTTGACGCTGATGATACACACGATGCCTTCCCGAACGTCGTCACCACTGAGGGACGCTTCCTTGTCTTTGAGAATCTTGTTGGCCTTCGCGTATTGGTTGATCGATCGGGTCAATGACCCACGGAAACCCGTCAAGTGAGTGCCTCCATCTGCATTGGGAATCGAGTTCGCAAAACAGAGAATCTGATCGTTGTAAGAATTGTTGTATTGGAAAACCACATCAACAAAAACGTCGTCCTCCATGATCTTACCGTCGTAATCAATCTCGATCTTGCGTTTCCCTTTAATCAGGACGGGATCATCGTGGACGAGAGTCTTATTCCTGTCTCTTATACACATCTCCGAGCCCACGAGACCGAGGCTGATCTC
>OJIS01000483.1_pt1 | contig 13011 bp, 17 predicted proteins | sample 1595671 | NCBI WGS metagenome assembly OJIS01 (sample SAMN05416814, study PRJEB24817) | seawater metagenome | isolation source: Sea water | place: Canada:Atlantic | collected 2013-07 | reverse complement strand
GCCTCGGTCTCGTGGGCTCGGAGATGTGTATAAGAGACAGGTCCTGGGCGGGTTCGCTGAACTCGATGAAGGTGAGATCAATGAGGGCGGTTTTCTCGACAGTGGGCTCGGGAAGGTGGATGGAGATTTTACCCCACTTCAGGGCACCGGCGAAGAGCGCCGCAGTGAGGAGGGCGACGAAGATCCAGATGAGGGGCTGGCTACTCCGAGAGTTCATTCTTTTTGTCGTAGGCGAGACTGATGATACCGCTCTCTCGCGCGATTTCGATCACGGGAAGGAGAATCCCGACGTGGGCGGTTTTGTCAGAGCGGATGACGAGGGAGTCGATGTCGGTGTGTTTGATGGCATCGCGGAGTTTGTTGCCGAGCTCTTCCCGGGTGGTTTCCTCGCCTTCGAGGAGGATGAGGTTGTCGGCGGTGATGAGGAGGGAGAGGTGGGGTTCGTCGGGATTGCCGGGGGCGGATTCCATGGGGCCGACGGGGAGTTCGACGCGGCGGTCGGGCTTGATGAACTGGCTGCTCACCATGAGGAAGATGAGGAGTTGGAAAACGACGTCGATGAGCGGGGTCATATCGATCCCGGCGTCAATTCGGCGTTTTCTGGTGATGAGCATTTTGGAGCTTGGTTGAGGGGACACAACCGGGACGGATTGTGCTACTTGGAAAAGAAGTGCTCGCGGAGGTACGAGGTAAGTTCATTGAGGTCGTGGACGAGTTTGTCGATGCGGGCCTCGAAGATGCGGGCGGCGGACATGGCGGGGATGGCGACGAGGAGGCCGGCGACGGTGGTGAGGAGGCCGGTCCAGATGCCATCGGCGAAGTCGGCCGGGGTGACGGTTTCGCCGAGTTTGGCGATTTTGGAGAAGGCGATGACCATTCCCCAAACGGTTCCGAGGAGGCCGATGAGGGGGGAGATGGCGGCGATGAGGGCAAGGGTGCGGAGGCCGCGTTCGTGTTGACGGATGACGCGGGAAGCCTGGCGCTCGGTGACGTTGAGGGTGTGTTCTTCACCTTCAGGTGAGGCGTTGACGAAGATGCTGCCGACCTGGAGGAGGGGATTGGCCGAGGAGGGGGCGCTTTCGTGCTGGAGGCGGTCGATGGTTTGCGAGATCCGGTATCTTCTGAGCGCGTAGTAGATGAGGCGCTCGAGGACAATCAGGACGGTGATGACGGCGAGAATGAGGAGGGGCCACATAAAGCCGCCGCCTTTGATGAAAAGATCCTGAAGGGTGAATTCCATGGGTTATTTGCCTTGGAGGTTTTTGACATAGGCGTCGATGCCCCGGCCGATTCGGATCCGGTAGTAGCATCGCTCAATGAAATCCTCGACGAGGATGCGGGCGATGAGTTCGTCACCTTTTTCTCCTTTCAGCCGGCCGTTGAGGACTTCGTTGAGATACTGTTCCTTTTTCTGGGCCGGAGCTTTTTTGCGGAAGAGCTCGGTCATGCCGCGGACAAGGGGTTCGCGGGATGCGGGGGTGGTGAGGAGATCGACTGCGGTGATTTTCTTGCCATCTGCTCGGAGCTTCTGGGTGGTTTTGGCGGTGGCTTTGTCGAGGACGGGGAAGAGGAAGTCGTTTTTGATAAATCCTGAACGGTTCAGGGGTTCGGAGCTGAGGAAGGTGACGAATTGATCTTCGATGCCCTTGAGGTATTCGCCCAAGCCATCGGAAAAGGCTTTGTGGGTGCCGGCTTGGTCGATGAGTTTTTGCAGGGTTTGGCGGATGAACTTCTGGCTCATTCCGGATTCGCGGAGGTTGCGGCGAGGGACTCCGTCGAGCTTGATCGTGAGCTTTTTGGCAATGGCGTCTTTTCCGGGATTGGGTGTGTAGGTGAGGCGCTTGAACGAGCGGGTTTTATCTCCGGATTTGAGGAGTTGGGAAGTGACGAGGCCGGTTTTGAGTTCGACCTCTACGATTCCGAATTCCGAGAGGTCGAGGCGGGCGGTTTTTTCGTCTTTCTCGAGGAGCTTGGTGGCTTTTGAGAACATATTGACGCCTGCGGTGGAATGTCCGATGCCCATTTGGATTCCGGTGCGATCGAGATAGAAGTTGGGCTTTACCCGGGAGGGGACGATTTTCTTGTCTGGTGCAAGCGCCCGGGCGAGGCCGTCGAATTTCTTGCCGAGTTCGCCGAAGCCATCGAACACGGCGAGGCGATCACCGGACTGGATGAGGTAGAGGCCATCGGAGGTGGCCCACTGTTCGCCTTTTTGAATGATGTTTCCTTCGCCATCCTTGAGTTCGGAGAGGAGGTAAGCCCATCCGGATTTGAAGTCGACCCCGATGGAGATGTTGCCGATGTTCCCGTCGCTGGTTTTTGCTTCATAAGTCGCTTCATAGCCTTCGAGTTTTTCAAAGCGGTCATCGAGGGCCTTGAGGGTGTCATCGAGTTCGCTGGCCCGGGCGGCCATTGCCGGGATGAAGGCGATGGCGAGGGCGGAATAGAGAAATTTCACGGTGTCGAGTTAGCATTTCCGGGGGTGACCGCGAGAAAAAAGCTTTTGGATTCGAGAGCAGAGGGAGGCGGGGAACCCTTTTAAGATTGCCTCATCATCAAGGAGTCTGTATTTGGCTAAGCGAATATCAAATTGCGATGGAAGTCTTACTTGAGCGCCCGGTCCTCGTCCTAAACCGACTGTGGCAGCCTGTGCACACCTGTTCGGTGAAGCGTGCGCTGAAGCTATTGTGTCTGGGACATGCACAAGTGGTGCAGACGGAGGGAGAGGCTCGCTATCAGACTCACGATATTGGTTCGTGGGTGGAATATTCGGGGGAGGAGGCTCCGACGATGGCGGCGGAGTTGGTGCGCTCGGTGAAGGTGGCGTTGCGGGTTCCCAAGATCATCGTGTTGGCGATTTATGATCGGATTCCGCGCAAGGAGGTGAAATTTACCCGCCAGAATGTTTTTTTAAGGGACAAGCATACTTGTCAGTATTGTGCGGAAATTTTCCAGGAACCGGAGCTCAATCTCGATCATGTCCAACCTCGCGACAAGGGGGGGCAGACGACTTGGGAGAACATCGTGACGTCGTGCATTCCTTGCAATACGAGGAAGGCGAATCGGCTTCCTCGTGAGATTGGGATGCGGCTTCTAAAGGAGCCCCGGGCTCCGAAGTGGCGTCCGCTTTTTGGACTGAGGAGGCATGCGAGCGAGCAGGTGTGGCAGGAATTTATTTCGCCAGACCGGAAGAAAGTCAGCATAGGCACGTAATCGCTGGCCCTTTTCTGGTTTCTTTGTTAGTTTACTTAAGTGAACTTTCCAAACGAAGCTGGCGGAGTGGTCCTGTGGTTGCAGGTCGTTCTTGGTTTCGTGGGATTGTTGGTGATGGTCGAGCGGATGGTCTTTTTCCAGCATGCCCGGAGCAAGGTCGCTGATTTGCTTCTCGGTATTACGAATCACGTCCGTAAGAAGGCCTATGCCGAGGCGCTGCACGAGGCCTCTCGCGCTCGCGGTCCGGAAGCCCGGGTGATCCATTCGGTGCTGATGCGCCATCACCTGGACCGCACGAATCTGCGGGAGATTGCCCAGGAGGCGGGGCAGTTGGAGGTGCCGCGAATTGAGCGATACATGCGGGTTTTGCTTGGGGTGGCGATGTTGGCGCCGATGTTGGGTATGTTTGGGACGGTTTTGGGGCTCATTGAGGTTTTCATGAAGGTGGGAGCGGCGGATTCGGCCGTGGCACAGGCCGCGCTGGCGAGTGGAATGTTCCAGAGCCTGGTCTCGACCGCGGTCGGGCTGGGTTTGGCGATTCCTTCTTATCTGGTTTATCTTTATCTCTACGCGAAGGCTCAGCGGATGCTTCATCGGCTTGAGCGCGCGGGGATTGAGGCGGTGAACATCGTCTGTGACAGCCGCGAGCACGACCGGATCGTGTCATTTCGCGAGGGTGTCGAGCAGCAGGCGCAGGACGCGGGGAGAGTGAGTCCAAAGAAGAAGCCAAAAGGTCCAAGAGTTACCGAGAAGCACGATTCGTGAAGTATGAAACTTAAGATGTCACTACCCGAGCGGCCGGGGTGGATTTTTGTCATCCCGGGTTTTGATTTCGTGGCTCTTTTGCTGGCGTTGGTGATGTTGACCGGAGTGGTGGCGAAGGAGAGTTATGTGGAGATCAAGCTGCCTCCCTCGGAGTTTCGAGGAGTGAGGCTGGGGGATGAGGATCCGGTCGTGGTGATGTTGAAAAGCACTGCCAGAGGACCGGTTTACTATGTGGAGGGGATGAAGACTGGTGAGGATGAGCTGGCCAAGGTGATTTTCGAAGCGGCTGAGAAGAGGGAGACCAAGGCGGTGGCGATCAAGGTGGACCGTGAGGCTACGATGAGTGATCGTCAGGTGCTCATCAACACCATCGCGGGTTTAAATCATATCCGGATCTTCGAAGGATACCGACAGGAGGAGCGCTGACTTATGTTTTGGCGTCATCGTAAAGTGCTTCGCGATCGGGCGGCCGGAATGGTCTTTGACTGGCGGAGGGGGCATGGATCTTCCTATCGCCTGGTGGTTGCGATCATCGTTTCGGCCTCTTTTTGGGGAGCCATTTTGGCGTATGTGGACGTTCGCGAGGCGGAACAGGTGGATCCGGTGGACGATCAGATCGATGTGACGATTGTTGATCTTGATGCTGAGCAGAACCGGTGGCTCGCCGAGTTGATTGATCGGGAGACTCTTTTTCAACAGCGATGGGATACGACGGATTCCACGGTGATCGACGAGGCGGAGAAAAGGGCATTGGATGCGAATTCGCCCCGAGTTTACGAACTCACCCTTCGGGAGATTTCTTTGCCAACTCCAGAGGGCAAGCTTCTGAATCTGCCGGGGATGGGGCCCGGGGAGTTGCCGTCGCCGGATCCGGTGGAATCGGTTGTTTTTGCAACTCCTCCGGTGAATTGGTGGGTGGAAGTCGGAGTGGTTGAAGGTCCGGAGGGGGTGGCGCCTTTTGCGTTTCCATTTGAGTGGCCGGATGATCCGAAGTTGATGAGTGAGGGTGAACTATGGTCGGTGGTATTGACGGCTGATTGGCGTGGCCGGGTGGTCGCGGTGGAGGGATGGTGGGAGAAATCCCGGGATCGCCGGACGCAGGTGATTCTTGAGAAAGTGAAGTCCCAGGAGATTGCGGCGTTATCCGGGAAGGGGCCGCTCCGGGTCTGGAGACTTGAAGCCCGTGTAGTGAACCGCCCTCTTTCCGAATGATTGTTTCTATTTCACAGCTCATCCTCGCGGTGGTTCTTTTACCCTTTCTCTGGATCGGGGTGGATTGGTTATTAAATTTTCTGGCTGACCGGCGGGAGGCTCGCCGGCTCCGTCGGCTGATGCGCAATTGCCATCTCTGCGGGAAGGGCTATCCCGAGGGAAAACAGGTGAAACTTTCGACCTGTCCGGAGTGTTCGGCACAGAATGTTCGAGACGGTCACCGGAAGCTGGGGTAGTTCGTTAAAATTACTGGTCTTGCTTTTCAAAACAACACGGGCTAACCACAAAGAAACCTTCTAGCAGAAATGGAGAAACGACGCGTCGTAGTGACAGGGATCGGGGCCGTGAGCCCTTTGGGAAATGATGCCAACTCAACTTGGGAAGGCATGAAAGCCGGCCGAAGTGGCATTGGGCTCATCGAGTCCATGGATACAACCGATTACCCGGTGAAAATTGCCGGAGAAGTGCGTGGTTTCGATCACACAAAGTATTTCACCAATCCCAAGGACGCCCGCCGCATGGACCGGTATGCGCACCTTTCGATCGCTGCGGCCCAGATGGCTCTTGCTGAATCCGGCCTGATTGAGACGGAGGTCGACCGCGACCGCATCGGAGTGATGCTGGGCAGCGGAATTGGTGGTCTGGGAACGCTGGAGGCGAATCACACCGCTCTCATGAAACGCAGCCCGAGCCGGGTTTCGCCATTTACGATCCCGATGATGATTTCAAACATCGCAAGTGGCGTTTTCTCAATGGAGCATGGTTTTGGTGGGCCGAACATGGCGATCGTGACTGCTTGTGCGACAGCGAATCATAGCATCGGGGAAGCCTGGCGCATGATTAAGTTTGGCGATGCCGATGCCTTTGTGGCGGGTGGCTCGGAAGCTGCGATCTTGCCAATGGGCCTTGCTGGGTTTGGCAACATGAGAGCTCTGAGCACCCGCAATGACGATCCTACCGCGGCTTCCCGTCCTTTTGATACCGGACGTGATGGTTTTGTGATGGGCGAAGGCGCGGGCGTGGTGGTGATTGAGGAGATGGAATATGCGAAAAAGCGCGGGGCGACCATCCTCGCCGAGTTGACCGGCTACGGTCTCAGCGCGGATGCCTACCACCTGACCTCGCCTCATCCCGAGGGATTGGGGGCGGCCCGCTGCATTGACATGGCGCTGAAGCATGCCGGCTTGAATGCCGGGGATGTCCAGTATGTCAATGCCCACGGAACCTCGACTCCGCAGGGTGACATTTGCGAGACCAAGGCAATTAAAAAATCTTTTGGAAACTGGGCCAAGGAAGGCCTGGTGGTGAGTTCCACCAAGTCGATGACCGGTCACCTTCTGGGCGCGGCCGGCGGAGTGGAAATTCTCGCCTGCATCAATGCGATCCGTGACGGGGTGATTCCTCCCACCATCAATCTGGAGAATCAGGACCCCGAGTGCGATCTCGACTACTGCGCGAACACGGCCCGTGAGATGGAAATCAAAGCAGCCTTGAGTAACTCCTTCGGCTTCGGCGGACACAATGCTTCGCTGCTGGTGGAGAAGTTTTAGGTCGCTCTTCTTACAGAACAATCGCGGTGTTTTTACTCCTCAAATCGTGGGGGATGAGCTAGGAATCGGCCTTATGATTTCCTCGACTGATCGTGCGGCGCTGCATGCCGCTTCACTTGAATTTCTTAAGAGTCAAGAAGGGCTGACTTATCTGCAAGAACTTTATAAAGCGGTTGAGCTGCCGCCGACGCGTTTGTTTGATATGCGCAATGAGTATTTGCGATCATTTCAAAATGCCGAAGTCTGCGTGGCAAATCTGTGGATGATTAACTCCGGAGTGACCGAGGGTTCGGAGTTTTCCGGCGCCGCGCTTCTGGTATGCGGAGGGCAGGGAAGTGAGGAGTCGGAGAACTTTGTGGAGCATATTTGCAAGAGGATGTCCGGGGAGGATTGGCAGGGTGTTTCGCCGTTGTCGGTGGCTACGATTCAGCGGGAGTTGGCCGCCGATGACTACAACTGGGGGAGCTGTCGCACCTTGCCGCTCGATTTTACGGACAATTATCCGGTACATTTTTTCGATACAATCGTGGGAAGAGACAGCATTTACCTGGCGTGGATTGGTGATCATCAGGCCAAGGTCCCCTGTCTGGTAAATCCGAGGAGTGAGGCGAAGGCTTTCGCGATTCCCAGAGTGGTGCTTGAGCGATGTGGGGTGAGTCTGCCTATGCCTGGTATTGATGACTTGAAATCGTCGTTTCAGAGCGATTTTGCAAAAGGCTCGGTCCCGGGGCTTTATGATGAAGATCAATTCCGCGCGGTGGCGACTTTGACTTCGCAGCAACCAGGCGCGGCGGCGGCGATGCTTGCGGCGTTTTGGCAGGGAATGGCAGAATCAGCTGGAAGTGCGTTGGGAGTTGGCGAATTTGAAGTGACTGCTTTCAAAGAGGCGGAGCACTTGGTTTCAGTGATTGAATTTCCTGCACCGGAAGAAGAGGGAGATGTTTACTGTGCGGCCGCGGTGGTCGGACCTGTTGGTGATGGCTCCCAGGCGGCTATTGCAGCAGCTAATTTCACCTACTACGTGTTGGAGAAAACAAGGGAAGCTTCGCAGATTTTTTTAAGAGAGGGACAAGAGTATGAGCCGGTATCGAAAGAAATGGGGCCTGATCTGGGTCTATTTGTCGAATGGGTGGTAGGATCCCTGGGTGGCGATACGCGAGTACGGCGAACCGAGTCCGACAGTCAGGCGATGGCAGCCGCCATTCAGACAGCGCGGGAGACGGTGATGGCGCAGATTGAACCGTTTCTGGCGGGCGAGCGGGAGGATTTTTTGATCAAGGTTGCGATCACGGATATTCACGAACAGACCGAGCACATGTGGCTGGCCGGGGTTTCGTATGAGAACGGCACCTTTGCCGGACACATCACGGAAGTGCCGCATACCCTGGAGGGTTTTGTGGAGGGCCAGCGTTTCCGACTGCCTCCTGGTGACATTTCGGACTGGATGTTTTTGAGCGAGGGGAAAATGTATGGGAATTATACGCTGAGGGCGATGCTTCCGACGATGCCCGAGGCTGAATCCCGGAAATATCGAGAGGTGCTGTCGGATTGATAAGGGGGGAATCAAGGGGCCTTCTTTTCTTTGGGAGAAAAGGCGGGTAATTTATGGGGATTGATCCATCTTGCGACCCGAGATGATGAGCACGGAACGTGAGATGATTGATGAACTGCTTAAGGCGGGCTGCGGGGATTTCGTGGTGTGCGGTGGTGCGCGGAATGCCGGACTGGTGGCCTTGCTGGAAGCGGCGGAGGGATTGCAGGTTTGGAAGCACTTCGAGGAACGGGGTGCGGCTTTTTTTGCGTTGGGGCGTGCCAAGGATCACGGGCAGCCTTGCGCGGTGGTGACAACGAGTGGGACGGCGGTGGCGGAGTGTCTGCCGGCTGTGATTGAGGCTCACTACACATGTAAGCCCTTGATTGTGTTGTCTGCGGATCGTCCGGTCGAGTTTCGGGGCTCGGGGGCTCCCCAGGTGATCGAACAGGAAGGAATATTCGGGAGCTATGCTGCCACGAGTTTTGAAGAGTGGGATGGGCGCGGTCCCTTGCATTTAAATTTGCCGATTGAGGAAGGAGAGGTGGATTTTGGTCCGTGGAAGGCGGAGGTCGAGGGCTTCCTGCCGGAGCGCATGTCATTCGAAGTACGAAGTTTACGCGACTTTCTTGATAGCGGGGTCTTTCGCGGTATCATTGCGATGGTGGGCGGGCTGGAGCCGGAGGACCGGGAAGATGCTTTCTATTTTTTAAAGGAACTTGGGATTCCCGTGATCGCGGATGTGAACAGCGGGATTCGCGAAGCTCTGGGAGATTTACTGGTTCCCGAGCGGGTATTTACCGGGAATCTACCGGGGCGGGTTTTGCGTTTGGGTGAAGTTCCGGTGGGTCGACTTTGGCGTGACCTTGAGGATCATTCCGGGACCGAGGTTCTTTCGATTTGTCGAAACGGGCTGCCCGGATTGGCGCGGGAATCGAAGGTGATTCATGCCCAGGTGGGCCGGGTGATTCGTGGGCTTGGACCGGTGGATTTCGTCGGTGATGTCCGCGATGATTTTTTGAAAGCGCGTCCGATGTTTGGGCTGACTGATGAAAAGCTGGAATCTCTTCCTGACAGTGAGCCGGGGTTGGTGGGCCTTCTTTCGGTTTATGCGACGACGGGCGAGAGCCTCTTTATCGGGAACAGTTTGCCAATTCGGGAATGGAATGATTTTGGGCAGCGGGTGACACCGTATGCGCGGGTTTTTGCGAATCGAGGGGCGAATGGAATCGACGGGCAGGTTTCGACCTGGCTTGGGGCGACGGCTGAGACGGTCGATTCGTGGGGGGTGTTTGGGGATTTGACCGCGCTTTATGATTTGGCTGCTCCGGCGATGTTGCCTCAGGTGGAGTGCCAGGGACGAGTGTTGGTAGTGATCAATAATGGGGGCGGAAAGATCTTTGATCATCTCCCGAGATTGGCTGAACTCACTGATAATCAGAAGGGAGCCATCGTGCAGCCGCAGGAGGTGAGTTTGAAAGGGTGGGCGACAATGTGGGGGATGGACTATCTTCGCATCGAGAATCGAGAAGGTTTCGATGATCTGGAAGCTGGCGAAAAGACCTTGTTGGTGGAGTTGGTTCCGGACCCGGTCCAAAGCGAGCAGTTTTGAGCTGAAGGAACAGTCTTGCGCATTGTCCTCAGTTGGTCTACCCCGCGTCTGACATGAGGAAGCCCATCATTGCCGCCAACTGGAAGCTCAACAAAGGTCCGTCTGACACGGAAGATTTCATTAAGAGTTTCGAGAACAAATTATCTGATCTCCCCAAGGGAGTGGACATTGTGATCGCCCCGCCTTTCGTATCTTTGCCAAAGGCCACTGAGTTGCTTGCTCATTCCAAGGTTCGTGTTTCGGCGCAGAACATGAGTGAGAAAGACAATGGTGCCTATACCGGTGAAGTGAGCGCCTTCATGTTGAAGGAGATTTTCGTCAACTACGTGATCCTCGGTCACTCGGAACGCCGTGCGATTTACGGTGAGTCCAATGCCATGATCAATGCCAAGATTCTCAAGGCTCACGAGGTGGAGCTGAAGCCGATCTTCTGCATTGGTGAGACTTTACAGGAGCGTGAAGATGGCAAGCTGGAGGACGTTCTCCGCACTCAGATTTCCGAAGGCATGAAGGATGTCACCGAGAAGCAGGCTCTCGATACCGTGATCGCTTACGAGCCAGTCTGGGCCATCGGAACGGGTGTGACCGCTTCTCCAAAGCAGGCGCAAGATACCCACGAATTTGTTCGTTCGGTCCTGACCGACCTTTATGGTGTTTCAGTTTCGGAGAAGATCCGGATTCAGTATGGCGGATCGGTAAAGGCTGAGAACGCGGCCGAGTTGCTTGGGCAAAAAGACATCGATGGCGCTCTCGTGGGAGGGGCCAGTCTTGAAGCGGCAAGTTTCGCTGAGCTGATTAAGAATGGTGTGGTAGAGTAGCATCACGATGGAAAGAGCGGTCTTTGGAACCCGGAACGGCGAGGTGCTCGTCGGGTACGGCCCGTTCACCGCGTTCGCAGAGCCGCCTCAAGAAGGGGTGGCTTTTTATCGCAATGATTTCGCCCTGAGTGAGGACAAACCGTGGCTTGTTCCGGATTGGGTGGAAGTGTTGGAGAAAGCTCCGGCTGGGGGTGAGATTGAAATCGAATGGGGTGAGCTGGATCCATCCGGGTTTGCCGAAGTCTTCCGTGAGGTTTCCGAAGCGATCAATCAGGGGGTGATTGAGAAATCGGTTCCGGTGGTGACGGCCAAAGGAAAAGGTTCATGCGACCCTGATGCCTTGCTGGCATCGCTTTTGAAATTGCCCAAGGCGCTGCGTCCCTACGGCTGGATTGGCGAGAACGAGGGTTTTTTAGGAGCCACACCGGAGGTGCTTTTTCGATACTTCGATGGTCGTATTTATACCATGGCGCTGGCGGGGACGGCACGAAGCGATGAACGGATGCTCTTTGCCATTGACGATAAGGAAATCCGCGAGCACGAATTTGTGGCGCAAACCCTCATCGCGAAGCTCTCGGACCTGGGGATGGTGATTCGGAGTGACCGGGATATTTTAGATCTGGGAAAGTTGATCCACTTTCAGACTCTCATCAAAGTGGAGCTGTATCAGTATCAGGAGACGAAGGTCTTAATTGAACGGCTGCATCCCACGCCGGCATTGGGACCTCTTCCGCGGACGACGGAAACGATGAATCAGCTCAAGGACTGGCGGGAGCGCTTGGATTGCCCGGTGGAATTTGGGGCACCCTTTGGTCTTTTGCGTGATGGTGAATTCGAGGCTCTCGTGGCGATTCGAATGGTGGCCTGGAAGGGGTCTGAGTTTTCACTGCCCAGTGGGTGCGGGGTGATTCAGGAAAGTCGGCTGGTGAATGAATGGCGGGAACTGGCGCTGAAGCGGAGTTCGGTAAGTGACTTGTTTTTTCCCTCAAGATGAAATTTCCCGAATTAGAGACCCTTGCGAAAGGGCTGGAGAAAGAAGCTCACTTGGTGGTTTGGCAGGGAGTGGATCGTCTCGAAGTGGTGGCACTGGGTGGGGAGATTTTTGAAGATGCTTTCCCGCTTCCTCTGCATGTGCAGTCCGCGGCCGCAGAAGCGGGGATGATTCTCGATACCACCACAGCGGCCCGTCTTGAGATCGAAAAAATGCCGGAGGACTTCTGGCAAGGATTGGAGGAAACGAAGTATGGGGAGCGGCTGAGAGTTTCGGTTTTAGGAAGGGCCGGGCGGAAATACCTGGAAGTCTATCATGCGGTGAGTCATGGGGAGGGGCGTCCGTCCGGGATGCTGGATGAACTGGCGTTGACCGAGGAGGAGCTTTTTAAGGTGGCCCGTTGGATGCGTGAGCGGGCACTTTTTGATCACCGGAGTGGCGATGTGATTATGAAGATTTTGGCCCGACTGTCTTGAATGGTGCGAGAAAAACCGAAGCAATGAGTTCGACGATCAATCATTTGGAGATGACCTCGAGAGTGGACTTCCGCTCTTCGAAAATTCCTGCGGGTTTGGAGATGAGAAAGGTTTTTGATCCGGAAATTAATTCGAGATTCTATCGGGAGGTCGGAAACAAGTGGTTGTGGACAGATCGTTTGGCTTGGACCAACGAAGAGTGGTCCCGCTGGGTGGGGCGCGAAGTGTTGCACACCTTGGTGGCCTATTTTGAAGGTGAGGAGGCGGGGTATGTGGAGTTGGAAATGCAGGAAAGTGGAAGCTTGGAGATCGTCTATTTTGGGCTGCTTCCCGGAATGATTGGAAAGGGCTTGGGTGGCGGAATGCTAACAATGGCGGTAGAGCGGGCGTGGGAAATTGAGGGAACAAAGAGGGTCTGGCTGCACACGTGCACGGAAGATCACCCGCATGCGGCTTCGAATTACGAAAAACGAGGGTTTCGATTGTTTCATACCGAGACGCTATAATTCGAATTTTATGGTAGCTGAGAGAGGGGCTGAGTTTGGGTGAAAATCATGACGACTCCTTTGGGAAAGCTGACCCACGACTCGACCTGTGGAGTCATCAAAAGAGATTTCGGGGACAGAGTACACCGATTAAAAAAAAAGAACGAAGCCCGGTAGGGCTTCGTTCTGTGATGATTGCTGATTGGCAAGAGTGCCTACTTGGCCTCCATCTCTTTCATGAGTGCATCGACAGCTTCGTCCATGGCTTTGCCACGGGCGTTCTTGTATCGAATGACACCTTTGGCATCGAGGATGTAGATCTGTCTCTTATACACATCTGACGCTGCCGACGATCTAC
>OJIS01000473.1_pt1 | contig 13141 bp, 9 predicted proteins | sample 1595671 | NCBI WGS metagenome assembly OJIS01 (sample SAMN05416814, study PRJEB24817) | seawater metagenome | isolation source: Sea water | place: Canada:Atlantic | collected 2013-07 | reverse complement strand
AGATCAGCCTCGGTCTCGTGGGCTCGGAGATGTGTATAAGAGACAGACCTATGGCAACCTCAAAGTCCGACGAATATTTAGCAAATTGATCACAGAAATATATCCTCATCTTTCTTAACAAGGAGCATTGCCGAGGATCTTGATATTGCGTAAACGGATCATCCGCCAAAGCCCCCTGATTTCTGCGAAAAGAACCTCTTGCACGAACCCACTTGCTGGACTCTAATCCGACCGCCTTGACGAACGCTATCCTTGCCCTCGAAGACGGCCGCACTTTCCACGGTCGTGCCTTTGGTCATTCCGGAACTACTTCCGGGGAGATCTGTTTCAACACCTCAATGACGGGTTATCAGGAGATCATCACTGATCCCTCCTACCGCGGTCAAATTGTGACGATGACTTATCCCCTCCAGGGAAACTACGGAGTGAACCCCGAAGATGCCGAATCTTCCTCACCCCACATCCGCGGGTTTGTTATCGGCGAACTCTGTGAAATCCCCTCATCCTGGAGATCACAGCAGTCCCTGGCCGAGTATTTTTCCGAGCACAAGATCATTGGAATCGAAGACATTGACACCCGGGCACTGACCAAACACCTCCGGGACAAGGGCGCAATGCGTGCCGTCATTTCCACCGAGCTTTCCGAAGACGAAGCAATCACAGCCGCCAATGAAGCACCTCCCATGGAGGGCAGCGACTTTGTCAAAGAGGTCTCAACCAGGGAACCCTACCTCTGGGAAGGTGAGTCCCGTCTTTGGACCATTCCCAGCGTCACCACAAATCAGATCACGAACTACGTTGATCTCCCGCCCGTCAAATACCGCATCGTGGCCTATGACTTTGGGATTAAGCACAACATCCTTCGTTCGCTCCGCCAGGCGGGCTTCGAGGTGGAAGTCGTGAATTCCCGAACGCCCGCCAGCGAAGTCCTCGCCAGGAATCCAGACGGAGTCTTTCTCTCAAACGGCCCTGGAGACCCCTCCGCACTGACATACATCCACGAGGAAGTGAAGCAACTCATCGGCAAGACCCCCGTCTTCGGAATCTGCCTCGGCCACCAAATCCTCACCCACTGCTTTGGCGGCACCACTTATAAACTCAAGTTCGGCCATCGCGGCGGAAACCATCCCGTCAAAGATCTCCGCTCCGGCAAGGTCGCCATCACCGCACAGAACCACGGATTTGCGACCGATGACTCGTCGCTTCCAGACTACATCGAGGTGACCCACATCAATCTCAACGACCAGACAGTCGAGGGGATGCGCAGCATCAAGGACCCCGTTTTTTCGGTGCAACATCACCCCGAGGCCGCTCCCGGCCCCAATGATGACAAAGGGTTCTTTGACGAGTTCATTTCACTGATCGAGTCATCCAAATAAAACCACCTTCCCATGAACACCATCATTTGCGGACTCCAATGGGGCGACGAAGGCAAAGGCAAGATCGTTGATTTTCTGACTGAAGAAGCAGACCTCGTCGTCCGTGGTCAGGGCGGAAACAACGCCGGTCACACCGTCATTGCCAAAGGAAAAAAGTACGTCTTGCACCTCATCCCTTCCGGAATTCTCTGGGACAAACAATGCGTCATCGGAAACGGTGTCGTCATGGACCCCGTCGGTCTCTGCAAGGAAATCGAAAGTCTTGAAGCTGAAGGCGTAGCCATCACTCCAAAGCGCCTTCTCATCTCGGACCGGGCCCACGTCGTCCTCCCCTATCACCGTGAATTGGATGCGGCCCGCGAGCTGTCTCTTGGCGACAAAAAAATCGGCACGACCAAACGCGGAATTGGTCCGACTTACGCTGATAAGGCGAACCGAATCGGACTCCGTCTCGCCGACTTTCGCGACCCCGTGAAAGCGAGGGAACTCATCACCATTCGTCTGGAGGAAGCCAATCGCACCCTCGCCTACCACGATCTTCCCACTTTCGAAACCGAGGCCGTTTTCGCCGAAGTCGAGGCCGCTCTTGAGCGCCTTCGCCCGCATTTGGCCAACGTCATCCCTGTCGTCCACTCATCCTGGAAAAAGGGTGAAACCATTCTTTTCGAAGGAGCTCAGGGAACCTTCCTCGACATCGACTTTGGAACCTACCCCTTCGTCACTTCATCAAATACCACCTCGGGCGGGGCTTGCACCGGCTCGGGAATCCCTCCCAATGCCATCGACCGCGTCGTCGGAGTCTGCAAGGCCTACACCACCCGCGTCGGCTCGGGCCCCTTCCCCGCCCAGAATGATGAAATCGCCGAATTCTTCCACTCACGCGGCATGGAATTCGGAGCCACCACCGGCCGACCTCGTCGCTGCGGCTGGCTCGACACCGTCCTCATCCGCTACGCCGTCATGGTCAATGGCGTCACCGATCTCGCCGTCACCATTCTCGACGGACTTGACGAACGCGAAACCATCAAGATCTGCGTCGGCTACAATATTAACGGAGAGATCCATGAATTCCCGCCCGCCGAGCGCGATCACTGGGACCACATCATCCCCGTCTACCAGGAAGTTCCCGGGTGGCAGGAAGCCACCACCGGGTGCCGCACCTACGACGAACTTCCACAGCTCGCCAAAGACTACCTTGCCCGCATCGAGGAACTCACCGGAGCTCCCGTCTCATACATCGGGGTCGGCCCCGATCGTGAGCAAACCATCATCCGCTAACACGCCATGGGCGAAGCCCTGCCAGACTCAGTCCCCCAACATGTCGCCATCATCATGGATGGCAATGGTCGTTGGGCACAGGCACGAGGCCTCCCTCGCAAGGCCGGACATCGCGCCGGCGCGGAATCCGTCCGTGAAGCCGTCGATGCCTGCCTCGAACTCGGTGTGAGTTTCCTCACACTCTACGCCTTTTCCTCTGAGAATTGGAATCGACCTCAAAAAGAGATCGATGCCTTAATGAAGCTCTTGGAACAGTTTCTCAAAAGCAAAGGCAAGGAATTCAGCAAAAAGAACGTTCGACTCAGAACCATCGGTCGCACCAACCTCCTGCCCCCTTCCTGCCGCGAACAACTGGCGAAAGTCATCAACGACACCTCGGGCAACACCGCCCTGACCGTCATCCTGGCCCTCTCCTACGGGAGCCGCGAGGAACTGACCGATGCCACCCGACGGATTGCCCTCAAAGTACAAGCAGGCGAACTTGACCCGGCCGACATCGAAAAAGAGACCATCGCACGGCATCTCGACACCGCAGAGTTCCCCGATCCCGATTTCCTCATCCGTACTTCAGGAGAATTTCGCCTCTCAAATTTCCTTCTCTGGCAACTGAGCTACGCCGAATTATTCATCAGCCCAAAGAACTGGCCTGATTTTCGCAAAACCGACTTTCGCGAAGCACTCGAAGATTATTCTCGCCGACAAAGGCGCTTCGGGAGAGTCTGAAAACGAAAAGAACTTTGAGCACAGAACCGGAACATCACCTGCTACTTGTCGATCAAGACCTCGACTACCTGGAATGGGCCACCAAGCACCTCGCTGCCGATGGCCTCAAAATCTTGCGCTGTGATAGCGCCGACAAAGCAGCTCAAGTCATTAACAAAGCACCCATTGATGTCGTTATCTGTGACATCAAGCTCGACCCCTTCGATGGTGTCGAACTCCTCCAGCGGATCAGAGCCTCCTCTCCAGAGACCATCACCATTCTTACCGCCGTTTCCCCGAGCACGACCCAGATCATCGAGGCCACTCAAAAAGGAGCCCTTGATGTCCTTCGTAAGGAATCACTCGCTTTCGAACTCCGGCATGTTGTCGAGTCCGCCCTCCAAACGGTCGATCAACGGCGGGAGATGGGCCCCTCTCCCGACGAGCGACCCGGTCTCTCCGGCAAGGCCACCATCATCGGGGTCTCGCGCCCTCTCCAGAATGTCATGAAAGTGGTGGGGCGCGTCGCACAATCCGACGCCCCTGTCCTCGTCACCGGTGAAAGCGGAACGGGAAAAGAACTCATCGCTCGCTCCGTGCACGCCTACAGCCCACGCCGCAAGAAAGAAATGCTCGTCATTAACTGCGGAGCCATTCCTGAAAACCTCCTCGAATCCGAGCTCTTCGGTCACGAAAAAGGCTCCTTCACCGGAGCCATCGCCCGCCGGACCGGTCGATTCGAGGACTCACACGACAGCACCCTTTTTCTTGACGAAGTCGGCGATCTCCCGGCCAGCGTTCAGGTGAAACTCCTTCGCGTCCTGCAGGACGGCAGTTTCTCGAGAGTCGGCAGTAACGAAATCTTAAGAACCGATGTCAGAATCGTCACCGCGACGAACAAGGACCTCGCCAAAGAAGTCAGCGAAGGACGATTCCGCGAGGACCTCTACTACCGCCTCAACGTCGTGGAAATCGAGCTACCTCCTCTTCGCGACCGACAAGAGGATATTCCAATTCTCGCCGAATTCTTCCTCGATCGCATCGCCCGCCGAAACGGAACCGCACGTATGAGGCTCACCGGAGAAGCCATTGAGCACCTCCAAAAACACCGGTGGCCCGGAAACGTCCGCGAACTGGAGAACACCATGGCCCGGGCCTGCGCCCTCGCCCTCAACGACATCCTCCTGCCAGAGGACATCCCCATTGGCCGAAATCCCGCTAACATGGGGGGATCCCTCAAGGACGCTCTGGGGCTCATTCTGGAACTCTCCGTCCACGACGGGCAAAGCGCCCTCGAATTCGCACGCGAAGAGCTCATTCGATACACACTCGAGAACTGCAAGAACGACTTCCGCAAGGCCGCCCGACTTCTCGGAGTCACCCAGGCCGAGCTCAAAAAACACCTCTCATCACAGCCCGATGACTGATCTCCAGGACCACCCTTTGATCAGCGACCGTATGGCGAAACTGCGCTCGGTTGATTGCCCTCCCCAGGATTTCCGCAGACACGTTGCCGATATTGCCAGACTTCTTGTCCTCCCGGTCACTGCGAATTTCAAGACCGACGACATTTCTGTCACAACTCCTCTCACCACGATGACCGGGCGGAAAATCGCACGCCCCATCGTCCTCGTCCCCATTTTACGCGCCGGCCTTGGCCTGAGCGAGGCCTTCCTGCAAATGCTCCCGGAAGCCAATGTCGCCCACTACGGCATGGCCCGGAATGAGGAGACCCTCCAGCCGGAAATCTACCTTGAGCGCTTCCCCGATGACGTCTCAAAATCGGAAGTCATCATCCTCGATCCCATGCTCGCCACCGGCGGAAGCGCGGTTGCTGCCGTTGATGGCCTAAAAAAGCGCGGGGCAAAACATCTTCACTTCGTTTGCGTCGTCGCCAGCCCCGAGGGACTACAGAGCCTCGAAGCCAGCCACCCCGATGTCCCCGTCACCACTGCGGTGGTCGATGACGGCCTCAACGAGAAGGGATACATCGTCCCGGGACTTGGAGATGCCGGAGATCGGATCTTCGGAACCTTATAAGATGGCATAACCCTTCACATGGGTTTACCTTCCCTCCGTGCGAAAGTTGGGTCTAATCTTGCTCATGTGCCTGGCATCCTCGATGGCCGGGGGGGCGGAAACTTGGGAAGACATTCAACAATCTCCCGGCTACCTCGCTGCTAAAAAATACATTTCCGACTACCTTCCCGATCTTGCCATTCCCAAAATCGAGGAACTTCTCGCCCGTCCCGAGATCGATGAGACCGCCAAAACCTCGCTTCTCACCCTCTTGGGCGAAGCTCAGGTGCGGGCCGGGACCCCGGGAATAGCGCTCAAAACTCTCGATCATAAATTGCTGAGAGAGTTCAGCCCGGCCCACTTATGGCGAAGCTACGCCCTCGTCCAACTCGGGCGCTATCGTGATGCCATCGGCGAGCTGGAGAAGATCGACCGGCGAACCATGATGGAAAACGCCAACCTGCAAACAGGCAAATTGCAGCTCTCGCTCGGTGACCTCGAGAGAGCAAGAGAGAAGCTCGAACCCCTCCTTAAATCAAAGGAACCCTCCATCCTCAAGGAGGCCACTTTACAACTCATCTCGGTCGCCCTCTCCCAAAATCGACCCGATGATGCCACCGGGCTCATTAAAAAATTCATCCCAAACACCCCGGTCGAAGAAGGCCTCGCCCGCTATCTCGACGGTCGCCTGCAGCTGGCCAAAGGCAATCGACTCCCCGCCGTTGGCGCTTTCCAAACACTTCTCAATGATCCCGGGATTCGCAAAAATCTCCCTGCCGCACTTCTTCACGAATCGACGATCGCCTTGGCCGACAGCCTGGCACTCGATGGCAATGAAGCCGCTGCTGTCACCTCGCTACTCGAGACTCTCGAGAAGTATCCGGACTCACCCAAGCTCGAAGGGATTTTCAATCGACTCAGAGCATGGTCGGAGAAAATTGACACCAACGCCCTCATCACAAAACTCGAAATGTGGGCTCCTCTTCCAAAGATCCCCTCGCTTCCAGGAATCCACCGCGATGACTCCGCCCAAGCGGGCTATCCCATCTCATCAGAAGCCACTCCTTCCAAAAGAACTCTCTATGCTCTTGGATTTCTCGCCGGCTTTCACCTCCGTTCCGATAAGGTCGATCTTCGGCGCAAAGGTCGCATCCAGAATGCCCAGCTTCAGCTCATCAGCACCCCCGAATCACACTTGCTCAACCGCGCCCTCCTCGAGCTGGGAGTTTTGGAGATAGAGGAAAAGCACTTCGAGCAAGCCCTTACCATTTTCTCCCTACTCGAAGAAAGCAACGCCACTCCCATCGTTAGAACTTACGCCAAATCTCTCGCCGCCAAGGCAAACTTCATCATCAAAGACCCGACCAGAGCCAGCCAACTCTTTCTCGAAGCCGAGGAAATTGCCCGCGAAATCCGTGAAACCAAACTCAGCTCCATGGCTGCCCTCAATGCCGGCATCACTCTCCTCACAACCTCCCGTTCCAAGGAACTCGATGAAATCACAAAGAATCTCGATAGCCCCGAGGCCCGGTCCTTTCTCATCCTGGAACGCGGACTCTTCCTTTCCTCAAAAAATGATCCCGCAGCGCGCGATTTTCTCCTCAGCTTCCTCGCGAATTTCCCCACCAACCCGCGCACGCCCGAAGCCTCCCTCGCTCTCGCCGAAAGCGCGGTCTTTACCCCGCCCTTCGATCGCGAACTTGCCAAAGAGCATATCACGCCACTCAAGTTTGACCTCCAGTCCAGCCCCATGCTGGAAGCCCGGCGCATCCTCGTCCTCCTCGCTCTCAACACCAACACCCAGCAGGCCCAGGAATTCCTGACCCGCTCACCTGACCATCCCCTCGCTGCCCGCGTTCTCTTCCAACTGGGTCAAACTTATCGCGATCCCAGCCACGAGGGTGATAAGGAAATCGGCAAGGCCAACTACCAATTCGAGTTTCTCATCGAGAAGTATCCGGACAGTGAATTTGCCGATGCGGCCCGCTACTATAGCGCGCTCACCTCCATCGCCCTCAAGACAGAATCTGCCGACAAAAACGCTGCTCTTCGTTTTCGAGAACTCATCGATCTAAAAGGAGTCCTCGCGAACGAAGCCACCATCAACCTTTGCAGCCTGCTCATTGATCGAGACCAACAAGAGACTGCTCTCACTGAAATCTCGAACTTCCTCCAGACCCCCAAGCTCCCGGAGAGTGATCGCCGCCGCCTCTTAATCCTTGGCGCCGATGCTGCGAACCAAATCGGCCAACACGAAAAAGCCATCACTTTTTACGAAGATCTTCTTAAAATTAAAGACCTCCCCGTCTCCACTCGTAATCGCGCCAACTACATCCGAGGTCAGGCTCTCGAGAAACTCGACCGTACGGTCGAGGCCCTCGAGGCTTATTACGAGGTAGTCAATCGCAACTTCGATCCCGACAAATCCACCACCCTCGAATGGAAATGGTTCGATAAGTGCGGGATCGAGGGTGCTCTCGCCCTCCTTGAGAAGGAAAAACGTTGGAAGGCCGCCATTGAATTGGCTGAAAAACTCGGCCGCAGCGGGAGCACCAGAGCCAAGGACGCCCGCGATATCGCCGAGCGCATCGGCCTGGAACAATTCATCTACCGGGGACGTAGCGAACCAACCGAAGAAGCCACTGACTCCAACCAATAAGCAGAGTCAATGGAACCAAATCCTGATCATTTCCAGGCTCCCTGGAAATCCGAACATGATACGAAGTGAAAATGGGCTTATCACAGACCTCTCCTCGCTCTTACAGCATCACATCGAAGGCAGCCAATCGCGGAAAGAATGGCAGAACCCCGTAGTATCGTTTTCATGAGCCAAATCGCTCGAACACGATGTCCTCCTCCAAGACTCCATCGCAATCTCAAAGCCACTCGAAAAATCGTTTTTTTCCTTTAGTTGCGAGAACTTAGCCGCTACCTCGCTTCTCCTAAGTTTCCCTCACCCAAGCTCATGTCGCAAACAGCAACCCCTCCCGCAAAAGAGTCAGATCTTCGCAACGCCGTTATCCGGCTCGCCGGTAATTCCCAGGACGGAATCCAATCCGTGGGCGCCTTTCTCGGACAGCTGGCGGGAACCACCGCCCAGGAAGTCATGACCTATATGACGATTCCCAGCACCATCTCCGGAGGACCTTCCATCTTTCAGGTCCACCTCGGCTCCGGAGAAGTCCTGCACCCCGGTGACCAGGCCGACACTCTCGTCGCCTTCTACCAGCACTCTTACGAGGGCCATCTCCACACTCTCAAGGATGGCGGTATTTGCTTCTACGACAGCGACAAGGTCGAGGAAGTGAAAGACGAGCGCGGCATCATCCACATCGGCGTCCCCTTTACCTCCGCCACCATCGAAGCCATTGGCGGCAGCGCCAAGTCCCGCGGTAAGAACATCTTCGTCCTCGGTCTCCTTTGCGCCGTTTACCAACTCGATCGCGACAAGATGAGCGAAATCATCGCGCGCAAGTTCGGCCGCAAATCAGAGGACATCCTCCGAAATGCCATGCTCGCTTTCGATGCCGGTTACGCCTGGCCCGTCCACGACATCGAACACATGCCCATGGCTCCGGGCGAAAACGATGGCGAAAAGCGAATCTCAACGGATGGCAACATGATGCTCGCCCTCGGCCTCATCGCCGGCGGAGTTCGCTTCGGGGCCGGCTATCCGATCACTCCCTGGACCACCATCATGGAGTTCCTCCGCTCCGAACTCCCGAAATACGACGGAATGTTCATCCAGTGTGAGGACGAACTCGCCGCCGTCTCCCTCGCCCTCGGGGCTTCCTACTCCGGCCACCTTGCCATCACCGGCTCGTCGGGTCCGGGTCTCGCTCTCAAATCCGAAGCCCTCGGCTACGCCAGCATGGCCGAGCTTCCTCTCATCGTCGTCAATATTCAGCGCGGCGGACCCTCTACCGGACTTCCGACCTCAGTCGAGCAATCCGACCTCATGCAGGCCATCTACGGTTCACACGGCGATGCCCCGCGCATTGTCCTCGCGCCCAAAAATGTCGAAGACTGTTTCTACACCGCCCTCGAAGCCTGCCGCCTTGCCCGGAAATATTCCACCCCTGTCTTCATTCTCTCCGACCAAGCCATCGCGACTCGTCTCGAGGCCTTCGAAGAACCTGATCTTTCCGTTCATTGGGAAGATCCAGTCCTCGACATCTCCGAACGTGGTGCGGATTTCAAGCCCTACCCGCTCGATCAAATCACCCGTCATTCACCTCCGGGAGCACGCTCCTCCGAGGGCAAATATCCTGTCGTCACCGGCTTGGAACACGACGAATGGGGCCATCCATCCGGCAACCCCAACAACCACCAAAAGATGACCGAGAAGCGGCGTAACAAGCTCGTCGAACTCGCCAATTCTCTCCCGACGCCCACAGCCCACGGAGAAGAAGAGGGCTCACTTCTCATCGTAGGCTGGGGATCCACCTACGGCCCGATCAAGGAAGCCACCGACCGCCTCAATTCACTCGGTCACAAAGTCGGCTCCATCAACATTCGCCACGTCCACCCTCTTCCAAACGGCCTCGGCGAACTCTTTGACAAATACGATCACATTCTAGTTCCTGAAATGAACGACTCCGGCATGTATGGCTACGGCCAACTCGCCACTCTCCTGCGGGCCAAGACCTGCAACCCCAAGATTGAATCCATCAACAAGGTTCAGGGCATCAGCTTCCGTGTCATCGAAATCACCGAAGCCGCCGAAACCCTCATCAAAGGCTAATCCACTTTCATCTCCCCTAACCCGACTTTTAAGATGTCCGACACCACTACCGCCGCCCCCGCCGAAAAGCTCACCAAGAAGCAACTCAAAGCAGACCACCCGACCTGGTGCCCTGCTTGCGGTGACTTCGCCGTTCTTGCCTCCTTTTTTAACGTCGTGCAAAAGCTCGGCATTCCTCATGAGAAAATCGTCTGCGTGGCAGGCATCGGCTGCTCCTCGCGCTTCCCTTACTTTGTGAATACCCACGGGATTCACTTCATCCACGGACGCGCTCTGCCTCTCGCAACCGGAATCTCGCTTTCCCGGCCCGACCTTCACGTCTTCGTCTTTGGGGGTGATGGCGACGGCTTCTCCATCGGAGGAAACCACCTCAACCACGCCGCCCGGAAGAACGTCAACCTGTCCTACGTGGTCATGGATAACTTCGTCTACGGCCTCACCAAAAACCAAACGTCCCCAACGACTCCAATCGGGCAACGCTCAAAAACCGATCCCCGTGGCGCCATCGACCAGCCCATCAACCCGATGGCCCAGCTCGTCTCCAGCGGAGCTACCTTCATCGCCCGCACCCACGCGGCACAAGTGAAACACATGAACGAAATGTTCGAGCGGGCCATTCTTCACCCTGGCTTCGCCGTCGTGGAAACTCTTTCCGAATGCACCATGTTTAACCCGGGGTCCTTCGATGACAGCATCCCGAGAAAAGGGGGCGTCTTTGATCTCGTGGACGAAGAAACCCAGGATCTCGAATCCACCGGCGCCGCCATCGAACTTTCACAGGATCTTTCTCCCGGCAAGTTCGGCGTCTACTACGAAACCAGGCGCCCTACCAAGAACGAGCTGGAGCGCGAGTGGCTCACTGATGCCCAGAGTAAGATCGGCGATCTTTCCCAACAGGACCTTCTCCGCCAGCGCTTCGCTTCAATGCGCTAGCAGGAACTCATTCCCTTTGGAGAAAGGCGCCGTGGATTTTTCCACGACGCCTTTTTTAGTAAAAACCCTTCAATAAAAAAGGCGCGGAGGGAAAACCCGCCGCGCCCTTGAATCTTGTTGGACCGGATTACTGGATCTCCATGCCGCTCTTGGCATAAACCCACCGCTCGACCTTACCGTCTTTAATAAGCGCCTTGGCCTGAACCGGACGAACTCCAAAAATTGTCGCGGCTTCATAGGCGGCCAACCCGGTCTGATACTCGGTTCCATCAATCGTCTCGTCTCCAGCGATTTTCCAGCCTTTGACTTGATCAATGGTGAACTCCTTCACCGCACCACCAGCGATACTCTCTTTCATAAGATCGATAACAGCTTCATCACTCAACTTGCCTCCGGCAGCGGGGACGGGAACTGGCGGCGGAGTTGGCTCAACCACCGGCATGGGGGTTGGAGTCGGATCAACCGTGGCAACAGGAGTTGGTGGAGGAGTCACAACCGGTACCGGAGGAGTCACAACCGGCACCGGAGGAGTGACAACGGGCGGAACCTTTGCGACAAAGTCCCCTGCTTCCTTGTCATAGATTTGCTTCGCCAACTGGGCGAAAAGGTCCGTATCGGCTGGAGAGATTTTGCCCTTCCCCTTGGCATCAGCCTTTTCCACGAACAAAATATCATCCTTGCGGTTCAAAAGGGTCACAACATCGCCTTTCTTGAGTCTTACCGTCCCATCTCCGCCCGCTGTCGGAATCTCTGTGGGCCTCTCAATCGTAAGCGTCGTCGGCAAATCTGCATCGCGGAATTCCGCAAGATTAATCGTGTAAACAGCCCCCTTGTATTCGACGTCCCTGGTAAGACCGAGCTCCGGCTCCTGCTCCTTCACCAACATCGGAGTGATGGTAGGACCGAGAACATATCCTAAAAAGTAGAGGACAAAGACTACTGCAGCAAATTTCGCGTATTTCATGAAGGGCTCGAAGTGTTTAGGAGAAAGTAGGGGGGGAATTCTCACTTGTCACGCAGTCAAAACGACCAATATGCCTTTTCTCCGTGACCTTTCCCGCTGGAGGCCGGACTCTCTGCGCCATGGCAGAGACCCGCTTATTCCTCCTCGATGGCATGGCCCTGGTTTACCGGGCTCATTTCGCCTTCATTCGGAATCCCATCACCAATTCCCAAGGCATCAATACCTCTGCCATCTTCGGATTCGCCAATACTCTCCTCCATATCATTGAGAAAGAAGCCCCTACCCATATCGCCGTTGCCTTTGACACTTCGGCCCCGACCCCGCGCCATACTCTCTACCCCGAGTATAAGGCCCAGCGGGAAGCGATGCCGGAGGAACTCGCCGCCGCCATTCCCGAAGTCAAAAAACTCTGCAAGGCCTTCAATATTCCCGTTCTCGTCATCGATGGCTTTGAAGCCGATGACATTATCGGGACCGTCGCCCTTCGCGCCGAGGAGGATGGTAATTTCAACACCTTCATGGTCACGCCGGACAAGGATTTCGCCCAACTGGTCGCCCCCCGCACCGCGATGTGGAAACCCGGGCGTCAGGGAGCAGATCACGAAGTTCTCGACCTCGAAAAGATCCTCGCCAACTGGGAGATTGAATCCCCCAAGCAGGTTATCGATATCCTCGGCCTCTGGGGAGACGCCTCGGATAATATCCCCGGCGTTCCAGGCATCGGCGAGAAAACCGCCAAGAAGCTCGTCGCAAAGTATGGCTCGGTCGAAGGCCTGATCGCCAACACTGACAAACTTAAAGGCAAGCAGAAGGAAAACGTCATCAAGTTCAGCGAACAGGCCCTCCTCTCCAAAGAACTCGCCACCATCATTCTCGATGTCCCCGTTGCGGAAACCTTCGATGATTTCATCCTCGAAAAACCGGACGAAAAAACCCTGAAAGGCCTTTTCGAAAAATGGGAATTTCGCACCCTGACCAAGAGAGTCTTCGGTGCCCGGGAATCCTCCGAAGATCCGCAAACCGCTCCGGTGTTCGAGAGTCTCAAGACTCTCGCCGACCTTCCTCACTCCTACCTGTCTCTTATACACATCTCCGAGCCCACGAGACCGAGGCTGATCTCGT
>OJIS01000472.1_pt1 | contig 13148 bp, 7 predicted proteins | sample 1595671 | NCBI WGS metagenome assembly OJIS01 (sample SAMN05416814, study PRJEB24817) | seawater metagenome | isolation source: Sea water | place: Canada:Atlantic | collected 2013-07 | reverse complement strand
CGAATTCGGCGATTTTGGACCAAAAACTCAAAAAAAATGCGAAACTTGGGCTAAGTTCCCGTCTGGCAGCCAGCGAGCCCGATCTCCACTACGATACATCATTGCATTGGGTTCGCTACTGAACGGGTCTATCACAAATCTCTCTGCGGTTAGTTCAGGGCGATTAAGATAGCCCATCGCAACACCATCGCCTGCGGCAAAAAGCTCTCCCACAACACCCGCCGGGACCAACTCCATTGATTCATCTAGGACGTATACCAGACTCCCTGAGATGGGGCGACCGATGGGGACACTCTTGCGCTCGACCACTTCTTCCCGCAGTTCAAAACAACACGTAAGAACCGTGTTTTCGGTAGGTCCATAGACATTCATAAGTCGACATTCCGGCAGCGCCCGATGCACTTGGTTCGCTAAGTCGGGAGACAGTACATCGCCCCCCACCAGCAACTGCTTGAGAGGGCGAAGAAACTCCAAGCCTTCCGTTGCCATCAGATGAAATAGCCCGGTTGGCAGCATTGAAACGGTAACCTCTTCAGTGCGAATCAGTTCCCCAAGATCAAACAGGGAGCTTTCTTCAGCAGGAAGGATGACCAGGCAGCCACCGTTCAGGAGGGCACCCCAGATCTCAAACGTCGCCATATCAAAAGACAGGGGAGCTCGATGCAACATCGTTTCCGTTGGCCCAAGATCTACATAATCGGCATCCCGAACCAAGCGCACGACTCCTCGGTGAGGCACCAATACCCCTTTGGGCATTCCGGTAGATCCTGAGGTGTAGTTTACATACGCCGCATGTTTCCCATGACGGTTGTGATCAAGATGATCACTTTTCTCTCCGAATAAATTCCCCGTTCCCAACTCCAGACAAACCACCCGGATCTCCCAATTCTCGAACATCCCACTGAGCTCCCTGCAGGCCACCAGAACCTTCGCTTGCGAATCATTAAGCAAGAACTTCAAGTGCGGGATGGGGTCAGAGGGATCCAAAGGCAGATAAGCCGCCCCTGCCTTGAGGACTCCCAAAAAAGTAATCACCGCCTACAGCGATCGTGCGATACAGACCGCCACAAGATCTCCATCTCCAACTCCAACACTGAGCAAGTGACGAGCAAGCTGATTCGATTTTCGATCGAGTTCATCGTAGGTTAGACTCTGTTCTCGATAGACGACCGCTATCCTTTCGGGCGCGGCATTTACCTGCTCGATGAAAATGTCCTGTATCGCTGCCACTGTAGATCGACCACTTCCTGCACCGCTCCACTCAGTCAACAACTCCACCTTCTCATCCTCCAACAACACTGGCAACCGACTGATCTTCTCATCGGGATTGCTAGCAATCCCTTGTAGCAGCTGTTGATAGTGCCCAATCATCCGCCGAATCATCGATTCATCGTATAGATCGGTGCTGTAGGTGACCTGTCCATCGAAGCTTCCATCCTTTCCTTCCTCGGGCCACAATTGCATTTCCAGATCCATCCTCACACTTTCGCTGGCCGACGGAAGACGGGACACCTCCAGTCCTTGTAGCAATAGATCCCGACTGGCATGATGCCGGACATAGAACATCACCTGAACCACGGGAGTTCGGTCGAGATTCCTCTCGGGCTTTAGTTTTTCAACCAGCAGGTCGAACGGTAGATCTTGATGCTCATAGGCATCAAGAGACGTCGACCTAATTCTCCCCAAGACCTCCTTGAATGTTGGATCCCCGGACAGATCCTGTCGAACTACCAAAGTATTGATGAAGAATCCGATCAGCTCCTCGAAATCCTCACGGTCTCGGCCAGCAACCGGCATGCCTATCGCAATATCTTTTTGAGCGCTATAGCGAGCCATAAGGACTAGAAATGCGGATAAGAGCAACATGTGTTGAGTGACCCCTTCCTTTCCCCCAATCGTTCGCAGGGAGCAGGCCAAATCCGCACTCAGGGAGAAACTGCATTGACCACCTGAATACGACATCCGGGAGGGTCGCGGCCGATCTGTAGGGAGCTCTAAAACGGGCAGTTCCCTAAGCTGTTTGAGCCAGTAACTGGTAAGGTCCTCAAGGCGAGGGCCCTGCATAGACTCTCTCTCCCTGCGTACGTAATCCACATACTGAAGAGCCAAGCTGGGTAGAGCAGGAGATTTCCCACCTTTGAACGCAGAGTAGGCAACCCCAAGCTCATTCCTGAAAATCTGGAAAGAAGATAGCGCATCAAAGACGATATGGTGAATCGTTAGTAGGAGAACCTGATCCTCCTCTGTAAAACGAAGCAACTGGCCTCGGATCAACGGGCCTCGCTCAAGATCAAACGGACACTCAGCCTCTTGCCTCGAGTGCTTTTGAATCAACGATTCCCTTTCGGTTTCAGTCGGGGCGTCGCAACCGATCACCGGAAAGACCAATGGCTCGTGGGGAAGGATTTGTTGAACAGGCTCCTTATCGATCAATTTGAATGACGATCGGAGCACGGAATGCCTTTCGATCAAGAATTCCAGTGCCTGCCGCAATGCCTCATCATTAAGTCTGCCCTTCAATGACCACGCAAAGGGAATATTGTAGGCTGTCAGCTTTTCCTCCAGCTGATCAATCATCCAAATCCTCCTTTGGGCAAAAGACATCGGAAAGACGTGGTCATTACCTACTTGTTGTTCAGTGGAATTGTCGAAGCTGTGGTCGGAGACAGCCGTGATTTCCGACCGCTGGCCTTGGTTCTGCGGCGGCAACTCTGCCTCGGAGTCATTCCCTCGGCCCTGTAATTGGCTCAGCCTCTCAAGGCCTCCCATCAGATCCGCCCGAGAGACGCCGAAATCGACCAGGCAAGCAACTTCATCTACCCCAGCTTCCTTCAATTGTTGAATCATCCCAAGACATGACTCAGTTGTTCCGACTAGGGAATTACCTTCCAAATAGCGATCCAGAGCATAGTCCAAAAGGGCTTCCTCATCGTCCTCAGACAAGCACACATCATCCTCGCTTTCAGCCTTCTCTTCGGAGACCACCCTTGTGTGTTCCATGTGACTCCTCAAGTAGGCACGGAGAGGTTCTTCGACAGCTGTTCTGGCCTCTTCGACGGACTCACCGATATAGGTGTGAAGCATGACGGTCACCTTGCCTCCGCCTGCGTCATGTCCTGCATCCTTCCAGGCCTGGCGATAGACGCCTATTCGCTCGACGAGTTCGTCGAGCGAAAGCCGAAGCAGCGCGGTCAGGACATTAGCTCCCATCGCTCCTGCCTCGGCGAATGTCGTCGAACTACGCGAGGTTGCGAGCCAAACCGGAAGCTCTTCGGAGTATGGAGTAGGGAACAACTCTACCGAAACCTTCTCACCGGCTCCGGAGATGCCCTGAAATCCCTCACCCTTCCATAGCTTCCGAATCGATTCAATCGAGGTGAACATCTTCTCCTTCCGGCGCGTAAAGGAATCGGGAGCCAGAAGGAAATCGTTTGGATGAAAGCCACTTCCAAACGCCACTCCAATCCTTCCTTTCGAAAGATTGTCCACCACGGACCACTCCTCAGCAATCCTAACAGGATGGTGTAGCGGAGCCACCACGCTCCCTCCCCGGATCTGAATCCTACTCGTCACGGATGCGATTGCCGCGCCCAGCACCGCAGGATTGGGATAGAGTCCACCGAATTTATTGAAGTGACGTTCCGGCAGCCAAATGCTTGAGATCCCAACACGGTCAGCAAGGCGGGCCGCATCGAGAACAAGACCATATCGATCATCAGGAACCTCGCTTTCATCACCAGCAAAGAAGAACAAGCCGAAGTCAATGGACGAGCCCGGCTCATCTTCAGTTTGGTGGCCATTTCGTGAACTCGTCTTTGTGCATGCGCTCGTGGCTTGTTGCTCTCCATTGCCGACACTGGTAGATTTACCCTGTTCGACGTAATCTCGTGACAGCGACCTCGCCAGCAACCGTCCCACCCCACTCACGGTTGGTTCGTCAAAGAACTCCCGAATACCGAGTTCACAGCGATAGCTGTCCCGCAGACGAGCGATGACCTGCATTGCCATCAACGAGTTTCCACCCAACTCGAGAAAACTCGAATCGTGGCCGACTTCAGACAATCCCAAAATCCGACTGAAACAATTCGCGACCAATCGCTCTGCTTCAACGGAGGTCGCGATCTCTGGTTCCACGCTTCGAGGATCTTCAGACATCGGGATCTCTAATTCCCGGAGGGCATCGCCTATCAGTTCGGAGGCGATCAGAACACCCCTCGCTTTGAGCCTCTCCAAAGCCATCTCGAAATCCGCCAATCCGCTCGGGTTCTCTCCCGCATCCATACCACAGGACAGGCAGTCCTCCCGCGCAATCGACCTGACAAGGGATGCCAACCCTCCACCAGGCCCGACTTCTAGGAATACCGCATTCTCTTTCGGCAACGCTCCCAGCCCTTCAATAAAATTTACCGGCTCTCGGAGCTGTTTCACCCAATAATCTGGCCGGCAGACCTCGGCTGGATTCGCCCATCTCCCTTGTAGGCAAGAGACGAAGGGACGCATCGGTTCCCCGAATTCCAAGCCCTCAAGAAAAGCGCGAAACTCGTCCAATACGGGATCAAGCATCATCGAATGAAACGCCCGATTGGAGCTCAGGAGTCTACTGGCAACCCCATCACTCTTGAGTTTCGCTGACAGTAATTCGATCCCTTCAGGAGTTCCCGAGAAAACACACTGGCGTGGGCCATTGATCGATCCCAAGTCTACATGGGGTCCAAGATAACTTTTTGCTTCCTTGGAGGTGACGGCGGCGGCAAGCATTCGCCCCTCAGGCACTGATTGAACCAACTCTCCACGCTTCGCGACGATTTGGAGCGCCGTTTCGAACTTAAAAACACCAGCCAAACAGGCCGCTGCGAATTCTCCTACGCTGTGTCCCAGCATGCCTGAAGGGCTGATACCTAGGTCAATGAGAGTTCGTCCAATCGCAAACTGAACAAGAAATAGGGACGGTTGGATCACCGCTGTCTTCTGGAGTTCGAGCTCCGAGGAGTGCTGGTCGCAAGGTTCCGGGAAGAGGACACTTTTAAAATCCTTTTCCAGCACACTCTCCGCCACCCGAAACCCTTCATCCAGATGATCCCGGTAGACGGAGAAATCACGATAGAGTCCCTCCGTCATTCCAACTTGCTCAGACCCGTGACCAGGGAAGAGAAAATGAACCGACTTGGATATTTCTAAGGATGCTTGCATGGTAAAAAAAGCACGAATCGACCGAATCTCGATGGCTTTGTTAGCCGACTAGTCCCTCGCAAAAAAAGACACCTCTCAAACAGGAGACTGGCAGACTTATGGGTTGCTTGGAATTTTTTTATGCGAGGTGTCACGGAGCCCGTTGTTGATGAGATCGGAGAGAGTGAGAAAGGACTCCTAAGAGCGTGGTAGCCTGATTCATTTTTCGAAAAGAGGGAATGCGAACATACCGGGGTGCATGTGCTGTTTTCTCAGCAGCTTAATCATATTCAACACGCTCGAATCACCCATCAGCCAGTAGGCTTCGTCATTGGCATTCCAATGGATGGTCATGCCCCGACCGCCGAACTCTTCGCTGGGGCGCCAGAACCCCCGCGTTTCGTCGGTAAGGACGTTGCCTTTAAACTCGGGTATGATGGGGATGACCTCCCCCCTCCGCTGCGGTCCAAAGGCGGCTTCAAAGCCCTCCCGCCAAAAGCAAATTCTAGCAATCTGGCATCCCCGGATTGGGAATCCAAAGAGGATTCTGTAACTGACAAGCTCAGGCGAGCGCGTCACGTAGGATCCTGGCCGGGTGAATGGCGGTGCGGGCAGCGCCATCGTGAATCTGGTGGCGACAACTGGTACCCGCAGCGGCGACTACTGCGTCAATCGGCAGGTCATCAATGGAGGGAAGCAGGACGAGTGAAGCGACCTTCATCGAGACCTCGTAGTGTTCGCGTTCGTAACCGAACGAGCCAGCCATGCCGCAGCAACCGGACGGGATTTCACTTACGACATAGTTTTCAGGCAAGGACAACATCCGCAAGGTCGGTTCGGTCGAAGCGAGCGCCTTCTGGTGGCAGTGGCCGTGGACGTGGACGCTGCGGGCTTCTCGGGTAAAACAGTCAGCATCGACGAGGCCGGCATCGGCCTCACGGGCAATGAACTCGTCGAGCAGCAGGCAATGGCACGCAAGCTGTCGGGCGCTCTCGCGCAAGTCAGGGTCGACCAGAGCAGGGTATTCATCGCGGAATCCGAGGAGCGCGGAGGGTTCGATGCCGATGAGCGGTTCCTCCCCGGAGACGATCGAGGATAGCCGCCGGACGTTCTCATTGGCAAAACCCTGGGCGCGCCGGACGAGTCCCTTGGAAAGCGAAGCCCGTCCGCTTTCGGCGTGATCGGGAAGGTTGACCTCGTAGCCCAATAGCTCCAGCAATTCGACGGTCGCGATGCCGGCATCGAGGTCGTTGTAGTTGGTGAACTCGTCGCAGAAAAGGTGGACGCGGCCGAGATTTTCACCCCGCTTGGGAACTAGAGGAGTGCGGCGGGAAAACCAGCGGCGCAGCGTGACGCGGTTGAGCCGCGGCATGCTGCGATCGGGATGGAACCCGATGAGACGATTGGCCGCACGGCGCAGCACCGGGGTCTGGAAAAACGCGTTGTAGAGCCTCGGTGCGAACGCGGCGAGGCGGGCGCTGTCGGCGAAGTGCGCGATCATCCGCGAGCGCAGCGGGATCCCGTTCGCATCATGATAGTGCTGCTGGAACTCGGCCTTGAGCTTGGTCATATCCACGCTCGACGGGCACTCGGACTTACAGGCTTTACAGGACATGCAGAGATCCATGACTTCCTTGATCTCCTCACTATTGAAGGGACGCTCGGCATCAGCCGGATCAGTGAGGATCTGGCGCAAGATGTTGGCACGTGCCCGAGTGGTGTGCTCTTCCTCGCGGGTTGCCATGTAGCTCGGGCACATCGTGCCTCCAGCGAGCGGCCCCTTGCGGCAATCGCCCGAGCCATTGCATTTCTCGGTCGCCCGCACCACGCCGAGGGTATCGCTAAAATCGAAGACCGTGTCATACTCCGGAGTCCCCTGCCCCGGGCTGTGACGCAGTGAGGTATCCATCGGCGGCGTGTCCACGATCTTGCCCGGATTGAAGATATTTCCGGGATCGAAGAGCCCCTTCACCTCGCGCATGAGTTGGTAGCAATGCTCGCCAACCATCAGCGGGATGAACTCGCCGCGCAAGCGACCATCGCCGTGCTCACCGCTCAGGGAACCGCGGTACTTTTTCACGAGATGTGCGATGTCGGTGGCGACCCCGCGAAACATTTTGAGGCCCTCCGGCGTCTTGAGATTGAACAAGGGCCGGGTGTGCAGTTCGCCCGATCCGGCGTGGGCGTAGTAAACGCAGTCGATCTCGTACTTCGTGCGGAGCAATTCGTCGAACTCGGCGATGTAGTTCGGCAGGTCGTGCACGTCGACGGCGGTGTCCTCGACATTTTCGCGGGGCTTGGTGTCGCCGACGACATTACTCATGAGCCCCTGGCCTGCCTTGCGAAGATTCCACACCTTCAGCCCCTCATCACCCCACAGCACAGGGGTGGCGTAGCCTTGACCGGCGACCTTCCAACCCTCAATGAGGGCATTGACGGCCTGCCCGGCCTCGGCGCGGGTGTCGCGGCGGATCTCCACCACCAGGATCGCGCCAGGGTCGCCAACCACGAAGGATCGGTTGCGCTGCTGGGCGAGATTCGACTCGGTACACTTGAGGATGTGGCGGTCGATCAACTCACAGGCGCTCGGCCCGTGTGGCAGGGCGAGCAGGTTGGCCTGGAGGGACTCGTTGACTGATTCGAAATGCCCGCAGACGAGCGCCACGTGTGGTGGCGGCAGCGGTGAGCAGGCGAGCTCGATCTCTACGGCAAAGAACAGGGTGCCTTCGGAACCAGCGATGAGCTTGCAAAGATTGAAGGGGGTATCGGACGCTGAATCGAACACCTCGGCGTCCATCAGGAGGTCGAGTGCGTAGCCCGTATTGCGCCGCGGAATGGAGCGGCGAGGGAACGACCCGGTGATGGTCTCGCGATTTTTAGGATCACCCAACAAGGATCGAATTTCCCGATAAATCCGATTCTCCAAGGTATCCGGACCAGCGCACTTCGCCTCGAACTCATCGCGGGTGAGCTGACCGAAAGTGATTTCACTGCCATCACTGAGAAAACCGCGCACCGATACCAGGTGGTCGCGGGTGCTGCCATAGACCATCGAGTTCGAACCACATGAATTGTTTCCCACCATCCCCCCCATCATGGCCCGGTTGGCGGTGGAGGTTTCCGGACCAAAAAGCATCCCGTGAGGAGCAAGAACCCGGTTCAATTCATCGCGGACCACTCCCGGTTGAACACGGACGCGACGGGTCTTCTCATCCACCGAGAGGATGCGGGTGAAGTGCTTCGAGATATCGACGACCAGGCCGCTGCCCACGCACTGGCCCGCCAGCGATGTTCCTGCGGCACGTGGAATCAGGCCGAGCCGATTGCGGCGGGCAAAGCGGATAATTTCCCGGAGGTCCTCCTCGCTCTCCGGGAACACAACACCGGCGGGGAGTTCTTGATATTCCGAGGCGTCGGTGGCGTAGAGTCGGCGCAGCGTTTCTCCGGTGTCGAGACGACCGGAGATTCGCGAGGCAAGTTGTCCAAAGGGGATCACGGGAGTTTGTTCAGTTACGGTTCATCGAGGATGTGGGCATCGGAGAGTCTGCGCCCTGATCCCTCCTATCTTCTCCCGATCACCTTGTCACGACTGGCTTAGTCACTTCCCCCGGCTCATCGCACGGAATGTGCTGATCCTGGTATTGCCTCGTGGCGAGGATGGCGGCAGTAAATCGCTTTGCCCACTCGGCGGCATCGCCTTCCTCGTAGTCAAAGAATCCAATATTGTTCTTTGGTCCCTTGGCATCTCGATCAATGAACGACTGCAGGGTGTCCGGCAACTCCGTCGAGTTTGCCATCGTGGGCAGGACGCCCTTGATCGATTCGGCATAGAAGGCGCCTCCGCCCATCACGTCCATCACCCGGAGCGGGCCACACATGGCCGCCCACAGGCCAACCGAATTCCGGAATGAACACTCAATGGCCTCGGCATCCGCCACCCCGGATTCGAGGAGATGCACAGCCTCGCGATACATCGCGTAACCAATGCGGTTGCATAAAAACCCCGCGATATCCTTCTTCAGGACCGCAGCTTCCTTGCCGAGTTGCTCTGCCATCGCGATCGCAAACTCCATAACCTGCGGCGAGGTTTTCTCGCCGGGGGTCAATTCCATAAAACGCGTGACATGCCCGTGACTCGACCAATGCATCCCAAACACCCGCCCCGGAGAGCGGCATCCTTCTTGCAATTCGGTTATTGGAAAAGCCGATGTGTTGCTGCCTATAGGAACGTCCGCAGAGACAATTTCCTCGATCTCCCGGAGTAATTGTTTCTTCGCCGGAAGATCCTCCGCAATCGATTCGATAACCAGGCAGGCCCGCTCGACGGAAGCGAGTTCTCCTGACAAATCCAGACGCTCCTGCCATTCCGCGACATCACCGGACTCAATGACGCCGGCTTCGAGACACTGCGCAACGGCCTCAGGCAGGTATTCGCCCATCAGGTCGCGGTTCTTCTGCTCACGGTCGACCCCGACCACGGAAAATCCGCGCGACAGGCAGCACGCTGCGATCCCCCGCCCCAGCGGGCCGAGCCCGACCACGGCGATCACCTGGTCGCTCCGTCTTGTTTTATCGTTCATCATATGTCTAAATTCTTCGCAGTTGGGGTACTATTTCGCTCCGCCCGTGGGGAAGAACCATCCGGTGAAATACATCATCAGCAGAATGATCACGATCGAGTAGGACAGCCACCAGAAGACCACGTTTTTGTACCAACGGTCGCCCAGATTACTGAAGATGTTGAGCCGCTTCCAGTTCATGCAGAGTTGATCGGTGATTTGCTCCGGTCTTGGCGGACGGGTCGTGAGGGTGACGATCACACAGGTCGACACGCAGATCAGATAGAGGATCGAGGCCTGGTTCGGAAATGAGTTGAGCCAAACCGGGTAATCCGTGGCGTTGGTCAGGAAAATCTTCAACGCGAGGCCGGCACTCATCCCGACGATGACGGTGGCCAACGCCGCCGGGGCGGTCACCCGTCGCCACAGGATCCCCAGCAGGAAAATCGCCGCAAAGGGAGGAGCGAAGAGCACGTAGAGCGAGATGACATATTCGAAGAGTCCCCCACCCAGATCGCCGACAAACCTGCCGATGACGATCGCGACCGCGAGGACGACGACAGAGGCCACCACGCCAACAACCACAAGTTGCCGGTCGGTCGCCTGCGGTCGCCAGAGCCGACGGTAGAGATCGAAGGTGATAACCGTTGAGGTCGAGTTCAGGACGCTGTTGACGGTCGATTGGATCGCACCGAAGAGGGCCGCAAGAAACAGCCCTCGCAATCCGGCGGGGACGAGTTCCTGGATAAGTTGCACATACCCCTTGTCGGCGGCCGGCTTGACATCCCCCCACGGCTCGATCAGCAGCAGTTCCGGTTTCATCGCAAACAGGATCATCCCCGGAACGATCGTAATGATGGGCAGAATGATTTTGAGCCAACCCGCAAACACGATCCCCATCCGGGCGTGGTACATATTCTTCGCTCCGAGCACGCGCTGGATCATGAATTGATTGAGCACGTTATACCAGAGGCTGACGGAGAGCAGGAAGGTGATCATGCTCACGGTGGGCGTCATTGGATGGCTCACCGGCTGAATCACGGAGAGACGATTGTAGGTGTCGGTGCCCGCTAACTCCTGGGTATTGCTTTGAACAGCCTCCTTCCACTTGCCGCTTGTGGCCTCGTTGCGCTCGAGCATGACCTGAAACCCATCGATGATCCCCCCGCCCTCCGGCGCCAGGGCCGAGAGTCCGTACACCGTCACGAGAATGCCACCGACGATCATGACGGTGACTGTGAAAAGGTCCGTCCATGCGACGGACGACAGACCGCCATAGACCGCCCATACCCCGGCAACGAGGCCAAGGCCGATGATCGATGGCCACAGTTCCCAACCGAACAATCCCTGCAAGGCGAGTGCTCCGCCGTAAAGCACGGCAGCCAGGAAGGCGACGACATTGCTGATGATCGTTACCACCGCAAACAGAGTCCGTACCGTCGGACTGAATCGCTTCTCGAGGTATTCCGGCGTGGTGAAGACTTTGGACGCGAGCAGGAAGGGCACAAAGAACCAGATCAGGAGGGCGTAAGTGGCGACATTCGCCCACTCGTAGAGCGAGACGCACACCCCGTAGACCATCGCGGCTCCGACCATGCCGATGAACTGATCGCTTGAGATATTCGAGGCGATGAACGAACCGCCGACGACATACCACGGCAGTTTCCGGCCTGCCAGGAAGTAGTCCTCCGAGCTTGCCCGTTCTCCGCGCCCCGCAAAGTAGCCCACCAGTGAGAGGATGATAAAGAACAGGGCGATGGCAAGGTAGTCCCAGAGATGCAAACTGAATACCGCTTCGGCTAGGGGGAGTAGGATGGCGATGATCACAATTGATTGGATAAGTTAGTTCAGTGCGTCTTGAGCAAGGTTCATGACAGCTTCAAGCGAGCCTTCGGCGTAGGGCGTTTGCCAGACGGTGTAGAGCGAAGGTCCACGATAGAGAGGTGCGGGCGGCAGGTAACCGTGATTGCCGTTGGCGAGGTTAAGCACGAGGAGATGCGGACACTTCGTGCGCAGTTCCCGTTGAAGAATGGAATAGGCCTCGAAGGGAACGCCAACGAGGCCCCCCGCGCCGAGCTTCCAACTCCAGATTCGCTCGGCCGAGACCACGCCCTCGCCGACCGATTCCCGCACGCGGAGTTGACGGACGAGACGTTCGTATGCGAATCCGGCAGGCGTCTCCGCCATCTGCGCACGGATCTCAGCGAGGCCGGGAAGATCAGGTTTCAAGGGCAGAGCCACGGTAGGTGCGCTGGAGGAAACGGTTTGGGGAAGCTCCCCCGTCGCCGGGCTCCATCGAGCAAGTGGCGCACCGGATTCCAGCGCGCCGTCATAAACCACGTCGCCAGCTCCAGACCCGAGCATTTCCAGCAAACTCATCGCGGCATAACCAAGGACGCGGCCGTGACGGTCTGCCGTCGCCGGATCCCCGACATACTGCTCACACGGAGCGAGCTCACCCGAGGCTCCCTGTAAAAATAAGCACGGAGAGTCCATCGCGGTCTCGACCACTTCACGCATCGCACCGGGGAAATCCGGGGAGACAAGATCGTTATCCCACGCCAGTGTTGTCGGGTGGCAGGCGTAGTTGACCAGGGTCGCACGGGTGAGGTTGGCATCGTCGAAGATACGGGCGACGACCAATGTGTCATCCGCCGATCCTTCCGGATGAAAACCTGTTAGGAAACGTTTCGAGTCATCCGGATCCGGGAAATCGCGATGGGTGGCGAGTCCGCAGGAGCCGGTGTGAAACAAAAGCGAGGAGTCCCGAAGGTCTTCGATGGCGTCCTTTGCACCTGTGATGCAGGCCTCGCGAAGGGTTTCGAGATAGGCGATGGTCACCTCTGGATTCGACTCGGGCGGCGGTTCGGAATCGAGTAATGGCGCCGCGTGGGTGTGGGTGAGGTGAACGATCAGATTTTCCTCCGGCAGGCCGAGAGCGTCGCACAATGCCAGGCGAAGTCGGTCCGCATCGGCCCGGGCACGCCACCAGCCGAGATCAAGACTGATCAGCAACAAGGGCGGGTCGGAGTTTTCCGAAATCGCCAACGCCGTGCCGGTAAGCGGGCGATGCACCCCGCTCGCAAACCAGCGATCCGTAGCGCCCCAGTTTTTCACCCCAACATCGAGCCCGGGGGTGATATCCCATCGGGACACCCCGAAGCGCGCGCGCAGGCCTGGAAATCGAGTGGATCGGATCACGTGGGTCGTCGAATGGGTTCAGTGAATTCGTTCAGATTCGAAGCCTTAATAAACCGCGCGACCCCCTGAGAGATCGAAGGTGAATCCGGTATTAAAACTCGCTTCCGGAGAAACGATCCAGCAGACCATCGCGGCCATTTCGTCAAGCGTGCCGCAACGCTTCATCGGAATCTTATCGGTCATGTATTTCACTTGCTCCGGCTCCACCTTGTCTACCAT
>OJIS01000471.1_pt1 | contig 13150 bp, 9 predicted proteins | sample 1595671 | NCBI WGS metagenome assembly OJIS01 (sample SAMN05416814, study PRJEB24817) | seawater metagenome | isolation source: Sea water | place: Canada:Atlantic | collected 2013-07 | reverse complement strand
TACACAGAGTAGATCGTCGGCAGCGTCAGATGTGTATAAGAGACAGGCCAGATGGCTTCTTTCACCGGCGAAAAAATCACTCCCCGAAGCACGCGGACATTGTCCGCCAGCGCGCTGTCGTTGCGATCACAGCTGAGATCGATCAGCGGCAGCAGCTGCCGCACGCGGCGGTTGAAAGCCTAGGCGGACGAACGAGCACGGGTCAAAATAGAACGCAAAAAATAACGAAAACACAACTGCCAACCCAACTAACTTGATCATGTGTACTCTGATTGGCTCAGCACCCTGCACCTTGCACCTTGCACCTCGCACCTTGCACCACGCACGCAAAGTTGGCACATCATTCTCACATACATCCACGCACGGACCTGAAGAAACAGCATGCGCAGCTGAATCTCTCTCTCCGGGAAAGTGGCCAGTGACTCGTATCGCGGGGCGCACGCGCGCACGTCTTCGTGTCGAACCTCATTCGGCACCACACCCAGCGGATCAACGCCGTGCGCACGGGCCCACTCGCAGACGAACGCTGTCAGCTCTTCGTCGTCCCGAAGAGTCCACTTGGCCGCGAGAAGGCGCAGCTTCACCAGGCGCTTTTGGTCCTTCGTCACGACACTAGTCATAGCCGCCCCGCTGAGCTGCATCGGGACCACCAACAGCTTGAATCCCCAGTACCGCTGCAGCTCGTCGTTGTCGAGCGAACTGGAGTCGTCCAGATCATCATCGTCCAGATCGTCGTCGTCGTCGTCGAAATTGGCTGAATCGTCGTCATCGTCGTCGTCATCATCATCGTCATCAACGGTGCTATCCGCAGTGTGGCCACCACCGCCACTTGCAGCCTCAAGGGCATCGAACTCCGCCGTCACCGTTCTGCTGAGCGCGTCACCACTGGAGCCGTCACCCAACTGGTCGACGGGCTCCAACTCGTCTGTCGCCGACGAAAAAGAGCTCGAGTCGTCATTGACCATGATGACGTCGAACCCGTAGCCCTCGCTCTCCACAGTGTCCTCGTCGTCGCCATCGTGAACCGTCGACAAACGACGACCACTTCGCGTGGCTGCCCCGTCTTCGTTGTGACGCCCAGCCCCCGCAATCGCTGCGGCTGCAGACTGAGCGGCCTGCTTTTGTTTTCGCGACAGCCGGAACGATGACGACGTTGGTGAGGAACCACGCGCGCGAGACTTTGCCGTTTGCTTCATCTCCGCCTCCATGTCCAACATGGTTTGCACGATCCAAGAAGCCGTCTGGTGGGCCTTCTGTTCCGCTTGCTGCCGCTCCTTTCGCATGAGGCGATCGCGCTCCTCGTTGCGGAACTTGTCCGCGTGCGTCATCAGGTACCTTTGACGGAACATTTACACACATGCACAACGCGTCGGCAAAAACTCGAACGCCGGAGCAACGCACGACAATGCACACCACTGTGCGAACAATAAACATGTGAAAGACAGGACGGTCGGTGATAAAACGCACTCCGTTGCAAGATGCACGTTGAACTCGTAGTTTTGAAGGGCTTGGATGCAGGCCGAGCGCGGAAAACCAAGTTGCACGAGGCGATCCAGCTTCTCCAAATTTTGTTCCGACACCACAGACGAATCCAGCGCCCACGATCCCGACGCTGTGCGTAGAAGCCTGCTGCTGTCGAATGTTCGGCTGGACGGTCGGCCCTCGGCGGCCGCCGATGCTCCGGCTGCACCAGCCGCGACAATGTTGTCCACCTGCGAGCAATGGTTCCAGCAGAAACAAGCCAACAACAACAACAACAACAACAACAAAAAATAACTTACACAGTTGCTGTTTTGCAGTCATCGACCAACCGCTACTGGTGTCGCGGGGCGCGATGCACGCTCGACGCCAACAAACAACAAAACAATCAACTGACCTTGGCGACAGGCATAGAACCACTCAGAATCGTAATCTTGTCGCCGGCATCAAAGAAGGAAAAGCCCGGGAAGAACGTTTCCTCCACAGCAACCACCTCGCCTGTGGCCTCATCGCGCTCCACAAACTCGTCAAACGCAACACCGAGAGACACGCCATTTTTCGAAAAACTCAAAGTCCCGACGTTCAAGTCGAGATCCACGCGAATAATGTCACCTGCGCGTGCGTTCGTTCATTCATTCAGCCACCATCAAACACAAGGTGTTTCACGGGCGCATCGAAAGCCTCCGGCGAGCAACACCAAAAATCCAATCTGTGACCCGTACCAACCCCGAACGCACCGGTTTTGATGGCAGACCGTTGAGCGGAGTGCGCGCGCTGCATGGAAATCGGCAGATCAATTTCGCTGGCATCGCAGACCATTGCGGACGACGGAACACCGTACATTCGGAACGTTTCGGCACCGCGGTCAGTATTGAGTTCCTTCTGACCTGCGTGCCATAAGGATCCGCCCATCGTGCACCAGCCCCAAGACAGATCGTCCTTGCCAACCTGTGCAAAGAAGAACCACAAACGCCATCATTGGCTCGGACTACTCGTGCAGCACGCACGCACGCACGCACGCACGCACGCACGCACGCAGGCGGGCAGGTGGGCGGGTAAGCAAGCACACGCAGCGAAGGAAAGGAAGGAACGAACGACGTACGTAGTAGTGGGCGTTCGCTGAGCCTCCGATTGCCTCCAAAGTATCCGTCGCGCCGATGCCGAACATCATGCGCCCAGTTTTGCAAACGTCGACTCGCACCTCCCAGTAGTGGTGCCCATGTGAGAACGCAACGTTGCCAAACACCGATCGCCACTGTCCGGGCCTGCTGCGCTTTGCCGGCGCGTACGAAGCACATCGATAGCCCTTCTCCAGGACAATGCCAGAAGAGTAGCCGTCTTTCTCACTTGCCACGGGCTTTAAACCCCAGGCAAGCCGTTGTGGAAACTCGCATGAAATACCCACAATGCGACGCGTCGTGGCAGCGGCAGCGCCACCGCCGCCGCCGCCACCCCCGCTAAGATCAGCACCGTCCCCACCAACAGACTCGCCGATGTTTTTTAGCAGCAAAGGCTCCTTGGGGAAATCGTTCTTGTGACCTTCGCGCTGCGCGAACGCCCGTCGACTGGGGCCGTCGGCTGAGCTATCGATCGCGTTTTCGAGCAAGTACAGGCGAAGCATGTCGCCTGGACCGGTGGAGCACCGAGGGTCGAAGTGAATCTCGAGAGAGTTTGCATCTGGAACTTGGACGTCAAACTGTTGCGACTCCATGTTCCGCGGGTATCTGAGAAAAAAACAACGTCCATTCATCCACCCATGCACAAAGCAAAGCCAAGAACGCATCACGAAGATCGATCGCACGCAGACCCACGCGTACTACGCACGCGTCCACACCCCACATGTATGCCATACGCGGTAATAATTCACAAGCAAAATATGCCAAAACCATCGACGCTAGACAACGTACGGGTGCGCAGACTCGATGACCTGTGCCTCGCACACTCCAAAGTACGGCGCAAATGCGTCCGCGCCGGCCAGGAAAGACGCTGGAAGACGAGTTGCTGCCTTGATGCGCGCTGGTGACAATGGCCCCGTGTTGGTGGCTGAAAGTCGTTTGCGTCTTGTGGGATGCGCACTATCGGATCCGGCGTGGCGATCCACGAGAGATTGCATGACCAGCGCGCACTCAATGTGCTTTTGCAGCCAGTAGGCCGTTGCAAGCCAGTCTTCCTTGTTCGAAACCGCGTAGTGAGCTTCCTTGACGTGGTCCAGATCCGATTTCTCCATGCTGCGGATTCGCGTGCCAACCACCAGTTCCAGAATGGTCTGTACGTAGCTTGACCAAGCGAAATTCCCGTTGATGGCGCCTTCGGGCAGCGTGCTTTCGTCGACGTCGGCAGCAGCCTCGTCCTTGTTGTGCGCCCTGTTCCGTAATTGCTCGTCCGCGATTGTCATGAATAGTTCATCAAGCTCATCTTCGTACCGATCCGTGATACGTTTGCCCCACTGTTCGTTGGTGTGTGAGCTGAGTCGGAGCACCGACGAGAGCAACCGCAACCACTTGTAGCGGAACAGTCCGAGACCGCTCACCTGTTGCAGGGCTTCACCGCTTGCACCACCCCCTTCTGTGCTGCCGTTCGCGCCCCCCGTCGCACCACCACTGACGTCCTCGTTGCTGCTTCGCTGGTCTTGCGCGCCCAATGCACGTTCTGCCGTGGCCCAAAGCGTTCGCACGAGGTGGGGTGACAGCAGCACTGGTGCGTCGAGTGAAGCGGCGATGGTCGCGGCATTGGCGGTTGGTGACCGAGGCGAGGTTCCAGGACTCTGCAGTTGAATGCTTTGTAGCTGCGTTGTTCGCGCTTGAGAAGCCGAGATCAACAACTGCAACAACCAGACGGCGATACTTTCGCTGTGACGGTTGAACAGGACAGGCTGCGTGGCCAAGTGATACGCCGCCGGACTCGCGGAACTGCTGTCCCCGCTGTCTCTGGTCCCTGCGCCAACCACAAACGTACTGGCAAGGTTGCCAGCCGTAAACACAACGTGGGACTGGGAGTCATTTACCGACGTCGGGACACGCCACAACACCTCCGTCGGCGCAACACCGTGCACGAGGTCCTCTCGAATGCAGCGGTAGGGCGTCCGCTCTCCGTTGGCACCCGAGGGTGGCGTGCCGTGCAAAGTCGCAACGCAACCAACACTGACGTAGCCTGGCGGGGCGACCATTCGCCAAAGGGCAAAGTTGCAGTCCCAATTGGTACTGCTCCAAACTCTTTCAAACGACGACGGTCTCGCGAACGCGCCTGGCGCGCCGTAGAATGCATACGCCGACGAAGAGCTGTTGCTGCCTGGAGGAGCACTGCCGACTGAGGCCACGTCGCCGAGGAGCACCCATTGATGGTCATCACCAGCCTTGTTTTTCGATGATGACCCCCCGCTGGCTTCCGGCGCTCGACCTAGCAGGTGGCGCGGCGGGGGCACCGGATTCCAAATGGACGCAGCCTTGGGACCGAGCCCGCTCCACACGCACCGCCACGCGGTGACAGGGTACGCCACAATCGACGAAGACATGGTAAAGCTGGAGACCATGGACAGAATCGCCTCTGAGGCCAACACGTTCGTCAACAGGCGGGACTCCGCCATCACTTTGCGAGCATCGTCGGCGGACCCGCGGAAGAATGACGGCGTCCGCTTTAACGTACCACCTGGTGACTTGGCGCCACCCCCACCGCTCGAGCTTCTGGACTTCGGCGGTGACAAACCACCAAGGGCATCTTCCAGTGAGGGGACAGCGGCGGTGATCTTCGCAGCTTCCGTGACGTGGGGATCCGTGGCGAGCAGGAGTTCTTGCTTGAGGATGGTTTCCAGCGCAGCGACAGCCATTGCCGGCGACGCCGTCGTTTCACGTCCGCGAACGGCGTTTCCCCCGGGCACTGACTCGTTGTCGCTGCCATTGTTGTTCGCATAAAACATCGTGGTGGCATCCCCAGCTTCGTCACGGCTCCCGTCAATGCGAATGTTGCTGACGTTGCGAGGGCCAACGATACCGCTGCTGTCACGAACGAGGGTGTCCGAAAGAAAGTTGAGGAAGTTGTACAGGAACCGGCTGCGAATTTCCTGCCCGTCCACAACCTCACCGTTCTCACCGTTGTTGGCAGTTGCCGAGGGTGCCGCTGCTTTGGCAGGCGACTCCTTCGCCTTCGCCTCTTTGCCCTTGTGCCGGGGGGAGGAAGGTAGAGGTCGCACGACAGCCGTCCGGTTGTCCAACAGCAACCGACGCAACTGAGCTCGAAACGGAGACAGGACCTTTCGTCGAGATCCGTTGATCACCATGCGCATCACCGCGGATGCAGCCAGTGAGTGAACAAGTTGTCGCGTGCACCGAAGGACGGCGTTCGCGAGGGCGTTGACGGCCATTGTTGATTCCGCATCGCCCATCCAAGCCCCAACTGCCCCATTTGCTGCACCACCACGAAGGTGAAACGTTTTGGCACCGCCGCCACCGCCAAGACTCTCTGCACGCTGCATGTTGTGATAGTCGTAGACATCAAACATGTTGTAGCCTGTTCTCCACATCAAACCACCCACACCGTTCTGGGTGCTTCCCGGCGTGCCCCCCAAGCTGGCTGCCGCCGCCGCCTCTGCTTCAGCCAGCATGCCGCGGGCCGTGGCGCGCGTGCCGCTCTGCAGCCGGTACATGTCGCTACGGGTGTCACCCCTGCCTTGAATAGTTTGCAGAGAGTAGCCGCCTTCGCCGCCACCGCCTCCGCCATGGCTCCGCCCGTCACGGCCGCTGTCTTCGTCGTCGTCGTCAGGCGGCGGCGTCTCCATCAGATGAAGAATCCCGTCGATAATATCACCATGAGCAGCAGCGATCGCGCTGGCGACAGTGTCTGGCGCAAGTCCCAAACCGGACGCCAGCGCAGCAGTGTGAATGCGTTCGTTGTGCGCAAGACGTTCTTGGTTGGCACGAAGCCACACAATTGCGTCAACACGCCGATAGTTCACGGCCCGCAGGGCCGATGCGCAGCTGGCAATGCCAAACCGCTGGTTCAACAACATGCACAGCGCGGTGGCCGCCTCCGACTTGCTCGGTGGCGGAATCCCCCAGGTCGACGCGCCGCCAAGGCGAACGACCGCGCTGCGCGGCATGGGGTAATCGCGCAGCTGAAAAGACCCCACTCTCACCAGTGACCCAGGGCACGACTCCGCACTGTCACCGTCATGGAACAGGGCAAACGTCTTGTCAAGGGACCACCGATCATCCACCAGCACTTGTGCTGGGTCTACCAGCTCGGTGGCCAGCTCTCCGTCAACGAAAAATCGGACACATCCCCGCACGGTATCAACCGTCAGTACCAATCGATGCCACTGCTCGGGTGCCACGCGAGGTTGTGCAGGGGCATTCGTATCTTCGTTGTCGCTGTTTGAACCATCATGCTCCGACAAACCGTACACGCAGCAACCCGGAACCCCATCACTACGCACAAACCATGACCCCGGCGTGTCGACCTGACCACCACAGAAGCTTGTTTGGAGAAGCGACAAGTACCGGGGGTCCCCGTCGTCGGCGCCAGATATTGCGTCGGAAGAGAACCAGACATCAAGAATCACCGTGTAGCGGTTCAAATATGCGCTCGTGGAGCCTTTCAACACGTCCGCGTGTTGATTCTGGAAATCCAGGCCATGCGTGTAGGTAATTCTGCAATCTTCTGGAGCAGCATCTTGTGCAAAACCAAGCACCTTTCGCAAGCTGTCACCGCGGCCCGTTGACAAGTCGTCGGCGTCACCGTCATGGTCCGGCAACCATCCATCGACCCACTCAGCAGCATGTGGCGGGATAACACACACACCATCAATGCTCAGTCCAATGAAGTCAATCTTCTCGAAGCACCCCGCCTCCACGGCCAGCGCAGCGGCTTCGGCCGCAGCCGCGACGGTTGCATCGCTGTTTGTTGCTGTTTCCACAAGCGGGGAGGCGGTACGAGGGTTCGCCATTTCAGCAAGGTGCGGCGGCATCGGGCGCGACAGGGGCAGCAGGCGGTGTTTGCGATCGAGCATGGCCTGGCGGATGCTTTCAGCGTCGCGCGCTGTGGGTACGGACACGGATATTCCAAGCCCAACAGCACCATGCTGCTTGGCACTCGCAGTTGCACCACCTCCTGCACCTGCACCAACGGAGCCCCGAGCGATGCCCAGGGGAAACCGGTAGATGACCGGCTGTGACGTGTTGCTGCCATCACTTCCGCGTGGACTGGAGGCCGATGCTGTGGGGCGAGCTTGAGCGTCTACATCACTGAGCAGCACCTGGTAAACTGGAACGACCACCTGACCAAGGAATTGGCATTTGACAGGGACGGCAGCAGCCCCAGTCCGGCATTGCCGCTTCTCCTCTTCGTCGGACACACCGTCGCCGGCATCACATGAGCGGGCCCAAGCATCAATGCATAGGACAGCCGATGTCACGTCGGCAACCAAAAAGTTCAAGTCGCCGTGCGTTCCCGAGATGCTGACAGATGTACATCTGCCAGGCTGCACGGGGACGGGGACGGTGAACTGCGTTTTGACTGTGATTGGCATGGGGGAGCGCGATCCCAGCTGGGCAAGTCCAGCGCCGACGCCAACGCCAGAGTGCGGACCACCGAATCCTCGCGAACTGCTCATGCTATTGAACACGGAGGCCGAGAAGAACACGTGCGGCTGCGTCGATTGAGTATCGAACAGCTGCATCCCGACGACTTCCGCCAGGCGTACACGCAGATGGTAAGACCGCATGCTGCCAGTCGACGTTCCAAGTGCCAGCCTCGCGAGCGGTTGAAAGAGTTGGTTCCGCTGGTGCTGGAGTTCAATCCATCGATGCTCAAGGGCATACTCATTGCCACGGCTGCCGACGCCGGTGTCACTCGCGCCCATTCCCATGCCTACGGCAGCAGCAACTGGGTCCACGACCACGTTCGTATCGCCGTTGCTGCCGCCGGCGGATGCCATCTTGGTCGAAGCTCGGGACGCGGCCGAGTCGCCACCGACTTGGCTGCGCAGCGACAACGCTTGCGGGTTTTCATGCTGAGTGATCTTTGTCAGGATGTCGATGTACCCGTTGTCAATGGCTGTCGTGAGGCATTCCTCGTCGTGGAGCAAATAGCCGAGCGCTTTGCAAGACCTCATGCGCGTTTGTTGCAGAAACAGCTGGGAGACCGCCGTGAAACTAGTGCTGAGGTCACTACTGCTGGAGTGCGACAGCGGCGCTGCAGACTGCACCGGGTGCGTCCCCAGCAAGAGTTGGTGGATGGAGAACAGCAGGTTCCCCTTGGAGTGCACATGCTCAATCGGGACCGGCACTTGTTGCACCACTTCAATTTGCACATCCTCCAAGTTGATCGTGACCGCATTCTCTGTGTCGCGGTCAAAGTTGTAGTTGTAGTGGTGCGGCGTCCAGTCAGAAATATGATGATCGTTTTGGGCTCCTTCCGACTTTTCCTCGCCTGCTGAGCGCGCTTTGCCGCCACCAGCCGCTGAAGAACCGTGCGCACCCGACTGCGCGTCTTCGGCGCCAAGCGCCACCGCCGCCGTCCAAGCGTTGTAGCGGAACACGCGGGCTGGCTTCTTGACGCCGCTCGGCAAAAACAAGCGCACTTTGCACTGATCACGCAAAACTTCCGTGTCCCCCCCTAAGACGCACAGCGCTCCGAGGAGCCGCCAGATGCGCTGGACGACGCGAGAGTCGTGCTCCAGGTCGGTACTACTGTACGCCTCGCCACCAACTACCGATGTGGCTTGCCGGCGGTTCTCCGACCGCGGCACGAAACTAGAACTACGTCGCCGCCGCCGTGACCCTGCGCTGTACGGGCTCTCAAGGTCACTGGTATCACGCGGTGACGGTGTCGCGCCAGCCATGGCAGCAGCAGGCGACACGTTCCTTGGGGTGGTGGATCCGTCCGACCATTCTTGTCTGTGGCGGTGGCTGGAAGTGATCGGTTTGCACAGCGCTTCTTGGAGGGCATCATTGATGGCAGCCGCCCATTGCGCTGCATGATTCTCTGGTGTCCCCGGTGGACTCGCAGTCGGGTCAAGCAGCTTGCGAATCAGCACAACGATTTCTGACGCTGCGATGAGGTCTATGCGAGACCCACAGAGGGAGCCTGAGGCAGCCATTACCACGTCTTCTTGCTCGGCCACATCTTCGCTGACATTGATGGGTGGCCGGTACCTGGTCCAACCAACGAGCACACAAGGACACAAAAACTTCAACGTCCCAGCATCACTGCAAACGACAAAAAAGCACAAACTCGAGCAGTTGCTTCGCCCACTTGAGGCCACTTACAATCCGTGCCCCACAAGTTGGAGGAGAAACGCAGCCGCCAGCGCCGATGGCGCCCCAAGCGTCGTACTGGAAGCTGTGGGCGCCACTCGGGAGTCCCCGGCCACAGGCCACACGTCGGGGTTGTCCACAAGGATTCGAGCCACACTTCTTGGGCCGGCAATGGGGAGCAGGATGTATACGAAGTGGATGCACTGCACCACAACGTCCGCCGACTCCCGTGCCATGATCATCCGCAACACCAGCGCAATGGTCGCATCGTTGGCGAGCCGCGAGACGGCGCGTCGGCTGATGACGCAGTACTTGTGCAACAACTTGAGCACATCGTGCATGAGTCCGGTGCAAATGTCGCGGTGTTGGTGGGCGGCAAGTTCGGTCAACTCGTGCATCAAGCAGTCGAGAACGGCATCCTCCGCAGCCACCACAGCACCGTGCTCGAGCGTTGCAACGTCAGGCGAGCCGGGGGTGTCGACGTCGCTGTTCTTTTCGTCAACAGCATTCACGTGCAGACGCGATGCTGCCGTGAGCACACGGTGAGAGTAGTTGGAAAAGCGTGCGGTATTGATGGCCAGAAGCTGGAAGACGGCCCAGGTGCCTGTGGACAAACGCCGCTTCAACGCCAGCAAAGTAGCATCCTTGGACAGCTTCAGCGACGGTGGCAGTTGGAGAATGTAGATTGCGTTCGATGCACCGGCGAAGAGCTCGGACCACGGTGTGTTGCGGTGCTTGATATCGCGAGTCAGCAGCAACGTTGGCTCACAGAAGGCGTCTTGCAGGTCATGGTGCCTGGATGTGTCCACAGACTCCGACCTTGGCACGCGTCCCCAACCCCAGACGTCCTCGCGGCTCAGCACATCGTGGGCCTTCCCCTCTGCACTGATTTGCTGCAGGATTAGCCGTCGGTGACCTGTGGTGGCCACACCCATGTGGCGAAGTCCACCATCGTCCAGCTGCTGCAGCTGCGATGCCTTGGAGAAGCCTGCCTTGGTAAAGCCGTCCAGGTACTTCTGATGCGACGCAGCGGGCAGCCCGCACCGAATGAAGAAGTACAGCAAAAACAACTGCGTCTCGGACAAGCGCTTCGCGGCCATGACGTCCCGTTTCTTCTTCTCAGCGGCTGCCGCAGCAGCGGCAGTTACACGGGCAGCAGCCGCAGCAGCGGCTGCGGCACCACCGTCGCCAGAGTGCATTGGGGTGTGCGGGACAGAGCGAGCTCCGTTTCGGCTACTTGCGGTGCGTCTGTCGTACGACGAACTCACCTGAGCGTGCGTTTCGATGTATCTGCACAGCACATCAAACAACACACACATTCATTCGTCACACGACATCGGTCAATGGGGAGCTCATTCAACACCACGCACAGCATGTTTGTCGCAAGTACGTACGCATCGCTGCGAGACCAGAAGCTGTAAGTCGGACTTGAGCCGGCGCTGTTCTTGTCGTTGGCCACGACGGCCACCGTGTAGTGACGACCGAGGGCAACGCTTTTGGCGGGACCAGGCAAGGCCACTGGGAGCACCTTCAGCGAAACTTGAGCGCGCGCTGCCACCGCTGAAGGTGGAGGAGTCAACGATTGCACCAGCGGGTGATCTGCGTCGAGGAAGGCGTGCGAGTGGCACTGCGACACGTCGTTGGCACCAAAGCAGAACAAGGTTCCGCACGTCGTCAGGACGGCCGAGTGGAAGCTTCCGCCGCGCACGTCTTGAATTCCAACGTGGTTGAAGGCGTACGAGCAAGAAATGGACGGCTGCAACACCGTCGCGTCCGCGTTGCCGGAAGCCTTTGCATCGGTGGGCGTTGCGGCGGCGCCGCCGCCACCGCCACTCGCGGCCAGGCGCAGCGACCTACGAGCAGCTCCAGCAGCTCCATCATCGGTCCCGGAAGCCGAGTCGTCGGGCATCCACGGGTTCGACCCAGAAGCTGAGCTGATAGCGTCGCTACGGCTACCGAAGCTGGACGGTCGCTGCGGCAGTGGGTGATGCGGCAGCTGCTGCGGAGCCTGCTTTCGGTGCATCAGCGCAGACGCCAGGATTGGTCTAATGGGCCGATCCCCGTCGAACTGGTGGTCGTCCACCGCCGCGCTGAGTTCGTGGCATCCCAGCAACGTTTTCGGTGCCCCAATCTGCCCTTTGTCGTTTGCGCCCCACCCAACGATCATGTGATGGTCGTGGGTGTCGGTCTGCACGCAGCAGGCGACCAGCGAGTGTGCCGCGCCCGCTGCAACTGCCGTGATAGAAATAGCCCGGACGCCAGCAAGTTTGTCACCAAACAGCGGCGATACCACTTTCGGTGACCACTCCTGCATGGAGGCCATGCCCAGCCCCAGTTGTCCGTGGTCGTTCCGACCCCACGTCAGGATGGTACCATATCTGGTGGGTGGGGCATTGTATCGCATCGCATCGCATGAAAACCAAAGCAAAAGCCACAAGGCCGGACGTGACCATGCAACTGCCGACGCAACAGCGACTAGCCGCGAACCGCTTCATTTGAGCGGGCACGGACAGCCGGACATGCATCTCGCGTTCACGTACTGAGTCACGCCTTCGCCCGATTCGCCTGATTTGGCGTCAGCACCAGCGAGGCCACGAGTGTCAATTGGTGGGCCGTGGCTCACGGCGACCACATGGTGCCAGCCAACGGTGATGTGAGAAACGCGGAACTTTGCAAGGCCGGGAACGACCACTGGAATGTCGCTTGTTGGCGCACCCACACCGCGGCCAAGTTGGCCGTAGTCGTTCGACCCTGCCGTAAATACGTCGCCGCTTGCACTCAAGAGGACAATAAAATCGTTCGTTGCGGATACGGCCTGGTCTTTGTCCGCGCCAACATCCCCCGCAATTGGCATCCCCATGTCGGTTGTGGAATCTCGTTTTTCACCGGCGATGTGCATATCACCCCCAATGAGCGCCTTCACCACGCGGGTCCCCGCCACCGCCTGTAAATGCCGCGGTTCCACAATAGGCTCAAAAGGAAAGCCGCTGCCCAACGCAACCTTGACGGAGTCGCGGCCCCGAATGTTGCCGGCGCCCGCACCGCCACCAAACCCACGGCCGTGCCCAGTGCCACAACTGCCGGCAATGTTCGCTCCGTGGGCAAACACCTGTCCGCCCGACGTGACGAAGGCCGCGTTGCGTTCACCTGCACTGATGGAGGTGACAGAGTGGGTGCCAAGGAACTTGAGCACGCTTTCGCTGGGTGCACCAAGTGCGAGAATTTCCATAGTTGCAGCCCTGCGATTGCGGCTCCCAGCACCAGCGGAGCCCTTCGACGACCCGTCCTTCTTGACATCGTGCTCGTACCTACGCGGCACAAGGCAGTGCGGGTACGGAGGTCAGTCGCCATGTGCGAACAGACAGACGGAGGAGGAGGAGGAGGAGGAGCTGTCTCTTATACACATCTGACGCTGCCGACGA
>OJIS01000469.1_pt1 | contig 13153 bp, 9 predicted proteins | sample 1595671 | NCBI WGS metagenome assembly OJIS01 (sample SAMN05416814, study PRJEB24817) | seawater metagenome | isolation source: Sea water | place: Canada:Atlantic | collected 2013-07 | reverse complement strand
TCTACACAGAGTAGATCGTCGGCAGCGTCAGATGTGTATAAGAGACAGCGTCTACACCGCCCCCACGCCCCAGTTCACCGACTGGACCGGTGGCTATGTCGGCCTCGGCTATTCCATGTATTCCGGCGATCTCGACTACTCGAACCCCGGTGGCGGGTCGTTCGACCTGGATGACAGCAATGGCGCCAACATCTTCGGCGGCTACCTCTTCCAGTCCGGCAATATCGTCTACGGCGGTGAGCTGGCCTATTACGACACCGGCGACCAGAACGTGGAAGGCGTCGCTGGCGCAAGCATGGACAACGTCCTCGATCTGAGCGGCCGTGTCGGCTATGCCATCGACAACGTGCAGTTCTACGCACTGGCCGGGTATTCGATGGGCGAGTTCTCGCAAGGCGGGGCCGATGAAGACCTCGATGGCTGGAACTATGGCCTCGGCGTCGAATACCTGGTCTCGGACCAGTTCTCGGTCGGCCTGCAATACACGGGCCGCGAGCTGGAGGGCGACAACCCCGCCGTGGCCGGTCAGGAGATCGACATGAACCACAACTCGGTCTCGCTGCGCGCCGCGTTCCGGTTCTGATCCCGCGAGACCTGCTGACATGGAAAGGCCCGGCCCCCCGCCGGGCCTTTTTCATTGCGCGCATCCGGCCTATGACAGGGGTTATGAAAGACGCCCTGATTCACGACACCGCAGGCGGCATGCCGCGCCTTCTGGAAATCATGCGCCGCTTGCGCGATCCCGAAACGGGCTGCCCCTGGGATATCGAACAGAGCTTCGAGACCATCGCGCCCTACACGATCGAGGAAGCCTACGAGGTCGCCGACGCGATCGAGCGCGGGTCGATGGAGGATTTGCGCGGCGAGTTGGGCGACCTGCTGTTGCAGGTGGTCTATCACGGCGCGATGGCCGAGGAGGCGGGCACGTTCAGCTTCGACGATATCGTGCGCGGCGTCGCCGACAAGATGGTCGTCCGCCACCCGCATGTGTTCGGCGATGAAAGCCGCGAGAAATCCGCCGAACAGCAGACCCGCGATTGGGAGGCTGTGAAGGCCGCCGAACGCGCGGGCCGTGCGCAGACCGGTGTGTTGGAGGATGTGGCGTTGAACCTGCCTGCCCTGATGCGGGCCGAGAAACTGCAAAAGCGCGCCGCAAGGGTCGGGTTCGACTGGCCCGAGATCGGCCAGGTCCTGGCCAAGATCGCCGAGGAAGCGGGCGAACTGGCCGAGGCGCGGGACCGCCTGCCGCAAGACAGGATCGCCGAGGAAATGGGCGATCTTCTTTTCGTCATGGCCAACCTTGCCCGGCACCTGAAGGTCGATCCGGAAGTCGCCCTGCGCGGTGCGAACGCCAAGTTCAGCCGCCGCTTTGCGTTTATCGAGGCGGAACTGGCGCGGCAGGGCCGCTCCTGCAACGACAGTGACCTCGAGGAAATGGACGCGCTCTGGGACCGGGCCAAGGCGCGGGGCCTCTGAGAACCGCACCTGGCGCGCTCCGCCACTTGCAAGCAATCGGACTATTCGGCGGCGAGTTGCCTCTCCAGCATCGGGGCGAGGTAGTGCCCGGTATGCGAGGCTTTGATGCCCGCGACCTCCTCGGGCGTGCCTGTGGCCACGATGCGGCCGCCGCCATCGCCGCCTTCGGGGCCGATATCTATGATGTGGTCGGCGGTCTTGATCACGTCGAGATTATGCTCGATCACCACGACCGAATTGCCCTGGTCGACCAACTCGTGCAGCACCTCCAGCAGCTTGCGCACATCCTCGAAATGCAGGCCGGTGGTGGGTTCGTCCAGGATATAGAGCGTGCGGCCCGTGGAGCGTTTGGCAAGCTCCTTGGAGAGCTTCACCCGCTGCGCCTCGCCGCCTGACAATGTCGTCGCCTGCTGGCCGACCTTGATATAGTCGAGACCCACGCGGGACAGCGCCTCCATCTTGTCGCGGATGCTCGGCACCGCCTTGAAGAAGGCACGCGCTTCTTCAACCGTCATGTCAAGAACGTCAGCTATGCTCTTGTTCTTGAATTTTATTTCCAATGTCTCGCGATTGTACCGCGCGCCCTTGCAGGTTTCGCAGGTGACGTAGACATCCGGCAGGAAATGCATCTCGATCTTGATCACGCCATCGCCCTGGCAGGCTTCGCAGCGCCCGCCCTTGACGTTGAACGAAAACCGCCCCGGCTTGTAGCCGCGCGCCTTGGATTCGGGCAGGCCCGCGAACCAGTCGCGGATAGGCGTGAAGGCGCCGGTATAGGTGGCGGGGTTACTGCGCGGGGTGCGGCCGATGGGGCGCTGGTCGATGTCGATGACCTTGTCGAGATGCTCCAGCCCCTTGATGGTCTCGCAGGGCGCGGGCGTCTGGCGGGCGCCGTTCAGCTTCATCGAGGCGGTCTTGAACAGGGTCTCGATGGTCAGGGTGGATTTGCCACCGCCCGAGACGCCGGTGACGCAGACGAATTTGCCCAGGGGGAAGTCGGCGGTGACATCCTGAAGGTTGTTGCCGGTCGCGCCCACCACGGTGACCGCCCTGCCGTTGCCCTCGCGCCGGGCGGCGGGCACGCTGATCTCGCGCGCGCCGGAGAGGTATTGCCCGGTGATCGAGGCGCTGTCGGCGATGATGTCGGCGGGTGTGCCCTTGGAGACCACCTGCCCGCCATGTACGCCCGCACCGGGGCCGATATCGAAGACGTAATCAGCCTCGCGGATCGCCTCCTCGTCATGTTCCACCACGATCACCGTGTTGCCCTGGTCGCGCAGGTTCTTCAGCGTCGTGAGCAAGCGGTCATTGTCGCGCTGGTGCAGCCCGATGGAGGGCTCGTCCAGCACGTAGAGCACGCCGGTCAGGCCCGAGCCGATCTGACTGGCCAGCCGGATGCGCTGGCTTTCACCGCCGCTAAGCGTGCCGGCATTGCGGGACAGTGTCAGGTATTCGAGACCGACATTGTTCAGGAAGCCGAGCCTCTCGCGAATCTCCTTCAGGATGGCGCGGGCGATCTCGTTCTTTTGCGCGGTCAGGTGGTCGGGCACGGTGGCGCACCAGTCGGCGGCCTCACGTATGCTCATCTGCACGACCTGGCCGATATGGCGCAGGTCGTTGCGCGGCCCGATCCGGACAGCAAGTGCCTCCTCGCGCAGGCGGTAGCCGCCGCAGGTGCCGCAGGGGCGGTTGTTCTGGTAGCGCTCGAATTCCTCGCGGATCCAGGCGGAATCCGTCTCGCGGTAGCGGCGCTGCATGTTGGGGATCACGCCTTCAAAGCTGCGCGTGACCTCGTAGACGCGGCCGCCATCGTCATAGCGGAACGGGATCTCGGCCTCGCCCGAGCCACGCAGGAAGACCTGTTGCACATCCTCGGGCAGCGATTTCCAAGGTGTTTTCGGGTCGAACCCGTAATGGCGCGCGATGGCCTCGATGGTCTGGATGAAATAGGGCGATTTGCCCTTGCGCCACGGGGCCAGCGCGCCGTTTTCCAGCGTCAGGGTGATGTCCGGGACAACGAGGCGCTCGTCGAAAAAGAGTTCAACACCGAGGCCGTCGCAGGCCGGGCAGGCCCCGAAGGGCGCGTTGAACGAAAAGAGCCGCGGCTCGATCTCGGGGATGGTAAAGCCCGAGACCGGACAGGCGAATTTTTCCGAGAAGGTGATGCGTTCCGGGTCGCCTTCCTTTGGGGCAGTCTCAAGGATGGTGATGCCGTCAGCGAGGTCCAGCGCGGTGCGGAAGCTGTCGGCCAGCCGCGTCTCGACGCCTTCACGGACCACGATCCGGTCGACCACAACGTCGATGTCATGGCGGAATTTCTTGTCCAGCGTGGGCGGCTCGTCCAACTCGTGGAACGCGCCATCGACCTTGACGCGCTGGAAGCCCTGTTTGCGCAGATCCAGCATTTCCTTGCGGTATTCACCCTTGCGGTCGCGCACGATCGGGGCCAGCAGGTAGCCGCGCGTCCCCTCCTCCATCGCCATCACGCGGTCGACCATGTCCTGCACCTGTTGCGCCTCGATCGGCTGGCCGGTGGCGGGCGAATAGGGCGTGCCGACGCGGGCGAAGAGGAGCCGCATGTAGTCGTAGATCTCGGTCACCGTGCCGACGGTGGAGCGGGGGTTCTTCGACGTGGTCTTCTGCTCGATCGAGATCGCAGGCGAGAGGCCCGAGATGTGATCGACATCCGGCTTTTCCATCATGTCGAGGAACTGCCGCGCATAGGCGCTGAGCGATTCCACATAGCGGCGCTGGCCCTCGGCATAGATCGTGTCAAACGCCAGGCTGGACTTGCCCGAGCCGCTGAGCCCGGTGATGACCACAAGCTGATCGCGCGGAATGTCCACGTCGATATTCTTGAGATTATGCTCGCGCGCGCCGCGCACCTCGATGTTTTTCAACTCGGCCATGCCTGCCCCCGGATAGGTTTGGTTAAGAGATAGGGGACGCGGGCCGAGTCTCCAACCGAAAAAGCGGAACAGAGATAGAACAAACCGGCTTTCCCCTCATTGCTGCACGATCCGGTGCGATATCCAGCCAAGCGCCACGATGCCCGCGATCGAGATCAGCGCCGCGAGGACCAGAAGGCCGGGAAAGCCCCCCGCCCCGAGCGCCAGCGCGAAAAGCGGGCTGCCAAGGCCGGTGCCCAGGTTGCCAAGCTGCGCCACGGCCCCGTTGGCCTCGGCCTGGCCGGTGGCATCGTGGTTCAACGCGGGGATGGCGGCGAAGGCGGCCCCCGGCGCGATGCCGATGATGATGAAGGCGAGAAACCCGAGCCAGGGCGCGAAAGTCGCGGGCGCGATGGCCAGTAGCGCCAGCATTCCCACCGTCATGGCATAGGACAGCATCATCAGGCGCACGGGCGGGATGCGGGCGGCGAGGATGCCGGAGAGGAAAATACCGACAAGCGCGATCAGCGGCAGGAGGCCTGCCACCAGCGCCACCGGCAGCGGCCCCGCGATGAAGGGCGGCAGGAAGGTGAGAAACGCCATGAAGACAAGCGTATGCGCGAAGAAGCCAAGCCCCGGCGCCACGCGGTTGGGGTGGCTGTAGAGGCGGCGGTGATAGGTCAGGAAACCCGGCCAGACCTCGCGCCCGCGCGGCCCCGAGGAGAGCCGCGAGGCCACCGCGCCCGCCAGCGCCAGCATCAGCACGCCGTGCAATGCCCAGATGCCTTGCAGGCCGATCCGGTCCAACAGCAGCGGCAGGGCCGCGCCGACCATTGCAAATCCGACGCCGAAATACCCCGCCCAGAGGGCCATGACCATCGGGTAATCCTTGCGCGCCGAGACGCGGATCATCAGGACGGGGGCCGCGACCACGATGGAGAGATGCGCCATGCCTTCAAGGATGCGGCTGACGATGAAGAGCGGGAAGGGCAGCACCAGCGATTGCACAAGCGACAGGATACCGCCCAAGATCAGCACCCCGATCAGCACCTTTCGCGGGCCGTAGCGCGCCACGCCGAACCCCGCCAGCGCGCCAAGCACGATGCCCGCCCCGCTGACCGCCGTCAGCGACAGGGCCAGCATCGGGGCGGATCGGTCATAGAGCGCGGCCAGGGCTGCGAAGGTCAGCGACAGCTTGGCAAACTGCGCCGCCGCGGCCAGGCCCACCCCGAACAGCAGCCAGACCTGCCCCCATTGCGTTTCATCATCCATGGTCAGGGCGATGATCCTGCACCCGCCGAAGGTCAAGGCCCCGCGTCACAACGCTTCACAAAAACCCCGAATCGGACGTAGCATGGTTCCATTCCATTTTCCGAAACAGGTTTTAGTCCGATGCGCCGCTTGCTCTCCGCCATTCTTCTGCCATTCCTCGCCGCCCTGCCCGTCTCGGCCCAGGACCGCGACCAGGCCGCCACGATCCTTGTGCTGGATGCCTCGGGCTCGATGTGGGGCCAGATCGACGGGGTCAACAAGATCGTCATCGCGCGCGAGGTGATCGGCGATTTGCTGACGCAGATCCCCGCGGATATGGCGCTGGGGCTGACGATGTATGGCCATAACCGGCGCGGCGATTGCTCGGATATCGAGACCATGGTGCAGCCCGGTATCGGCAATCGCGACCAGATCGCCCAGATCGTGAACGAGGTGAACCCGCGCGGGCGCACGCCGCTCTCGGATGCGGTCATCCAGGCCGCCGAACAACTGCGCTACACGGAGAACCCCGCGACCGTGATCCTGGTCTCGGACGGGCGCGAGACCTGCAACGCCGACCCCTGCGCCGTCGGTCTGGCGCTGGAGGAGGCAGGCATCGACTTTACCGCGCATGTGATCGGATTTGACGTGTCCGAACAGGAAGATCGCGCGCAATTGCAGTGCCTTGCGGAAAACACCGGGGGCCAATTCCTGACCGCTTCGAACGCGGCGGAACTGGCCGATGCGCTGGAGCAGGTGGTCGTGGCCCCGCCGCCGCCTGCCACCATCACCATGCAGGCCGTTGTCGCGCCCGACAACACCGCGCCCGTGTCGCCTCTGATGTGGGAGGTTTTCACCACCGCCGGCCAGCAGATCATCGAGGCCGTGCAGGCCCCCGCGATCAGCGCCCCCCTGCCCGCCGGGGACTACCGCATCCAGCTTTACCGCATGGCGCAGGAAACCACGCATGAGGGCGTCTTTACCGTCGTCGCGGGCCAGGATCAGCTGGTCACGCTCGTGCTGCCCGAAATCGTGCCCGAGGCAACGGTGTCAGCCCCCGATACCGCGCCGATCGGCACCACGATTCCGGTCGACTGGACCGGGCCGGATGCGGCAAATGACGCCATCGTCATAGCCCGTCCCGACGGCCAGCCGACCGCTGCGCGCATCGCCACCTCGCAGGGCAATCCGACACAGATCACCCTGCCGACAGACCCCGGCGACTACCTGGTGCAGTATTATCATGCCGGGTTGCGGCAGGTGCTGGCCGAACAGCCGATCACTGTCACGCCGATCCCCGCAACGCTTGAGGCCCCGCAAACCGCGGTCGCAGGCTCGACCATCGAGGTGGGCTGGACCGGCCCCGACGCGCAAAGCGACTTCATCGCCGCAGGGCCCGTGGGGGAGGCAACCTACGCCACCTATTCACTTACCCGAGACGGCAATCCCGCCCAGTTGCGCGTGCCGTCGCTGCCCGGAAGCTACGAGCTGCGCTACACGCTCGGCACCGGCCGCGAAGTTCTGGCCACGCACCCTCTGACCGTGACGCCTGCAACGGCCACGCTGGACGCGCCCGAAACGGCCCTGGCCGGTGAGACCATCGACATCGCCTGGACCGGCCCCGGCTATGCGCCGGACTTCATCGCCGTGGGCCTGCCGGGCGAGACCTCCTATACCGCCTATGCGCTGACCCGCGAGGGCAGCCCCGCGCGGCTCGCCATGCCGGTCGATCCGGGCAGCTACGAGCTGCGCTATGTGATGCAGCAGGACCGTGTCGTCATCGCCACGCGGCCCATCGAGATCAGCGATATCGAGGCGGTTCTGGATGCCCCCGACAGCGCGGTCGCCGGGTCGGACATCCAGGTCAGCTGGACCGGACCCGACTACCGGAATGACTTCATCGCTGTCTCCGGCAGCGACGATCCGACCGGCTATGAGAACTACACCTATACGCGTGAGGGAACGCCGCTCAGCCTGACGATGCCGACCGAACCGGGCACCTATGAGATCCGCTATTACGTCAACCAGGATCGCACCATCATCGGGAGGCGCCTGATCGAGGTTACCGAATTGGGCGCAACACTGGACGCGCCTGCCTCAGCCGAGGCCGGATCGACAGTGCAGGTTGCGTGGACCGGGCCGGATTACCGGAACGACTTTGTCGCCGTCTCCGCCACCGACGATCCGACCGGATACGAGAACTACACCTATACCCGAGATGGCAGTCCGGCGGCGGTCGAGATGCCGACAGAACCGGGCACCTATGAGCTGCGCTATTACGTGAACCAGGACCGCACCATCATCACCCGACGTCAAATCGTGGTAACGGAGGTCTTCGCCTCTCTCGACGCGCCCGCCACCGCCTCGGTCGATGAAACGATCCAGGTCGGCTGGCAGGGTCCGGCCTATCAAAACGACTTTGTCGCCATCGGTGAGCCTGGCAACGACTCGCGCTACCAGGACTACGCCTATGCCCGCAATGGCAGCCCCTCGTCGATCCAGATGCCGAGCGAGCCGGGCAATTACGAGCTGCGCTATTACCTGGGGCAGGATCGCCGCATCCTGACGCGGGTGGCGATCACGGTGACGGCGGAGTAGAGGGCAAAGCACAAGGCCGGTCCGCATGTTGCGACCGGCCCTGTTCCTGGGTCAGCGGATGCCGGTCACATGTGGATGACGCGCCCGTAGGCATCCAGCACGGCCTCGTGCATCATCTCGGACAGCGTGGGGTGCGGGAAGACGGTGTTCATCAGGTCTTCCTCGGTGGTCTCCAGCGTCTGGCCGACGACATAGCCCTGGATCAGCTCGGTCACTTCCGCGCCGATCATGTGGGCACCCAGAAGCTCTCCGGTCTTCTCGTCGAAGACGGTCTTGACCAGCCCCTCGGCCTCACCCAGGGCAATCGCCTTGCCGTTGCCGATGAAGGGGAACCGCCCGACCTTGACCTTGTATCCCGCCTCTTTCGCCTTGGCCTCGGTCAGGCCGACGCTGGCGACCTGCGGGTGGCAATAGGTGCAGCCCGCGATGGAGTTGGGCTTGATCGGATGCGGGTGCCCGCCCGAGATCAGCTCGGCCACCATCACGCCCTCATGGCTTGCCTTATGCGCCAGCCACGGCGCGCCCGCGATATCGCCGATGGCGTAGATGCCGTCGATGCCGGTGCGGCAATATTCATCCGTCACGATATGGGTGCGGTCGACCTTGATGCCGAGCGCTTCCAGCCCCAGGCCTTCCGTGTTGCCGACGATGCCGACAGCGGAGATCACGGTGTCGAACTCGTGCGTCTCCAGTTTGCCGCCCATCTCGATATGGGCGGTCACCTTGTCCTTGGCGCGGTCGAGCTGCTTGACCATGCCCTTTTGCAGGATCTTCATCCCCTGCTTCTCGAACGCCTTCTTGGCGAATTTCGAGATCTCCTCATCCTCGACCGGCAGCACCCGGTCCATCACCTCGACCACCGTCGTGTCGGCCCCGAGCGTGTTGTAGAAACTGGCGAATTCGATGCCGATCGCGCCCGAGCCGATGACAAGCAGTTTCTTGGGCATATGCGGCGGTTGCAGGGCGGCCTTGTAGGTCCAGACGCGCTTGCCATCGGCCTCCAGCCCTGGCAATTCGCGGGCGCGGGCACCTGTCGCGATGATGATGTTCTTGGCCGCAAGCTCCTCCTTGCCATTGTCGGTCTCGACCGAGACCTTGCCCTTGGCGGGGATCGTGGCCGAGCCCATTACGGTGGTGATCTTGTTCTTCTTCATCAGGTGGCCGATGCCCGAGGAAAGCTGTTTTGCCACCCCGCGCGAACGTTTGATCACGGCGTCGAGGTCATAGCCGATATTGTCGGCCTTCAGCCCGAATTCCTTGGCGCGGTGCATGAGGTGGAAGACCTCGGAGGAGCGCAGCAGCGCCTTGGTCGGGATACAGCCCCAGTTGAGGCAGATGCCGCCCATATGCTCGCGCTCGACGATGCAGACCTTCTGACCCAGTTGGGCGGCGCGGATCGCCGCGACATAGCCACCCGGACCTGCGCCGATTACGATGGTATCGAAAGATTGTGCCGCCATGAGTCCAGTCCCTCCGCCAGAATTAGTTTAGCCCTAAACTATTCTACAGCGCGGCGCAAGGAAGTTTGGCGCGGCCGGTCGTGACTATAGTTTAGTCATTAAACCACCGCGAGTCTCACGCCGCCTTCTGCATCTCGTTCAGTATCTTGGCATAGCCGCCATCCGTGAGAAAGGACTTTTCCTGCGACGTGCTTTTCCGACCGAGCGCATCATTCCTATAGGGAAACCGCCCGTATTTGCGGATGATCTCGCGGTGAACGCGGGCGTGCAGCAGGCTGCCCTCGCGGCCCTCCTCCATCTTCTGGCACATCAGGCGCACGGAATGGTCCTGGTCGGTCAGCGACTCGGAATGCATGAAGGGCATGTAGAAGAACTGCCGCGCGGGTTCGTCGAACCGCATGTCCCACCCGTGTTTGAGCGCCGAGCAGGCCACCGATTTGGCGCGCTGGTCGGTGGCGAAGGCGCGGGCGTCGCCACGGAACATGTTGCGCGGAAACTGGTCCAGCAAGATGATCAGCGCCAGCGCCTTGCGCGGATGTCCGGCCCAATCGGCCAGCTTGCCGTCGCGCGCGTCGCGCCACAGCTCAAGGAAGCGGTCGCGGATCAGGGCGTCGAACGCCTCGTCGCTGGAATACCATTTCTGCGGGCCGGTCTCGTCCAGCCAGAATCGCAAGATGTCTTCGGAAATATGTGACATGGGCCTTTTGCCTCCTTCTTATGTCTCCTGCCCCTCGGTGCCGGTTCAGCCCGGCGGGTTGTCGTCGGCCTGCGCCTCGGCCATGTCCTCGGCGGCCTCGGCGTAAAGCTCCTGCGCGGTCACGACAGCATAGGGCGTCGCGGTCGGCAAGACCTGTGCATAGGGAACGGCGTCGTAATCCCCGGCTTCAACTGCATAGGCCGAGGGCCGCACCGTCATGCGATAGAGACAATACAGGGCAATTGCGGCCAAAACGAGGGCCAGGAACAGCCAGAAGCCCGCGGGCCCCACCGCCCCCATCAGCCAGGCCACCAGGGGCGGGCCCGAAATCGCGCCAAGCCCGTTGATGAAGATCAGCCCGCCCGAGGCCGCCGCCATCTCGTCGGGGTCCAGGTAATCGTTGGTATAGGCAATCAGCAGCGCATAGAGCGGCTGCGCCAGCCCGCCGGCCAGAAGCGCCGAGAGGATCAGGATCTCGAAGACCTCGCCGAACAGATAGCCAAGCCCCGAGGCCAGCGCCGCGACCGCGGCCACGCCGGTGATCAGCCTGCGCCGGTCCATCCGGTCGGACAGCCAGCCGATGGGGTATTGCAGCACGATCGCGCCCACGAAGAAGGCCGATACCAGGATCGCGATGTCGCGCACGCTCAGTCCCACCTCGGAGCCGTAGACAGCCGTCATGCCGAACTGCGCCGAAAAGACGAAGCCAAGCAGGAACATGCCAACGAAGCCGGTGGGCGAGCGGGTATAGAGCGCGGCAAGGCTCATCGGCTTGACGGTCTCGAAGGCCGGTGTGGGGGCCACCGCCAGCAAGATCGGCGCGAAGGAAAGCGAGACCAGAACCGAGGGGATGATGAAGAGGATATACCCGCCGGGATCGCCGAAATTCAGCATCCCCTGCCCCAGGACAAGGCCGATCATCTGGCACAGCATATAGGCCGACAATGCCTGACCACGGGTCTCGTTGGTGGCCGAGTTGTTGAGCCAGCTCTCGGCGGTCACATAGACGCCCGAGAGCGAAAAGCCGATGATCACCCGGAGCGCCATCCAGACATAGGGATCGGGGACCACGGGATAGAGGATCAGGGCCGCCGAGATGAACGAGCCGAGGGCGGCGAAGACACGCACATGGCCCACCCGCTGGATCATCCACGGCGCCATGCGCGACCCGCCCAGGAAGCCCAGGAAATAGGCCGAGGCGATGAGCGACAGCTGGAAGGTCGAAAACCCCTCTATGCCGCCGCGAATACCCATCAGCGAGCCCTGCAACGAGTTGCCGACCTGGAGCAGCATCAGGCCCAACAGAATGGCCCATGCGCTGGCGATGACCTGTTTCATGACGTGGCTCCCGCCTTTCCCGTCCGCATGTTCACTATGACAGCCCCGTACCGCGAATCTTGCCCCATTGCGACCCGATACCGCCCGGTTTTCAATCGTTTGCGGCAGATTGCGGAATAAGCAGCGAGGCATCGCCATAGGAGAAAAAGCGATAGCCCCCGGCCACGGCATGGGCATAGAGGGCGCGGATGCGATCCACCCCCATCAGTGCCGAGACCAGCATCATCAGCGTCGATTTCGGCAGGTGAAAGTTGGTCATCAGCGCGTCGGTGACGTTGAAGCGGAAGCCGGGATAGATGAAGATGTCGGTCTCACCCTGCCAGGGCGTGATCTGGCCCGTTTCCCGCGCCGCCGTCTCGATCAGCCGCAATGCCGTGGTGCCGACGGGGATGATGCGCCCGCCAGCGGCTTTCGTGGCGGCAATCTCCTGCGCCGCCTGGTCGCTGATCTCGCCCCATTCCGCGTGCATCTTGTGTGTCGTCACATCCTCGACCGTGACCGGCAGGAAGGTGCCCGCGCCGACATGCAGCGTTACATGGGTGAAACTGATGCCACGGGCGAGGAGCGTAGCGAGGAGCGCGTCGTCGAAATGCAGCGATGCGGTCGGGGCCGCGACCGCGCCCTTGTTGCGTGCCCAGACGGTCTGGTAATCCTCGCGGTCGCGCTCGTCGGCGGGGCGGCGCGCGGCGATATAGGGTGGCAACGGCATGGCCCCCGCCGCGTTCAAGGCCGCGTCGAAATCGTCGCCCGCAAGGTTGAAGCGCAGGCGCAGGCCGCCCTCCAGCGCCACGACTTCCGCCGACAAGCCGCCGGGAAAGCCGACGCTCTCGCCCGGTTTCAGCTTGCGCATCGGCTTGGCCAGCGCGGACCAGGTGCCGTCCGGCCCCGGTTCCAGCAGCGTCACCTCGATCTTCGCGGCCACGCGGCCTTGCGCCGAGTTGCGCCAGCGCTGTCCGGTCAGGCGCGCAGGGATCACCTTGGTGTCGTTCAGGATCAGCCGGTCGCCCGCGCGCAAGAGGTCGGGCAGGTCGCGCACATGCAGGTCGCGGGTGGTGTCGCCATTCGCCACCAGCAGGCGCGCCGAGGAGCGCGGGCGCGCGGGCCGCGTCGCGATCAGGTGCTCGGGCAGGTCGAAATCGAAATCGGAGAGGTTCATGGCGCGGCTACTGTGCGGTTTGGGGCGGCGGGCTGCGAAAAATCTCGCGGAAGATGCCGGGCGTGAAAACAGAGAGCGGATTGACGGTGACGGTGCTGTTATCAGCCGGCCCCGTCATGCGATAGGTGAAACCGAAAAGCCCCTCGCGCCGCGTCGCAAAGAGCGCGCCGACCAGCCCGTTGACCACATAGAATGGCGACATCACGCCCTGGAAATCGACCCGGTCGGTGGCGGTGTCATAGACCTGTCTCTTATACACATCTCCGAGCCCACGAGACCGAGGCTGATC
>OJIS01000468.1_pt1 | contig 13171 bp, 11 predicted proteins | sample 1595671 | NCBI WGS metagenome assembly OJIS01 (sample SAMN05416814, study PRJEB24817) | seawater metagenome | isolation source: Sea water | place: Canada:Atlantic | collected 2013-07 | reverse complement strand
AATCTTGGTCCGCTCATCGTAGCCCGGCGGGAGCAATTCCACCCGCAAATCACTTCCTTCTTTGTGCCAGAAAGGCCCCCCACGGAACACTTCCACCTCCGTTTCACCTCTCCATGCAGGAAGGCGGACTTTATTGATTCCTTGAATCTCCCGGACTGATTTCCGGAAGTAGTCGGAGGCAAGGACCATGTCGGCAAAGTCTCTCGTCATCGGGGCAGCCATGTATCCTGCGATTCGATATTCGATCATGTAGAGGTAGCTTCCCACCCATGACCGGAAACGGTCGGGTGTCATCGGCTCCAATTCTCCCCGCTCGTGGCACACGGTCACGAAGCTTTCCCCGAAACGGAAGATCGGGGCTTTGGCCAGGATCATTCCGATTTCTCGGGCAGCATCGTGTTCAGGTTGATCGAATCGGACGGCGGGAATCTCCCGGCTTTCTTCCGATGGTTCGATGTTCTCGGACTTGGTTTCGTTTTGCTTTTTCATCTTACTATTATTTCGCATTTTTTGTCTTTGTTGTTCTCAAGTCCGACTTTCTCTTTTTGTGAAAGCCGGATTAGATTTTTAGTTGAAGGAGCTTGGCTCTGGGCTTTCGCTCGGGGTCACGAATCGAGGAAGGTAATCGGATAGACTGCACCGAAAGACTTATCCCGTTTCCCAAACTCGAATAGCCTCCCGGCCTGATCGGTAAACACCCGGCCTCGAAGTCGCTTCACCCGGTGGCCAATGGCTTTGCGCGGGTCCTTGGCATGGCCCGCGATGGCCTCCAAAAGATTCAGCTCTTCGGCCTTGTCGATGAGTTCGGCGGAAGTGAACTCATCCCCGGCGGCAGGAAGCCCGGACGCCAGGGAGCAAATGAGGGCTTCGAGGGCGGCCCCGGATTCATCCCCGCCAAGGCTGAAGGTTCTCTTTGCAAAGGGTTTCAAGTTTGGGTTGAAGTGGTGAACGATGGCACCAACCACGCTTGCCCACTGTGAAGCGGAGGTGTGCCGGGCCTCCTTGCAAGCGGGCCGTCCGGCTTCGTTCCACTCCCGGACGATGGCCCAGAGGGCGGCCAGGAACCTTGCTCGTGTTTCCGCGAGGCAAAGCCAGTCCGGGGTGATCTCCTTTTCAAACGTCCTTTCCGTGGCCTTGCCCGGCTCGAAGAGATCCACCACAAGGGAGCGACGAACAAGATCTTCGGCAAGGGTGAGTTGATTCCCACTTGTAAAAACCTGAGTGACGTTGAAGCGGGTTTCCGTGCGTGACTGGCCCAGGATTCGCGGCTCGTGAACGGGTGAATTTGTGAAGCGGTTCAGCTCGTTGGAATGAAGAGAGGCCACGTCATCAAGAGCCAGGTAGGGTTTCCGATTCAAGGCGGTAATGTCTAGGATCTTTCGGAGCTCCTCATTATTGGGTTTCGTGCTTTCGGCGGGTTCACCGTGGACCGGGGCGAGGGCCATTCGCATGAGAAGCGACTTACCGCTTCCCGGCTGATTCCCATTGAAAACGATCATCGGTTTCACCGTGCCTTCCTTGAACAAGGATGAGCAAAAAACGCCAAGCATAGCGGAAAAATGAACGCCAAGGGACCGGCTTTTTCCGTTCTGTTCTTCTTCGGCCCAGGGGAAGCGGGCGAGGCAATCGGAAAGAAATTCCGTGGCTTCTCGCAAGGACAGGTCATGCCGATACTTCACAAGCTCAACCGTGAAAATCTTGGTCCGCTCATCGTAGCCCGGCGGGAGCAATTCCACCCGCAAATCACTTTCTTCTTTGAGCCAGAAAGGCCCCCCACGGGAAACTTTCACCTCCGTTTCCCCTCTCCATGCAGGAAGGCTGACTTTGTTGATTCCTTGAATCTCCCGGATCTGTTCCCGGAAGCGGTCGGAAGCCATGATCATTCCTGCAAAGTCACGGGTCATTGTCGCGGCAAGATACCCGTCGCCTTTCGGCCTCATGGCGTAGAGATAGCTTTCCACCCATGAGCGGAAACGGTCGGAAGTCATCAACTCCAATTCCCCCCGTTCCTTGCCAATCGTCACGTAGCTTTCGCCAAAGCGAAACAAAGGTGAAGGTGCAAGGATCATCCCAAATTCACGGGCGGCATGGCTCACGGGCTGGTCAACTCTCACGGTTGGAATTTCCCGGCTTTGTTCTGGCGGTTCGATATCGGCAGACTTTGCCACCAAGACGGCATTGTCCCGGATTTGCCCAGCCAAGTCTTGTGTGTTCGATTCGTTTTGATCGTTCATTTCAGTGCTTTGCTATGTTTAGAATTGGCTCGGCCTTGGCGGTTGGATTCAGCCAGAGAAGCTTTTGCAATCGGGGCTTTTGATATCGTTGAAGCTTCCCGTCCTTGTCCTTGGCTCCGTGACGGTAAAGCCCCGGAAGGCGGGAAAGCCTTACGGCAGTCATGGCGGCGGCATCGGCCCCAAGGGGAGCGAGGACTTGCACGAGATCGTCTCGAAGCGCATCGAAATCGGACTTCGTTTTGCAATCCACTCTCACCAAGGCGTGAACACTTCGGCGGCCGCTTGTGAACACCGCGACAATCGGGAAACCGAGTTGCACCAAGGCTTTTAGCCAAAGCTCTTCCGGGGCATGGTCGCTTTCGAGGACAAGGAAACGCCAGTCCGTTACGCATTCCCCGTGCCTCCTTCCCGGACGCGGCTTGCCGTCCTTGTCCTTATTATTGGGGTTCCACTTCCATTCCCCCTCTACGGGTTGCACAAGAAATAAAATTCCTTCTGGGCCTCCCGTTGGAAGGGATGAGGGAACGGCTTTCGTGCCGGGCTGGTCTCCAAGTCGGAAGCTTCCCTTACCATGACAAAAAAGGAAGTCCCCTTGGCTGAATGGTGAGGTGAAGACAAGGACATGCTCTCCGGGTTGGTAGAGGGCTGAAAGCATGGCTTCGGCGGTTTCGATTCCTTGCTCTCCAGTCCGGCCGGGAAACGAAAGCGGGGAGCGAGAAAGAAGCCATTCCTGCGAGATCTCGACGGGGCACTTTCCCGCAAGTCGCGTGAGTGCCTCCAGGTCAAACGGTGGCCGCTTCGGGCGGGGCTTCGGCATCGGTCGGCGGCTCACCTTTCCGAAGTCTCCACCTTGCGAGGGCTTCCCATCGCTCTCGGCTTTCCCGATTCGTTGGCGTAATTCTCGATTGAAGTTCTCGACGGCATCGGTGCAACTATCATGGAAGCAATAGCCGGTCGGAGCTCCGGTAAGGACAACGCGAAAGTCTCGCCGGCCTCCCCGGTTGCTGTGGAGATCGCGACCGGGACACGGGGCGTATTCCCCATCCTCCAGGGAGCATCCTAAAAGCTCTTCGGCGATGGCTTGGCGAATGGCGGAATTTTCACTCATCAGAGGCCCCACCCTTCTGTTTTCCTCTGTGACTCAAGCCACTTGTCGAAACCCTTGGCCGCTCTTGGTCGGAGGTGCTCGGTTCTTTCGAGAAGCAAGAGAGAAACTTGATGCCGGTTTTTCCGAAATTGTTTGATGGCCTCGGTGACGGCTTCGACGTTTGCGATCTGAAGTCCGTAAACTTCGCGGACTTTGTCTCTCAAAGCAGTCAGTTTCAAACGGCCAGCGGTTCTCAGGTCGCACTCATCCAGGCACGACAACCTCCAAGGATCATTCAGCCATGTGTGAGTGTTTTCGAGGAACTGCGATTCGTCGTTAAAATTGAACTCTTCTTCGACGGTTTGACAAATAGGGAAATGCTTACTCATCAGAGCCTCCTTCCTGGGAAAGAAGCTTCCATTGGTGAAAGTAGTCCTTCAGCAGTTTTCTAGCGCGAGGGCGGAGCCTTTCGACTCGTCTTGCATCACGCTTTGAAAATGAGCCCGGCTTCTTCAGCATAACCTTGCACTCGAAGGCCATCGCACAAAACAAGGGCTGGAGTTTTTCCCCCGCGATGTCTGGAGGCAAGGTTGGTAATTCAAGGACAATGGCGGCTCCAAGTGCGTCTGAATTTGAGGAATCCCCCTCGGGGATGATCTCAGCTACGCCCTTAAAAAAATCTGGTGTTCTCATTATATTGACGGAGTAACACACGGCGATAACTTCCCACGATTCGACAAAGTGAGATTTACCACCGGGGCGTAAGCTCCGGTGGTTTTTTGTTATCCTTGGCTCTCGACTTTGAATTGCGCATCGATGGCTCGGCGAACTTCTTCGACGGAAAAAAATATTTTTCTGCCAATGCGTACAAAGGGGAAAATCCGTTTGGCTTGCATTGCGCGAAGCCACCGCAGGCTAGGCCGTGAGGCCTCATCTATCCAAATTTCCTTGAGGAGAGTTGGAGCATTAACAAGTCCAAAGGATGGCTGGCTTCTATTTTGAAATGGTGTTTGGTCCATATCAATTCCTCTCGCATCAACAGAGAGGCCCTTCGTTTCATTCTGATTACGTTTAGTCATCACGAAACGAGATTGTGTGCATGAAGAGACACGTTAGAAGAACCCTCCGCTTCAAAATAAAAATTAGAATGAAAGGGAATTCTCTTTAGCTGGCTCGGGTCTTCCACGCCTTCTCCATATCACGTTTCCAATTCGTGAGAGACTTCCCCTCGAAAAGAGCGGTTTTGAAGTAAGGGTGGGTGAGGTAGTTCTCATTACCAGCCATTAGCTTTAGGATCTCTTCCCCGGCGCAAAACCAGGCCTCGACTGTGTCGGTTGTGAGTTGCCGTGGAAGGTCCTTCAAAATGTGAAAAACAGAGGAAATCTCCTCCGGTTTCACTCGCTCAAAAACACGTTGCTTAATCAAGGAATCTACTACCGGAAGGGTGTTCGATATATATGGGCTCAGGAAATTAACAATCTCTTGTGCGTAGGAAGTAAGTGTTTTTCCTTTGAAACTTTTCACCTTTTTACCAAAGCCCTGCATCTCTAAATTCTCAAAAATCACTTGTTGCACCCCGCCATTGACTGACTGGTGAGAAGGCCATGTCAGCACCGTTTCCAGTTGTTCTTTGAGAGTAGGATTACCTCGATTTAATTCCCGATCAAGTTCACTGGTGGCCCGTTCTGCTATTTCAAGTAAGCCAAGTGCTGAATGTTCGTCGTTAGTTCTGGCCATCCCTTCCAATCCGTGTTGCAGCCCTAAAATCAGATCGGTTATTTCTTCGGCGATGGACTTTTTGGGAACGCTTGCAGGGTTGTAGAAAAGGCTTGCGATGCTCTCGTGCAAAAATTCGGCGAGTGATTCCCGGTCCTTGAACGGCGGTTCGGCGGATCGCTGAAATCCCGGAAATTCAGGCAATGGAAATTCGCTTACCTTTACCTCCCTCAAGTTCAGTTTTGAACGAAGTCTACTCTTGCTTAGTGAGCATTCAGGCATCCATAAACCCTGCCACGTGACTCGAAAAGGTGTGCCCCCGGTGCCGTCCATCGCGATGAAACCTAGCTTGTTTTGTTGTCTCTTTTCTTTCATCGTCTCAGGCGATTTGAACGATCTTTTCACCAGTGGCCGGTTCGATATTCCAGAAGCGTTTTCCTTCCTCGGGGCTGGTCATATTGAGATAATGGCGGCGAGCTACGCTTTCAGTGTTCCCTCCCTCCAGACAGGCCCGGCCTACCGAATCGAAGGCGGCAATATGCATCGAAAAGAAGGTGTGCCTAAGAATGTCCCGCCCTTTGTCATTGTTGATTTTTTGGTGTGCCCTCACCCCCGCGATCAGGCGGTCAGAATTTTCAGGCAAGATCGGAAGTGGGAAAGCCGTGAGCCAGCGGGAAAGGTTCTCCCGGATCAGCACTTGGCGATATTGCTTTGTCTTACTGATCTCCGGCTGAATGTGGATCACTCCATTCTCCAAATCGATGAGCTTGCCCCGCTCCTTATGCTTTGCCAGCTTTGGCAACTCGGAACCCGTTCTCAATCCGGCAAAGAGGGCCAGAGCGAAGTAGGGAACCAAAGCCCCGTCCTTAAATCCTGCCACATATTCCATAAGGGCTTCGCATTGGCCAAGATTGAGAGTCTCAGGTCTTCCCCGGCTGATCTTGAATTTCACAATCGGGGAGGCTGGATTATTCGGAAGCCACCGGCGTTGTGGATCGGCACACCAAGAAAAGAAGGAATGGAGATCGGCCCGGAAGTTGTTCCAGGTCTTCCGGTTGGCCTCGCTCACGCCATCCTTCCCCCGAAGTGAGCGCAAGAAGCCTTCCACAAGGGGAGTGGTCACGGTGTGCAGTTCCGGCACGCTCACGGTTTCCCTGATCTTGGCGACAATCTGCCAGTCGGACGGGGCACGGTTGCGGTGGATCTCTTCGCGGGTATCGGCGGCGGCGTTCCTGACATCGGCGGGAAGTGAGGCGAGAAGTTCGGGGAGAATGGAAGGGGAGCTTTCACCAATCGCCCGGACAGCGGCCCGGAAACTCGCACGGTGTTCCTTTGGCATTCTCCGTGCGATCTCTTCCGGCGTGGCCAGGGCTTCCCTTGCCAAAGTTGCGCGGCCCGTCTCCAAGGCGGGTTTCTCGCCATCGGCAAGGCCATGAATGAAAGCGAAGGCTTCGAATTGCCGAAGGGTGCTTTCGAGTTGCACGATTGAGCGGGGGCGGACGCCTTCCTTTTCCTTGCCCTCCAGAAACGCCGCCACGGCCTTGGCAATGGAGATCGTGAAATCTGGACGGGTGAAGTTGGAAAGGAAGAACTGGACCGCTTCTGTGAGCGTGTAGCGTTCCCCAAGGCTTTGAAAGGCAGACTCGGCTTCGTGGATCTGCTCGGGTGAAAGTCTGGTCACGGCATTGTGCAGGACGGCATCCTTGTTCCCGAGTTCGACTTGCTTCGTGAGAATGAAGGCTTCAGCCTCCATTTGATCCTTGAAACGCTTTTTGCGGTCTTTCCCGGCTTCCTTCCATCGGGCCAGGAACGTCTTGTAGGAATACCCATCGGTGGTTTCCTCGATCTCGCGAAGGGAAACCTTGTTTGCCTTTTGAATTCTGCGGCTCATCTCGGTGCATTTCTGTTCCTTTCCCCGTCCAAAATCAAGGCGAAAATGGACGGGGTCGTGGACGGGGTAAGAGTTAGATATTGTTAAATAAGGGGTAGTCTTCAGGCTCATAACCTGAAGGTTGTAGGTTCAAATCCTACTCCCGCAACCAATGAAAGCCCTTAACTCTGAAGAGTTAAGGGCTTTCGCCTTTTACAGGAAGAACGTGCCGAAATGCACTGGAATGAAGGGGCAACACCCTTGCAGAGTTCGAAAAAGATCCGGAGTGACCAATGCCCCTTGCTCAATGCGTAAGGAAACTTTTGAGAAAGAAAGAATTCGCCCTTTTCTATCGCCTTAATCAGGAAGCTGTCGTGAAAGTTGGAATCAAATTTTTTATCCTTCCTGCGATTTTCCTGCTTCATTCCGGTGACTCCAGAGACGGCGGGGCCTCGGATATTATCGAGGCCGCGGAGCAGGATGATGCTGACGCTCAGTATAACCTCGGAATCTGCAACGATTATGGCAGGGGAATGACCAAGGATATTGAGGTCTCCTATATGTGGCCCAATTTTGCGGTGGCATCAGGTGGCGAAGGTGCAAGAAAGCGACGTGAAAATCTTAAAAGCAGAATGACCGTCGGGCAAATTGCCGGGGCTCAACAGCTGAGTGAGAATTGGAAACCTCGTCCGCGTCGGGGGGAATACTGCCACTATTCCCATCTGGAAATCACTTCTTCCCTGCTTTCTTCAAATACTGATCGAGCGGCACCAACAGGTTCTTCGCACTGCTCAATTCTCCAAGCAGGGTTTGGGCGGCCGCGATCATCTCAGGGGTCAGGCCGCGGGTGCGTGCAATATTCTGTTTGGCATGGTTTTGGGGGGAAGGATCCTCGGTGGCAGACATCAGCAGCAGCGCCACGCCCGCGGTCTTGTTTGCCTTCACTCCCTGGCCCCGCACGTAGAGCATACCGAGGTTTCCAATCGCCAGCGCATCGCCCTGCACCGAGGCTTTGCGATACCACTCATTCGCTTTGGCAAAATTAACCTCAGTGCCACGCCCGTGTTCGTAGAGAACCCCCAGATTGAATTGCGCGCCCGCATTCCCTTGAGAGGCGGATTTTCCATACCAGACCACTGCTTGCTTCTCATCTTTGGCCACCGCGATGCCCCTCTCATACATCAGGGCCACATTGAATTGCGAATCGGCGTGGCCTTCCTTGGACGCGGCGAGAAACTCCTTGTAGGCAAGTGGTAGATTGTCGGCTTGATAGGCGGCGATGCCAGCTTCGAAATGGGCAACCCCCTTGGGCTGTTTCTTGTCTTCCTTGTCCTGGTCTTGGGCCTCAGCCGTCAATGTCAGGGCGGCAAGGAGGCAGGCGCCGAGCGTAAGCAGGAAAGTGGATATTCTGGGTGGGTTCATTTCTGGCAGCTTCGTATCTGGTTCACTTCACCGTCTTGAACGCGGGATGCTTTGTCAACAATGGCCTCGCCCGAAGGGCACTCGGATAGTGGCATGATCCGTCCCGGTCATGTTCAATCCTCGGTAGCCTTGCTGCGAAGCTCGCTCTTAACCGAGCGCCATTCGGCCTCGCCCGGTCCTTTGACGTTGGGTATTTGAGCCGTAAAAAATGGTGGAGTTGCTGGAATACTTCATTCAGTTGATTTCGATCAATTGATTTGGAAGGAAGCTTAACAATCCTTCTGAACCGCCCTCTTTTTCCGCACATTTCGCTTCTTCTGCAGTGAGATCAAAACCCTGTTGGCTCTTTTCTCCCTGGCCTGATCGCCCTGAAGTGGCCGGCGGGAGAATGGGCGCGACATTCGGAGCTCGCTTGTGTTTGATCGTGACAGGTGAGTATTCGTTGGAAATTATTCTTATTGCTCTTCGCGCTGACGACGGGGGCCATTGCCCTGGTCTTGGTGGTTGCGGAGCGCGAATTTCAGGGCTGGGTGAAGTTGGAAATCGAGCGACGCTTTGAGGGAGAGCTCAAGGATCTCCTGGAGGCCCGGGATGAACGCTTGGCGGAAACCAGAAAGTCGTGCGCAACTCTCGCGGAGGAGCCTGAGTTGAGGTCGATCTTGAAAGGAGAGAACAGCGAGGACTCCAAGAGGGCCTTCTTGAAGAAGTTTCGCGAGGATCCCCGAGTCGTGCAAGCCGTTGATGGCCGGGTTCGTGCCGAGGAAGAAGCCACTCGCCCGGGTAAAAATCAATCGAGAGGTTTGCCGGTCCTGGGGGTCGTGAATCTCGAGGGCCAAGTCACGCACTTGGGGCGGGTCGTCAAACGGGCCCGCCCTGGTCGGGAGAATGCGGCCAAGCGGATTGCCGAGCTACAGCAGCAACGCGACCAAGTGGTGGGCTACATGGTGCTGGAGGGGCGCGAGGGCCGGAGGGCGATGGTTCAGGAGGTCGTTGTGACGCCTATTTTCGAGAACGGAAAATTGCTCGGGATGTTCTTTCTCGGGCGGGATGCTGAAACGGATGACGGGCGCTCCTTCCAAGCGGCGAAGGAAAACCCGGGTCGTGACGGGCGCTTTGGTCTTGTGGTGGAAGGCCAGTGGTTCCTCAAGGGATTCTCTGAGAAAGAACTGGAGGAGATCGATCGCGAGCTCGATGCCGACTTCTGGAGCGAGCGGACGCCGCAAATTTTGGAAGCAGGTGGAGCCTCCTATATGATTGTGGGAAGCGATCTGAATCCGGGCTCTCCCCGGTGGAAGGGCTATGAAGTGGCGCTCTTTCCCGTCGATTCGCTTTTTGCGGCGTTTCTCCGCTTGCGGGCCACGGTGGCTTGGCTGGGGCTCGGGGCGGTGGTGATTCTTTCTATGATTTCATGGGTTCTTTCGCAGCGCTTCAGCAAGCCCATTGCGGACTTGGTGGCCGGAACGGAGCGTATTCGCTCCGGCGACCTGAGCGGAGAAGTCAAGGTGAACTCGACCGATGAATTCGGGGTGTTGGCGACTGCGTTTAACGCCATGACCCAAGACCTGGCCCTCAAGGAGCGCTATCGTGAAGTCCTGGGGAAGGTGAGCGACCCGGCGGTGGCCCGGCAATTGATGGAAGGACGATTGGAATTGGGCGGGGAGGTTCGGAAGGCGGCCGTGTTGTTCTGCGACATCCGGGGTTTCACCGCGATGACCGAGGGAATGGATCCGGCGGAAGTGATCGAGTTTATGAACGAGCACATGACGGCTCTCACCAAGGTCGTGGCTGCGCATGGCGGGGTGGTCGATAAGTTTGTAGGTGATCTCATCATGGCGGTTTTCGGGGCGCCCCGGTCGCGCGGGGACGATGCTTTGCGGGCTGCACGTTGCGCCTTGGAGATGATGGCGGAACGGCAACGCCTGAACGAGACCTCGGGACGCGTGGTGGAGGTCGGGACCGGGGTGGCCTACGGAGAATTGGTGGCCGGTTGTATGGGCTCCATCGATCGGCTCAACTACACCGTCTTGGGAGACCGGGTGAATCTCGCCGCTCGTCTTTGTTCGGCCGCCGGGATTGGAGAGGTGCTTGTGGACGAAGAGATCGCGGCGGCTTTGGATGACACGATGCAGGCCGATGCCCGCGAACCAATTAAACTCAAGGGCTTTGCGCAACCCATGGCTTCCTATCTCTTGCGTTCGACAAAGTAGGCCAGGACAAGAATTGCTTGCCGACTTTGCTTCCCGTGCCTGGATCGGAGCGACCGACGCCGGTGGCGAATCACCCCTCAATAATTTACAAGAGCGGGTCTTGTTCCGGTTGTGGGAACCAGTCCTCCGGGCATTCCTGGAATATCCGGGATTTTTTAAGAAACAATCCCGACCTACGTGGGTTCTTCGAGGCCTCAGAACTCGTCCGGTTCATCGCCGGGTGGAGGCAACACGTTGCCCGCCTTCGAGCAGAACTTCCTGACACTGGTCATGCCAGATCTCCCTTGGTTCGCTCGAACCCGTCACTGTCAGGGTCGTAATGAACCGAACTAATGGTGATCCTTGGAACAAAGGGTAAATTTTCTTGACCGCTTTAGATAGATATCCTAAATAGCATCTGGAAATGAAAAAGACATTTAAAGCTCAGCCAGCTTCCATTTTGTTTTTTGGTTCTATTGTGATGGCTTCTGCAGAGCCGTTCGTCGCTGTGGGTAACCACGAATCTATAGACACTGTTGAAGTAAGTGATGGGTTCACGGTTGTCAAAGCGGCGGTAACAAATGATCCTTTTTCATCGGATAACATGATCATGTCGAAGCCGTTGGCCCGAGTGATTGTTCCGCTTGGGTCTCGCCTTCTTTCCCGGAAGGCGTCGGGCTTAGTGTTTTCGTCAGGCTCAATTAACTTTAAGATATCGTGATTCTCCTTCTCAATAAAAAGCATACTCAGCCTGATATCGCAACGAACACCGACTTGAAAGCGTTTCGTCTCTCGGTAATTTCGATGTTTTTTTTGTCTGCGGTTTCGCAGGCTCAGGACGTCTTGGCCGACCTCCCTACATTGCCCATGGGGTTTACCGATGCGCCTTTGGGATTTTCCCAGGCACCTTCGGGATTTACCCAAGATGATTCAGCATTCGCTCCCGGCCCCACCCAGCAGGATTTCACTATGAATGGCAGCGTAACGCTTGCCTACAATTCAAACGTCAGGCAGGGCATAGCCGGAGAAGGTAATTCGAGTTCGGGTGATCTCACGCTTTCTCCCAGAGTAGGATTTAATTATCTCCGCAGAAGAGATCAGTGGCAGTTGGGTGTTAATGCGGGAGGGAGCTATCGGTTTAATTTTGATAATGACGATCTAGACGGATTTAACGGTAGCATTGGGTTCTTTGGGGGGTATCAATCAACCAAGGTGGTGGCCTCCTTCTCGACTAACTTCTCATCCTCCAGCGGGGTGAATCAGATCTCAGGGGGTTTTTTGGAGCAAATTTCCTACTCAAACAGCCTCGTTGCCAGCTATCGTTTTAGTGGTAGGACGTCCCTCATGGCATCCTGGAATCGATCCGCGAACTACACCCAGACCTCGGGTTTCGACGACACCTCGTCATCAACCTTTAACTTGTCGGCGGTTTGGCAGGCCACACCCTTGATTAATATCGGTCCGGGCATTCGATATTCAAGAAGAGAGGGAGAGAGTGGGGACGTTACCTCGATCGGGCCCTCACTTTCCGTCAACTACGATCTTTCCGATAGAGTCAAACTTCGTTCTTCAATCGGAGCCAACTACGGGGAATTGCCTTCCGGCGAAGATACTGAATTTGTGAATTGGTCTCTTTCCATGAATTACCGACCACCCTCGGCTCTTTGGAATCTTAATTTAAGCATGATTCAAGATTACCAATCCACTTTTGTGGAAGGCGGGGGCTTTGACGAAGTGACGTCGTATCAACTGGGCTGGGGGCGCAAGATTCGGAGAGCCAATGTGGGGTTGAGCCTCGCTTACCGGGTCACCGACCCCCAGGAAACCCCGCTGTCAGTGGACAATGGCCGGGATTCCGATTTTTTTTCCATAAATGCCACACTTGGAATGCGTGTCTTTCGAGATGAAGTGACTTTTAACACAGGCATCTCCTGGCAGGACCAGTCAGCGTCCAACCAGAATTATTCTTATGACGGCTTTCAATATCGCGCGAGTCTCACTTGGCAATTTTAATCCTGAAAATCATCTTCAATACTTTTAAATGATCGTGTTGCGTCAGTCCGACAAGGGCGTGTGTCCTTCCAGGGCAGCACAACTCGAATAATCTCACCCCAAAAAATCCAAAAACCCCCTCAAAACCATGAAAAAAAATCTCTATCGACTTGTCCTCCTCCTCCTTTTTGGAGCCACTTCCTATGTCTCGGCTGAATCTGCGCCTGGTTCGCTTAAGGCTTACAAACTCAAAGTCGATGACGAACTGCAGCTCAATGTCTTTCTCCAGCCCGATCTGTCAAAACTCTTGACCATTGACCGGGAAGGGAAAGTTTCCATTCCGATGATTGAAAAAGCGCTTCCATTGTATGGTATGACGCGGGCGGAAGCGGCTGAGGAAATTCGATCGGCTTATGCCGACGGTTTTCTCAAGTATCCCCAAGTGGATCTTAAAATCACCAAATACTCTCAGGATTTTGTCCAGGTCAGCGGGCAGGTCGCGAATGCCGGCCCTGTTGCGATTCCCTTTCATGGGAAACTTGATCTCTTCACCGCCTTGACCCAGGCGGGATGGGTCACAGGTTTTGCGAATACCGATGCCATTAAGCTGATGACAAGAAGCGGGGCGAGTGCGACCGTTAGCTTGGAAGAGGTGCTGGGAGAG
>OJIS01000467.1_pt1 | contig 13176 bp, 10 predicted proteins | sample 1595671 | NCBI WGS metagenome assembly OJIS01 (sample SAMN05416814, study PRJEB24817) | seawater metagenome | isolation source: Sea water | place: Canada:Atlantic | collected 2013-07 | reverse complement strand
GCTCGGAGATGTGTATAAGAGACAGGGACATGACTGCGCCATAGGCAGACTGCTGCTTGCCCGCCAGTTCATGCTGCGGGTGACTTTTCAGCCCGGCATAATGCACCCGGGCAATCCCCGGCTGTGCTTCCAGCCATTCAGCCAGCACCTTGGCCCGCTCGCTTTGCGCCTTCATTCGCAGACTCAGGGTTTCCAGCCCCTTGATAAAGACCCAGGCATTGAAGGGGCTCATGCAGGAACCGGCAGAACGAACGAACCCGAGAATATCATTCATGGGCTCTTTAGGGCCGACCACGGCACCACCGAGGCAACGCCCCTGCCCGTCCAGATATTTGGTCGCGCTGTGGATAATCAGGTCAGCACCCAGCTCGATTGGTTTTTGCAGGGCCGGCGTGCAGAAACAGTTATCCACCACCAGCAACGCCCCGTTGTCATGGGCGAGCTTGGCCAGGGCGGCAATGTCACCGACTTCCGCCAGTGGATTCGACGGCGTTTCCAGAAACAACATTTTCGTTTCCGGGCGAATCGCCGCTTCCCACTGGGAAAGATCACTCATGTCCACCAGCGTGGTGTCGATACCAAATTTCTTCAGGTAGCGGTCGTAAATCACGTTGGTGGTGCCGAACACACTGCGCGAGCTGACGATGTGGTCGCCTGGTGCCAGCAGAGCGAAAAACGTGCCGCTGATCGCCGCCATACCGGAGGCGAAAGCCACACAGGCCTCACCGCCTTCCAGAGCCGCAAGCCGCTGCTCGAAGGCGCGTACGGTAGGGTTGGTAAAACGGGAATAGATGTTGCCGGGCTCTTCACCACTAAACCGCGCCGCTGCTTGCGCCGCGTTTTCATAGACGAAACTGGATGTCATGAAGATGGGATCCGAATGCGCCATTTCATCCGTGCGCAATTGCGCCGTACGGATAGCCAGGGTTTCCACACTCAAGCTGCTGGGATCCAGTTCATCACTCATGGTTTATTCTCGCTTTCATGCTGCACGCGACACGCGACAACGCGTCAGAGATTGGTGCCCAAAGGAAGTATCTTTACACGCGAAAAAAGCCGAGTCGATTCGCAGCGACGGATTCATTCATCTGGCAGCACGTCTCAATTGCCTTGTCGCGTGTCACGTGCGCGTGCCCGCGTTAATTTGCATTATGCAGATCGATAATTTCATTATCCGCCAGAGCCTGGGTCTTCTCGCTGTTACCTTTCGCCGCGTCGTTGCGCCGCGCTTCCAGGTTGGCCAGATAATCCGGGGTAATATTGCCGGCCAGATACTCACCATTGAACACGGAGCAATCAAAGGACGCCACATTCGGGTTGCCCTCCTGACAGGTTTCCACCAGATCATCCAGATCCTGGTAGATCAACCGGTCAGCGCCGATCAGTTCACCGATTTCATCGGTGGTACGGCCGTGGGCGATCAGCTCCTGGGCCACCGGCATATCGATGCCGTAGACGTTCGGGTATTTCACTGCAGGCGCCGCTGAGGCGAAATACACTTTGCGTGCGCCGGCTTCCCGAGCCATCTGGATGATTTCGTTGCAAGTGGTACCGCGCACGATGGAGTCATCCACCAGCAGTACATTTTTGCCCTGGAATTCCAGTTCGATGGCGTTGAGTTTCTGGCGCACGGATTTCTTGCGCTGTTGCTGGCCCGGCATGATGAAGGTACGACCGATATACCGGTTCTTGATAAAGCCTTCACGGTATTTCACGCCCAGATGATTGGCCATCTGCAAGGCGGACGTGCGGCTGGTATCGGGAATGGGAATGACCACGTCGATATCGTGGTCCGGCCATTCACGCTCCACTTTCTCAGCCAGTTTTTCGCCCATGCGCAGGCGCGCCTTGTACACGGAGATGCCATCGATAATGGAATCCGGGCGCGCCAGATAAACCTGCTCAAAAATACACGGATGCAAGCTCGGAGATTGCGCGCACTGACGGGTATGCATCTCACCATCAGCGGTGATGTAAATCGCTTCGCCCGGGGCCAGATCACGCTCCACATGGAAACCCAGGGAAGACAAAGCCACAGACTCTGAAGCCACCATGTATTCCGGTCCGTTGGGGGTGTCCTTGCGGCCAAAGCACACCGGGCGAATACCATGGGGGTCGCGGAAAGCCAGGATGCCGTAGCCAGTGATCATGGCCACCACGGCGTAGGCCCCTTCCACCCGTTGATGGACTGCAGCCACCGCATCAAAGATGTCTTCCGGTTCCGGCTGCAACTTGCCGCGGCTTTGCAGCTCGTGGGCAAACACGTTCAGCAGGACTTCGGAATCGGAGGTGGTATTGATGTGGCGCAGGTCGGCACGAAAGATATGCTCGGCCAGCGCTTCCGCATTCGTGAGGTTGCCGTTGTGGGCCAGCGTAATGCCATAGGGAGAGTTTACATAGAACGGCTGGGCCTCCGCCGAACTGGAGCTGCCTGCCGTGGGATAGCGCACATGGCCAATCCCCATGTTACCGACCAGCCGACGCATATGGCGGGTGCGGAAAACATCACGCACCATGCCGTTATCCTTGCGCAGGTAGAGACGATCACCGTCACAGGTCACGATACCAGCCGCATCCTGGCCACGATGCTGGAGAACGGTCAGGGCATCGTAGATCCCCTGGTTCACATGGCTATGACCGACAATACCCACAATGCCGCACATGGTACTTACCTCTAGCTGCCGCTTACATTCATGATAAAGGCGAGAAGACTCTCGCCAACGTCCCGGGTCCACGCTTCCATCATCACCAGATGCGGCACCAGGGTAGATTCGTGCCACCAGGGGTCAGCGGCAAAGAGATGCCGACCCAGGGCAACCAGTACGACCATCAGCAAGACCCCACGCAGGGCGCCGAACACCATACCCATCAATCGATCTGTACTGCTCAGGCCGGTGACGCGGATCAGCTCACCGAGCAAATGGTTGATGAGGGCTCCCACCGCCAACGTCAAGGCGAACAGGCTGCCGAAAGCGACAGCGGCCCGCAGGCTGGGGGTGGAGATCTGCTCCTGGAGAAGGATATCCAGGGCCGGGCTGAACAGGCGCGCGATAATAAAGGCCGCTACCCATGTGAGCAACGAAAAGGCTTCGCGGGTAAACCCACGGCGCACACTCAGAAGTGCGGAGACTGCGATAACAAACAGAATGATGCCGTCTGCCAGATTCATGTAAAGCGTGCTCTCGCCGGCGGGTTAGGGCTGAAAAAGGGCAATGCCGGACCAGGAAAAGGCGGACATGGCACCCTGCAAATACAGACGGCGCAGTTTATCAGAGGCGAACCCGCTTGCCCATGCATGCCCGGCTTTCCCGCTGTACGAAACAGGGACACAACCACACAGGCGGCCATCCGTCAGGGCACGTAAATCCGCACCAGCCCCTTAAGCTTGAAACGCTCGTCGTCGGCCAGCTTCTGCCGGGTGGCTTCAGCATCGTTTTTGCGAATTTCCGGCCCGACCATAACCCGATGCACCACTTTCCCTTCATGGCTGTCGGTTTGTATGTATGCCCGATAGCCTGCGTCTTTGAGTTTATCGACCATGCCGCTGGCATTATCCGCATCGGAATAACTGCCCGTCTGGACCACAAACCCGGCCAGCACAGGGCCATCAGCGGGGTCGACCTGGGGCGGCGTCACAGGGTCTTCCGGCGGCGGCACTGGCGCATCGTCCTTCACTGGTGCGACCGGTTCCGGCTGCTGCGGAACGGTTTGCGTGTCCTCGTCGCCATCCTCGTCGCCAAGTTGCTGCTCGGCAGCGTCCTGAATCGCCTCACGGTCAGCCACAATACGCTCGTCCGCCGTGTCCAGACGCTCCTGCGGCACTACGGGTTCAACCAGCACGGTTTTGTGTTCCGGCGGCTCGGGAATACGCATATCCAACGCATTGCGCACCTGCTCAGGGGTACGGAACAGGAACGGAGCCAGTGCGCCGGCCAGAATCAGTAACAGTACAATGCCCACAATGCGCTGACGCGCTCGATTATCCACCGGTTTCTCCATTCAGCATTCACTAGCGCCGCCGTTACTGCGCCTGCTCCCGAGCTTCTGCCACGGTATAAAAGGAACCAAAGACGACCACCTGATCCTCACCACCAGCCGCATCCAGCGCGGCGCGAGTAGCCGCCGCCACACTGGCATATTCCTGGTACTGCGCGGTGTCAGGCAGCCCCTCTCGCAGTCTTGCCGTCGGTGCCGCACGGGGAATCTGCGGTGCGGCCAGATACCACCGGGTAGCCATGCCGTCGAATAGCCCAATCACTGCATCAACGGGTTTGTCGGCCATCATACCGAACACCAGATGCCGGGTCCCGGCACAGGCCGGAAGCTGCTGCAGAAAACGCTGTACCGCCGGCAAATTGTGGCCCACATCAAACCAACAGGATACCCCGCCGATGTGCTGCTGCTCGCAACGCCCAAACAGGCCCAGTTCAGCCACCGCCACCACATCCGCATCGCCGCACTCAATGCCTACCAGAGCCAGCGCCTGACAGGCCGTGGCCAGGTTGTCTACACCCAGGCGTACCTGCGCGGGCAAACGCAACTGTCGGTTGTCTGACAGAACCAACGCCTCGCCCTGGACATGAAAGTCCCGGCCGGCAAACACCGGGCTCGACCCCAGCGTTGCGGCCAGCGAAACAAGGTTGTCCGGCCAGTCCATTTCACCAAACACCAGCGGCTTGTCCGCCCGGCCAATGCCGCACTTCTCGGCAGCGATGGCCTCGCGGGTATCGCCCAGCCAGTCCTGGTGATCAAGCCCTACGGACGTCACCACAGACACGTCGGGTTCAACAATATTGACCGCATCCAGCCGCCCACCCAGGCCGACTTCCAGCAGGATCAGATCGGCAGTGCTGGCTTTGAACAACCAGAGCGCGGCCAGCGTGGTAAATTCGAAATAGGTGAGCGGCACGCCTGCCCTCGCCTGCTCCACCTGGGCAAACGCCGCACATAACTGCACATCGCTGGCCAGGACTTCAGGCAAGCGGACCCGCTCGTTGAACACATGAAGGTGCGGAGAGGTATACAGGCAGACCTTGCGGCCCTGGCGCTCAGCTAGCGCCGCCATTAAACGTAGCGTGGAACCTTTGCCATTGGTGCCAGCAACAGTAATCACGGGAACGGAAAAATGCGCCACCGCCAGGCGGGCAGCAACGCCGTGGAGCCGATCCAGGCCCAGTTCGATCTCGGCCGGGTGCATGGCTTCGATGCGGCGCAGCCACCCGGCCAAGGAATCAGGCAGAGAGGTATCAGTCATTCAGTGCCAGTGGCGACCAGCCCATCATGTTCGCCAACAAACGATGGAGGGTGTCACGCATATCATGTCGGGACACGATCATATCGATAGCGCCATGATCCAGCAGGAATTCACTGCGCTGGAAACCTTCCGGCAATTTCTGGCGGACTGTCTGCTCGATCACGCGGGGGCCGGCAAAACCGATCAGGGCATTGGGCTCTGCCACATTGACATCCCCCAGCATGGCCAGTGACGCAGAAACGCCACCATAAACCGGGTCCGTCAGCACGGAGATAAACGGCAAACCGGCCTGGCGCATCTTCTCCAGGGCGGCACTGGTTTTTGCCATCTGCATGAGCGAGAACAGGGCTTCCTGCATACGCGCCCCGCCACTGGCGGCGAAACACACCAACGGCAGCTTCTGTTCCAGGCACACGTTCACCGCGCGGACAAAACGCTCGCCGACCACGGAGCCCATGGAGCCGCCCATGAAATTGAATTCAAAAGCACAGGCCACCAGCGGCTCGCCGTGCAACGCCCCTTTCAACACCACCAGAGCGTCTTTTTCCTCAGTGGCTTTCTGCGCAGCCACCAGACGGTCTTTATACTTCTTGGAGTCCTTGAACTTGAGCCGGTCCACCGGCGCCAGCTCAGCCCCAATTTCCGTTTGCGCGCCTTCATCCAGAAACAGCTTGAGACGACGGCGAGCATCAATGCGCAAATGGTGATCGCACTTGGGACACACATCCATGTTGCGGTCCAGTTCCGGCCGATAGACCACTCCTTCGCAACGCGGACACTTTCGCCACAACCCTTCAGGAATATTGTTGCGCCGGCTTTCCTGGGGGCGACGTACGGCGGGAAGGATTTTTTCCAGCCAGTTGCTATTGCTCATGCAGAGGTCCCGTTATTGATCCATGGCGTTACGCATAGCGCTGAGAATACCGCCAACCGCGTCATTAATCGCGTCCGGAGTATCCTTGTTTTCAGCGATCTGGTTAACCAGGGCACTACCGACAACTACACCATCGGCCACCCGGCTCACCGCCTGCGCAGATTCAGCGTCTTTGATACCAAAGCCGACACCAATGGGCAATTGAGCAAGGTTGCGAATTGTTTCAACCCGACTCGCCACTTCATCCACATTCAGGGTGGCGGAGCCGGTAACGCCCTTCAGGGATACGTAATACAGGTAGCCAGAGCCGGCCTCACCAATCAGCTTGATACGGGCATCCGAGGTGGTGGGGGCCACCAGGAAAATCATGTCCAGGCCATGGGCATCCATTACCGGTTTCACCTCCAGGGCCTCTTCCGGTGGCAAATCCACCAGCAGCACGCCATCCACACCCGCATCCGCTGCGGCTTCGGCAAAGGCTTCGTACCCCATGACTTCCACCGGGTTCAGGTAGCCCATCAGTACCACCGGCGTGTCCGTGTTGGTTTCGCGGAATGCCTTGACCATGGCCAGCACATCCCGGGTGGAGGTGTTGTGTGCCAGTGCGCGCTCGCAGGCCAGCTGGATCACTGGCCCATCGGCCATGGGGTCGGAAAACGGCACGCCCAGTTCAATGATATCCGCCCCAGCATCCACCATGGCATGCATCAACGGCACCGTCACATCCTTGACTGGATCACCGGCCGTCACAAAAGGAATCAGTGCCTTGCGGTTCTGACCGTCCAGGCGCTGGAAACAACTTTCAATACGACGCATTTCTGCTCCTTAAAACAGGTAGTGGAAAGCCCAGCGGGCTTTCCGGGCCGGTGTCGTGCTTGACCACACGACACCGGCCGCTATAAGCCAACCGCCTGACATCGAATCAGAATTCGATCCCGTCAATGGCGGCTACGGTCAGAATATCCTTGTCGCCCCGGCCAGACAGGTTCACCACAATGTTCTGGTCCGGTGACATGGTGGGCGCCAATTTGCGGGCATACGCCAGTGCGTGGGCCGATTCCAGTGCCGGCATAATGCCTTCCACCTGGGTCAGCTCACGGAATGCCGAGAGGGCTTCCTGGTCGTCTGCAGCCACATAATTCACCCGGCCAATGTCCTTGAGCCAGGAATGTTCGGGACCCACACCGGGATAATCCAGACCGGCCGAAACAGAATGCGTCTCGATAATCTGGCCGTTGTCATCTTCCATCAGGTAGGTGCGGTTACCGTGCAGAACGCCAGGGCGGCCCGCATTCAGCGGCGCAGCATGACGGCCGGTTTCGATCCCGTCACCGGCTGCTTCCACGCCATACATGGCCACATCGTCATCGTTGAGGAACGGGTGGAACAGACCAATGGCGTTGGAGCCACCGCCCACGCAGGCCACCAGTGCATCCGGAAGCTGACCGGCTTGCTTCAGGCTTTGCTCGCGGGCTTCACGGCCGATAATGCACTGGAAATCACGCACCAACTGCGGGTAAGGATGCGGGCCGGCTACCGTACCGATGATGTAGAAGGTGTCATCCACGTTGGTGACCCAATCACGCATGGCTTCGTTCATGGCGTCTTTAAGGGTCCGCGAACCGGAGGTCACCGGAATCACTTCTGCACCCAGCAGCTTCATGCGATAGACGTTGAGCTTCTGACGCTCCACGTCTTCAGCCCCCATGTAGACCTGACATGTCAGACCCAGGCGAGCCGCGACAGTGGCAGTAGCTACACCGTGCTGGCCAGCCCCGGTTTCCGCAATTACCCGCGGTTTGCCCATGTGCTTGGCCAACAGCGCCTGGCCGATGGTATTATTCACCTTGTGCGCGCCGGTGTGGTTGAGATCCTCACGTTTGAGCCAGATCTTTGCGCCACCGAGCTGCTTGGACCATCGCTCTGCCAGGTACAGCGGAGACGGGCGACCCACATAATGGGCCAGGTCGTAGTCGAAATCCGCGCGGAACTGCGGATCGTCCTTGAGACGCGCATACATGGCGGTCAGTTCGTCCAAAGCCCCCATCAGGGTTTCGGAAACAAAGCTGCCACCAAATTGGCCAAAGTGGCCACGCGCGTCAGGAAAAGCAGAAAAATCAGGGCGTTCAGACACCAGCTACTCCTCGTGTTTTGACACTATTGATAAAGGCGCGAATGGCGGAGGCATCCTTGATGCCGCCACTGCGGCAGCCCTGAACATTCTTCTGTTCAACGCCACCACTCACATCCACCGCCCATGGCCGAACCTGTGTCACAGCCGCGGCCACATTTTCCGGGTGCAAGCCACCAGCCAGCACCACGGGCAAGGGCAAGTCTTTCGGAACCCTGCTCCAGTTGAAAACTTCGCCGGTGCCGCCTGGCAGCCCCGGCACATAGCTATCCACCAGTAACCCCGACGCGTTGCGGTACGCCTGCGCGTACTCATGCAAATCCACGTCGTCCTTCATCCGTACCGCCTTGATCCAGGGGCGCCCGAAACTATCACAGTACTGCGGGTCTTCATTGCCATGGAACTGCACTACATCCACCGGCACGGTGGCCAGCACCCGGTTGATCTGGTCACGGGGGGCATCCACAAACAGCGCCACCGTGGTAACAAACGGGGGCAGGCTGGCGCAGATCTGTGCCGCGCGGGCCGCAGTCACTACGCGGGGGCTGGGCCCATAGAAAACCAGACCAATTGCATCGGCACCGGCCTTCGCCGCCGCTTGGGCATCTTCAATTCGGGTAATACCGCAGATTTTGACCCGGGGTATGGTCATGGGTACTCCAGTGTAACAAAAATCAAGGGTTGTAGCGTGTTGCATGAAGCGTGCGGCATATTGCACTTACACCATTATGCCTGAAGGTCATCCGGTAACCACAGGGGGCCAAGGGGATCTTTCGGCAATGCAAAGCTGTCTGGATACTCGATGTCTACCAGGTACAAGCCAAAGGGCGGTGCCGTAGCGGCCCCTTTGCGCCGGTCACGGCCCTCCAGCACCTCCCTGGCCCAGTGAGCAGGCCTCTTGCCCGCTCCCACGCTCATCAGCACCCCGGCAATATTACGCACCATGTGCATCAAGAACGCGTTAGCATGGGCTTCGAGTACGAGCACTTTGCCGTGCTCATAGAGCTCCAGACTGTGCATCGTCTTCAAGGGTGATTTCGCCTGGCAGTGCACACTGCGGTAGGCAGTGAAGTCATGCTCACCAACCAGATACGCAGCCGCTTCACGCATGGCGGCCACATCCAGCGGTCGATAATTCCAGGTCACCTGGTTGCGAAACAAGGCCGGCGGGCGGGCATGGTTGTAGATGACATAACGATAACGGCGACTCACTGCGGAAAAGCGCGCATGAAAAGCATCATCCACCGGCGTTGCCCACCGCACGGTCACGTCCCGCGGCAGATTGGTATTGGCCCCCATGATCCAGCTCTTCATTTCACGGGGGGCCTCCGAGTCAAAATGGACCACCTGGCCAGTACCGTGCACACCTGCATCCGTTCGCCCCGCACAGACCACGGCCACTGGGTGGTTGGCCACTTTGGATAACGCCGCTTCCAGGCATTCCTGCACCGTGCGTACACCTGGTTGCTGCGTCTGCCAGCCACGAAAATCGGTGCCATCGTACTCAATACCCAGCGCAATACGTGTCATGGAACCCTCAGAGATGAGTTGAGTGACGCGTTGAACGTTCAACGCAGGAACGCGACCTGAACCTCAGCCGGCCAGGAACTCCCTTCGCTATTCCAGCGCGCCTCGCGTTACCGCTTTTCACTTTCGACTAAAACAAAAAAAGGGGCGATACCATAAGGCATCGCCCCCTTTTTGCCTAGCGAGAGAGGGGTTAACCCACCTGACTGAGCAGCTCTCGGGCTTCGGACTGTTGCTGGTCATTACCCTCAGAAATCACTTCGTTGAGGATATCCTTGGCGCCTTCGTTATCGCCCATGTCGATATAGGCTTTGGCCAGATCCAGCTTGGTCGCGTTCTCGTCTGTTTCACCCAGGAAGTCGAAATCATCCTCATCAGCCAGCACATCAGCGCTGGATGGAGCCGGCGTCTCATCCACCGGAGCGGCGGGCGCAACAGTCGGCTCGATGGACACAGCATCATCCTGCGGCTGCGCATCGCTGACGTCAGCGTCGGCAGCTTCAGGGGCGTCGAAAGACAGGGTCTGGTCGTCATCGCCCAGCAGGTCTTCCAGGGAGCCATCATCTGCGGCGGCCACTTCGTCCGCGTCGATCTGTGTGTCAGCCACCGGCGTCGCATCTTCCTGCGGTGCGTCCAGATCCAGCGCGGTGATATCGTCAAGTGACTCTTCCGCCTGGGTGCTTCCACTCAGGGACTTCTCGGCTTCGTCCAGCTCCAGATCGATATCCAGATCTGACAAGGTGTCATCTTCGAGGGACTGCGGGGCGCTGCCTGTTTCATCAGACAGGTCCAGATCATCCAGCGACAGATCCAGCTCTTCGTCTGCTGCCGGCTCGGCAGACAGATCATCGAATTCTGCGTTCATTTCATCCAGATTCAGATCACCGAATTCGGTGTCATCTTCCAGAGTCGCGCTGCCCACATCATCCAGTTCCAACAGCGAATCAGCAGACATTGACTGCTTGTCTGCGTCAGACATTTGCGGTTCTTTTGCCGCGTCATCTTCGCTGTCGAAATCCAGGCTGAAATCATCATCCTGCGCATTAGCAGAAGAAGACGATGTTTCGCTGTCCGCATTCAGCATGACGGTAGCGTCTTCGTTGTCTGCCTCGGCAGAATTCAGCTCAAAATCGAAATCCGCCAACTCGTCCGTGCTTTCCGGCTCCAGAGACGGCGCTTCCGCCTCAATGGTCGGCGCGCTGGTTGACTCGTTCCCCAGATCAGAAGACAGGCCCATCTCCAGATCATCCAGAGACAGCTCGTCATCATCCTGAGCCGCTGCCGGCGCTGTCGCACCGCCCAAACGGGCAATGGCCGCATCCACATCGGCACCGGTGCCGGCATAGGTGGTTGCCTGCTGCTGGAATGCCGCGTCGTCACCCATTTCTTTCAGCAGTTCCAGCAGACGCACTTTCAAGTCTGCCCGTTCTGGTGATTTATTGATTTCGTTGCGCAGGAAGTCAACCGCTTGCGGATAGCGGCCGTAGGCCACATACACTTCCACATCTTCCAGCGGATCCTGGCTACCGCCCTGCCCTTGTACCGGGGCCGCATCGTCAGCGTCATCATCAACGGCAGCAACGGTCGGTGCGTTATCATCATCCAGGTTCAGGCCAAATTCATCGTCCTGCTGGTCGTCAACATCATCAAACAGCGGACCATCCAGATCATCATTGTCATCTTTCTTCTTGCCGCGCAGCAGCAGGGCAATCAGCAGCAAAATGGCCAGCAAACCCAGCGCGATGTACAGCAGGTTTTCCATGATCAGATCGACAATGCCGCCACTCTGGGCAACCGGCGGCTGGGCAGGCGCCACTGGCTCAGGCTTGGACACCGGCTCTACCGGTTTAACCGCGCTGTCCGCCGCAACCTCTTTGTCACCGGCACTGTCAGCAGCACTCTGTGAACCTTCTGCGTCACCGGCATCGGTTACACCACCCTGCTCCGCTGCTTCTTCGTCGGAGCTTTCCAGAACAGCAACGTCATCGCCTGCGGCCTGCGTATCGTCTTCCTGAATCCCATCAGCAGCGGCAATAGACTCTTTCGCTTCATCATCACCCGCCGCATCGTCAGCGTCCGCAGAGAGCTCAGGCTCAGCGGGCTCTTCCATCAACGGATCATTGTCCGGGGAGGCCACGCCCTGCTCTTCGCGCAATTGACGCAGCTCTTCCTGCAGCTGGGTAATCTGGTCATTACGCAGCTGCAGCAGCTCTTCGCTGGTGGAGTTCTGCGCTTCCAGATCGCTCAGCCGGGATTTCAGTTCGGAATTTTCACGGTCCAGACGATCCAGGCTCTCATCGCGAATCGCCAGTTCGTTCTCAAGCACCGCCGTATTCGCGCTACCTTGCTCGTCAGAACCAGTGCTGTCGCCATCATCCACACCGGCAGTGGATTCCGGAGCCACCAGTTTCACTTCACCACGGGTTGGAGCCTCAGGCTCATCATCGCTGTCAGCCACTTGGCGGGAACCATCAATCTGGGCCCGCTGCGGGGTTTGGATGCCACGCTTTTCCAGCATGTCACGCCATTGGCGGTTCTGGTCTGCCACTTCCACAATGGCGGAACGGGTAGAGATGTTGCGCACTTCCTGCTCGTTAGGAATACGCAGAACCGTGCCCTCACGCACCAGGTTCACGTTGTTGTTGATGAAGGCATCCGGATTCATTTCCTGAATCGCCACCAGCATCTGTTGCACCGATACACTGTTTGAGGGGCGATTGTTCAGGGCAATCTGCCACATGGTATCGCTGGAACGTACGGTATAACGGCTGCGGGGACCGCTATCGGCCACGGCCGGGGCAGACTGGACCTGCTGAGGTTCCGATTCGATGGCGGGCTCAGGGGTACTGTCAGGCTGGGAGGTTGGCGTTGGCGCAGGCGCGGGTGCCGGCGCAGGGGTCGGTTCGCTGCGCGTCACCGGCTGAGGGACACGACTGATGGTCGGCGCAGCGGTCACGGCGCTATCGGCAAAGCTGGGCGGGTCCAGCAATACCGTGTATTCGCGCATCAATCGGCCTGTGGGCCACAGGAATTCAACCAGGAAGTTCAGGTAAGGCTCACGCACCGGCTGGTCCGTAGAAATATGCAGTTGGGCTTTGTCACCCTCCTGAAGCTCTACAGAAAATGCCAGACGATTGAGGAAATAGCTGCGATCAACGCCAGCAGCATCGAATTCTGACTGGGGCGCCAGATTCACCAGAATTTCTTCTGCAGACAGGTCACCGACCTCGTGCAGAGAGACATCCATATCCAGGGGCTGGTTCAAATAGGAATTAAGCTGGTATTCCCCTACCCCCAATGCTGCCGCTACGCCAGGCGCCATCATCGCCACAGCTGTTAAGCCAAACCCAAGTTTTCGAAGCATGGTCGAACCCTTTATTTATTATGTTT
>OJIS01000465.1_pt1 | contig 13233 bp, 15 predicted proteins | sample 1595671 | NCBI WGS metagenome assembly OJIS01 (sample SAMN05416814, study PRJEB24817) | seawater metagenome | isolation source: Sea water | place: Canada:Atlantic | collected 2013-07 | reverse complement strand
ACGAGATCAGCCTCGGTCTCGTGGGCTCGGAGATGTGTATAAGAGACAGCCCTCGCCTATCTCGCCTTCGTGAACGTCCGCGAACGACTCCCCGAAATTGGCACTCTTCGCGCCATTGGCGTCAGCCACCTCAAGATCGCAACCCTCCTCCTCACTCGCGCCGCCCTCATTGGCCTCCTCGCCACCGCCCTCGTGTTCCTCATCTCAAAAGCCACCTCGTTTACGCTTCCCCCCAGCACCTGGCTCCTTGTCCCCCTCGTCTGTGCCGCCGCCGCCTGGCTCCCCACTCTTTACGCTCTCACGAAAGATCCCGTCACGATCCTGCGACACGATTAAACCAATCATCCTCTTCCCGCTCTCATTTCCCAAGCCGACCGCTCCCCCCCCCAAGCCTCCAGGGGAAGCCAAACTCATCCTCATTTCACTCCAACTTGACAAGTGCTATCAATGATAGCAACGTTCACCCATGGCCCAACTCCTTGTCAGAAAAATCGATGAAGCCCTCGTGACTCTTCTGAAAAACCGTGCTGCTTCCAGCGGTCGATCTGTCGAAGAAGAACACCGTCTCATCCTTCGTGAAGCTCTCACTGGCGTTTCAGCCAAAGACGGCCTCTTGACCCTCGAACAATATCTCGTTTCCGACCCACAGGAAGAAGTCGAACTGCCCCTCCCCCAGCGTGGCAACTCATCAGAACGCAGCATCGACCTCTCATGACCGAATACCTCCTCGATACCAACGTCGTCTCCGAACTTCGCAAAGGATCGCGCTGCCATCCAAAAGTCCGGCAATGGCATAATTCCCTCACTCCAAACTCCACTTGGCTGAGTGTCCTCGTCTTAGCGGAGATTCGATGCGGAATCGAAAACCTCCGCCGCCGGGATCCCATCGCGTCCGGGCATCTTGAACATTGGCTTGAAGGACTCTCACTCGGCTTTCAAAAGCGAATCCTTCCGATCTCCACCAAGATCGCCAATCGATGGGGTATCTTAAATTCCGGAAATCCCATTCCCTACATCGACGGATTCCTCGCCGCAACCGCGCTCGAATCCAAATTGACCCTCGTCACTCGAAACGTCAAAGACGTCTCAAAAACCGGCGTCAGCTTTCTCAATCCCTTCGAGTAATTTTTTGTATATCACCCCATCACCACCACCCGATCGGCAATCGCTTCCGCTTCCTTCCGTGAATGAGTGACATGCAAAGCCGTCACCCCTTCTCTTTCAATCATTTTTCGGATCACCTGAAGCACCTCGTCATGACGCTCTTCATCTAATCCGGAAAGAGCTTCATCCAGACAGAGCAGCCGGGGTTTCAAAGCCAAAGCCCGGCCCAGCGCCACCCTCCGAGCCTCCCCTCCCGAGAGTCCGTGAGGCACCCGATTCAACAATTTCTCCAAGCCAAGATCTTCGGCAAGACCATCCGTCCTCTCTCGTATTTCCCGCCGGCCCCATCCATGTAGCTTCGGCCCAAACTCCAGTTGTTCTCGTACTGTCAGCGTAGGAAAAAGCGCGACATCTTGCGGAACCAGTCCAATCCCACGAGCCCCCGGCGGAAGCCCGGATATCTCCACTCCATCGAGCAAAATTCGCCCTCTGATCATGCCGCTCCTCAGCCCGCAAACCGTCTCCATCAAGGTCGTTTTGCCACACCCGCTCGGTCCCATCAGCGCCACACATTCCCCCTCGGCAATCTCCAGCGAAAACTCCGGCAAGACAAACTGCCCGACTCTCACCGACACCTCCTCTAAGATCAGCATCGCCTCGCTCACATCGCACCTCCCCTCCCGACAAAAAATCTCACCAACAATAAAGTCGTCACTGCCAACAATATCATCAGCAAGGAGAGCGCCGCAGCTCCTGGCAGATTCCCGATATTGATCTCAAGAAACACCGATGTCGCCAACACCTCGGTCCTCCCCCGGGTCGCACCCGCAAAAATCAGAATCGGGCCGAACTCTCCGAGCGCTCTGGCCCAGGCCATCGTCCCCGCCGCCACCATTCCCTTGCCTGCCAGAGGCAGGACGACCCGCGCAAACGCCTGTCCACGATTACAGCCCAGCGTCATCGCGACCTCCTCATAACGAGGACTAATTTGATCAAAGGTCGTCCGCATCGTCCGGACCGCAAAAGCCGCCGCCACCGGAAACTGCGCCAACACCACTCCCAGCGGATGAAAGGTCATCGGAATCCCCGCTCCACTTGCGATATCCTCAAGCGAACTTTCATTTCCACTCAGGAGCAAAGCCAATCCCCCGAAGACCACCGCCATTCCTCCCGTCACACTCTGAACCATGCCCTTTCCCTTCCATAGACATCCGGACACCGCTGCCAGCAGAAACCCTCCCGCCATCATCCAACAACAATCCGACGGCGAAACCCTGTTGAACAAAATCAAGAGGCTCAACCCCACGATCAGCGGCGGCAAAAGAATCGGAATATCCAGCAGAGTATCGATAAAAGCCCGTCCCCGAAACTGATACCGCGACAAAAGGTATGCCACCGGTACCGAGACCAGCACCGAGAGAATCGCCGTCGCCGTGCACGTCACAAAGGTCAGCTTAATCGAATGCTGAATATCCGGATCCTTCAAGATCTCCCACGCATCCTTCCACGACACCGTGAGCACATTCGCCCCTACCATCAAAAGAAGAAGCCCCAGATATGCGGCAACCACGAACACCAGAAAAAGAAGGAAAGGCCATTCGGGCCTCACTCTCCAAATCTTGTCCCGCCCTTGCTTCTCCTCCATTATTTCAACCTCCAGGTGAATCCAAGCGACTCGAACTGCAACTTCGCATCTCCATCACTCAGAGAGATCCCCAGGCGCTTCATCAGCTCGGGATAAGGGGTTTCTTTCCCAACCGCATAGGGTTGCTCGGCGAAGGCCAATTCGTCGTTCAGGTCTACGATCTCGTGCTCTTCCAATGTCACGGGACTGGCAAGCGCATTGCTTCGATAAACCAGGGCGGCATCCAGCGAACGAGCCTGCATGGCCGAGATTAAATCATCCCCCTTGGCCACTTTGACCACAACGTTTGCCGAAATCTTCTCCGCCACTTCCCGACGCTCCAGCATCGTTCTCGTGAGTTCTCCCAGGGCACTCTTCTCACCATCGCAAATCCCCAGCTTCACCCCGGACTTGGCAAGGTCTTCCAAATTCGCAATCCCCATTGGATTCCCCTTTCGAACAAGCAAAACAATCTCGTTCCCGGTCACGACTGTCCCTGTGAAAAAACGATCCTGAACCTTCGTCAAAAACCTGGTGTCACAGGCAAAGTAACCCGAGGGCGTAGCCCCACTCTTCATCTGCGCGACCAAAGTCCCACAGCCCTCGAAAACAGTCGTGATCCGACACCCCTCCCGCTTTTCAAATTCTCGAACCCGTTCCTGAATCGCCGGTCGTAGCATCGATCCCGAGAACAAAGTGACCTCCGGACGCTCCGCCCAAGTATCACCTTCATCGGGAACTTTGAACCCCTTCTCAAGAAATATTCCACGTCCCCGGTCCTTCGCCGTAACGTAACGGGCAAAGTGCAAGGCCCGCGTCGCATCCTTACTTGATGCCAGAACACCAATGGACGCCCTCTTTGTCCGCTTCGTAAATTCCGGCACCGCGATCCATTCCACTTCCGGAAAATTTCCCGCCACGGCATCCCAAGCCAACGAAACATCCACCGCCCCCGTCGCGACATCTTCCACGATAGAATTTACGGTGGGTTTCGTTACCACGACATTCGGTTCCACCACGCCAAGCAAGCCCTCTTTCTCCAACACCGACCAGGTAAACTTCCCCACCGATGCCGATTGATCCGCCAAGGAGATCTTCAATCCCTCCCGACTCAAATCCTGCAAGCTCGTGATCCCCTTCGGATTTCCCTTCGCCACCACCAAACCGGCCGTCAACCGAGCCACTGGAATCGATTCCGCCAGCAATCCTTTCTCCCGTACCGAATCAATATATCCCTGATCCGCCGGCAAATACAAATCACCACCGGCCACTTGCAACTGACTCTCCAAAGCCCCCGATCCACCGAATTGTAAAATCACCTTCACCCCAAACTCCTCTTCATACCTTCCCGCGATCTCGGTCATCGGCTTCCTCAACCCCGCCGCGCAATGCACCAACAAGTCCCCCTTGCCGGCCGCGTTCCCTCCTTGATCCCCAACCAGCCACCAAAACGCCCCTCCAAGGGCCAGGAGCAATACCATAAGAACAATTAACGGACGTTTCATCAGGAACAATGGGGGCAGGAGCGATCGCGAAGAACACGGACTTTCTTCATTCGCATCGTCAGCGTATCAACGTGAATCAAGCGGTCCAGAGCGGGTTCGGCAAATCGGGTCAGCAACTTGATTCCTTCCAATACGGCAATTTGCGCCACCATCGCGGAAACCGCGCCAATGACCGGAAAGCGACGCTTCCAGTAGGCCGGGGGCTCCTTAATCAGACAAGCCAGACATGTCGACCTCCCCGGCTCAACTGCGAGCACATGTCCTTCCATGGAACACATCGCACCATCGACAAAAAACTTCCCCTGTCGCATTGCCTCGCGATTCATCAATAGCCTTTCCTCAAAAAGAGGAGCGCACGAAAAGACGATATCGGCCTTCCCAACAAGATCACTCGCATTCGCTTCCGAAATATTCTCCCCCAGCGATTCAATCTCCAGATCAGGATTGAATCGCTGCAGGGTTTCAGCCGCTTGCTCGTGTCTCGCCTTACCCAAACCCTCATGCTTCATCAGAATTTGCCGATTCAAATCATCCGGCCTTAACTCCCCGCCATGCGCGAGAATAATTCTCCCCACCCCCGCAGCCGCCAATGAAAATGCCAGGGGGCCACCAAGCCCACCCACTCTCGAAATCAAGGCGGTGGATTCATGCAGCTTCTCCTGCCCCTCCTTCCCAAAACCCGGAACCTCTTCCTGCCAGGTATAGTAGTCTTCGTACTTCATGACCGAAGCCTTCCTTCCTCAAGAGTCAAGACACGATCTGCTTTCTCAATGACACGGGAGTCATGAGTCACGACCAAAGCCGCCCCGCCCTCACTAGTAAATTTCCTCAACCCCGAAATCACCAAATCCGTATTTTCCTCATCGAGATTTCCGGTCGGTTCATCAGCCAGCACCAGCTTGGGGTTCGCCACCAAAGCCCGCGCCAATCCGACCCGTTGCTGCTCACCGGCACTCAACTTCTTCGGCACATGCGAGCGCCGCGAGGCCAGGCCCAGCAACTCAATCAACTCATCGGCCCTCTCGGGATCTCCCCCCGCTGCCAAAATATTTGCCCTCACATCCAGATAAGAAATCAATCGGGCATCCTGAAAAACCATTCCAATCTCCTCGCTCCGAAATCGAGTCCTCCCCGACCCGTTTAACTGATAGGGATCGATCCCCGCCACCTTGACGACCCCGGCATCAGGGGCCAGCAACCCTGCGATCATGAAAAGAAGTGTCGACTTTCCCGCTCCACTCGCCCCCCGAAGCGCCACCAGCTCGCCTTTCTCCACCGAGAGCGAGACATCATTCAGCGCCTCGACCCCTCCAAAGGACTTGGAAAACCCTTTCAAGGTTAGAACTGAACTTTTACTCATCGGTCGATATTCTAAATTCCGCGCGAACATCATCCAAGAGAAAGATCCACGAAAAGCAAGCGATCGTCATCACTTCAGATCTGGCGACGACCGGCGTGGGACATGCTCAACGACTACCCTTGCGAAAGAATATCAACACCGGCCTCATATCCTCCCACAATCCCAACCACTGGAACGACAACCCCGCCTTCACCAACAGGCTGACCGATCCACCCAAACCTACCGATAAACCATTGCCAATAATTGCTTTAGGACGAATTCTTTTTCCGGTATGCCCGGTAGACACATCAAAATCTTTGTCTCCGACTCCAGTTTTCCGCGATTGTAAAATGTTGACCAAGGTATTGACTGTCCCAATGAAAGAAACCCGGGACATTTATCTCGATGCCAATGCCACCACCCCGGTGCTTCCTGCCGCCGCCAAGGCCGCTCTGGAGATCATGGAGGACCTCTTTGGAAATCCGAGTTCGTCGCATATTGCCGGTCTTCGGGCACGAAGCATTCTCAACAAAGCCCGTGCGGCTGCCCTCGGGGTTCTTGGTGCCGAAAGTGGGCGCATTGTTTTCACAAGTGGAGCAACCGAAGCGATTCAGACCGCTGTTTTATCGGCCATGTGCGACATCCGGGGGCGTGAGCCCGGCGAAGGTCCACGCTACTGTCTTTTTGGAGCAACCGAACACAAAGCTGTTCCGCAATCGCTGCGACATTGGTGCGATATTCTTGGAATGCGTCACGAGATTCTCGAAATTCCGGTCGATGAACAAGGCCGGCTCGATCTCGATTTTCTCTCCAAGTATGCCTCCCACGCCGACCTGATTTGTACCATGGCAGTGAACAATGAAACCGGGGTGTTTCAAGATCTCGCCTTGGTTGAAAAGACGATTCGTTCCGCCAATCCCGATGCACTCTGGATGGTCGATTCCGTACAGGCTGTGGGAAAGCTGGACCTCAAGGTTTCCGAACTGTCCATCGACTACGCTCCGGCCAGCGGTCACAAACTTTATGCTCCGAAAGGAATCGGCTTCCTCTATGTCCGCGAGGGTGCTCCCTTCATGCCCCTTCTCGCTGGCGGGGGACAAGAAAGCGGAGCTCGTGGAGGGACCGAAAATCTTCCCGGAGTGGCGGCCTTTCATGCCGTTCTGCAGGCGATGGAAGATGGGCTCTTTAATGATCATGAAACGATGGTCGGATACCGGGATTGTCTCATCGAGAGCTTGCAGGAAGCCTTTCCAAAAATTGTTTTCAACACACCCTTCGAACATGCTGTTCCCACCACGATTAATTTTGCGGTCCCGGGATTGAGCGGAAAGGAACTTCTCGACCTCTTCGACGCCGCCGACATCCGGGTGAGTTCGGGTTCGGCCTGCGGGTCGGCATTGGTCGGTTCATACGTTCTCGAGGCCATGGGGCTTCCCAAGTGGCGCACTGACGGGGCGATCCGGCTTTCCTTCGGTCCGCTCATTACAGGCGCCGAGATCAGGACAGCCTGTCAACGAATTACCCAGGCCGGGCAGGCTCTCCGGAATTCCTGCCTCATCGTCCGCGAGGATCACCTTCCTCCCAGTGAGCCTCTGACCGGAATCATCCAGCTCAAACGAGACTCGATGTGCTCATGGATCTATCTCGATGCTGCCAGTTCATCGGCCATTATTGTCGATCCTTTTATCGAACTGGCGGACCGCATTGAGACCATCATCCGTTGCCAGGGTTCTCAAATTTTCGCGATTCTCGACACTCACATGCACGTCGACCACGAGTCGCCGCGTCTTGAACTGATCGAACGTTACTCCGATCTTCTCGCTCCCGGGGCCCGAACGGACGACCCTCTCGGATGGCCCGTTCCAACTGGAACAGTCCGAGTGGGTTCCGGTGAAGAAGCTCCCACGATGGCCCTCGGAAGTGATCAGATCATCGCTCGGGTCGAGCTGCCCGGACACACTGTTGTTGGCTGCGCCTACCTTCTCGGAAAACCCCGGGGAAGCTCTCTTGGACCCGACGAGGTGGACTTTGCCTTTACCGGTGACACCATCCTCATTGGCGGGATTGGTCGGACGGATTTTGGAAGCAGCTCGATGGAGTCGCTCTACCATTCTGTCCGCAGTCTTCCTGCTTTGCTTGGACCGGCCACCGTGCTTTGCCCCACTCACGATTATCACAACGGATTTGCCACCACCCTCGACAGTGAGCGCCGGAAGAACTGCTTCTTGAAGCGTTTGCTTGATGAAGTTCATCCCATGATGCTTGAGGAATTTAGCAGCGAGAAACCCCTTCTGGATGATGGAATCGACGATGACTCATCCTGCGAAATCGTTTGCGGGAACATCGCACCTCCTTCCAAATCCCAGGCTTCCCTCGATGTTGCCCTGGAAGACCGGGAAGCTTTTTTCAGAAACCATCAAGAAGCAATCATCATCGATGTCCGGGAACCGCAGGAGTTCGGCTTCGCCCAGGACTGGACTCATCTTGGGCTCAGGAAACCGCCTCTGAATATTCCCTTAACTCGGCTCGCCGGTTATATCCAATCGCTTCTCGCAGAGCATGACGATCTTTCTTCCATCGAGGTGATCTGCCTTTGTCGAAGTGGCAACCGAAGCGGCAAGGCTGCCGAGGCGCTCCAACGATGCGGGATTGAAAAGGCCTGGAACCTTTCCGGTGGACTGGCCCTCAGCCGATCAGGAATTCAAGAAGCCACGGAGATGGAGTATACCATTTGATCCCCGGGAGAAAAGATCGCTCTTACCAGCCAAGTTCTCGAATGATAATCAGAATTCCGGTTGCCAGAACGAACCATCCAAACCCCCGCTGCAAGTGTGTCGTGGGGATTTTTTTTCCCAATTGCACTCCCGTCAAAATTCCGAAAGACGAGAGTATCAGAAGCCCGAGCAAAAAGGTCCAGTCGATGATTTGAGTTCCCTGTAAGTCACCGATAAAGCCAATCAGGGACTTCGCCGCAATCACGAGGAGAGAAGTCGAGACGGCCACTCGTATTGGCAGCTTGAGTCCCCACATCATCACCGGGACGATTAAAAATCCTCCTCCCGCTCCAACGATTCCGGTGATTCCCCCCACCACCAGGCCTTCACAAGCGGCGATCATGCGATGTGGTTTGCTTGCTCCCGGCATCGCCGGATTTGCTTCCCTCCTCCCGCGAATCATCAGCACGGCCGCGACCAACATGAGCGATGAAAAGACGATCATGATCAATCCGTCTCGGGTGACCTCAACGCCGCCAATTGTTCCCAGGCTCTCCGGGATGGCAGGGAGAAGGAATCTTCGCGACAGATAGACGCTCACGACGGAAGGGAGACCAAAAACCAGAAAAGCCTCACGATCAAAACTCCCGTGCAGAATGTGACGGATCCCGCCGGTCAGCGCGGTTGATCCGACAAGAACAAGCGAATAGGCCGTCGCCAGGGTGGGAGAGATGGAGAAGAGGTAAACTAAAATGGGGACGGTGAGAATCGATCCTCCTGCTCCGATCACGCCGAGAGTGACTCCCATCACAAAGATGGCAAGGTAGCCAATCAACTCCAGAGTCAACACGCCGAACAGTGGCAGGCATCATGACCGGAGGAAAGTCGCTTCTTCGCGAAAAAATAGCCTCCACACGATTGGTCTGAACCTCCGGCAACGGAATCCAGTCCGACCACGAATCATTTGTCCGGCGAGATCGACTGATCGCTGAACGAAATGTCACCCCCCGTGCTCTTGTGAGGTGTCAGCAAATAAATTCACAACGCGTCGCCAATCATGTCGGTCATCTTCTCTTCGACCTCTTTTGCGATTGTCTCCAAATTCAGTGAATCCGAAAGCGCGCCCAAAAGCCGGGTCGGACGCGCCATCGCGATCTTCGTCTTACCGCCTTCCGAATAAACCGAGACTCTGCATGGAAGAGCAATATTCATTCCCATGTCCTCGTTCAGGACATTCAAGGCCTGTTGCGGATTACAGATCTCCAGAATATGACAGGCGTTCGGAAGGTCGAAACCCTTTGATGAAAGGGTCTGCTTGAGATCGTATGTGTGGAGCACTCCAAAGCCATGTTTCCGGACCGCCTCTGTGAGATCGGCGAGAGCCTGTTCGGGTGTTTTTTCTGTTTCGACGACGTATCGCATCATGTTTTTTTGGTTCTTCCCGCCAAAGATCCCGCCAAGGCGCGGCGGTTAGCGGGTCTTATTTTCATCATTTTTGCCAAGCAATGGCAACAGAGCTTCCATCCATTTACCGGCCATCTTCTTTGCCCCGGTAGCATTGGGGTGGACCTTGTCATCGACAGTGTCAGTTTTCCAATCAAAGCCATCAGCATGATTTACAAGGACGATAGTGTCACCTCGCTTGGTAAGGCGCACCGCAAGCGATTCCAGTTCCTTGTTCAACTTGGGAAGATACGAATATTTGGGCAGCTTTCCGGATGGAATCACCTGTGCCAAAAGAATCGTGGCGCTGGGATTGATTTCTTTGATGGTGTCGATGATCGCTTCCGTGTCGCGGACGATCCCGGTGACAGGTTTATCCTTACTGAAATTGTTGTGCCCCAAATGGATCATGACGATATCAGCGGGATATTGACGATAAACTTGTTTGGAAATACCGAGCAAATACTTGGTGTTCCTCCCCCCATATCCTGCATGCCTGGAGGTCGCATCTTTCCTCGGCCCGATGAATTCAAAAGCGACATTCCTTTTACGCAATTCGGGGATCAGCACTTGACGATAACAGACAAAACTCTTCCCGCCTTGCGTAATTGAGTCTCCGATCGCCAGAATGGTGGGCGTCTCCCCCGCACGTGAAGAAAGGCCTGCCGTCCAAAGCGCGATCACGCAGATTTTCCAGAAATTAAACATGCCTCTATTTCCTGATACCACGAGTGGCCTGTTCCCAACATCGGGAGCGCTCGCTTCTGCCAGTGGCATTTCTGCGAGTTCGAAGTTCGACCGCCTCACTCATCTCGATCACTTGGCGAGCCTCAACTTTTTCAAGAAATGAAAGATGCCTGATACGGTAGCCAAACCCAGGGCTGTCCAACCATAGAGGGGCACGTGATTCGCTGCCGCGAGAACCCCTTCGTCGCTTTCTCCCACGCCGGGGATCATCAGAACGATGGGAACAAAAGCGAGAACCAAGAAAACCCTTTCTCCGACATAGAACCAATCCGGGCGCTCAGACGAGGCCAAAGCCTGCTCCACTTTTTCTTGAGTGTTTGTCATCGGCTTTCTGGTTTTGGACTCATTCATTGAGTCGAAAGATAACGTCCCCCCATCGTGATTACGATTACAATTCGTGAGTCGATTCGTAAAAAGGATGAGCATTATTCATCGCCACTCATTTCCAGGCACAATGTTTGCTGACGTTTCAGACCGTATTTTACTCCAAGCGAAATGGATCCGGTATGGTCGAGAATAGCAGCAAGAATGAAGGCTCCCCGCATTGTTGCGGCTGATTTTAACTTCGAGGCAAGATCTCAAACCAACCGCCTGATTAACGTTCCAGCTTACGAAAACTTCGGCTGCGTGCCTCGCAGTTTACGCCCAACCCAACTGTCGGAGGCTGACCCCGTCGTTCCAGATCTTGGTCATATGCTGAATGCGGTCGCCCTCGAACTGCATGGCATACACATAATCGGCCGAGAGGGATTTTCCGGTGGGATCCCCCGGTCCTCCGGGCCCGGTTTGCGTTCCATGAAACACCGCGAAAGCCGATACGCAATTCCGGTCCTCATCTGCCGCGAAAAACTTGAGTTCATAGTGGCCGTCCGGGATCGGGGTCAGCAGATTCTTCATCCACTCGGCGTAGCCTTCCACGGTCTTGACGTCACCGAGGGCATCTGCTTGAGCGGAAAAGGTGGCCTCCGGGTGGCAATATCCCTGGCAGCCTTCCCAGCCCTTCCCGGTTTCACATGCGTCGAAAAATAATTTGGCTTGTTCGAGAATAGTACTCATTGGCTTGTTCTGATAGGGTTTTTGTTTCTGGTTTTTAGATGCGGCGTGCCAAATATCAGCTCGATTCTTCTTAGCAACGTCTTAGAGATGCCATTGCCGACATGCAATCGGCGAAAAGGGACGGCTCGTGCGAACAATTTTGGAGCGTCCTCGGCGATGGTATCCCCGGCTTGGAAGCTTCGTTATTGACACCTTCGGAAGGGAACTGGATCGGTGAACAAATCATGATTGCTCTTGTGTTTCAAGAACGATCTTTGGAACACGAACCTTCCAGTCCCCTTCTCCCCAAAAGGCCCCGATCATTTGACGATTGCCCACCGGGCAGGTAGCTTCGAAGTCGCTTCGATGCGGCACGCCATGATTCGATTTCTTCCAGGTTTGTTCCCTCCGTTTTTGATCATCTTTATGACAGCTCTTGCGACGGGAGTTGAAAAAGCGACCCCTCGTCCGATTGATCCTCAAGCAAGTCCGGAGACCGTGGCTCTTTTTCATCGTCTTCATATCCAGAGCAGCAAAGGAGTGCTATTCGGCCATCAGGATACCTCCGCCTACGGAGTGGGGTGGCGCGGCGACAAAAACCGCAGCGACATTAAGGACGTGAGTGGCCATTGGCCGGCGGTTTACGGATGGGACCTCGGCGATATTCATAAGAGTGACAATCTTGACGGAGTCAGCTTCAAAGCGATGACCCGCCTGATCATCGAGGCGGATGCTCGAGGCGGGATCAACACCCTGTCGCTACATCTCGACAATCCGGTGACCGGGGGCAATGCTTGGGACAAGAGGCCTGCCGTCGAGAAAATCCTGCCCGGCGGAACACACCACGCAAGCTTTCTCAAAACTCTGGACCAAGTGGCGAATTTCCTGCGCACCTTGAAGCGCAAGGATGGCAAATTCATCCCCGTCGTCCTTCGTCCCTTTCATGAACACAATCAAGATTGGTCTTGGTGGGGAACAAAGGCCTGCACCGGAAAAGAGTTCGTTGCACTGTGGAAGATGACCATCAAGCACCTCCGGGAAACGCGTGGAATTCATCACCTGCTTTATGCCTATTCTCCCCAGGACATTTCTACGAAGAACGCTTATTTGGAACGCTATCCCGGCGACAATTTCGTGGACGTTTTCGGTCTCGATTATTACCGGGGCTGGCATTGGAAAGAGGTCCCGCGATTTGGAGAAGCCTTGTCGATGATCAATCGACTGGCGGGAGACCGAGGAAAAGTTGCGGCCCTCACGGAGACCGGCGTCGACAAAGTTCCCAATTCAGACTGGTGGACCCAATATCTCCTCAAAGCCCTGAAGCACGACGAGTGGAGCCGTAAAACGGCCTGGGTTCTCGTCTGGCGCAATAAATTCCATGGGCATCATTTTGGACCTTATGCCGGTCATCCCAGCGCTCCCGACTTCATAAAGTTTCAGTCCGATCCACTGACAATCTTCGGGCCGAATCAATAATCATCCTTCACGATCATGGACCCCACAAGAAGGTGGTAAAGGGGGAGGCCGGGCAGTTTCATGACTCGGTCAGGTCGGTTGATTTCCCTCGTCAGCTCCGCGACCGGGCGGTATACGGGAAGCTGTCATGATTGAATTCGAGTATCTGAAACGCGGCCTCTACGGCATGGCCAACGCTCCCAAGGCAGGGTCGATGGCCTGTCTCTTATACACATCTGACGCTGCCGACGATCTACTCTGTGTAGA
>OJIS01000464.1_pt1 | contig 13238 bp, 4 predicted proteins | sample 1595671 | NCBI WGS metagenome assembly OJIS01 (sample SAMN05416814, study PRJEB24817) | seawater metagenome | isolation source: Sea water | place: Canada:Atlantic | collected 2013-07 | reverse complement strand
ACCACCGAGATCTACACAGAGTAGATCGGCAGCGTCAGATGTGTATAAGAGACAGATACGATTGATCTCGTCCAGGCAGGAGAGCAGCCTGATGTCGCGCTTTTTGCGGATCGGTCGCCACGGATCGTCGAAGGATTGGCTGCGCTTGATGAGCCGGGTGCCCGGGAAAAAGTGGTGCGGGATTTACTGGATTCCTTCGGGACGGGACGGGTGATGTTTCGAAATACCCGGAAACAGTTGAGTGGATTTCCTGAGCGGAAGGCTCATCTGATCGAACTCGAGGGCGAAGATGCTTTTGTCGCGAGGGTGGATTGGTTGGTGGACTTCCTTAAGAAGCACTCTTCCAAAAAGGTTTTATTGATCGGTAAGACTCTTGAGTTGGTTGAGGATCTGACAGCGGCACTTCTTGATCGGGTCGATATGAAGATCGGGCAGTTTCATGAAGAACTCACTCTTCTTCAGCGGGACCGCAATGCCGCCTATTTTTCAGAGGAAGATGGCGCGGATTTGCTCATCTGCTCTGAGATTGGGAGCGAGGGGCGTAATTTTCAATTTGCGCATCATCTTGTCCTGTTTGATTTGCCTGAAAATCCAGAACTTCTTGAGCAACGGATCGGACGACTCGATCGCATTGGTCAAAAAGAAACGATCAACATTCATGTGCCTTACGTGAAGGGAGATCCGGGTGAGCGCTATGCTCGTTGGTATCAGGAGGGGTTGAATGCCTTCGAAAAAAACCTGCAAGGAGCGCAGATTCTCGTGAAGCGTCTTCAGCAAATTAAGGCTGATACTTTGGCTGACTTCATTGCGGAGTCGCAGAAGCTTCGGGCCGAGACCGAGGCTCAGATGGAACGTGGTCCGGACCGTCTCCTGGCGCTGACCTCGCAGGGAGGTGGTGGAATTGAGAAGACGCTGGAGCAGATTGACACCTGGGATGGGGATCGGGAATTCGAGGACTGGATTATTCGTCTCTTCGATCACTTTGGCCTCGCGGTCGAAGAACTTGATTCGCGGGGCTATCTCCTGCAGCAGGGCAATGGTGCGACCGACGCCTTTCCGAATCTTCCCGAGGAAGGAATGGGGGTCACCTTTGATCGTGAGCGGGCGCTGAGCCGTGAGGAGATTGGTCTCATGACAGCTGATCACCCTATGGTGCGAAATTCCATCGATCTTCTTCTTTCCAGTGAGGCCGGTAATAGTTCCTTCGGGGTTTGGGAATCTCCGGGACCAAAATCGGTGATCCTTGAGGCCTACTATATCGTAGAGTGTATTGCCCCCGCTTCGCTGCAAACTGATCACTACCTCCCTGCGGTTCCGGTTAGGGTGGCCGTGGATTACGAGGGCAAGGATCTCACTGCGAACCCAGCTTTGATGAAAGCCGTACTTCGGCGGGGAAATCATCGTAAGCTTCTGGAACAACCCAAGGTCACAGGCGAAATGATTCCCGGGATGCTGAAGACTCTCGACGCTCTTGCTGGCCAGCGACGGGTGACGGTTATTGAGAAGTCGCTCGCTGCGATGAAGCAATCTCTTGATGAAGAGAAGGCTCGCCTCGTGGATTTGGCACAAGTGAATCCTCTGATTGGGGATGACGAATTAACAGAGCTTGAAGAACATCGAGCCGCGCTGGGGGCTGCCCTTGGAGGTGCCCGGCTCAGACTTGATTCTCTGCGGCTGATCTACAAGGTTCCCTCCTAGGGCCCCTGTCCATTCGCGTCAGCCTAAGGCTAAAACCCCTGATTCTATCGGGGATTGCCCGGCGCTTTTCCCTCTCGAAATGTGTCTCACGTCGGGACTGAAGTTGATTAGATCCGAAAAATTCCCCAATTTGATAAGAGAGAGCGCTAAAATGTCATAAAGCCGTTCATAGCTCAATCGGGCGCGACCAATCTGACCGATCAACACCCCCGCAATTTTCATCCCCAGTTGATGGGCGATCATTCCCGCGATCAAACGGCATTTCTTTGCGACTTCTCCCACACTGACTTCGAGGTCGAGAACATCTTGCCTGCGGCTGTTGAGGCGCGTTTCGAGGGGCTTTCCATTTTCCAACAAAATCCCGGTGGTCAAGGGGAGGCGGGTAAGCCACCAGGCTCCGCGTATTTCAATTTCGCCGAATTCATTCAGGCTAAAATACCGCATGTCACGTAGGACAAGGTCCCCGGGTCCGACTTCCACGATGACCTCTGGAGTTTGTTCTGGTTGCTCATTCGCATCCAGTATCCTGAGTGGTGGCCGCCTCCAGCGAATGCGAGATGATGGTTTGGGAAAGGAGATCGTAGGCTAGATCGATCTTCACCCCGGCGGTTTTTCCGTGATGATTCCCATGGGCGGGAAAGGTCTCCGCGTTGACTTTTGGGAAGCCCAGGCCAGAGGCGTCCTCGATCACGACGCGGAGGATTCCGGTTCCTGACAGGGCAGTTCCGGCGGGCTTGAAACGTTGCTCCATCAGGTCGCAAATCACAGCCATGAGGAAGGCGGTGGATTTGGTGGTGAAGCGGTCGTGCATGGACTGGCGGGCCATCGCGGCATGAGTCCGATCCTTGAGTTCCGACGCGATCTGATTCAAAGAACCCTGCCCGGTGGCGACCGAACTCAGGAGGGATTGGAGAAAACTGCCCGGAGAAAACTTGGGAGATTTACGGATGAAGAGCTTCGTATCGGAGGCGATGATTTCAAGGTCGGGCAGGATAAGTTTTGAGCAGTCGGCGGGTAAGGTTTTTGACATGCAAAGCCTGCCGAGTTGCTTCCCATGTCAACTGAAAACGGAGTGATTATTAGCTTAATCCACCCAATATCAGCTCCTTATTACTAGCCTGACGCGAATGGCTACGTGCCCTACGAAATTTGGCCTTTTAACTTGGTCTAATTGATGGTTTAAGATGATCTTATGTTAATTTTAAAGGGTTCGACTGTGTGTGCGTCGTTTCGTCTTTCGGGTGTCACGTTTCTACTGGGGTTGATCGGGACGGCGAGCACTCTGGCGGCGCCGCTCAATGTGTCTTCAGACCAAACGCTGTCCGAGGACACGACGGCGAGTTACGACAGTATTTCGGTTACCAATGGTGCTATCCTTACCATTGGAGGGGGATCGGGAATCACGGTAACCGGGGCGGTCACCGTCGCTGGCGACTCGTCCATTGTCTTCGCGGGCAAGAACGTGGATGCCCAAGTCGCCGGTGAATGGCAGGGGGAGGGCTCCAGTCTCACGGCCGCCTCGGTGACCGTCGATTCCGGAAGCGCCATTCATGCCGACGGACAGGGCTACACCAGCGCTAAGGGTCCGGGCGCACCTTCATCCAGCACAAACACCACCGGCGCGAGCCACGGCGGGGTCGGGACTTCCTTTTCCGGCAGAGGATTGGCGCCGGTCTATGGATCGGTGCGGGAACCGGTTGATCTCGGCTCAGCCTCAGGAGTCTTTGGTGCCGAAACCTACGGTGGCGGTGCCATCCGGTTGGTCCTGTCGGGGGCTCTCACTGTAAACGGACGCATTTCAGCCGACGGAACCATTGTTGGGACCAATCACAGCGGAGCGACCGGCGGGTCGATCTGGATCGCTGCCTCCTCCGTCGCCGGAAGTGGTGCGATCCGCGCGAATGCCTCCGAAGGTGGGCTGTTCGGATCCAGCCGAGACAGTGGAGGCGGTCGCCTGGCCTTGTATCTTGCGGATACCTCCGGGCTATCTTCCTTGGCGGAACTTGGCGCCAGCGGGATTGACGGATCTCAAGAGGGGACGGTCTACATTGAAGATACAGCCGGGGGAGATCGCGGGTTAATCGTGACCGGACGGGTTCGGTTTGAACTCGACGAAGAAATTGCGTTTCAAGCTCTTACCGTTGAATCCGGTGGTCGGCTGGAACTCGGCGGTGGATCGACTCTCTCGGTCGCAGGCGACATTAATGTATCAACCGGTGGTGAAGTCGTGGCCGAGGGCAAGAATCGAGACGGGCAAGTCAATGGCGTTTGGGCGGGTGAAGGGGTCGCGATCTCGGCCGCCAACATTCTGATCGCCAGTGGGGCGACGATCCAAGCCGATGGACAGGGCTATACCAGCCTAAAGGGTCCGGGCGCACCGCTTCTTGCCTTCAACAATAACGGCGCAGGCCACGGGGGAGCCGGTGGTGGCGTCTATGGCGGACTAACTTATGGCGACTCCCTGGAACCGACCACGGCCGGATCGGCCGGTGGCGTCTTTGGTTCATCTGTTCAGGGGGGTGGGGTCATCCGGATTGTCGTCGGGGATACCTTGACTCTCGATGGCATGGTAACGGCCAGCGGAACGGCGTCGGGGACCAATCACTCCGGTGCAGCCGGCGGCTCCATCTGGGTCACCGCGCCGACACTCAAGGGATCGGGATCATTCCAGGCAGACGCCTCGCCTGGAGGTGTTACTGCCTTAAACTTGAACAGTTCCGGCGGACGGGTTGCCGTCTACTACGAAGATGCGGATGATTTCACGGGCTTCTCCAGTTCGTCGGCCTCGGCCGGCGGTTCCGACGCGGTCGACGGGACGATTGTCTTTATCGACACCAGTAACCCGGAATGGCAGCTTTTGGTCGTCCAACGTCTCACTTTTCCCGCCGGCTCGACCCTCAATTTCGGAAGTATTCATTTTGAGGATGCAACGCGATTTGACCTGGGCGAGAACTCCAGACTGACCGTGAACGGTGATCTTCACTTTGGGGACGCCGCCCGGTTTGTCTTGGGAGGCGGCTCCAATCTGATCGTAAGTGGCGCTCTCGACCTGATCGGTACCGCCTCCATCGTGATCGAATCAATCGACCGATTGGATACGGTCCTCGGGGTCTACCAGGGACGCGGTTCGACCTTGGTGGCGGGTAGCCTGCTGGCTGAAGCGGGTTCGAGCATCACCGCGGATGGGCAAGGCTACCCATCGCTCAAAGGACCTGGTGCCTCCCAGTCCAACCAGATCGGGGCGAGTCATGGTGGTTTGGGCAGCGGAGCCAGCGCACCAGTCTATGGCGATCCCTTTGCGCCGATAGAACTGGGTTCAGGTACCAGCGTTTTTCGGAGCTCGGTCAGTGGGGGTGGGGCAGTCAGGCTGGTCGTTCCCGGGGAAATGGTTGTCGATGGGACTGTGTCTGCCAGTGGGGTCGTTGTGTCAGGCACGAATCATGGCGGCGCCTCGGGCGGCTCGATCTGGATCGAAGCCGGGTCACTCTCCGGAGACGGGCTGATCCAGGCCGACGCATCACCCAAAGGACTCGCCGGCGGAAATGGGTCCAGTGGCGGGGGGCGGATTTCCATCTCGACAGTCGACGGGCTCGGATTCGAATCGAACCAGATCCAGGTGAATCCCTCGGACTCGTCGGCTGAATCCGGGACAATTGAGACCTCGTTAGTTTCTGAAATCCTTTTCCTTGAATGGCTGGTGGATATTCCCGGTCTCGTCTTCGGTGAGGTTCCCTTGGCCTGGGCCTTGCTCGAACCCGGAGCGGATGTCTCCTCGGTTCTATCTTTGGTCGACGAAGATTCGGTCACGATTCTCACGGAGTCTGATGCACAGATTGGCGCCTTCACTTGGGACACCGAATCGGTTGCGGATGGCGCTTACACTCTGGTTGTCACATTTCTCGATGCTGGCGACACCATTGTGGGCGAATTGTCCGCGGAAGTCTTTGTCGGCAACGATTATTCCTGGCATTTCGGCGCTATCACCGAAGACGAAACATGGTCGGCTGATCGCCTGCACGTCATTTCCAACAACCTGACGATCAATTCTGGAGCCACCGTGACGGTTGAGCCGGGTGCCGTGGTCAAGGTTTTTGCCGGGGTTCTTGTTTCCATCGAATCGGGCGGAGCGATTGAAGGAATCGCGTCCGAGCCAAGTCCCATCGTCTTCACTTCGATCTTTGATGACAGTGTCGCAGGGGATACCAATCAGGATGGAACACTGACTGCCCCCGCCTCGGGAGATTGGCGGGGCTTTCATGTCGAGGTCGGTGGACAACTGAATCTGAACCAGTGGGTTGACCTTCGCTATATAACGGAGGTGCCTGAAACCGAATTGACCGGACTGGTTACCTGGCCGGGCGACCGGGTCCAGTGGATTCAAGAGGACATCACGGTGAAAACCGGAGCCACGCTCACCATCAAGGCGGGCGCCATCGTAAAGTTTGCTCCATTCATGGGGATCGTTCTTGAGCCGGGGGCCGCGCTCGTGACGGAGGGGACTGTGGCTCAGCCGGTCATCTTCACCTCAGACAAGGACGATCAACGCGGCGGAGATACCAACGGTGACGCCAACACCACAACCCCGGCCGCAGGAGATTGGCGGTGGATTTATGTCAACGGAGCCACCGCCACCTTCGATCATACCGAAATCAGGTATGGCGGAGGCACGCAATCGGGGGCCTGGTCTGGCACGGGCGTCATCCGGACGACCGGTGCCGCCGAGGTCACGGTGGATAATTCACTGATCACCGAATCGCTGTTTGACGGGATTCTGGCCTGGGGCGGCCCGGTCACGGTAAGCAATACGGTCTTTACCAACATCGATCGGGCGATCTCTTCCGATCCCGGGTCGCTTGTCACCGTCCGCAACAGCACCTTCGATCGCAATCGCATCGGCATTCTCATGCACGGAGGCGCCATTGATGTGGCGAACACGATTATCGCCAATAGTATCAGTGCCGGTCTCTGGCGCGATTTCGGGCAGGACACCAAGACCGTCAGAAACACCATTTTCTACAATCCGAGGGCTATTGAGGGCAATGTGGTCGGCACGGCTGATCCCATCGGAATGGACGGGAATCTGGAGCTGGATCCCCGTTTTCTCAATGCACCGGGGGGCGAATTCAGACTCCAGCCCGACTCGCCCGCCATCGACGCCGCCGATACCACGCAAGCACCCGCTCTAGACCGAAATGGGGTACCGCGTTTCAATGAGCCGAGTGTGGTAGACACCGGGGTGCCGGGTCAAGGTGGTGTGATCGCCGATATTGGGGCCTATGAGTTCGCGGACGGCGCCGCCTCGGAGGTCGACCTTCTGGTCACTGAAGTCTCAGGTCCTGCAGAGGCGAGGGTCGGTGGGACCGCGATCATCACCTGGACAGTCCTGAACGATGGAGAAACCACCGTGAACGGGCCTTGGGTCGATGAGATCTGGCTGGTGGCCAACCCGGAGACCGAGTCTGAGATTCTGCGTCAGTCGCAGACGGTGCTGGTGGGACAGAATGTTCAATTGGCACCGGGAGAATCTGTTGTGTTTGTCGAGGAGATTCCGGTTTCGGGATCAACGGCTGGACTGCATCGCTGGAAAGTGCGCACCAATGCAACCCGTTTAATTTTCGAAGGCGTCAATCGGGAGAATAATGACCGGGTTTCCTCAGGATCGACCCTGATTGACCTTGATGCCCTTGAAATCGGGGGCGACCAGCAGTCGGTCACTTTTGGAGAGACCGGCGACCAATACCTCTTCCGATTGGACACGGGCAATGACGGAGCGCTGCTCACTGCCACCGCCGAAGGGGATGATCTTGCCGTCACGGAGCTTTACTGGGCCTTTGATCGTCTGCCGTCGGCGACCGACTTCGATGGTCGGCAGGGTGAATTCAATCGGGACGACGTCACGGCTTTCGCTCCCCGCGGAGGGATAGCCTACGTCTTGGTCCGTGCCGGTGGGCTGGTCGAGCCCAACGTGAATCTCAGTGTCTCGGCCGAGCCCGTTGACTTCCGGATCACCAAGGTCAGTCCGCTTTCCATCGGAGACAGTGGAACGGCCACGCTTGAGGTCGGAGGTGCTCAATTCGACGATCAGTTGAGTTTTGCGCTGGTCTCCGTTGCCGATGGGACCACCTATCCCGCATCAGACGTTTTCGCGACCGCGTCGAATCTGGCCTATCCGACCTTCCCTCTCGACGGGGTTCCTCGTGGCGCTTACCGGGTCCGGACCTCGCGCGGGATCGAATCGGTTGATTCCAACGAAACGGTGACCGTGGGGTGGACCAACCCCGGGACACTCGAGGTCCGCATGGTCGGGGACACCCAGGTCCGGGCCGGGCGCAAAGGCGGGCTGACCATCTTCTATCGCAATACCGGAAACGTGGATCTGGTCGCGCCCATGATGACCATGTCCGCCTTTATCCGGATCAATCCGCCCTTCCAGTTCGGTTACAGACTTGCCGGATCTAAGCGTGTCTTCCGTCCCCCTCCTCCCCCTCCACCCACGGCCGACGATATTGTTTTCGCCGACCACTTCCTCGGTATCAGCAGCGATGGTCCGGCGGGTGTCCTCCGCCCGGATTCCCCGGGCGAAGCCCACGTCCTGAGCTTCACCGCACCGGCTGACAGACCGACCATGAACATCGATCTCGTTTGGCAAACATCGAGAGGCGATTTACGGCCGTTTTCGTGGGGGACTTATAAGGATGGGTTACGTATGCCGGATGTCCCCGATGAAGGATGGGACCGAGTCTTCGATCTCCTGAAGGAGGAAGCAGGTGAGACCTACGGCGAAGTCAACGCGACGGTTGCGCGCACCGCCACCCACCTGAGCCGGGTCGGGGAACGTGAGCGCCGGTTCCCCTTCCTACTCATGCAAAGCCTCCGTCAAGTGGATCCCAGTAGCTGGCTGATACAGCAGGGGCGCCCAAGTCGGATTGGAAATTACCTACCGGATATCACGCAGAATCGAGCCTACCAGGTGGAAGGTGACCACGTAGCGGTTTGGATCTGGGGCCAGAAGACGATCTATCAGCCGACCCTCGATGAATCCGTCTGGGTTCCCATGGTGGAGAATCGAAGTCGTTTGCGAAAGGTCGACGATCATTTTGAACTGACGATCGAAACCGGGTCGACCTATGTCTTCAAACCCGACGGAGATCTGAGTGCCTTCGTGGACCCCACGGCAGGTCAGCTCGACTTCGTTTACGACTCTGGACGCCTGGTCGCAGTCCGCGACGGTGATCGCGATCAGGCCACCATTGGCTACGATGGGAACGGAATGGTGAACTCGATCGCGGGCTCCGAGGGGTTGAGCACGACGCTGGTGCACAACGCCGCCGGCCGCTTGACCCGTGTCGTCACGCCGATCGGCCTTGCGGCCGATATAGATTACTTTGAAGAGGGATACCGATCGGGACGGGTGAAATCCGTCCAAGGCAATAATGGAGAAGAATACAACTATCTTTATGATGACTTCGGTCGATTGGATGAGGTCGACTGGAACGGGTCGAAATTGTCGATCGACTATCCCGAGCTTGGCGTCGAGGTGATTGAGTCGGAGTCCGGAGACGTCCTGGTAAAACGATTCGGAGCGCTGGCGCAATTGCTCGAAGTCTCGCTCAACGGAGAACTGGTGTTTAATTCGGTCTACCAGGCCGGAGCCAATGCCGAGCGCTTAACCCTGGCCGGAGGGCTTTCGCGGACGGCGTTTTATGACGTGGATGACAAAGCGACAAGGTTCGTGGACCCACTTGGATCCGTCACGCAGGTGTCCTTGAACGACGCTTTCGACTTGACCCGGATCACGGATCCGCTGGGGAGGTCCTCGAACTATGAATACGACGAATCGGGCAATCGGACCGCCCGGGTCGATGCCCTGGGCGCGCGAGTGGATGCCGATTACGACGATAACGGCCAAGTCACGAGGCTTGAGGACCGGGCCGGCAAGATTTCCGCTTACGTCTATGATGAGCGGGGCAAACTGTCGGAGCGGACCTACGGCGGTGGCCTCAAGGACGAGTTTACCTATGATGAACATGGCCGGTTGGTCGAAGCGCGCAATGCGACAGGCACAACGACCCTGGCCTATAACGGAACCGGACTGATCGCAGAGGTTTCGTTCCCGCACGGTCGCACGGTCTCCTATACCTACGATGCGACCGGACAAGTCATCCGGGTGGAGGACGACTCAGGTCACGTGGTGCGCTACGACTATGACGAAAGGGGCGCCCTGAGTGCGCTGCTGGATGGGGATGGCGAGGTTCTCACGGAGTTTTCGGTCAACACCTTGGGGCAGCTCGAGGCCGAGAGCCACGCCAACGGGACCGAATCGACCTATTCCTACGACGCACAGCAACACTTGGCCGGGATCTCGCACTTGAAACCGGATGCCTCGTCGCTCGCCAGCGTGGCCTATAGCTTCGACACGCTGAACCGGAGAACCGGTGCTGATTTCGGTGATGTGGCTTATTCCTTTGAATACGACAATTTGAGCCGCTTGACGGGTTTCGACCGCAACGACACGGCGTATCGCTTCGCTTACGACTCAGTGGGCAACCGACTGTCGACCGACAGTCCCGGGCAGGATTCAGAATATGGTTCGGACGCCTTGAATCGATACTTCTCGGCTGGAGATCGTCGGTATGAATACGACGCCAACGGCTATATGACCAAGCAGACCATCGGATCCGAGGTCTGGACCTACGAATACGATGGTCTGAATCAACTCATCAGGGTGACGGGGCCCGGAAGCGACGTGAGCTACCAGTATGACGCGCTTGGCTATCGGGTTCGAGAGACCCGGGGCGGCCAGGTCAGTGACCTCGTGCCCAACCCGCTGCTGCAGGACAGTCTGCTGGCGATCCATGAAGGCACGACTTCAACCACATTCGGGTATGGCCAACACGGTTATGCCTGGTTCGAGCGAGGGGGTGAGGGACCCTATTTCCTCCATTACGATGGCAGCGGAAACGTGATCCGGGTCACCGACACCGATGGAGAGGCGGTCAACAGCTACGAGTACCTGCCGTTTGGTGAAAAGTTCTCCGAGACAGAGACCATCCCGAACCGCCTCACCTTTGGCGGGCGACATGGGATCCTGGAGGCACCGGGCGGCCAGTATTGGATTCAAGTGCGGACCTACGACCCGTGGATGGGGCGTTTCCTGTCGCCAGATGCGGCTGCGACCGAAGGTGCGAACCCTTACACCTACGGAGCAAATCAACCAACGAACTTTGTTGATTATAACGGGTATGACGAGCAATCACTGCTTTTCGACAATTCCAGAACAACGACATTGTCCAATACCAACCTCGCCTCATCGACGGGGCAAAATCTCACGCAGGCCTACCTGAAACGTGCAAATGGATGGGCGCTACAGGCGAGGGAAATTGCGAGAACCAATTACTTCGCGAATCTTGACCAATTTAATACGCGAGTCGCTTCAGGACATGCGAACGATATTCGGAAGTCCGGCGATTACCTACGCTGGGCGAAGAGCCGGTTGGCCTATGCGAATAAAAACGTGAAAAGCACCAAGGAAGCCTTGCAATCAAGCAAGAACTACACCAAGGCCACTAAGTTCGGGAAATTCCTGAATGGGTTGTCGACTGCCGGAACGATTGTTACTGCTGGAAATGCCGTAGAGACCCAGATGCGCTACAATAACGGAGAGACCACATTGGCCGAAAACGTGAGGGGTTGGGCATTACTTGCCAACGATGGACTACAGAAATTGGGACCTCTCGGGGCCGCGGGTTCGACCATGAATTCAGCGTTGGATATGGCCACCCGGGAAAACTTTGTCCTATTGTCCAATTGGTGGTATGAGCCAGAGGATCCTTTCGGTCCCAGTATGCGACCGCGGGACGGGAGCGACAAACTGAATTCTCGGGTAGTCTCGTCCTTTGATCCGAATGACAAGTCCGCGACGGGCGTGGGGGATGGTGGCTATATTGATGGAACAGGTCCGATCGAATACCGCATCCGTTTCGAGAACGTGGCGACTGCTTCGGCCGCTGCTCAGCAGGTCCGGGTGACCGATGTCCTCGATGCGAAGCTCGATTGGTCGACTCTCGAGTTGCTGGAATTCGGTTTCAATGGAGCGGTGATTGTTCCTCAACAAGGTGCGTCGGGGTATTCTGGCGTCATCTACATCGAGTCCGATCCCAATCCTATTCAATGTGAGATCCACCTGGATACGATCACCGGCGAGTTGACGGTGGACTTCAGGTCCTTCGATGAAATAACCGGCGACTGGCCGGAGGATCCCTTTGCCGGCTTCCTGCCGCCCAACGACGAAACAGGCCGAGGCGAGGGCTATATCCGCTTCTCCATCTGGCCGCTGGATGGGCTCGATGAAGGCGCAGTCATCGAGAACCAGGCCTCCATCGTCTTCGACGTAAACGAACCGATCATCACGAATGTGACGATCAACACGATTGACACCACGGCTCCGAGCAGCGCGGTTGCCGCCTTTCCTGCTAATACGCCACCTAGCTTCGTCGTCAACTTGACCGGAGACGATGGGTCAGGATCAGGCATTGCGGTCTACGAAGTATTTGTCAGCGTGAACGGTGCCCCGTTTGTCTCCTATAACTTTTTTGAAGAGAACTCATTTGTCTACGATGGGATCGCAGGAGTCACCTATGCCTTTTATAGTATCGCGACCGATAGCCTCGGATTTGAAGAGCCTGCCAAAACGACTGCCGATTCCAGTGTGACTCCCGTCGCAACGGGCGGAAACTTCTATCTCGACTGGGCTGCCGATCAATTTGGTGCGGATGCCGACAACCCCGCGCTCGAAGCTACCTTGTGGGGTAAGCAAGCCGACCCCGATGGAGATGGCTACGCGAATATCCTCGAAAGCTATCTCAGTCTCAATCCACTGCTCGCCGACGTTTCAGAAGCCCTCCAGCCGGCCGCGACCGACGACCAATTCACGGTTACTTACACCCGAGTGAAGAACGATCTGGCGGCCGCCGGACTCCGCCCCCAAATCTCGACCGATGCTCTCACCTGGACCGGTGTAGGAATTGAGGAAGAGATCATCGAAGACTTAGGCGAAACCGTCCGGGTGCGAGCAACGATGGCGCGAAATGGAAATCGTACGATGCTCTTCCGCCTGCGAGCCCAGTAGAATGTAAATGTTGCGAACCACTTTGATATCGGGTCCCGTTGCCAAATTGACTTCGGGTGATTTTGGACGGATTTCCACGCTGTCATCGAGTTTTGTGACCAGTGGGGTCGTATTTTTGGTGTGCGGGATTTTTTCTAAAATGGTCATTTTTATGATGGGTGAGGCTTTTTGGTGGGGTTTTCTGAGGCATGGCGGCGGCTCTTGATGGCCCGATTTTATGATGAGGAAGGGCGTGTCCGGGACAGTCATCAATCGCGCGCCGTTCGGGTATCCCTCAGCGGGGTGTGCTACAAGGAGTCGCGCCAACCCGCCCGCAGCTCCGCCCTCCGGCCCAGGGCATCGGGATCGTTCCTCACCCCATGCCGCCCCGCCTCGTTCCGCACCACCCTCCGGCCCAGCTCCGGCCTCAGCC
>OJIS01000463.1_pt1 | contig 13272 bp, 10 predicted proteins | sample 1595671 | NCBI WGS metagenome assembly OJIS01 (sample SAMN05416814, study PRJEB24817) | seawater metagenome | isolation source: Sea water | place: Canada:Atlantic | collected 2013-07 | reverse complement strand
CCTGCGGCTGCACCACGAGGTTGCTCACTCCCATCGCCTCAAGTTTGCGGTGCAGATAGTAGCCGAAGGCCCCGGATTGACAGTCGCCCCCGCTCCTGCCCTCCGGGCTGCCTTCCATGCAGTCTATCTCGCTCCGCTCGATTCGTAACAGGTATGAACTTCGCCAGCGAGCTTCTGCTGTTTGGCCACGAAATGCAGGAGGCCATCAATCTCCATCTTCTGCACCGGTTGCGGCGTGGCACCGTCGAGTTGCCGTGCCACGTAGTACCACTTCGAGTGGGCATCGATGCCGAGTTTGATCGTATCGTAGGACTTGGTTGTTTCTGCTTTTTTGTCTTTCATAACGGTTGTCAGTTTGGAGGATTCCATCCCCACCTGACAACCCATGTCATCTAGCAGTCACCTGCCACAAAATCCACACCACGTCCCGATGAACGCTCCACAAGACCCCCTCCGGCCATTCAGGGATGCCGTCGTAACTGTTGCTGGGTTGGGGGTGATCCTCGCACTCCTGCGGCTGTCCGCGATGATTGTTGAGCCCATTCTCCTGTCGCTACTGATCGTGGCGATCGCCTCGCCCGGCCTGAAGGCGATGCGTCGGCTGGGGATCTCCACGGGCGTATCGGTCTTCGCCGCACTCTTCGTTGTTCTCTTGTTTCTGTCCGGGTTCTCGATCCTGCTGAGTGGGGCGCTCGCCCGCTTCAGCGAAACCCTGCCGGCTTATCAGGGCCGCCTTGTCGACCTCACGGCCCAGGTGGACGCCTGGTTTGCAGGCAAGGGGATCGACCTGCACAAGGGCGGGGTGTTACACCACTTCAGTCCGGATCGCCTGGTGGAAATGATTGAGTCGGTCGTCGCCCATCTGGGTTCCGCCCTCAGCGACGCGCTCCTGATCCTCTTCATCGTCATTTTCATGCTGGCCGAAACCAACCACTTCCCGCGGAAGCTCTCGTCCGTGCTGGGAACGGGCGGAGCCGTCGTGCAGGCCATGGCGGGGCTCCTTTCGGACATCAAACGGTATGCCTCGACCAAGGCGGTGATGAGCCTCGTGACCGGGGTCTTGATCTGGGCCGGGCTCAAGGCGTTCGGGCTCGAGTATGCGGAACTCTGGGGCGCTCTGGCGTGCCTGCTCAACTTCATCCCGAATATCGGCTCCATCCTGGCGGCCGCGCCTGCCGTGATGATGGCCATGCTACAAGGGTCGCCGCTCTACACGGGTGGAGTGGCTCTCCTCTATCTCGGCGTCAACCTTGGGATCGGCAACATGCTGGAGCCGGTCTTGGTCGGACGCAGGCTAGGCCTGTCGGCCGTGACGGTCCTCCTGTCCCTTGTCTTCTGGGGTTGGATGTTCGGAATCGTGGGAATGCTGGTCGCAGTTCCGCTGAGCCTGGCGGTGCGGGCCTTTGCGAGCGCCTATCCGCCGACCCAATGGCTGGCCGTCTTGATGGGGCCGGCGCTGGACGAAATCAACCGCTCGATACACGGAGAGGCCGACGACCGGTAGTCGTGGTTCGGCTTATCGAGTTTGGGCGGCTTGGTCGTCACAGGGAACTTCTCCGGCATCAGGCCTCGCCCGTAATCGCCCCAACCATCAATAGATCGACATGACCACCCCGGCAAAACATCGGGGCAAGACCCACCGCTATCAGGATGGGGCCAGCCAACACGGCGACGCCAGATCTTGCCCGCATACTCTCGTGATCTCTAAGCACCGCGAGTAATTATCGAGATTCCTGTTGAACTCAAAATTTAACGAACTTGGCATTTGCGACACTAGAACCAAGTGAAGAAAACCGCCACGGTGCTCAACATAAAGATGGCGTAAATCAGGGGGAAAACCCACCGGCAACGGCGGTCGAGGCGATCACCCAGAACGTGATCGCCCCGTTTGTCACACCCTGCGACCACGAGGTTGATGACGACAGTGGAGCACATGATCAAGAAACTGAAACTCAGGATACAGTTCAAAAGGGTGACGTACGAGATATGAGGCATGATCTCGCCCACCAAAAGCTGGTATGCCACAACCGTCAGGAGACCCACGAACGAAACGCTCATGCGGTCCCCAAGCGAGGAGCGCTCCATCCAGAACACTGACCAGGAAAGGATCACGATTAGGATCATCGGGATCAGAACCAGCCGCACCGTAAAAAGTGACTGGCGTTCAACATTTAACGTCAGGACGAAGGCGGATGATTTCATTTCTTCCCCGGCATAGGGCGCGGCCAAAACACCGGATGTGGCGCTACTGTCGATCAACTTCCACTGCGGCACCTGGATCCTCGTGCGGTCGGTGGTCAGGGCGGCGGAGTCCACCATGAGCTCGACCTCACCTGCGCTGAAACCCAGAATCTCGAACTCCGCTTCCAAGCGCTGACGATCGAAGGGATACCTCCGGAGATTCAGCTCGGCCCTTGCCACCGCGTTGATGGTCTGAATTAAGATGCAGGTGCCGTCCGGTTTGATCCGAAGGAGGATTCCCTGCGTCTCCGGAATCCCGCTGGCGTTGGCAAGCACCACCTGAGGATACCAAGCTGGTTCCAATTCGTTGAACTGGAAGACTCCGTTGTAGAGTTTCTCCCCGAATCCCTTCTTCACGGGATCGAAGGCCTGTCGCTGGTCCTTCCAGATGAGAGTCAGGACGCCGGAGAACTCAAAGGTTTCGGCCTCATCGTCGATCCGGTTGAGATCGAGAAGATGAAAGTTGGCGCGAACTTCCACGGGATCGCCCTCCGGAAGAGAGAACAGGTTCACCCGTGGCGGCTCAGGCGGAGAGATTTCCAGTCCCACATCGTCACCCACTTGGGCGTGGAGCACCGGCAGGATCAGGACAGCTCCTAGGAGGAGTAAGGCAAGAGATGAAAGAATAATTCTCAAGAGTTTGTTGGGAGTGAGGCTTGAATCAAGGGCGAGAGGAGCAAGAGAGTCCAGTCGAATGGCACTGGCTTGGTCGATAACCCCCTCACCGACCCCTTCAACGAAGCCCAACGGCGCTCATCCCCAAAAGTAAACTCCTGGCAGTATGAACGATTTTGCTACATCCAAGATGCTCGTTCGGGGTGTCGGGTGCTTTCCTATTGATTTCGACTTTGCACATAAAGGTCAAACCCTTCGGGCTGCGCTACGCTTCGTCTAAAGCGCCTCGCTCGGCGCTGCTGTGCGATGACAAATCATTCCCACCTCCTTCTCGAGGTTCCTCCCCCGCCTTCAGGTGGCGAATTTAGAATCTCGGAAGAGGAACTGACACATCGGCTGAGCGGACTTTATTCGCAGGCTTATGTGACTGGGGTGAAAGGGGAAGTCCTGGAAGCCCGGATGATTGCGGAGGGAAAACGCGAACACTTCTCACGATGCAGCTTCAGGGGCCTCCGTAAAAGCAAACGATCACTCCCGTATCCCTGCCAAGTTGCCGTATCCTTTCTCCCATCCCCAAACGGGCGGGCGACTCCGACAGAGAAACACCCCGTCACGCCCCAACTCTTCTGCTCTCCGGACGGACATCCAACTCAAGACGCTGAAACTCATCTCGTTTCAAGATCGTCAAACAGGGATGCTCCGGCAACCCGCACTCCTCCGTCGCGTAAACCGGGATCCCCATCGCGAGCGCCTTCAAGGCGAGCCGGGGTTGATGCTCAATCCACGCAGGTAAAACCACCGCTTCTGCAGATTCAAGATCAGCCAATGACCCCTGTTCAAAAAACACCTCACCGGTGCCTTCGCGAGCTTTTCCAAGTACGACAATCTTCTGATCTATTCCCTTCAAATCATAGACACCCTTCCTCCCCAGCGGTGAGCACGGGAGAAAGACATGCCCTTTGACCTCCGCCCGATCTGACCGGGCCGGCATTTCCCAATCCAACAACCATGCCCGGTTCCCAAAGCGCTTTGCAATCGCCCGATGCGGTGTGATCAGCTTTCCGGCACCCGCGAGGGCCTCACTCTCCATCCGAACGAGAACCGGATCCGCTCGAAAGTCGCCCAGGGTTGGCGAGTCCGGATGGCGGCGGGAGGCCTCATTGAGGCGGCGCTGGAGCTCTGCAAGCGGCCATCGCTCCATCAAAACATCAAAGGTTCGCCCTCCCAATGCCCCCATCTCCCAGAGATGCGGCAAGAGATTTTGAGAAATAACAAGATGACGACACTCCGGTGAAAGCTTCCTCCGATAGTGCTCCGCAAGTTTACGGTCACCTTCCAAAAGAGCCGCCTGCCGAACAGCCCCTTGCGCCGGCAAACGTCGCTGCCGAAAAGATCGGAGAAGAGTTGACAGAGTGGCAGAGTGAACGCGCGATGATTCAGGCGGATTCCAGGCATAGTTCGCTTTCTTGAATCTCTCGCCATCAAGAGGAATGAGCCAGTGATCTCCCTCCCTCGAGTGCCCGGCGCACCAGCGATCAAACTCGGGCCATCTCGCATCAAGCAAAAAGGCCGAGTGCCCCTGACTTGGGGCATGAGCCGACGTCGCGGATGGATGACGAAAGCAAGCCGGCTGATCGCAGGTCAGACAATCACCGGAAGCGGCCTCCCGGATGACCGGATCAGGCAGGAGTTCCACTTTCCGGGCAACGTCGGGACGGTCTGCCCGGATCCGGACAACAAGATGAGTCGCATCAAGCCCAACTTCCAAGCGCCACTGGAAGGTGGCCCGAAAGCGGAGATCGACATAGTTCCAAAATACCGTGGCATCAAGATCCCGTTCACCCATGGACCCCGGAACCAGACGCGAGTGTTCATGCCGCTCGACAATTTCCAAACCGGCCTCAAGAGCAGCTTGATAAAGCAGGCCCGTCACCTGACAGAGTCCGCCTCCCCGATTGGGGACAAGACAGCCTTCTCGAAGTTCCCGCCCAACCGTATACCCCCGACCCCGGGTGGTCCGGCCGAGTTGACGCCAGAAGCTAAAGATCCCACTCGCCGGAATCACCGAGCCATGCAGGGCCTTCGCCGAAATCCGAAGATTCTCAACCTTCCCCGCGGTGAGAGGAAACTCAGTCTCCGAAGTCTGGGTCCAAAGCTTCGCACTGGCCTCACCAATCACCGGTGAAGCCACCTCGGCTTCTCCGATCGCATGCTTGGGAGGACGCACCCCAACTTCGATGAGCCCCCTCCGCAAGCGCAGCAAACTGGTCTTCCCTTGAAAAACAAGCGCCTGCCAGCGCCCGGGCAGTTCGGAAAGATCGCGGGGCTCTTGCTTCATGGGAACGTTTTACCACACCGCTACGAAGAACTTCGTAAACAGATCGTAAAACGTCTCATGCTAGACTGGTTGGGCTTCCTTCGCATGGTCTTTGAGCAGACCCATCACTTCATCAAGCGAGGTTGCCACTTCATAATCGTCGGGCTTACACATCGCCTCCATGAGCGGAAGCAAGGCATCCCAAAAGCCCACGCCTTTTTCGTCAGGGCGGTTAAAAATAACAACCTTCTTACCCTTGATGAGTTCATTCCCCTGATGCTTAAAGATCATTAGCGCGAAGAGTTCCTGAACGGTTCCAGCCCCGCCGGGGAAAATGACAAAGGAGGTGGAGTTCTCAATCATAACCTCCATGCGGGTGTAGATGTCAGGACGGAGCCAGAAACGCGACAGCCCGTCCGGCAAGCCCTCCAACTCGATGATGTGGGGGACATTGGACCCTGCGGTCCATCCACCCGCTCCCACCGAACCGCGCACTACAGCCCCCATAATACCAGATTTTCCAGCACCTGAAACACAGCCAAACTTGTTTTCAGCCAACCGTCGTCCCAGCTCTTCGCCATCCGCGATGTAGGCAGGATCTTCAAGTGTCGCTGAACAAAAGACGCAGATACTGCCGACCAGATCGTTTGGCGGCGGAGTATCTGAAGTCGGGATCTCGGTGTTACATGCGATGTCCCGATCAGGATCGGGAAAAGCACCCTGCATCGCCAGCTGAAGCCGCTTGATCACCTTGGCTGGTTTGGATGCGCTCAACAAAAAATCTCGATAGTTCTGCCTCACCGTTCCAAGTTCCCTCATTCTCCCCAGAAGGTTGAAAAGAGGATCCCACGAATCATCACTGTTAAGAATTACCGTTGGCTTTCCCTGAAGATATTTATCCAGAGTCTGATATCCCACGAAAATCGAAATCGCCTTGAACATGTCCTCCAGCGACGCTCCGGGCGTGAAGACGAAAGCGTCCGATTCCGAAATTTTCTTCTCGATATTCGAGAGGGTGATTTGCTGATCTCCATTGGAGTTATAAATATCCCAACCGGCGTTATAGAGAAGGAAGAGAAGCTTCGCCCGGATGGAGCGTCCGGGATCATCGGAACCAATCACGGTTCCGGAAAGTCTGACAATTGGCATTTGAAATGATTGTATTTAAAGGTCTGCGCTGAAGTTCTCCCTCGCGCGCTGGTCTAACATAGCGCAGTCTTGTGGGGGGAAAGGATAATTTTTAAAAGCGGCAATTTCAGAAGCCCGGATCAGACTGGAGGAAGGAGGCATTCCCATCGGAAGTGTCCTTGTTCACAAGGGGGGAAATCACTTCGGCACGACACCGTGCGTCTTCATGATGGCAAGAAGAGCCCGCTCGCTTTTCTCGATGGGTCGAAAGTTTCCGGGCCGATAGCCTTGCGTGATCTTTAGCGGAGTCCAACCGGATTTGTTCTTGGCATTCCAAACCTTGATATCAGCTCCGAGTTCATCGAGGAGCACCATCATTTGCGGGGCACTCTTGTAAGCGGCGGCGTGCATCACCGACTCGTCACGGGAATCCTTCACGTCGATATCTGCGCCCTGACCGACAAGGAACCTGACCACTTCAAGGGCGGATTTGAGATCAGCGGCCTCCTCACCAGGCGCGGTCACACCCATCCCGGCAGCGGCGAGGAGCGGCGAGGTTCCCCGGTGGTTGGCAATGGTTGGATCTGCGCCCAATTTTTCGAGAACTTCAAGAAAGGGTAGATCCGCCGTCTCTGCCGCCAGCAGGTAGGGAGTGGCCCCCTTCCGGTCCACTCTTGCGGTGCCACCAGGCCCTCCTTTGAGTTTCAAATTCACCTTGGCACCGTGCTTCACCAAAACTTTTACGAGTTCCAGACTGCTCATTTTTCCAGACCCCCGGGGAATGGGGAGACCGTCATCTCCATCGCCCTTCACCGACTTGCGAACCCAGCTCAAGACATGCAGCGGGGAATAACCGGATCGGAGATCATTCGGATCAGCACCGGCTTCCAAAAGATACGCCGCCAATTCAAAGTGACCATTTTCGATCGCCAAAATCAGAGCCGCGGTTCCATCCTTCATTGTCTTGCGTCCCCGCTTCACCTTGGCAGCCTCGGTGACATCGGCCCCGTTTTGAATCAGGTGTTTCGCGACTTCAAGGTGACCTTGCCGCACCGCGAAAAGCAATGGCGTGAATCCCGAGGCCAAGGGCTTTTTAAATTCAGCGCCTTTCTCGAGCAGATAGCGAACAACCGCAAGATGGCCCTCGGCAGCGGCCCACATCAGAGGAGACTGCTTGCTCTTTTCCAGGGCATCAATTTCAGCTCCTGCTTCGACGATAGCTTGGACACATTGCAACACCCCGGTGCGGGAGGCCGTGTGCAGCGGGGTTTCATTTCCGGGGAGAGCAGCCTTGGCATCTGCCCCGGATTTGAGAAGAAGAGTGACCATTTCGGCGTTCCCGTTTTGGCAGGCCAGTGAAAGTGGCGTGACACCGTAACGATTGGCCTCACCTGCAGCCGCGCCCGATTCAAGGAGGGTCCTGACCTTGTCCAAATCATCCCGATGAGCCGCTTCAATGACCGGACCGGCCTGCAAGGTGGCCATGAAGAGGGAGCCGAAAGCTCCTGCTTTCAGGACCGCACTCAGAACCGAAGGCAGGAGCATTCGGCTCCTATTGGCAGAAATCTTCATAAGGTGATCAACCCGTTGCTATCCCCAAATTTCTCAACCTTGACTCCCGCCCGATCCAGCAAGGTGAGGTGCAAGTTCGCCAGAGCCGTCGGCTCCTCAAAGCGGATATGTCGCCCCCCTTTCACGCCCCCTGCCGCACCGCCCGCCACGATGACCGGAAGGTTCTGGTGATCGTGAACATTTGGGTTCCCCATCCCGCTTCCATAAAGGAAGAGGGAATGATCGAGGAGACTGCCGGAACCATCCGGGGTCGCTTTCATCTTCTCCAGGAATTCTGCAAAAAGGGACACATGGAAGGCATTGATCTTCGACATCCTCTCAATTTTTCCGGGATCATTTCCGTGGTGGGAAAGCGGATGGTGGGGATCAGTGATGCCGGTCTCGGGGTAGACCCGGTTGCTCGTTTCGCGAGCGAGTTGGAATGAGGTGATCCGCGTGATGTCCCCCTGGAAAGCGAGCATCTGCAACTCGAACATCAGGCGGGCATGGTCCCGGTAGGACGCCGGGACCCCATTCGGGCGGTCCAGATCAGGAAGAGCCTCATCGCGGGTCGCTGCTTCCGCTTTTTGAATACGCCGCTCAATCTCTCGAACCGAGGTCAGGTAGTCCTCAACCTTCGAGCGATCAGCCGGTCCAAGCTCACGCTTCAGGCTCTGAAGATCTTCGTTCACAAAATCGAGAAGGCTGGCCTTTTTTTTCAAGGCCGCCCGACGCTCCTTCGCGGTGCCACCTTCGCCAAAGAGACTCTCAAAGATGAGACGCGGATGGGCTTCCGCCGGAAGTGGCGTGGTGGGCGAGGACCAAGAGAGATTGTTTTGATAAACACAGGCGTAGCCATTGTCGCATTGCCCAACCGTCTGCATGAGATCCATCGACATCTCGAGCGATGAGAGCTGGGTCTCCCGGCCAAGATGCTGGGCCGCGATCTGATCAACAGTGGTTCCCAAAAAATAATCCGCGCTTTCGGTTTGCCGGGCCTGTGCCGCGCTCAGGAAGGCCGAGTTCGACGTCGCGTGCGTTCCCGGATAGGCGGGCTGGAGTTCGAGATTCGAGAGAATATTGACGTGATCTCGAACTGGAGCAAGCGATTGAAGAATAGGCGAAAGCTGGTCCAAACTCCCTTCACTTTTAGGCGTCCAGCGCGTGAGATCACAACCCATCGGCATGAAAACGAACCCAAGTCGTTTCACCGGTTTGGCTGCCGTGAGCTTGGCTGCGCTGGCTGCCGGAACCATGGCGTCGAGCAGCGGCAAGGCAACCGCCGACCCAAGCCCCCGGAGGACGGTGCGGCGGGAGAGAGACTTTTTGGTAATGATCATGGCTTCTGTCGGTGGGTGAAGGGTTTGCTTTGCGTGATCCCTAAAATGAGATCGGCAAGACGATACTCCGGAGCGGCCTTGCGGACGACCTCGCGGAGAGCCGGGGCATCGAAATACTCCACGCCTCGACCGAGGGCGTAAGTTAGCATTTTTTCGCTGACGGTTCTAGCAAAGAGGTCCGGGCGCTCAAGCAGGGCTTCTTCGAGCGGATCGACACCGGTAAAAGTGCGTCCATCGGGCAATCCGCCTACCGCATCGACCTCCCCCCTGACAAATCGCCCCACCGCATCGTATTCCTCCAAGGCGAATCCGGGAGGGTCCATGAGCTGATGACAAGTCGCACAGGACTTGTCCTGACTATGGGCCGCGAGTCTTTGACGCATTGGAAGATCATCCGCGACAACGACATCACCGAGCGCAGGCGTCTCGGGCGGCGGCGGCGGAGCGGGCGTGCCCAGGATATTCTCAAGAACCCAGTTCCCGCGAATGACCGGCGAAGTACGGTTGGCATAGGAGGTTACGGTGAGAATACTCCCCTGCCGGAGAAGCCCCCCGCGTTTCATCAAGGAATTGAGTTCGACCCGACGGAAGCGACTCCCATAGATATGGGGAATTTCATAATGTCGGGCGAGTCGTTCATTGAGAAAAGTAAAGTCCGCCCCAATAAGGTCGGAAGCTCTGCGATTTTCCTTAAGAACGGAGGAAAAGAGAAGTTCGGTCTCGCGCTTAAAGGACTGACGGAGATTGTCATCAAAGTCCGGGAAGAGTCGCAAATCCGGCGTCATGGCATCGAGATTGCGAAGCTGGAGCCATTGATTTGCAAAATTGGTCGTGAGGGATTCCGACCGCTCATCGGCGAGCATGCGACGGACTTGCGTTTTGAAGACGTCCGGATCAGTGAGATCGGCAGCAAGGAGTTCATCATCCGGCAAACTGCTCCACAGGAAGAAGGAAAGCCGTGTCACCAGTTCAGGATTGGGCAGGCGGTAAACTTCGCCTGAAGCGAGATCATCGGGATCATTCTCAATCCGAAAGAGAAAGCGCGGGCTCACGAGAATGGCAGCCACCGCCATCTCCATTCCCTCTTCGAGGAAGGGCGCGAGGGCGGCACGATCCTTGTCGGTAATCGGTCTTCGGTAAGCCAAGCGCATGAGTCGGGGAAGATCGTCCTTTGTCAGACGGGGACCGGAACCCTGCCCCTGAAATGGCCCGGTCACACTGACTTGAAAAATGGCGGGAGCCTGGCGGGGATGACGGTGAAAATTGAACTGGGCGTCGTAGGGTTGCCGTTTGATCTCCAGAAGCGAAGTCGGCTTCTTGGGAAAGGTCACTCCAATCTTACGGTTCCCGGTAGGAACCTTGAGGCGGACATTCAGATGGGAATCGACGTCATTGTGATTGCGATTTTTGGGACGAACCACGGTGAAATCCTTTGTCGGTTCGCCATCGATGAGCAGTTCGATTGCGTGCGATCCCCCGATCAACCCTTCGACTTCTCCATTGCGATCACGGCTCAGACGAATCTCAAAATCATAGTCACCTGCGACCGGAAAAGTGTGCTCGAAAAGCACCCCGCCACGCGTGCCGAGGGGGAGGCCCTGCACGTGCTCTTTTTGGCTCCGGTCGGTCGGCACCCGGACCACTCGAAGGTCCGGCGACTTGTAGGAACTCCCCACCGCAATCCGCGCAATCTTGCGGGCCGCTCCGATGTAGCGATTGAGCAAGGTCGGCGAAAGCTCCCCAACCGTGATATTATCGAATCCATGGCTCGACTCATCCTTGGGGAGCATTTCCGCCACATCCACGGAAACGCCCAGCAGGTCCCTGATCGAATTTTGATACTCGGTCCGTGTCAGGCGACGCATTGCCGGAACCTTGCCGAGCTTGGGATGCTCTTGAGAAAATTGATCCAGATAGCCTTTGAGATCAGTGAGCGTTTTCCGGTATTCCTCCGCCGTAGGTCGCTCCTTCTTTGGGGGCGGCATCTGCCGGGTATCCATGCGAAGAATGGCATGCTCCCAGGTCTCCCAATGTTCTTCCGGAGCCGCTTCTACGATTGCTCCGAGATCAAGGCCACCTTTCGTAATGCCATCGCCATGACAATCGATGCAATGGGTCTCCACAAAAACCGCCAACGGCGGCGCAGCCCAAACAGGGTCCACGGTAGCGAGAAAAAGGAGTGCTGATTGCAATCGGTAGGTCACAGACGGAAACCGTATCGATTCACACACCGCATTGCAATCACCTGACATCCTCCCAAGAGAAATCGACAGGAAGATTTCGACCGGATTCGAGAAGGGTTGCCTGCCGGAACATGGCGACGACCAATCGCCACACCTTGACTTCGATTTGCAACAAAGCGAAGTGCCTCAAGTCGAAGCCAGAAAAATTCCTCAGCAGAGAAACCGCCGCGAAATCGAAAGCCTCCCGGAAGGGAGCTGCTGAATTGATCCTGCTCGAAGGAGGCTCGTAACAGCTTCCAGACACTCAACCAGTGACGCCCCGGTGATCTTTGAAATTTCGTCAGGGCTTGGGAATCGATCTCCGGGGCTCAAACGACCGCTCCGAAATCCCTCGTTCGCCAAAGCGACGAGCTCGAACGATGTGCGTGCAGTCTTTGCCTCCACTGGCCGGAACATCTCGTTCCTCTTGATGAAGCCCCGGATTCCCGGGAGGCGATAATTATTAATAATGAAGGGGTTCATGAATGTTCGATGATTGGGTTTTCATAGGAGTCTTCGCTCCATTTTGAAATCTGGATTCAGCAAATCCAATTTATTTGCCAGCCTGGCAAGACTATTGACGAGCAGGAGGGGCGAAGGCCTGGAAGTGGATGACGTCGATGTCGAAGCAGATCTTTCCTCGCCCAACCATGCCTTGGCAAACATGGGCACCTTATTAAACATCGCAGGAGCCACGCTGAGCCTCGGAAGCCCGGTTCACCCTGTCGACGACCTCATCATCTATGGCACTGTCGTCCCCAAAATCTCCATCGTATCTCCCTTGCGGGCCTCCTGAACCTGGCCCTCAGCGCTCCCCAATCACCCAAAAGCTCCAGGGTCACTTCCCGACAAACCCCTCGACTCCCCGGGATCGCCATGGAGGCGCGATGAGATCGCAGCCTCGCCTTAAAGCCCCTCAAGACGATTCTTACCCTTGCTGGCATCCTGGCGTTCCCGGACCTTTCCGAGGACGAGATCCCAGAAGGTCTTCGTGCACACAAAGAGAGCCTTCTTCTCGCGATTGTAGCCGGCCATCAAGCCGCGATCGGAAAAGCGCCAGACCGTCAGAGTGGGTGCGACACTCTTGAGAAAGGCATCCGAATGGCCCACCCATTCCTTCTTGGATCCGGAATTCGCGGATTTGAGAAAGGAGATCTCGTCAGGCCGCAGGCCCACGCTGGGTTCTTCCCCCGGCTCAAGGCTAAAAACAGTCTTGTTGGAATATTTGATAAATACCGCTTTGTCCTCCTCGAACACCACTTGGATCTCCAGTCCCCGTGCGGAATACACCGCCACGTTCCACTTTGCCCCCGCTTCCTCCAAGCCCCCTCCGAGTTCGATCTGCCCCTCGCTTGCCTCGCCATAGCGAGCCTTGCATTCCTCCCTGGTCTCTCCGACCCGCGCCCGCGCCGTATCGGCCAGAACCCCGGCCATACAAATCATCGCACCAATTATTCCCGTCTTCATGCATCCATCATGCTGCAATCCGCCCGAAGGCTCAAGACGATTGTCAGGCCACCAACCCGAGGGTCAGGGCGATTGCTTGGCTGGTCCAATCTTGGCAGGCGGTACTTGCAAGCGGGGCACAACGCATTCGCAGATTCCTTTTTGATAGATCTCAGCACGAGGGGAAAGCGGCTTCCCTTGATGAGCGGATCCCGGGCTATCCATTCATCGCGGTCCTTGAGTCTGAGTGCCGCTCCCGGACAGCAGTGCGCGGCGCAAAGCACCGGGTAGCCTTCATCCACATTAATCTCATAGACCCCTGCCAGATGATGTTTCCAGCAGGTCGTTGCGTCGTTAAGCCAGACCTGTCTCTTATACACATCTGACGCTGCCGACGATCTACTCTGTGTAG
>OJIS01000462.1_pt1 | contig 13280 bp, 5 predicted proteins | sample 1595671 | NCBI WGS metagenome assembly OJIS01 (sample SAMN05416814, study PRJEB24817) | seawater metagenome | isolation source: Sea water | place: Canada:Atlantic | collected 2013-07 | reverse complement strand
TCGTCGGCAGCGTCAGATGTGTATAAGAGACAGCCTACACACTGACTGCCACCGGCGATTCTCTTCCTTTGGTAACTTCTCAAATCACGGTGGGAGTCGATGTCGAATCCCTGGCCCCGGTCATCAACGAATTTCTGGCCGACAACGAAACCGGCCTCACTGATGTGAACGGAGACTTTTCAGATTGGATTGAGATCCACAACCCCAATCCCTTCACGATTGATCTGGGTGGCTGGCATCTCACCGACAATCCGCTCGATCCTCAGAAATATTCGATACCGCCCCGGCAAATTCCGGCGGGTGGATTTGTGGTGCTCTTCGCTTCGGAAAAGCCCGGAGCCATTTCCTTCAAACTCACCAAGGAAGGGGATTACCTCGCGCTGAGCGATCCCGATGGAGTGATCGTTCAAGAATATGCGCCAATGTATCCTGCACAATTTGATGATGTCTCCTTTGGTGAAAGTAGTGATGGGAATACCACTTATCTCTTGCCAACACCCGGGGCTGCCAATGGCCCTCCGCGGAGCGAGATTGGCCCGGCGATTGACGCCCTCGTTCAAAATCCACCGCCGCCTGGAGAAAATGATCCCCTTGAAATCACGGCTACGATTACCCCGCGTATTGGTGGGGTTAGCGGAGCGACGCTTCATTATCGGGTTGGCTTCGGGAGCGAGTTGTCCCTTGCGATGACTGCGGGAGTCGGCAACCTTTACAACGCATCCATCCCCGCTTCCGCTTATGAGGCCGGAGAGATGGTTCGTTGGTATGTCACGGCTACGACGATTACAGGCGAGTCCTCCCGCGAACCTGCTTTCACCGATCCGACTGAGTCGGCGGAATACTTTGGCACGGTCGTTTCCGATCCCGGGATTTCAGTCGATCAACCGGTGATGAACTGGTTCGTCCGAAACCCGAGCGCAGCCGACACCCGGGGAGGCACCCGTGGTTCGCTCTATTTTGAAGGGCGGTTTTACGACAACATCTTCTGTCGAATTCGAGGGCAAAGCACCGCGAACTGGCCGAAGCATAAATACAAGTTCGACTTCTATCGCGGGGGACATTTCAAGTGGAATCCTGACGCGCCAAAAGTGGAGGAAATTAATGTAAACTCGCACTACCGGGATTCCTACGTTCGTGAAAATGCCATTTTCGCTTTCCTGAATGAGGCCGGCGCGCTGGCTCCTGAAACCCGCTACCTGTGGATCAAACGAAATGGCAGCGACCTTGGACTTTTTTCCTTCGTCGAGCAAGTCGATGAAGACTTTCTGACCCGGCGAGGTATCGACGCCACGGGTTCAATGTATAAGGGCATTAACGTGCCAGCGACTCTTTCGACCACCGTCAACTCCAGTCTCTATCGAAAAGTTCTCCGGAAAACGGAACCCTATTCCGATCTCAGCCAACTCACCGCCGGGATCAATATCGCCAATCCCAATCGCTTTGACTTCGTAGCCGATGAAGTGAATCTCCCCAACTACATCAACGTCATGGCGGCGATGTGCGTGCCCTTCAATCACGACCAGCTCACCAAGAACTACTACGTTTATCACGACTTCGATCGTGAAGAGTGGTTTCGAATCGCCTGGGATGGTGATCAGGGGCTGCCCACCGGGAATAAGAATACCCATGAAAACTGGGCCAGCCCTCTCTACGGCGATGCCCGGCATACTCAGGAGTTGGCGGGAGGGAATCCCAACCCGACCTGGCAGAATCATCTTCATGCCGCCATTCTGGATAATCCGGTGACCCGCCAAATGTACATGCGTCGGGTGCGCACTCTCATGGATGAGTATCTGGTCATTCCCGAAGAAGGACCATCAACGACTATTCTTGCGGAAGGTTCGTCCGCGAACTATCTGGTGCCAGTTGATTCCTCGCTTGAAGCAAGTTGGTTCACACCCGGGTTCGATGATTCTTCCTGGCCGTCTGGTTCAGCCGGATTTGGATTTGAAAACAACCCCGGAGAGTATGGCGAATTTATCGAGACACGGGTTAAGCCGCTCGAGACAGCCGCCGGGGCCACTTCGATCTACCAGCGGTATCATTTTAATGTGAGCAGTCCGGCTGATTTTCAAAATCTCGTTCTTCGGATGCGTTACGAAGATGGTTTTGTGGCCTACCTCAATGGCAATGAAATCGCTCGCTCCAATATCTCTGGCTCGGTTCGATACAACTCCACCGCCAGTCCCAATCCGGATTCTCAAGCTGTGAATTTTCAAGACTTCCCGCTCGTCGGAGCCAGCCTAATTACAGGGGCCAATCTACTCGCGATTCAAGTGATCAATCAATCATCGGGAAACAGTGATCTTCTCTGCGAACCCGAGCTGGTTGACCAACCGGGCACCAACGGCGGGTATTTTGAAAACCTCCTCGCCGGGTTTCGTCATACCATTGAAAACGACGTTGTTGTCGATCAAGCCCTCTGGTCGGGTTCCGGCATCACGAACTTTAACAATGGATACAACGGCGTTCTCAATACCTCTTTGCCAAACCGTCGCAGGGCACTTTTTACCACTTATGGTCCCGATGGTTCGGGCTTGATTCCGGAGTCCCAGCCCTCGGATGCGGTCGTGGTTTTTGGTCAAATCGAAGCGAATCCGGTATCCGGGAATCAGGACGAGGAGTTTATTGAAATCACCAATGCCAACAACTATGCCGTCGATCTCTCCGGATGGATCATGAATGGTGGGATTGAATTTATTCTACCTCCCGGATCCGTGGTTCCTGGAAACGGGAGGGTCTTTCTCTCCCCGAACGTCCGTGATTTCCGGCTCCGGGATTTGAGCCCGAGTGGCGGAGAGGGGAATATCGTCATTGGGAATTTTGACGGGCATCTCTCCAATTTTCCGGAAGTCCTCACCTTGACGGATGCCGACGGGGCCATTGTTGCTCAAACGACAACTCCGGATCAACCCAGTGATGCCCAGCGGTTCCTTGTCATCAGCGAAATCATGTATCATCCGGCCGATGGCGCAGGGGATGAGTTCATTGAGCTCCAAAACGTGAGCGATAGCGTCACTCTGGATATGGCCGGAATTTCATTCACGGATGGCATTAGCTACAATTTTCAGGATGGCACATTCCTAGCTCCGAATTCGCGCGTCGTGATTCTTGCTTCTGACTTTTTAAATGGCACCGCCCTCAGCAACGGGGGGGAGACCTTGAAGCTTGAGGATGCCAGTAGCGGAACGATTCAGGAGTTTGCCTTTGATGACAAAGCTCCCTGGCCACCGGGTTCCGATGGTCTGGGACCCAGCTTAATTTTGATAAATCCCTCCTCCAAACCTGATCCCGGGATTGCCGGAAACTGGAGATCCAGTACGACTCCGGGAGGGAATCCGGGCACCAGTGATACCACGAACTTTTCGGGAGCCCCCAATGGCGATGCCGATCATAACGGCGTCGCCGACTTGATCGACTATGCTCTCGGGAGCGGTGGATCGGTTCGAATTTCAAACGACTCCTTCAGCTATGAGCGGAATCTCGGTGCAGATGATGTTCGCTTCGAGGTCGAGGCTTCCACTGATTTGTCGGAATGGTCCGACGCTGATTTTCTTCTGGGGCCTCCGACGAGGTTTTACCTTGGTGGGGGAGTGGAGCTTGTCGAATACACGATCTTACCTGCTGTGCCATTGTCCCAGTGGTTCCTCCGGGTTCGGACCGTCTTGATTTCACCTTAGAACTTGCTCTGGAGGGGAAATGTTGATAAACGACTCACTAATTCAAAAACGATTGGAAATATTACCCACATGAAAATCCTACCCTGCTTCCTGCTTTCCTGCATGGCTGTTTACACCTGCCATGCTGATCTTGTCGCCCACTGGCCTCTTGATACCGATGCCAACGACGCTACTGGCAACGGTTTTGACGGCACTGTCGTTGGCGGAACTGTGACCTTCGACCAAACCGGAGCCAATGCCAACACGGGTTCGGCTGCCGCTTTTCCGGACAATGGTCACATCGACATTCCCTTTGATGCCGCGCTCAACCCGGAGAGCTTTACGGTGACTCTGTGGGCGAACGCGTCATCCACAGATGGATTTGCTTCTCCAATCACAAGCCGAGACGATGTCGGAGGCGGAACCAGTACCCACGGTTACATCCTCTACAACGACAATGGAGGAAACTGGAATTTCTGGACGGGTGTTGGGGCACCAGGCTGGGATAACCTGTTGGGGCCTGCTGTTGCCGTCAGCACTTGGACTCACCTCGCGCTCACCTTCGATGGTGTCACCGGAACCAAGTCCCTCTGGGTCGACGGTGTCCTTGCTGCGACCGAAACCGCTCCGAATCAATATTCGCCCAACGGGACGGTGGAAATGGAAAATCTCCACATTGGGGCCGGACAAGATGATGGCTTGAACTTCTTCTTTAGTGGAAACATCGATGATGTTGGGATTTGGGATGAGGTCTTGGATGAGGCTGTCATTCAGGGTGTTATGGCCAATGGTATTTCGAGTGGACTTCCCGACCCTTCTCTCTCAGTGGCCAACCCGGTTGAACTTGCTCTTGATGGTAGCATTCAACAGTTCGATATTTCTGTGAAAAATGGCGGCCAGACCCAGAGCCTTACCGTTTCTTCGGCTACTTTTGACGGCGATCCAAATTTTTCCGTGACGACTCTCCCCGGGACGATCGCTCCCGGTGGCTCTGAAAATCTGGTCATTTCATTTGACCCTCTTGGCGCCAACGGAATCTTTGAAGCCGATCTTGAGATCACCAGTAATGATGCTTTGAATCCGGTGCGGACCACCACGGTGCGTGGAGTCATTCATGATCCCATGATTGTTGGCGAGGAGACCGTGGATCTGGGCACAGATACGAGCGGATCATTGGTGGTTTCGAACAACGGAGCGACCCGCATCCTCACGATTTCCGAATACAATTTGACCGGAGCCAATGCCGATAAGTTTAGCACCGATGCAATTCCTGGAACGATTGCTGTCGGAGGCGATCTGACCATCAACGTTCAATTCGATGCAGGTGGCGAAGAAGGAAGCTTCACCGCGACTCTGGAGATCGTCAGCGACGACCCCTTGGTTCCCACTGCCACGGTGACGCTTCTCGCCAACGTTCCCTTTGCTGAAAGCCTTATTGCCTGGTGGCCACTTGACCTTGATGGCACTGACGCCAGCGGAAATGGCTTCGATGGCGTCGTCGAAGGAGCTCCGATCGTCGGTGAAGGTGCCAATGGTGCCACCGGCGGATCACTTGAGTTTGATGGTTTTTCCACCCGCATCGATGTCCCCTTTGACCAGGCGCTTAATCCCCAGGACTTCACCGTGACCCTCTGGGCCAATGCTGCCACAACGGACGGGTTTGCCTCGCCGATCACCAGTCGGGATGACGTCAATGGAGGGACGAGCACTCACGGCTTTATTCTCTACAATGACAATGGCGGGCTCTGGAATTTTTGGACCGGAGACGGGAATCCGGGTTGGGATACGATGGCCGGTGATCCTGTCGTTGCGGACACATGGACCCACGTTGCCATGACCTATGACTCCGTGACCGAAACCAAATCTCTTTGGATTAATGGCGTGATGTCCGCAACTGAAACGGCACCGAATCAATATTCGCCGAACGGGACCGTGGAAATGGAGTCACTCCACATCGGGGCCGGACAGGATGATGGCTTGAACTTTTGGTTTGTCGGTAAAATCGATGACATTGGTCTTTTCCGGACCGCTCTCACCTCGGACGACATTAATACAATCATGACCGAGGGAATGGCCGGCTTTACCGGGGCCGCGCGGGAGCTTGCCATCACCGATATTGATCTTGGGCCGAATCCTGGCGAAGTGACGATCACCTTTGATTCGGTGAGTGGAGCCACCTACGCCATTGAGCGCTCGACCGACTTATTAGCGGGAGCATGGGTTGAGTTGACCGACAGCCACGCCAGCGAAGGGGATGTCACGACCTTTACCGATTTCACGGTCCCCGCAGATGCCCCCAAACTCTTCTATCGCGTCATCCGGCCATAAATCCGGTTTGACGAACCACCCTTGATCAAATTATAAGGAACCAATCCCTAGAAACTACAAACGTAACACGCACAAATGAAAAAATCGCTTATTCTTACTTCTTTCACCGCCCTCGGTCTCGCTGGCTTTGCCTCGGCAAGCCTGGTGGCATGGTATCCTCTCGATACCGATGCCTCTGATGCCAGCGGAAATGGCTACGATGGCTCCGTCGTCGGAGGCACCGTAAACTTCGGACAAGGTGGTGCCAATGGTGCGACCGGTTCTTCTGCGGCATTTCCTGACAACGGACATATCGATATCCCGTTTGACGCCGCACTTAATCCGGCCAGCTTTACGGTGAGCCTTTGGGCGAATGCTTCATCCACAAATGGTTTCGCGTCTCCAATCACAAGCAGAGACGACGTTGGAGGCGGGACCAGTACCCATGGCTTCATCCTTTACAATGACAATGGAGGAAACTGGAATTTCTGGACGGGCGATGGGAATTCTGGCTGGGATACCATGGCTGGGCCAGCTGTTGCCGTCAGCACTTGGAGTCACCTCGCGCTCACCTTCGATAATGCAACTGGAACCAAGTCCCTCTGGGTGGACGGGTTACTTGCAGCGAGTGAAATTGCTCCGGCTCAATATTCGCCCAACGGAACCGTGGAAATGGAAGATCTCCACATCGGGGCCGGCCAGGATGATGGCTTGAACTTCTTCTTTAGTGGAAATATTGATGACGTGGGCATTTGGGATGAAGCTCTCGATGAGGCAGCCATCCAAGGGATCATGGCCAATGGTGTTGGATCCGCCGTTCCCGAGCCAAGCTCACTGAGCCTACTAGCATTCGCCGGATTCGCTCTCATGCGTCGCCGTCGATAGAGTTGTCGATTCGCTGAACTTTCAAACAAAGACCCTTGGGGATTTATCCTCAAGGGTCTTTTTCTGGTAATTTTTGACTCTCTTCAGTAGCTCCGGGCCGCAGTTGAGCCGTGCGTCGTTTGTTTCATGGGGATTCGAGTTGATGCGAAAAGAATCCCATCGAGATCTCTCATGACGGGCAAAGAAAAAGTGCCGCGCTGCAAAGCAGGGCGGCACTTGAAGAAAGTCAGATTCCGGGGCCTATTTCGAAGCCAACTCTTTACCGTTGATCTTCATCTCGTGGATGGACCAGTAGAGGCCGGTGTCTTTTTTGGTCTGGGTGATGCGGAAGAATTTGGCCTTGGTCAGAGGGAATTTAATCTCGGTGACCGGGGATTTCCCGTTGCCCTTGGCGAGGGGCTTGCTCCAGGTCTTACCGTCGAGTGACGAGACCACTTCGTATCCGCGGGGGTAGTCACCTTGTGATTTACCGGCATCAAGGATGATTTGGCTGACTTCCGAGATTTTCGGGAGTTCAATTTGAACCCACATTCCCGGTTTCTGGGGCGCGCTGGTGGTGTATCTCGATCCGAGATCGTGGTCTACGCAGCCTCCGAGAGAACTTGTGCCGTGGCTGGCGGTCAGTTTCCATTGTTTTTGGTTCGTGAGGACTGGAGGGAAGAGGCTCTCGAGTTCAGCCTGGGTCCAGGGTTCCTTGCGGCTCTTGTAACTCTGACGGAGTCGGTCCACGTGATTGGCGCGGGTGAGTTCACCTTTATTTCCGAAGGAGTTACGAATGTAAGTGGTGATATTTGCGATCCACTCATTGTCATTGGTCGCCATGGAAACCATGAGTCCTTCGTATTTCTTTCCGTCAATTGGGCCGGTGAGTCCGTGAAGGAGAGTCAGAATCGCGCTGTCTTCTTCACCCATGACGCGGGGATTGTTCACGAAGGAGGGTGCGAGCTTATGTCCGGGCTGACCGGGCATTGGGGTGCCTTTGCCATCCGCTCCGTGGCAGGAGAAGCAGAGTTGCTGGTAGATCACTTTTCCGCTTTCCATCGCCTTTCCGAAACGGGCGTTTCGCTGTGCGTTGGCGCGCTTTTTATCCCGATCGGTGAGGGAATCGCGGGACATTTGCTTCAAGCGGGCGATGACGGGGTTGTCTCCGTTGTCTTCGATCAATGAGTCGCTCAGGGAGAGAAGGGTTTCGTTTTCAGTTCCCGAGTAGCGGATGGAGTTGATGGCTTGAAGGAACATCTCAGGGTCCTTTGGCAGGTCGCTTGACCCGGCGAGGGCCTTTGCGACCGAGCTGTCACCGGTTGCGAGCAGTCCCTCGGCAGTCCGAATGGCAGCGGTGCGGACGAGGCTGCTGGAGTCGGCGAGAGCAGCGACGATGACATCAGGTGAGACCTTGCCAATTCCTTCAAGCGTCCAGAGGGCGTGGAGGCGGCCGAGTTCGCTTTTGTTTTCGCGGGCGTGTTTCTCGAGAAGAGAAACAACCGACTCGCGGTCCTTTCGGAGGATGATGAGCTTCTGGGCGGTATCGCGCCACCAGCCGTTGGGGTGATCGAGATGCGCTACCAGTTCCGCGGTCGATTCGTCGAGCATGCGTGGCTGTTTGTCGGGGCGAAAGGTGTCGTGAGTGAGACGGTAGATGCGGCCGTTTTGAATGTTTTTATCGATTTCCCATTTGTCGATGACCTTGCGGAGGTAGGAGCCGGGACGTGTCCAGTTGCCTTGCTGGATGATGCCGCGGTGCATGTCGATGATCATCATGGCGCCATCAGGTGAGGTGGTGGCCCAGAGGGGGCGGAAGTTGATGTCGCGGGTTCGGGCGAACTCAGTGCCGGGATAGGCATTGGTGAGGACGGTGCGGCCATTCTCGCGGGTGACTTTGGCGCGGCGGATGAGGCGACCGACAGGCTCGGGAATGATGAGGTCTCCCTTGAGGTCGGCAGGGAGGCGGTCGCCACGGTAGATACCCTGGCCCGCGCAACCGGTGAAGTTATTGAGGCCACCACGCTTGTTGACGCGGCGCGTGCCACCTTGGACATCAGGGACATCGGCGATGGGGAAGACTTCGCGGAAGCCGTCGGCTTCCTGACCGGGGAGATCGAGGGCACCATACGCGATGGGTTGTTGAAAGTAGAAGGCGGGCTTTTCGCCGCCCGCTGCGGAGTAGTAATTGCGACCGGCGTCATCCATGCCGATGCCCCATTGTCCGCCGCCACGGGGCATTTGCTCGACCTCGAGTTTTCCATCGGTATAGCGATAGCGCTTGTTTTCGTAAGTGAGGTAGATCCAGTTATCAACGTTCCAGATGAGGCCGGAGGGTTGGTGCTCCATGTTGCCGCCGCGTTTCCCGCCTTCGTGAATTTTCACCTTCTCGTCAGCGACGCCGTCGCCATCCGAGTCCCGGTAGGTCCAGAGGTCGAGGGTGTTGGTGATTCCCACCATGATACGATCGTCCAGGGGAAGGACCATGCGGGGGAGGAGGAGATTATCGATGAAAACGGAGTGCTTGTCGTAAATACCGTCGCCGGTGGTGTCCTCGTGGCGGGAGATGCGGGACTTGGGGGTTTGCTCACCCTTGGCGTCGGCGTCCTGCATATAAGTGCGCATTTCAACGACGTAGAGGGCGCCATTACCATCCCAGGCCATGGCCACCGGTTCGTGAATATCGGGGTCGCTCAGGACGAGGTCGAGAGCGTAGCCATCTTGAAGCTCGATTGATTTTTGAGAGGCTTCCTTGGAAAGGAAACCTTTTTGGTAAACGGTGTCGCCTGGCTCGGCGAGCAGGGGAGCGGTCAGGAGCAGAGGAAGCAGTCTTTTCATAAAGTCTAGGGAGATATCCTACGGGGAGCATCATGGAAAGGTTTCAAGTGAGAAGCTGGCGCGTTCGCCTATTTTCAGTCAAGCTGGCGGGGTGAACCTTGAAATTTCAACTCCGGCCCTTCTTTTTCCGGCGGTCAGTCTGCTCTTTCTTTCCTACACCAATCGCTTTTTGCACCTGGCGGCCTTGGTGAGGACCCTGCATGGCGAATGGGAGAGAGACCGGATGGAGTCGGCGCGCGTCCAGATCGACAATCTCCGGAAGCGTTTATTCCTGATTCGCTGGATGCAGTTGCTCGGCGCTTTGAGCCTTTTGCTTTGTGTGATTTCAATGATTGCGGTCCTCTCCGGAAGCCAGGTGGTGGCGAATGCCACTTTTTTCGCGGCAGTGGTTTTGATGAGTCTCTCCCTGGCTTCGCTGGTGGTGGAGATTACGATTTCCGGCGGAGCATTACGGATTTTGTTGGGGCAGATGGAGGATACGGGGTGAGGGGAATTAGGGGGATCCCAATGCTTGTGGTATGATGACCCCATGATGGCTGGAAAAGGATCTGACTCCTTGGTGGGGATCCTACTTTGTTCCGCGTTTCCCTGGAAGATAGAGGGCCGTCAAAAAGTGCGGGATAGCTCTGGTTTTTGGTCGAAGGGATGGAGGCTTGCCGGGGGTTCCCAAACTGGGAACTTTTGCCTATGCCACAGCGGGTTTTTAGCTGACGCAACACAGTTGACACAAGGGGTTTGGTTGCTAGAGTGCGCCCCTTTCCGTTTGGGCTGACACGCAATCCTTCCGGAAATTCCGACACAAACTCCTCTAAAGAGACACAGACCAATGGCTACCAAAAAGAAGGCTACCAAAAAGAAGGCTGCTACACAGGCAACCCCAACAACTAAGAACGTCTATTACTTCGGCGCTGGAACATGCGACGGAGACGGCTCCATGAAAGCCCTCCTCGGAGGCAAAGGTGCAAACCTTGCCGAGATGAGCAGCATCGGAATTCCTGTTCCGGCAGGATTCACCATCACCACTGAAGTTTGCACCTTCTACAACGACAACGCGAAGAAGTATCCCAAGTCTCTCGATGCCGAGACCGAAGAGAACATCACCAAGGTTGAAAAAGCCATGGGCAAGAAGTTCGGTGATCTCGAAAACCCGCTTCTCCTTTCTGTCCGTTCCGGTGCCCGTGAGTCGATGCCCGGTATGATGGACACCATCCTCAACCTCGGCATCAACGACGAGGTCGTCGAAGCTCTCGCCAAGAAGACCGGCAATCCCAAGTTCGCTTGGGACTCCTACCGTCGTTTCCTTCAGATGTATGGCAGCGTCGTCATGGAAGTGGAAGCACACGCCGGTGAGCACCATGATCCCTACGAGGTCATTCTCGATAATGCCAAGGCCAAGGCCAAGGTGAAGGACGACTCCGGTCTCAACGAAGCCCAACTCCGCGAAGTTGTTGCTGAGTTCAAAGCGCTCATCAAAGACCGCTCCGGTAAGAATTTCCCTGAAGATCCCCGCGAGCAGCTCAAAGGAGCAGTGAGCGCCGTCTTCAACTCTTGGCAAAATGACCGCGCAACGGTTTATCGTCAGAAGTATGGCATCCCCGCCGCATGGGGAACTGCTGTCAACGTTCAGGCCATGGTCTTCGGTAACACGGGTAAGACCTCCGGAACCGGAGTGGCTTTCACCCGTGATCCCGCCACCGGCGAAAACGTTTTTTACGGTGAGTATCTCATCGATGCCCAGGGTGAGGATGTCGTTGCCGGCGTTCGCACACCCAAGCCGATTGCCAAGATGGCAAAAGACCTTCCCAAGTCTCACAAAGAGCTTCTCAACATCCGCACGAAGCTTGAGAAGCACTTCCGCGATGTCCAGGACGTTGAGTTCACTATCGAAGAAGGCAAACTCTGGATGCTGCAGACCCGTAACGGAAAGCGCACTGGTTTCGCTGCCGTGAACATCGCTCTCGACATGGTGAAAGAGAAGCTCATTAAAAGGGAAGAGGCGATCCTTCGCATTCCTGCTGATGACCTCAGCCACCTCCTCGCTCCCATCTTCGACACCAAAGCTGAGAAGGCTGCCAAGAAGGTTGGCCACGGTCTTCCTGCTGGTCCTGGTGCCGCTTCCGGTAAGATTTACTTCTCCGCTGAAGATTCCGTGAAAGCTGCTGCGAAAGGCGAGCAAGTCATTCTCGTTCGCCAGGCCACCTCTCCCGAGGACCTTCGCGGAATGATCGCGGCTGATGGAATTCTCACCACCGAGGGTGGTGCTTCTTCACACGCTGCACTCGTTGCCCGCCAGATGGGTAAGGTTTGCGTCTGTGGTGCACATGGAATGACGATCGACTACTCCAAAAAGACTCTCTCCGGAAACGGCGTGACTCTAAAGGAAGGCGACGAGCTTTCTTTGAACGGATTCGTTGGAAACGTCTACCAGGGCGGCATTAAGTCTTCTCCTTCCCAGGTCATCCAGGGCCTCATCGAGAACAAGCCTGCTGCCAAGCGCTCCGCGACTTACAAGAAGTTCATGGAACTCATGGAGTGGACCGACAAGCATCGTAAGCTTGGCGTCCGCACCAACTCCGACACCCCCGAGCAGGTCAAACAGGCCATCAAGTTCGGTGCGGAAGGAATCGGTCTGACCCGCGCAGAGCACATGTTCTTCGAGGGCAACCGTATCGATGCCGTCCGTGAGATGATCCTCGCTGACGACGACGAAGGTCGCGCCAAGGCTCTCAAGAAAATCAAAGTGTTCATGAAGAAGGACTTCAAAGGCATCTTCTTAGCACTCGACGGTCGCCCCGCGACCATCCGTCTCCTCGATCCACCTCTTCACGAGTTCATCGGCACCATGGATGCCGCTCAGAAGAAGGATCTCTCCAAGAAGATCGGCATGAGCGCCGCCGCGATCACCAAGCGCATTCACTCTCTTCACGAAGAGAACCCCATGCTGGGTCACCGTGGTTGCCGTCTCGGTATCAGTTACCCGGCTGTCACCGCAATGCAGGTCGAGGCCATCCTCGAAGCTGCTGCGGAAGTGCAGGCCAAGGGCACCAAGGTTCTCCCTGAGATCATGGTCCCACTCGTCGCCTACGCTCGTGAGCTTGAACTCCAGAAGCAGGTCATCGACGATACCGCCGCAGAGGTTCGTAAGAAACTCGGTCTTAAAAAGAACGAGCTGAAATACACCGTCGGAACCATGATGGAGATCCCCCGCGCCTGCCTCACTGCTGACAAAGTGGCTGAGCACGCTGAGTTCTTTTCCTTCGGAACCAACGACCTCACCCAGACCGGCCTCGGTCTTTCCCGTGATGATTCCTCGAGCTTCCTCCCAACCTACCAGGATGCGGAAGTTCTCAACAACAACCCGTTCTCCGCTCTCGACCAGGAGGGTGTCGGCCAGCTTGTTGAAATGGGTGTCAAAGGTGGTCGCGAGACCAAGAAGAAACTCAAGATCGGTATCTGCGGCGAGCACGGCGGAGATCCTGATTCGGTGAAGTTCTTCCACCGCACCGGACTCAACTACGTGTCCTGTTCACCCTTCCGTATTCCCGTCGCACGTCTTGCCGCTGCGCAAGCCGCTCTCGAGGAAAAGGGCATGGCCCGCGGTGAAGTGAGCTA
>OJIS01000460.1_pt1 | contig 13335 bp, 11 predicted proteins | sample 1595671 | NCBI WGS metagenome assembly OJIS01 (sample SAMN05416814, study PRJEB24817) | seawater metagenome | isolation source: Sea water | place: Canada:Atlantic | collected 2013-07 | reverse complement strand
ACGAGATCAGCCTCGGTCTCGTGGGCTCGGAGATGTGTATAAGAGACAGTCTCTACCGAGGTGATTTTTTTATCGTCAAATTGAGTGGTCTCACTCAGGAAATCTTGCGCCGAAGCGACCTTCACCATAACCGGGCTGGCAAATAAAAGACTACCAAGGGTGAATGCCCTGAAGGATTGTTTCGGAGTGGCAAATGATCGCATAAAGTAAGACAATTCGTGTTAGTCCCGATTACGCCGATCACACCGTCTCCCGTCAAGGTCAATGACCCGCCAATCTCCTGACTTTGGTCAACACCATCCAAAAAAAGAAATCCCGTTTCCATCCCTTGACCTCCCCGCACTTCCTCCCTAGCTTCTCGCCCCTTGCGAAAAGCACAAGTTTAAGCCGTCATGAACATCCGCCTGGAGAAAAAAGAAAAATGCCTCGCCACCCTGAGCATTGAGGTCCCCGCTGAAAAAGTCGCCGAAGAGCGCAACAAGGTTATTAAAGCCTTTGTAACTCAGGCCCGCATCCCCGGCTTCCGCCCGGGTAAGGCGCCCAAGGCGGTCATTGAAAAAGCCCATGGAGCTGACATCACCCAAGAGGTGGAGTCCCGCCTCATCCAAAACAGCTTCCAGGAAGCTCTGAAGGAAAATGAAGATCTCAAAGTCCTCAACGTCAAAAACCCCGAAAACGTCACCCATCAGGCTGACGGTTCCTTCACTTTTGAGGCTGATGTCATCACCGCCCCTGAGTTTACTCTTCCTGACTACAAAGGCCTCGAGATCGACGTCCCGAAGGCTGAAGTCACTGACGAGGTCATCGACGAGAATCTCGAACAACTCCGCCAGCGCTTCGCCGACTACGAGGACATCGAGGGCCGCGCCGCCGAGCAAGGCGATCTCGCCGTCATCGACTACACCGCCACTATCGATGGCAAGCCCCTCGACGAAGTCGGCGGTGAGCAGGCCAAGCCCCTTGCTTCCAACGAAGGTTACTGGATCCGCATCGAAGAAGAAGCCTTCTTCCCCGGCTTCACCGACGCCCTCGTCGGAACCAAAGCGAATGACGAAAAGGAAATCACGATCACTCTTCCCGATGACTTCCCCATCGAAACCATCCGCAGCATGGAGGCCGTCTTCGCCGTCACCGTCACCGGCCTGAAAACCGAAAAACTTCCGGAACTCGACGACGACTTCGCGAATCAAATCGAAGCTGGCAAGTCTCTCGATGACATCAAGACTCTCATCCGCGATGACCTCGACATGCGTCAAAAGCGCCAAATCGAGGAAATCAAGATCAACGGCGTCCTCGCCAAGCTCAATGAGCTCGTCGATTTCGATATCCCCGAGGACTTCCTGCAATCCGAGACCCAGAGCCAGGCCGATGCCATGGTTCGCGAAGGAATCGAAGCTGGCATGAGCGAGGACGAGGTCCAAGAGCGCCAAGCCGGCCTCTTCGACGAAGCCCAAGGCCGCGCCCGCAGCAGTCTTAAGACCAACTTTATCCTCACCGAAATCGCCGAGAAGGAAGAGATGAAAGTTGAAAATAGCGACGTGCTCCAGCGCGTCACTTTGATGGCCAAGCAGGCCAAAAAACCGGTCAAAAGCTTCATGAAGGAGCTCCAGAAAAATGGACAACTCGGGAACATTCGCCAAAACATGCTCTTCAGTAAGGCCATTGACTTTCTGGTCGAGCACGCGACCGTTACGGAGGTTGAACCTGAAACTGAAGAAAAATAATTCATGATCCCCACCTCTCATTCCGGAGACTCCACTCCGCAAAACAACTACTACATCCCCACCGTCATCGAGTCCGATGGCCGGGGCGAACGTGCCTTTGACATCTATTCGCGTCTCCTCAAGGACCGCATTATTTTCATTGGGACCGGCATCGATGATGGCGTCGCAAACTCCGTCATCGCCCAGATGCTCTTCCTCCAGATGCAGGATCCTAAAAAGGACATCCATATCTACATCAACTCACCCGGTGGCTCGGTAACCGCAGGTCTCGCGATCTACGACACCATGCAATTCCTCACCTGTGATGTGAACACCTACTGCATCGGCATTTGCGCCTCCATGGGCTCCGTTCTCCTGACGGCCGGCACCAAGGGCAAACGCTTCGCCCTCCCAAACTCCCACGTCATGATCCACCAGGTCAGCGGTGGAGCACAAGGAACTGCTGCCGACGTCGAGCGTACCGTCGAATTCATGTATTCCCTCAAGCGTCGCCTCAATGACATCCTTGCCCACCACTGCGGCAAGAGCTCTGAGGAACTCGAGACCGCCTCGGACCGCGACAACTACATGTCTGCGGCCGAAGCCGTCGCCTTCGGCTTGGTCGACAAAGTCCTCGAGAACCGCAAGGAACTCCCGGAACCACCGAAAGAAAGCTAGTCAGGCGCTCTCAAAAAACTTGATCAAGCGGCAGTCTCATGACTGCCGCTTTTTTTGCACCCTACCCCTTGGAAGGATGTCGGTATCCCTTCCGGTAAGGCCTCGCCAAACGCCTGTTGGCTTCATCATCGCCCTTGATCCTGGTGGCCTTGGCATCCCACTCCAACGACCGGCCTAATTCTTGCGACATATTTGCCAAAAGGCACGCTGACGTTGACCGATATCCCTCTTCGATATCCGCCACTGGCCTCCCCCGGTCTTCGATTCTCGACAGTAAATCACGCATATGCCCTCGCACCGCAGGAGCCACATGTGTCTCGAGCCCCTCTTCGGTCTTGTCTTCCGGATACTCCTCCAACTCAAAAACCACCTTCCCGCTCAGCTTCTTCCCACCTTTCCTTGGGATAAACTCCCACTTATGAACATCCGCCTTCAAGGTCCCCTTTTCACCATAAAGGAAAAAGGCCCACGGATACTCCGGATCAGGCGGATCTCCCCAACTCCGATGATTCCAGACCACCTCGAGATCATCAAAAGCAAAGGTCGCCGTCTGGGTATCGGGAATATTTGCGATGCTTTTCGTATCGACATAAATCCCGCCACTCGATGAAACCCGATTCACCTCGCCCAGCCCCAACATCCAGCGCACAGCATCCAGCATATGGATGCACATGTCACCCACGATGCCATTCCCGTATTCCTTAAAAGCTCTCCAACCGCGTGGATGGGCCACGGTATTGTAGTCCCGCATCGGAGCCGGTCCCGTCCAGAGATTCCAGTCCAGGTGATCCGGCACCGGAGCCAGAGCCTCCTTCAAAGTCTTCCGGGATCTCATGTGATAGTAGCAACACACCTCGGCATGCCCTACTTTCCCAAGCAAGCCCGCATCCACCACCTGCTCTTTCGCATCCATCAGATGAGGAGTCGAGCGCCGCTGGGTTCCCACTTGCACCACACTCCCCTTTTTGCGCGCAGCATCCAGAATCGCTTTGCCCTCCGCGATATCCACTGAGACCGGCTTCTGCAAATAAAGATCCGCACCCGCCTCGATCGCGGCCATGGCCGGAAGCGCGTGCCAATGATCCGGCGTGTCAATCAGGACGATGTCAGGCTTTTGCTGATCCAACAGCTCTTGATAGTGTTTAAACGTCGGCGGCTTTTTCCCCGAGAGCTGCCTCGTCGCCACCAAATCCGCCGCTCCCGCCAGCATTCTCGAATCAACATCGCACAAACCCACTACATCGACCGGGGCCACCTGCACCAATCTCAAAAGATCGATTTTTCCATACCAACCCGACCCGATCAACGCGACTCGTTTCCTGGCGTCACCAAACTCGCCATACTTCGCACCGGGTGACCGGGAGGTCATTAAAAATGGAGCTGCCGCGAGGGCAGTCGAGCCGCTGACAAAGGAACGTCGATTCATGACCCGGGACAATGACGAATTCGGAAGGGCTTGTCCAATACTTCACTCGACCCCCCTGCTTTTTCAGAGATACTCAATCCACATGAATTGGAAAAGAATCGCATTTGGCAAATGGTCCTGGAAGCGCCCCTTCTACACCCTCGCCTCGGTCTATGTGGTTCTCGCCATTTTCATCTGGGTTATGGCCGATGGGATGATTTTTCAGCCTCCCGGAACCGCATACCCGGAAAACCGGACTGGCTTCACAAGCCTTGGTGAGGGAGAAAACGAAGTCGCTATTTTCTACCTCCCCGCCGGCCCCGGAATGCCCACCTTACTCTGGTCTCACGGGAACGCCCAGAACCTCGCCTCGGTCAAACCAGCCCTCGAATCATTTCACATTCGAGGCTTCGGAGTCATCTCATACGATTACCCCGGCTATGGCGAAAGCAGCGGCAAACCAAACGAAGAAGGCTGCTACCAAAACATCAATAAAACCTATCAATACCTGACCCAAGAAGCCGGTGTCGCCCCTAACGACATCATCCTCGTGGGTCATTCTGTCGGCTCCGGCCCCACCTGCTGGCTCGCGGCCAGGGAAAAGCATCGCGCCACCGTTTTGATCTCCCCCTTTCTCAGTGCTTTTCGCTCCGCCACCTGGATTCCCCTGTTCCCGGGCGACCGCTTCCCGAACTACAAGACGATCAAAAAATTCGGAACTCCTCTCCTCGTCATCCATGGAGAGGAAGACGAAGCCATCCCCTTCTCAAACGGCAAAGCCCTCTTTGAACTCTCGACCGCCGCTGAGAAAACTTTTCTCCCCGTCCCCGATGCCGGCCATAACAATCTCTTCGTCAGGGGGGACTTCGATCTCGCCAGCCTCATCCTTGCGCTAATCAAGAAATAAGGATTTCGCTTCAGTCCCACATGCATCGGTGAGCTTGACGAAAGACTGCGAGTCTTTAGTTTCGCGTGATGAGTAACCAAGAGTGGCGTGTTTTGGACGGAGACGGAAATGAACAGGGTCCCTACTCCTTCGAAGATCTACAGAGCTATTACACCTCCGGAAACATCACGCACGAGACCATGATCTGGACCGAGGGCCTCGCAGAATGGGTCCCCGCCGGACAAGTCGAGGGCCTTCTTCCGGACATCCCACAGATCGTCCCTCTTGCTCCCGCTGCAGCCGTGGCCGTGGCCCCGATGGCACAACCGGTCGTGGCCGGAGGGATCAACGTCAGCCCACAGATTCCGGGAGCAACATTTGCACAAGCGGGCCAAAAACCAAAAAATGGGGCACCCACCTGGATCAGCGCTTTCACCATTCTCAGTGGCGTCGTTGCTCTCGTCCTCTTCTTTTTCCCTTGGGTCTCCCTCTCACAAGACATCAGCATGACGATGGAGAAGAATATTGTGAAAATGGTCACCCAGACTGGAATGCAGTCTATTACCCAGGACGAATCAATAGCCGATGAAATGGTTGCCGTCGCTTCTGAGAAAAGCGGTCTCAGCAAGGAGGAGATAAAGAAACAAATCAAAGAGGCAGAAGAGGCAGAAGAGGCTACTGCGGGGAAGGACGGTGACCCCAAGAAAGAAACAGAGGGTGAAGAAGAAGTTGCAAATGTAGATGGTGATGACACCGACCAAGCATACGCCAAATCGACGCTTAACCTGATGGCCATAATCGCAATTGGCATCGGAGTAATCCTCGCTTTGATCGGACTCCTCAATCAAGGAAAGCCACTCATTCTAATTGCCCAGGTTCTCTTTGTAACCGCGGCCATCCTAATAAGCAGCCAGATGGCCATGCAATTCCCCATCATCGCCAAATATATCGAGAAGCAGGAGGAGGCCAGTAAAGACGCCGCAGAGCAACTTAAGGCGATGGAGGAACTTGCCAAAAACGGCATGTCAATTAGCGAGGCTGGAATCAAAGCAGCGTCCGACGCCGGAGACGAGGAAACGGCAGCCGAACTCAGCAAAGAAGCCAACAAAGCAGAGGTGGAACTCAAAAACACGATTGCCCAGACCAAGCAAAAGCTTAACGATCGCTACAAGACAACGTTCGAGCCCAGCTGCTTCATCACCATCGGACTCCTCGGATGCTCCCTGCTTCTTCTCGTCGTAACCATGGCATCAGGTGATTCATCGACGATCATCATCCCACAGCCTGGTGCCGTGCTACCGCCAGTTGGACAGCCCCAACAGCCCCAACAACCGGGCGGCGGGCTTAAATTTCACTAAGAGCCGAAAGGCCAAAAGGTCTTCAAGAGTCCCTTGATTTTGCCGGCTGCAATCGATGGGCGCTCCTCGTCGAGGATCTGCGCGTATCGGATCAAGCCCAGTGCCGTTGCATATTGGGGATCTTTAAAATAGGCATGCACCCCGCTTACGTCGGGCTGCTCCGGCTTGTAAACCGGCAGGTCGAAAACTTCACAAGCCAACTCGCCAATCCCGCGCATCTGACTGGAACCTCCGGTCAAAAAGACCCCTGTCCCAATCTTCTCGAGAGCACCTTCGGGCAAACCTTCAATTACCAGATCAAAGGCCTCTTCGAGTCGCCCCCGGATGACATCATTCAAAATCTGTCGATTGATCTCAATCGGCGGAAAACCCTTCTCGTCTTCCACCTTCACGATCCCCACCGAACTCGCCGGATCCGCCGAAGCATTCCCCTCGGCAATCTTCACCTTCTCGGCCTTTGAAAAAGGAACATGCGTGACCAAGTGAATATCATTGGAAACGTGATTCCCTCCCACCGGCACACACCCCGAGGCTGCAATCGCGCCGTCAATATAGAGAACGTAATCCGTTGTTTCTCCCCCGATATCGATCACCAAGGCTCCGTCTTCCTTGCGCTCTCGATTCAGACAAATCTGAGCCGAAGCAATCGGAGCAAAAACGACATCATCAACATCCAGCGGAATCTCACGGACACACTTGATGCTGTTTTGGATCCGGGTCCGGACCCCGTGAACAATGTGATAGTCCGCATCGAGAGTCCGCCCCAGCAGGCCATAAGGGACAGTCGAGTGAGCTTGACCATCCAGCGTGAAATGCCCCGCCAAATGGTGCAAATAGACATGGTCGCTCGGAATCGCGATGTCCCGGGCGATCTCCTTCACCTCCTCAAGATGATGCCGGTCCACTTCCTGCTCATCCTCGGGCAGTCGAAACGTCCCGGTATTATTCACTCCCTTGATATGAGATCCCGTGACCGAGAGGAAGACACTCTTGATCACGACATCACTCACGTCCTCCGCCTCCAGCAGAGCTGATTTTACGCACGCTCGAACCTGCTTGTAGTCGGTAATTTCGCCCTTCCGCACTCCGGCCGAACGCGTCTCCCCCATTCCGAGAATCTTTGCCGATTCATCAGGCTTGATCTCCGCCACAACCATGACGGTTTTGGTGGAGCCAATCTCGAGACCGACGTGAATCTTGGAACGTGCCATTTGCTTAAAATAGAAAGTGTGACTTCAACGATAGTGAACCGGAATGAAGCGACGGGGAATGAGGTTTACTTTAGCGAGATCTTTCGCCTGACGGCGGGCATGTAAATTGAGCTTGATGAGATTCTCAATCTGCCTTTCCTGATCGTAATAAGAGAGGGTCGCGAGAACACCACCAAGAGTCTTCATTTCGAGCATGATTTCATCTTGCACCACCACCCAAGCCGGGCGATCAACTCCATCCAACCTGTCGTTGGCAAGCTTCACCAGATCAAAGGCAAATCTCAAGCCTTCATGTTCGATTGCCTCTCCGGGTAAAATATCGTTCGCCTCTGCTGTCTGCACCATGATCACCGGTAACTCCAATCCGGCTTCCCAAAGCTCGCCGGAATCACATTGAAAGGTCACCCCTTCTTCGTCCACCATGAGACCGGAGGATCGATCCCGCTCCTTAATTCCGAGCGAGCGGCACGCCACCCACGCAAGCGGTCGGCGCTCATCGACCTCGATTTTCAAAATCCCGGGAAGCCGACGGCTCACCTTGGCACTCCTGATCTCCGGAAGAGCCTCAATTGATTCCTTCAGCTCATCGGTATCGATCGCAAAAATCGTCTTCTCCAAATCAATCCCCGTCTTTGCCACAAATCGCTCATGGGTCAGAAACTTCGTCCCCTCACCATCAGGATTAAAAATCTCCACCTTGCTCACCACGAACTCGTCATTCTCGACAAAGAGCTTCTGCCATCCGTATCCCAGACCGATCCCCACCCCAACCATCACCAAAATTGCAATCCCCAGCTTCACAAAGCGGGCGGCAAACTTCACCATGTCAAAAAAGACAATCCGGGGAGAGCTCACCTTCAGGTGGAGCATCCGCTCGCGCGATTTGCGAGTTCTGGCTGATGTGCGACGGGATAACATGTCATGAAAGTATTTTAAGGCCGGGCGGCCAACGATAACTCGGCAATCTTCACGCAAAGATCCGCAAATGAATAACCTGCTTCAGCCGCTCCCATCGGGAGGAGGCTGGTTTCGGTCATTCCCGGAATGGTATTGGCTTCTAAAACGTAAGGACTTCCTAAGGAATTCAACAACACATCGACTCTCGAGTAAACCTCAATTCCCAAAGCATCGTAGGCTTTTTTCGCAGCAGCCTGCACCACCACCGTCTCCTCCGCCGTCAAATCAGCCGGACAGGTATACTGACTCCCCACCTCTTTTCCGCTCAACCACGGGTATTTCGTCTCCATATCATACCAATCGCCCTCCGGCGGCGCGATTTCCACCACTGGGAAAACCTCCCCATCCAAAACTCCCACTGTGAGCTCCCGCCCCTCCACAAACTCCTCAACCAGCAGATCTTTACTAAATTCCGCCGCATACTCCACCGCAGCCATCGCGTCCTCCTCCTCTTTCACCACCCGAATCCCCACGCTCGACCCCTCACGAGGCGGCTTCACCACAAAGGGAACCGGCATCTCAGGTAATTTCGACCCTTTCGAGCAATCCAAAAGCTCCGACCCCGGAGTGGGCACCTCATGCGCTACAAAGCACGCTTTACTGTGATTCTTATCAAAAGCCAGCTCGCTGCTCGCCACCCCGGCCCCGGTATACCGAATCCCAAGCCCTTCCAAATACCGCTGCAAGCCGCCATCCTCCCCAAATGTCCCGTGGATCACGTTAAAAGCCAACTTCGTTCCAGCCGGCAATGCGGGCTCAGTATCCGCCACATCAACCCCGACCGCATTGTAACCCTTCTCCCGCAACGCCTTCAAAACTGCCTTACCCGAAGCAATCGAAACCTCCCGCTCAGCTCCCGCTCCACCCATCAACACCGCGATCAGCATTTCTTTGCTCAAATTCATCGTGCCCCAAACATCTCTCCTCAAATCCAAACTTTCAATTTTCAAATCTCACATTTGAATGGCCTCCCCGCATGGCAGATTCAAATCGCACCAAATTTAAGAACAACTTTCTCTACTGGGGGCTGTTCGTTTACGCAATTTGCCTCTTATTCTTTTCTCCTGCAACCGGTGGCATCGACTCCATTCGTATTCCGTCCTTCGCTCTCCTTCTCCTCGCTCTCATTCAAATTATCTTCCCCCGCTTCCGATTCTCGAAAACTGCCAATCTCATCGCCGTGATTCTAATCATCGGAATCGCCATCCTTTTCAGCTCCCCCATAGCCAACTAACCCAATGATCAAAATACTCCTCGGCTTCTTTGCCCTCATCAGCGTCGCCTCCGCCCAAACCCGCCCCAACATCGTCATCGTCATCACCGACGACCAGGGCTACGGGGACCTCGCCTGCCACGGCAATCCCGTCATTAAGACTCCCAACATCGACAAACTCCACTCCGAGTCCACGGTCTTCACCGACTACCACGTCGCCCCCACCTGTTCTCCCACCCGCGCCGCCCTTCTCACCGGCCACTGGACCAATCGCACCGGCGTCTGGCACACCATCCAGGGCCGCTCCATGATCCGTGAAAACGAAGTCACCCTCGGCCAGCATTTCGCCGAAAACTACGCCACCGCGATGTTCGGAAAATGGCACCTCGGCGATAATTATCCCTACCGACCTGAAGACCGTGGCTTCGAGGAAGTCTACCGCCACGGCGGCGGAGGCGTCGGCCAAACCCCCGATCTCTGGAATAACTCTTACTTCGACGGTTCCTACTTCCACAACGGCAAGATCGTCCCGGCCAAAGGCTTCTGCACCGACGTCTTCTTCGAAAAAGCCCACGACTTCATCAAAACCAAGGCCACCGCCGAGGAACCCTTCCTCGCCTACATTTCCCTCAATGCTCCCCACGGCCCGCTTCATTGCCCGCAAAAATACCTGGACCTCTACAAGGACCAAAAGCCAAACATCGCCGCCTTCTTCGGCATGATCACCAACATTGATGACAACGTCGGAGCCACCCGCAAGCTCCTCGCCGACCTCGGTATCGCTGACAACACCCTCTTCATCTTCACCACCGACAATGGTACCGCCAGCGGCGCCAACGTCTTCAATGCCGGTATGAAAGGCAAAAAAGGCTCCGAATACGACGGAGGACACCGCGTTCCCATGTTCATTCACTGGCCTGCCGCCGGACTCAATCAACATCGGGAAATCGACACCCTCTGTCACGCCGTCGATGTTGTCCCCACCTTGCTCAAAGTCTGCAACGTCCCTAACTCAGCCCAAGTCAAATTCGATGGTCTCTCGCTCAAGGACCTCATCGATCCCAAGACAGATGTCCAATGGCCCGACCGCTACCTCGTCACCGACTCCCAGCGCGTCGTCGACCCTGTCAAGTGGCGCAAGTCCTCCGTCATGTCGCAGCAATACCGCCTCATTAATGGCAAGGAACTCTACGACATCAAAGCCGATCCCGGTCAGACCAAAAACATCGCTAAAAACAAGCCAAACCGCGTCGCCAAAATGCGCGCCTTCTACGACGCCTGGTGGGCCGAACTCGAACCCACCTTTGCCGAAACCACCGAGATCCACCTCGGTCACCCCGAGCACCCCATCGTCACCATGACCGCACATGATTGGCTCAACGTCTTTCCTCCATGGAATCAAGGATCCATCCGCACGACCAAAGGCACACTCGAAAAGAAATTTGGCGGGCACTGGGCCATCAAAGTCCTCGAAGAAGGCACCTATAAAATCTCCCTCCGCCGCTACCCGGCAGAAGCCAACCTTCCCATCAACGCCGCCGCCCCAGCTGGTAAAAACGTCCCCGGAGCCAGCAAAGCCTTCCGCACCAACCCCGGTGTTACAATTAAAGCCACCACCGCCGCTCTCCTCCTAAACGGCAAGGAAATCGCAACCAAACCCGTCGGCAAAAAAGACACCGCCATCACCTTCACCACCAAACTCACCAAAGGCTCACACGCCCTCGCCCCGATCTTCCGATCGGCCAAAGGCGAAACCGGAGCCTTTTACTGCATCGTCGAAAAACAACCGTAGCCGAAAACTCCAACCCAAGTAAAAAACCTCTGCGTCTCCGCGACTCTGCGTGAGCCGGCCCCTCAACCAAGCATTCAATATTCACCATTGGATGTTCAGCGTTCGACGTTCAACTTCTCTCCCCATGCTCGCCTTCTCAACCTGCTGGAATAATTCACGCCACACCGATGGCGAGGAAATGATCGACGAAATCCTCGAACTCGGGTTCGACACCCTCGAGCTCTCCCATGGCATGACCGTCGCCAAGCTCCCCGGCATCCAGCGCGCCTTTGCTGCCAAAAAGTTCAAATGCGTCGGCGTCCATAACTACTTCCCATCGCCCACCGAGGTCATGATCGACGCCCCGGACGCCTACGAATTTTCATCGGACGACAGCTTCGAGCGAAGCAAAGCCTTCCGGGAAACCCTCAAGACGCTCAAGATCGCAAAGGAGTTTAATGCCTCCTATGTCGTCCTTCACATGGGATCCGTCACCCCCATGCCCCATAAAAAATGGACCGGAGCCCTCACCAATAAACTCGCCGCCGGAGAACAACTCACCGACTCCTACGCCGACGACAAACTCGCCTGCGTCAAACGGCGCGAAAAATACGGCCCCAAATACTACCAACGCGCCATCAACACCCTCGAACGCCTCGTTGAGCCAGCCAAGGAAGCCGGCGTCGTCCTCGCCGTCGAGTCCCGCTCAAAATACGAAGACGTCCCCGATGAAGCTGAAATGATTACTCTTCAGGAACACTTCGCCGACTGCCCTCAAATCGGCTATTGGCATGACTTCGGCCACGTCGGCCTCAAGCACAACCTTGGCCTCCTCGATCACGACGAATGGCTCGGCAAAATGGCACCCTACCTCATCGGAGCCCACCTCCACGACGTCCAATGGCCCAAGCGCGACCACCGCGTCCCCTTCACCGGCAGCCTCCCCTACGATGACCTCCTCAAGCATTTCAAACCCGAAATGCCCTTCACCTGGGAACTCTCACCCACTCGAAAAACCGAGCAAATCCTCCCCGCCGCCCAACTTTGGCGCCAGAAATTCCCCGACACCCAGAAACTCCCATCGGGCACATAAGCGACAGAGCCCAAGCCCCTCAGCCACGCTTTCAAACTTCAACCTGAACACTTCAAACCTAAAAAAAATGAAACACGAAACACTCTGCCTCCACGGTGGCCACCAGCCCGATTCCGAGACTCACTCACGCGCAGTCCCTATTTATAAATCGACCGCTTTCACCTTCAAGGATACCGAGCACGCCGCCAACCTTTTCGCCCTCAAAGAACTCGGGAACATCTACAGCCGGATCACGAACCCCACCACCGATGTGCTCGAAAAGCGCATCTGCCTCCTCGAAGGAGCTCACGAACTCGCCGGCCTCGCCCATGCCTCAGGCACCGCCGCCATCTTCAACTCCATCATCAACCTCGCCCAGGCCGGCGACAACATCGTCTCCGCCCGTAACCTCTACGGCGGATCCTACACCCAGTTCAAAGACATCCTCCCGGCCCTCGGCATCGAGGTCCGCTTTGTCGATTCCCAGGACCCCCAGCAATTCGCCAACGCCATCGACGACAAAACCCGAGCCCTCTTCTGCGAGACCGTCTCCAACCCCGCTCTCGAAGTCACCGACCTCGATGCCGTCGCCGACATTGCCAAAGTACACGGCATCCCCCTTATCGTTGACTCCACCTGCTCCACCCCTTACCTCACCCGCCCCCTCGACCACGGAGCCGACATCGTCGTCCACTCCCTCACCAAATGGCTCGGCGGCCACGGCACCGGCATCGGCGGCATCGTCATCGACTCCGGCCGCTTCAACTGGGCCGGCGGCAAGCACCCCCTCTTCGACAATCCCGACAACTCCTACCACGGCCTCCGCTGGGGACACGACCTCCCCGACATGCTCGCCCCCCTCGCCTACATTCTTCGCATGCGCACCGGCCCGCTTCGCAACCTCGGAGCCTGCATCGCACCCGACAATTCCTGGCAATTCCTGCAAGGCATCGAAACCCTCCCACTCCGCATGGAGCGCCATTGCGAGAACTCCCTCGCGGTCGCCAAGCACCTCAAAGATCACCCACAAGTCTGTCTCTTATACACATCTGACGCTGCCGACGATCTACTCTGTGTAGAT
>OJIS01000459.1_pt1 | contig 13340 bp, 11 predicted proteins | sample 1595671 | NCBI WGS metagenome assembly OJIS01 (sample SAMN05416814, study PRJEB24817) | seawater metagenome | isolation source: Sea water | place: Canada:Atlantic | collected 2013-07 | reverse complement strand
TCTACACAGAGTAGATCGTCGGCAGCGTCAGATGTGTATAAGAGACAGCCCCAATATTGTGCAGATCTTCTCTTCCGGAGAACGAGAAAATTATGCCTTCTACACGATGGAGTATGTCGATGGCGAGGATCTGGCCCGGCGACTTCAAAGAGACCCCAGACCGGGGCTGGAGGAGTCTGCCAAAATCATCCGGCAGTTATGCAGTGCCCTGGAATATTCCCATGGGAAGGGGGTGATTCATCGGGATATCAAGCCGGCGAATTTGCTCATCGATCAAGAGGGGAACCTCAAGATTGCGGACTTTGGTTTGGCGAAACTTCATCTCCCGGGCGATACCGAGATGGGCCTGACGCTGACCCGGGCCGTCATGGGGACAATGCACTATATGGCTCCGGAGGTGAGCACCGGACAGGGTCAGGTTGATCAACGCGCTGATCTTTACGCCGTAGGAATGGTTCTCTATGAATTACTGACCGGTCGGGTCGCTGTTGGTCGTTTCGAGGCGCCGTCCACCCATGCCAAGGATTTGAACAGGCGGGTGGATGAGGTGGTGGCGAGGGCCTTGAGTTCCAATCCGAACGCGCGCTTCCAGAATGCTGATGAGCTGGAGAGTGCTTTCTCGCGAGCTCTTCAGTTTAAAGATCGCAGGGTTGCGATCTTGGCAGTCCTTTTGTTTATATTTGGACTCGCTGCTTTTTTACTGAACAGAAAAGAGCGGATTCTGGAACCTCCCTTTCCGCTTCATGGGACAGTCTTAGTGAGAGAGGCTGGCAGTGGTAATCATCCTGAGGACGTTGAAGTAAGTCTGTCACTGTCGTCGTCGAGCGGGTTTCAGATCAACCACGAGATGACAAACCGAGGTGATTATTGGCTCGAAAATTCGGACCCCGAAATCCACGAAAAAGGAACTCTTATCACAAGTGTGGCCCAGATCAGGCGGGTCGATTCGCTCGGTGATTTTCTCTGGATGCCCTTTGGGACATCTTCTTACACCATCTCGGGTTCACCTCCTCAATTTGTGATCGATAGTCACCGGGTGGGTTCGGAGGAGGAACTCAATATTAACACTGCATTCGGTTACTTTTCTTATGCGCAATTTTATGCGGCAGAAATTTCCAAGCCTTCTTCGAGGGGCGGGTTGACGATGAACCGAGGGAATCGCAGCCTTAAAGTTGGGAAGCATATTCAGTCTGATCACCCTGCCGTCACCGAGCTTAATTTGACCTCTCTGGGAGCGACCTCGCGGACTGGGATTCTTCTCGCGAATATCGCGGCGAATACTGATCTCTTTGCCAGAGTGACACCGAAAGAGGATGGAACATTCGTAATTTTTAGTCAGGACAATGATGCTCCCGGGTATCCCGATCGGAGCTCTCAAATGAACTTTGTCTATCTCTCGATCAAGCAAGTGGGAGAAGGTGGGATCACTGCTTTAGGACGAGTCGCTGGTGATGGGTCACGCCTCCTAGCCGCGGGAGAATTTACGCTTACTCTTGTGAAGCCTGGTCGTTGGCTTCTTAAAATTCCGAAAAGATCGCCGGAGACAGGGACCCTTCTCGTAACCCCTTTGGGCGATTTAGAGGCCAATCACTTTTTGGTCTATGAATGGAATTCCGAGAAAGAGGCCTATCTCATCGAAGCCCGTTCGATTCCGGAGGCAGCCCTCATTGACAAGGCTTCTGCGACGGCCCCAATTTTTAATTTTGTCTTCCTCAGCAGGCTCTCGGAGGAAAAATAGCAATTTCTCGGTAACAGTTCGGAACGGTTTCCTTAGTTAGGAGTAGCAAGCCCACTCCTTCTTGATGAAATCGCTCTTTCTACCGCTTCTCGCCGCTTTTGGCCTACTTCTTGTCTTTGTCTTTAAACGAGAGCAGGCGATTTCTCCTCCCTCATCGCCGACTCTCTCTGACCCGATTCGGAGTGCTGTTCAATCTCCCGTCGAATTGATTCTTGTTACCCGGCCGCAGACTTCCCCGGATACCAAGCAGCTCCTCTCTACTCTTCTTAAGAGCTACCTTCCTTACGGACCCAAAGGCACCCGCTTCAAAACCCAAAGAGCTCTCGATCAACTCTGGGTCGATGCCCCTCCTCTCGATCTTATCATACTCGAAGCACTCGATACCAATGCTCCGATGGAATACCGTATTCACTTTGCCAATCGACTTTCCAAGATCGGCAAAAAATTCTCACGTGAGGAAAGGGAACTTCTTTCCCTAAAATTGAATCAGGTTCTCACTTCCGGCCAGCACAGCATCGCCAGCAAGGCGGTCCTCACGGGGCCTCTTTTAGCCCTTCATGACAGCTCGGAAAACCTGCGCGCCGTCGCTGATCTGATTTCTGATTCACCAGACGACCTGACCTCGGCGGCCCTTATCTCCGCTCTTACCTTGAGCAAATCACCGATTAGCCACGAGGTGGTTGCGGATTTCATCACGGCCCGGGCTGGAGACCCCGACTCTCACGCAGTCGCTTTGCGCATCGCTCTGCCGCCCCTCATTCGCGAATCCGGACCATCGCTGGTTCCCTCACTCGAAAAAATCATCATCCACACTGGCGATGCGGAATTCCTCCGCTTCACGACTGGCCAGCTCCTGTCCCAACCACCCTCTGCCGAATTCCTTTCTCTGATCTCCCTTGCCCTTGATCAAGCCGGACAATTCACACCAGAGGAAGCAGACAAAATTAGGGGCCTCGTCTCTGGCGGTCTCATCCGCTGGTCTCAGCAATCCGATCCTCTTTCGAAGGTAAGCTTAAACTCGCTCAACCAGATCCAAGTCAAACTCTCTCGCTAAAATGAAACTTCCTAATTTTATAGCTCTCAGCCTATTAGCCACTTCTCCACTCCTCATGGCAGACGGAGATCTCGATGCCTATGGCGTGACCGTCAATGACAGCAATCCTGACCCCGGAGATACGGTGACTGTTCGCTGGACGGCGATCAATCGCAGTGACGGCTTTTGGGACAGCATTGGCACCTCTCAGCAAGGTGTCATGTTTTCCACCAATAGCACGATTGCCCGGGGTGATACCTTGCTCGAAAAAGAGTTCCTTGGACCTCTGCTTCCTAGACAAACGAGCCGTGAAACACGTGTCATTAGAATTCCAGAATCGGCTGTTCCCGGAAGAGACTACTGGATTGGGATCTACGCCGACTATGACCTCGATCGCGATGAAGACGATGAAGGCAATAACAATAGCGGCGGAGTCAAAATCACAATCCGCCAGCCAGACCTCTATGCCACCGATCTCGGTATAAATGATCGCAACCCTGATCCCGGTGATTTCGTCACCGTGAGTTGGAGGGCCTGGAGCCGCAATGATATCCCGGTGGAGGCGACCCAACAGGCCGTGGTCCTATCCGATGACAGCAATATTGGCAGCGGATTCACTTTCCTGGAACGCGAACCCCTAGGTCGCCTTGGTGACGAATACTTTGAATCGACCGCTGAACTCCGGACCATCACGATTCCTAAATCCCTCATCCCCGGAAAGACTTACTACCTCGGAGTGATCATGGATTATGACAAGGACGTCAGCGAAACGAATGAATCTAATAACGATTCTGTTGCAGGTTCCTTTACAGTTCGCGGTCCTGATCTTCTCGCAGAGGATCTCACCGGCTCCACCTCGCTCTTTGGAAACGAATCGACCTCGATCACCACTTGGCCCGGAGACTCGCTCAATTTGGAATGGGTCGCTCGTAACTCTGGCGACGGTGCCTCAGCCCTCATCAATTTATCACAGCAAGCCGTGCGTTGGTCGAATGACGCCAACGTGACTCGCTCTGATTCCATACTCGAAAAAGAGCCCCTTGGTATCCTGATCGCTGGGGACGACTCACCCGAAGCACGCACGGTGAAGATCCCGTCCAACGTTCAGGTTGGCAGCGACTACTACGTCGCCATCGAAGCAGATACCGATCAGGAGTTCACCGAATACAGTGAGAATAACAACTTTAGTAACACCATCAAAGTCACCATTGAGGCTCCAGTATCTTCCAGCTCGTTTGACATCATGGACTACAACTACCTCCCCTATCTCGATGGCGAGGGCTTTGAAGCGGATGATCCTCGCATGCGCGATAACACGGGGGATGGAAAACCCGACCCGGGAGTCACGATGAATTCTTCCCGCTGTTTTAGTCCTGGAGATGAAGCTTATGTGAACTTGGACATCGCTCTCGATTCTGACTACACGAACCTCTTCAATGCTAAGGAAGACGTTGAAATTTCTGCTTGGTATAACACTTCAAAAACTGCCACCGGGTGGACCGAGATTGGTGATATGACCCGCGCGGTGGGAAGTGGTGGGGAGTCGTTCAACTTGTCTTGGAATCTTCCTCATGCGGTCGGAAATTACTACGTCTTTGTGAGAGCCAAGATTCGAATGGATGGGAACTGGTATACGTTTGAGGAGAAGTGGATCGACGAAGATAATCCCGTCATGGTTCGCGATTCTCTTCCTGTCATTCTCGTTCACGGATGGTCGGATACCGGTGGGGAAACCTTCTCCGATCTGGAGATGATGATTGAGACTCTTTGGGAACGTCCTGTTCGCGCTTTTGGATATGAAACTGCCCAACTCGTGACGCCCGGGAGCGGCAATGCTCCGCGGGTGGACCAAGGTTACACTGATATCTCTGGAGAATATAAGCCTTCTCTAGCCGATCAACTTGAGGAGTTTCTTGATAGCCCCGAGGGGGATGGTTCGGAGATTGATCGATGCGACATCGTCGCCCACAGCATGGGCGGATTGGTTTCGCGAAACTACATTCTGCAGGAAGACAAGGTTCGCCGCTTCGTCACTCTTGGAACTCCGAATTATGGAGGGCTCTTTGCCGACACCTTCTTTGGAGACATTGCTCTCAATAACCAAGCTGAGGATCTTGAGACCGGTTCGCCAGTGACTTGGAAGCTTCACCGTGAATGGAAAAATCGTCTCGAGACCTTGCCTCAGTTTCTCGCCATCGTGGGGACTGACGATGCGGCTCTTGGGAAATACAATCAATCCGACATCCTCGTTACCTGCAGTAGTGCCAGCCTAGAAAATCTCGGTTTCCCGGTCTACTATGTTCCCCTCGCCCATACTGATCTCCTTGGGAAGACCGGGATGGCTCAAGTCGATGGCACCAACCACCTGAGTTGGGAGCCCCTTGAAGCTTTCCTCAACACCGAAACCGGTGTTCTTCCCGATTCTCTCCCCGGCCATCGCGGTGGCGTTGATGATATCGGCCACAAGGACCACCCGGATCCTCTCACCAGTGGTGCGCTTTACGTGGTCAATGATCAGCCTATCGTTTCGGTCACGTTGGGACACACTCGAAGATCCTTCCCCATCGAAAATTCGGAGGTTCACGAAGACGGCATCTTTTTCGCCAATATGCTTGCGGCAGACTCCAGTTCCGAGGGTTCCCAACTCTATACCACCGCCGAATCCAGGATCTACCTTGATGAGAATGAGTCGATCACCCGAAGTCTAAAAGTCCTGGCAGGTGAGACCCTCATCTATGCGATCAACGGGAACAACAACGAGGTGACCGAAAGTGACCTTGATGGTGATGGTCTGCCCAATGTCATTGAAGAACTCATCATCGGGGCCAATGAGACCGATGACCTTGAACGCCATTCTGATGTCAGCCCTTTCGGCGACTATGACGGTGATGGTCTTCCGGAACTATTGGAAGTTGCAATGGGAACCAATCCCCTGATCCGCAACTATCGAGCCTTAACGACTGAAATCCGCGATGGCTTCTTTTGTCTTCGCCACCAGGAGAGCCCCTCTGATTATGGACTGTCCATTGTCTGTCAACACGCCTCAAACCTAGCCTCACCAGTCTGGGGAAGTTCGGGACTCACCAGTGAGATCGTAGCGAGCGATGACACCGGTCAGACCCGTGAGTGGAAAATTCCAGTAAGTGGGACTACCCAATTCTTCCGTATCAGCGTCCAAGTTGCAGAGTGAAATTGCCTCTCCGCTGCAAGAGATGTTTGGGAAGGGGAGAAGCGGTATCTTTCTCATGATGGTTGAAACACGAAATCACCGAGAACAAGAACGAGAGGGTGTCATGGTCTGACTGATTGTATTTCTGATCTTCATGAGCAAATAATTTTACATCCGTCATTGATCTACCTTCGGTTTTTCAAGTGTGAATACTTCGCAATTGAAGTCTCTAAAAATGCACGGGACTTTCGCCCCGTGCTCTTGTTGTTGTGCGGTGCTAAAAATTTACCACTTTTTATACGGAAGGAACTTTCCGTTCATGGTGACGACGACGCGGTCGCCTTTGGGGTCTTCTTCCTTGTCGACATCGAGGGTGAAGTCGATGGCGCTCATGATGCCGTCTCCAAACTTCTCGTGGATGACTTCCTTGAGGGCGCCGCCGTAGACGTAGGCAATTTCGAAGAAGCGATAGATGAGGGGATCTTTTGCAACGAGGTCGGTTGCGGTGGCCTTCATGGGAAAGGCGGTGAGAGCGGTGGTGACTTCGGGACCCAGTTCGAGGAAGTCAGTGAGCTTTTTGGCATCGTCTGGAACGAGGCTGTTTTCTCCGAGGATGACGGAGGTGGTGAAGACATCGGAGAGTCCAACAGCGGCGGCGATTTCTCCCCAGCTGGTTCCTTTGGCAGCTTTGGCGGCCATGATGGCTTCGGTCATTTCTAATTTGGTCATAAGTATATTGGGTTAGATTGCTTTGAGGTCGGAAAATTTCCGGGGCGCGGCTTTGCCGGTGACGAGGAACTTGAGGATGTGGTTCCGGAGTTCGTTGTAGAGAGGGTTGTCGATGAGATCGGCACGAACGCGGGGTCGGGGGAGATCGATCTCAACAATCTCGGCGAGCTCGGCAGCGGGTCCGTTGCTCATCATGGCGATGCGATTGGAGAGGAGGATGGCTTCATCGACATCATGTGTGACCATGAAGACGGTGCTGTTGGTGGCTTCCCACATGCGGAGAAGTTCTTCCTGAATGGAGCCCCGGGTGAGAGCATCGATCTGGGCGAAGGGTTCGTCGAGGAGGAGGATTTTGGGCTCGGCGGCGAAGGCGCGGGCGAGTCCGACCCGTTGGCGCATGCCGCCGGAGAGCATGGAGGGTCGGCGGTTGGCCGCGGACTCGAGGTTCATCATGGTGAGGTACTTCATGGTCCATTCCTTGACCTCGGCCTTGGACCAGGATTTGTGGCTTTGGCGGACGGCCATGGCGACGTTCTCGTAGGCGGTGGCCCAGGGCATGAGGGCGAAGTTTTGGAAGACGACCATGCGGTCGAGGCCGGGTGAGGTGGTTTCTTTTCCATCGAGGACAATGCCGCCTTTGGTGGCATTGTCGAAGCCGGCCATGATGTTGAGGAGGGTACTTTTTCCGCAACCGGAGTGCCCGATCATGGAGACGAACTCGCCCTTCTCGATGTTGAAGTTGACGTTCTCGAAGACGACGAATTTGTCGCCCCTTTTGGCTCCGGGTTCGAGGGATGGATAGATCTTGGTGACGTGATCAACTTGTAAATAGGACATGAAATTGGGAGGGGGAATTAAGATTCGGCGTAGGTGAAACGTGAGGCGATTTTGCCGAGGCCCCAGTCGAGGATGAAGCCGACGACACCGACGACGATGATGGCAAAAATGACGCCGGAGATGTCGAGGTTGTTCCACTCGATCCAGCTGAGGTATCCGACTCCGAGTTCGCCAAGGAGCATCTCGGCCGGGACGACGGCGACGAGGGCACTGCCGAAGGAGATGCGGAGGCCGGCGAAAATGGCGGGTGCCGAGGCGGGGAGGACGACCTTCCAAAAGCGCTTGAGCCAGCCCAGCTCGACCATTTGCGAGACGCGGAGGTAGTCGGGTTTGATATTGGAAACACCGAAGGCGGTGTTGGCCATGGTGGGCCAGAGGGAGGCCATGAAGACCACTAGGACTGAGGTCATGAAGGGGTCTTTCACGGTGTAGAGAAGAAGGGGCATCCAGGCGAGCGGCGAGACCGGTTTGAGCAGCTGGATGAAGGGGTTGAGGGCGGTGAAGAGGGTCTTGGACATGCCAATGAGCATGCCCATGACGATGGCGACGACACTGGCGAGGAGGAATCCGGTGAGGAAACGCTCCAAGGTGTATTTGACGAGGAGGCCGATGCCGTGATCGTTGGTTCCGCGCTCTGTGAAGGGGTCCTTGAGTTCCTCTCGCGCGGTTTCGTAAACCTTGCCGGGGCCCGGAACGGTTTGGAGTTTGTCGGGGTTGTTGATGTAGTTGTCATTCTCGTCGAGAATGATGTCACCGTTCATTTCCAGCATCATGAGCGCCATCTCATCCTTCCCCTCGGGATCGAATTCCGGGACCTGGGTGAGGCTTGACCAAACGAGGAGGAAGACTCCGAGGATGATCAGGCTGAGAAGGTAGGGGGCGTATTTGCTCCCTTTTGAGATGAAGTTCATGTGTGTTGGTGCGGAGCGATGTTACTTGGCGCGGGTGATCGCGAAGCTCTTGGCGTAGCCAAGAGGATCGTCCGGAGTGAACTTCTTGCCCATGACGGAGAAGGAGTCCAAAGCGGTTTTTTTGGGCTTGTAGCCGAGTTCCTTGATCATGTCTTCGCACTCGCCTTCGAGGTAGACCTTCTTGGCGACGGCATCGAAGTCGATGTCTCCCTTGATCTGACCCCAGCGAACCATTTGTGACATGATCCACTTGGCCATGGAGTTCCAGGGCATGGGGTCAAAGTCGATACGCTCCGGGTCTTTCTTGATGTTTCCGAGGCCGTCGAGATAGGTGCCGGTGAGGACCTGCTTGATGACGGTGACGGGTTGGTTGAGGTAGTTTTTCGGGGCGATGGCCTTGGCAATCTCCGTGCGGTTTGCCGCTTTGGAAGAGTAGTAGGTGGCATCGACGATGGACTTGAAGAGCGCCTTGTAGGTGTTGGGGTTAGTGGTCGCGAACTCCTGAGAGATGGCGAAAGCACAACATGGGTGACCTTCCCAAAGCTCCTTGGTGAGCTTGAAGAGGAAGCCGCACTTTTCGTAGACGGCGCGCTGGTTGAAGGGGTCGGGGGCGAGGTAGCCATCGACGTTTCCAGCCTTGAGGTTGGCGACCATCTCGGGTGGAGGGACGACGCGGATTTGCACATCCTTATCGGGATCAATGCCACCTTCCGCGAGGTAGTAGCGGAGGAGGTAGTTGTGCATGGAGTATTCGAAGGGGACGCAGAAGCGGAAGCCCTTCATGTCCTGAGGGCCCTTTACGCTCTTGTGCTTGTTGGCGAGAGTGATGGCCTGTCCGTTGATGTTCTCGATGGCTGGCATGAGGTAAGGAACCTGGGGAGAGCCGGCGCCGAGAGTGATGGAGAGGGGCATGGGGCTGAGCATATGGGCAGCATCGACCTCCTTGTTGATGCCCCAGTCGCGAACCATGGACCAGCCGGAGGCGCGTCGGACCTTGGCATTGAGACCATACTTTTTGTAGAAGCCCAGGGGCTCGGCCATGATGATGGGGGTGGCGCAGGTGATGGGGATGAAGCCGATGGAGAGATCTTTTTTCTCGATGTTGGTGGCGTCATCAGCAGCCCAGGCCTTGAAGCTGTCCTTGGGGAGGACGCTGGCGATGATGGCGGCGGCGGTTCCTTTTCCGACGCGGCTGATGAATTGGCGACGGGCGAGATCATTTGGGAAAACGGCGCGGACGATGGCTTCGTCGATGACGTTGTTGACCATGGCTTCGTGGCTGTCGGCGACAGGTGCGGATTCGCCTTGGCAATTGCAGGGGCCGGAGTGGTTGCAAGGCTTGGCGGTGGCGGCTGCGACGCTTTGGAAGTCGCGCGCAGTGTTAGCGACGAAGTCCTTGGCTGCTTCATCTAGGGGAGCGGCTTGGTGGGTGTGACCCGCGCCGAGAGCGATGCTCGGATCGTAGGGGTCGTTCATGGTGGGATGGTTACTCATGGTTTTCTGTGATGTTGGTGGCTTAGTTTTTGGAGAGGGAGGCGAGGAGATCGTTGTAGATATCTTCACGGAAGCATTTGAGAATCTGGGAGCGCGAGGGCTTGGGAAACTCCGGCTGGATTTTGTGGAGGGCAATTTCATTCATGACCCAGGCCGCCTTTTGAAGAGTGGGGCGGTTGGTATCGTTGCGGTGAAATACGATAGCTTCATCTGCTGAAACCTGATGGTTCATGCCCATTTGAAAGGGACCGACGAGGGCGTTATTCAGGGCCTCGACCGGGACATCGACGTAGCAGGATGTTGCGAGGAGGCGGGAGAGATCCGGGCGATTTTCAGGAGCATCGCAAAATCCAGCGGCGTCCCAAAGAGCCCGCAAGAGCGCGATGTGCCGATCAGGGTCTTCTTCGTGGAAGGCTTCCGTAAGCATGAAAACCTTCTCAGGATGCATGGGGGAGAAGTCGGAACTCAGAGTGGTGCACCATCCGATGTTCTGGAGGAGGCCAAGCGAGCTCCATGGTTCGGCGACGCAGTAGCCATCGAGGTATCCACTTTTCAAACAATCATGCACCTGGGGTGGAGGGATAACGACGATGTTGACATCTTTTTCGGGGATGATTCCGTGTGAAAGAAGCCAATGTCTGATGAGATAATTTTGGGATGAGTATTTGAGAACTCCGGCAAAGGTGAAGCGGCGGGAAGGGTGTTCCCGAATGACCCGGGCGAGGGATTCTCCATCGCGCACCCCCAGGTCCCAAAGTTCATTTGAGAGAGTGATGGCATTGCCATTGTGGGCGGTGACGAATGCGGTGAGACAGGGGCTCACCATACCGGTATAGCCGAAGGAAAGTTCCATCACCATACTCGCGGGGGCCTGCGCGGCGTCGAGTTCACCGTGATAGATTTTCTCGCGAATAGTCGCCCAGCCGGGCTCGCGGGAGAGTTCCACATCGAGCCCGTGTTTCTCGAAATAGCCCATCTCCTTTGCGACAACGAGAGGAGCGCAGTCGGTCATCGGAACGTATCCGATTTTCAGTGGAGCGTTCTTTCGACGATGACGAGTGAGTGGAATCACAAACACCCATTAAGCAGGAATGGCACCATGCGTGATTTCGGGGGACTGAATCAAGGCGACTTAATTTCACTTCTATAGTGAATAATATTCTTCATGAATGGAATAATCACAAATTAATCTCATCATGCTGTATAAAGGGTTCGATGGATGATGCAGTGGACACAAAGAAGCTGAGGATGTTCGTCGCCACGTTCAAGGAAGGGAGCATGCGGAGGGCGAGTGGTACGCTCTTTGTCACGCCTTCCGCGCTGAGTCATGGGATTCGGTCGTTGGAGGAGAGCTTGCAGACCAAGCTCTTCATCAGGAACGGTCCGGTTCTGACTCCGACCCAGTCGGGGCAGCAGTTTTTTAATGAGGCCGAGGATATTCTCGCTCGTCTCGATGACGTGGTTTCGCGGTTTTCCAGCGGAGAAAAGAGCGAAAACACTCAGCTTTACATTGGCACGACCAACACCGGATGCCGGCATCTCTTTCCGGGAATCGTACGGGAGTTTCGAGAGAGTTTTCCCAATGTCGGTCTGAAGCTTGAGATTGGAGACACCGACCATCTTCTCAAAGAGATGAATGAACGTCGGCTCGATATCGTCATTGCGCCGCTGCAGCGGGAGTATCGTGATTTTGTGCAGATCGAGTTGGGCTACGATGAACTCGTTCATATTGTGCACCCGTCCCACCCCTGGGCACGGAGTGGGGCATCCGACCTGATCAGCCTGCGGGATCAAAAGTTGATTGTGCCCTCGGTGCAGTCGCACACTTATGATCTCATTGATTCCTTTTACCGGGAGCTCCGGGTGCCGCTTGATCCCTTTATTGAACTCAACAATGAAGAAGCGATTAAGCAACTGGTCTCGCTGAATATCGGCACGGGTGTGGTTCCCAGGTGGATCACGCGGGAGGAGGTTTCGCGCGGGAGCCTCTTCGCATTTGATCTTGGTGATAGCCCCCTCCGCCGGCGTTGGACCGTGCTGCATCGGAAAAATGTCAATCTGAGTTTCCCGGAGTTCCTTTTTATCGGTATGACCAAGGCAGTTGCCCGCAACCTTCTCGGCTAGAAAGTTTATCCAAAAATAATGATGACAACAGATACTCCTAGACCTCCATTCCCTCCTTTCGATCGTGATGCCGCAATCCAGAAAGTCCGTATGGCCGAGAATGGTTGGAACGGTCGCGATCCTGAGAAAGTATCCCTCGCTTACACCTCCGACACCCGGTGGAGGAATCGTTCTGAGTTTCTAAACGGGCGAGCCGAAGTGGTGGAATTTTTGACGCAGAAATGGGCCGTCGAAAACGGCTATCGTCTCATCAAAGAACTTTGGACCTTCACCGAAAATCGAATCGCGGTGCGCTTTGCCTACGAATGGCATGATGAGGAAGGACAGTGGTTTCGTTCCTATGGAAATGAAAATTGGGAGTTCGATGAAAATGGCCTGATGGCAAGTCGTCATGCAAGTATCAATGACCTCCCGATCACCGAGGGCGAACGTAAATTTCTTTGGCCGCAGGGGATCCGGCCGGATGATCACCCTGCGCTTTCGGAGCTGGGGCTTTAGAGATCAATTGTGATGAGAGGCCTCGAGGCCGCCGGGCATCTTGGGGGCTTGGACGGTGCGGAAGAAGAGGTGGCGGGAGCAGAGCTCGCTGATGATGAGGAGAGGGAGAGCGGTCCACGGTGAGAGGAAGGCCAGGAGAAGGGCGAGAGTGGCTGTGAGGTAGCGGGAGAAGGTGACGCGGGCGAGGGGGCCGAGACGAAGGCGGGCGCTGTGGCGGAGGGGTGACCAGGTTTCCTGGCGGGCGGGCAGGAGGAAGGATCCCTCCAGCGCGAGAAGGACTATAATGGTGAGGACGAAGAAGGTGGGACTCAGGAAGAGAGTGGTGGCGGCCGTAGCGGTGAGGAGGAAGTTGGGGAGGCTGGTTTTGAGGTGCCAGAGGACACGGCGGGTGTCGTGGTAGATCATGGCGCTTGTGAAGATGGCTCCGATGGAGAGGGGGATGAGGGACCATTTGGCGGCAGTGAGAGTGAGATCCTTAAGGGGGAACTCGGGGAGGAAGGGGAAGATGGTGATGATGAGAGGAATGGGGGCAACGAGAGAGAAGGCGAGGATTTCGCGGGAGAGCCAGGAGGTTTTGAGACCGAGAAAGAAACGCCAGGCTTTGAGCGGTTTGCCGAGATGGAGGGTGGCGGCAGCCATGCCGAGATTAAAAATGAGAGCGCCAACTATGGCGATTGTCGTACTTGTGAAGAGGGCCGCGATGGTGGTCCCGAGTCCGACTTGAGTCAGGACGAGCATGAGGGCGAGGGGCCAGTGGGCTGTCTCTTATACACATCTGACGCTGCCGACGATCTACTCTGTGTAGAT
>OJIS01000458.1_pt1 | contig 13347 bp, 13 predicted proteins | sample 1595671 | NCBI WGS metagenome assembly OJIS01 (sample SAMN05416814, study PRJEB24817) | seawater metagenome | isolation source: Sea water | place: Canada:Atlantic | collected 2013-07 | reverse complement strand
CGGTCTCGTGGGCTCGGAGATGTGTATAAGAGACAGACCCTGCCCGGCGCAAGGGGTAGCGGAAGGGCAACGCAATTCAAGCACGGAAATCCCCATGAGCACGCCATCGCTTCTTATCCTGCCCGGTGACGGGATCGGCCCCGAGGTCATGACCGAAGTTCGCAAGATCATCGACTGGTTCGGCGCAAACCGCGACCTCGCATTCGATGTCAGCGAGGATCTTGTCGGCGGGGCCGCCTATGACGCCCATGGCACGCCGCTGACCGATGAGACGATGGCGCGCGCGCAGGCCGCCGATGCGGTGCTGCTTGGTGCCGTAGGCGGGCCGAAATACGACAGCCTGGATTTCAGCGTGAAGCCCGAACGCGGCTTGTTGCGCCTGCGCAAGGAGATGGACCTCTTCTCCAACCTGCGCCCCGCGCAGTGCTTTGACGCGCTGGCCGATTTCTCCTCGCTCAAGAAGGATGTGGTCGCGGGCCTCGACATCATGATCGTGCGCGAGCTGACCTCGGGCGTCTATTTCGGCGAACCGCGCGGCATCTTCAAGGAAGGCAACGAGCGCGTCGGGATCAACACGCAGCGCTACACGGAAAGCGAGATCGCCCGCGTCGCGCGGTCAGCCTTCGAACTGGCGCGCAAGCGGTCGGGCAAGCTCTGCTCGATGGAGAAGGCCAACGTGATGGAATCGGGCATCCTGTGGCGCGATGTCGTGACCGAGGTGCATCAGGCCGAATACAGCGACGTGGAGTTGAGCCACATGTATGCCGATGCGGGCGCGATGCAGTTGACCCGCTGGCCCAAGCAGTTCGACGTGATCGTGACCGACAACCTCTTCGGCGACCTGCTGTCGGATCTGGCCGCGATGCTGACCGGCAGCCTGGGCATGTTGCCCTCGGCCAGCCTCGGCGCGCCGATGGAGAACGGCCGGCCCAAGGCGCTCTACGAGCCCGTCCACGGCTCGGCCCCCGATATCGCGGGGCAAGGCAAGGCCAACCCGATCGCCTGCATCCTCAGCTTTGCCATGGCGCTGCGCTACAGCTTCGACCAGGGCGACGAGGCGACCCGGCTGGAGCAGGCGGTCGAGGGTGTGCTGGCCGACGGGTTGCGCACCGCCGACCTGTTGGGCGAGGATGGCGCGACCCCGATCAGCACCGGCCAGATGGGCGATGCGATCGTGGCAAAACTGTCCGCCAGCCTTTGAAGAACCGGGCCGCCCCGTCGCGGGCGGCCCCGCTTTGCCTTTGCCTCCTGACCGCATTAGGGTCTGCGCAAGCCTGATCCGCGAAAGCACCCGATGACCTCGTCCCCGGACCCCTCGAAGATGCGCGGCGCGTTATTCGCGTTGCTGGCCTTTGCGCTGTTTTCCACCCATGACGTGGTGATCAAGTTCCTGGGCGGCTCCATCTCGTCACCGCAGATCATCTTCTTCTCGGTCCTGTTCAGCTTTCCTCTGATCATCTTCATGCTGATCCGCGATGCGGATGGCGGATCGCTGCGCCCCGTGCATCCGTGGTGGACGGCGGGGCGCACCGCCTGTTCGGCAATCAGCGGGCTGGCCACGTTCTACGCCTTTTCTGTTCTGCCGCTGACGCAGGTCTACCCGATCCTCTTTTCCATGCCGCTTCTGATCACGCTGATGGCGATCCCCATCCTGGGCGAACGTGTCGGGCTGCGGCGCGGGGCGGCCATCGTGGTCGGGCTGGCTGGCGTCCTGGTGGTGTTGCAGCCGGGCGCGGCGGAGATCTCGGAGGGTCATATCGCGGCGCTTGTCGGCGCGGTGGGATCGTCGCTGAACTCGATCATCATGCGCAAGATCGGGCGCGATGAGCGCACCGTGGTGCTGCAGCTTTATCCGCTGATCGTGAACCTTCTGGTGATGGCGGCCTTCCTGCCCTTCTTCTATGTCCCGATGGAGCTGGTGAACCTCGGGGCCACCGCCGTCGTCGCCTTCCTGGCGCTGACCGCCGTGGGCTGCCTGGTCATCGCCTACCGCGAGGCCCCCGCCGTGATCGTGGCGCCGATGCAGTATTCGCAGATCATCTGGGCCAGCCTCTTCGGCGCGCTCTTCTTCGACGAAACGCTGGACCGGATGACGCTGATCGGCACCGCGATCATCATGGCCTCCGGCATCTACATCGTGCTGCGCGAGGAGCGGCGCGGTGGCGGGTCGACGCGACCCGTTCAGCGCTCGCGCACCCGTGGCGGCACCGCGACGACGCTGCGGGTGGCCGATTACCTGGGCCTGAAACATCGCAAGGACGGGCGCAAGGAATGACCGATCCGGCCCCGATCCGCCTGGCCGTGGTCGCCACCGCCGAACACAGCGTGAAGACGTTGGAGGCCCTGCGGGAGGTGGCCGGGGACCGGATCGAGCACATCGTGCATCTCGGCGGAAAGGATGCCGACTACAAGGCCAACAACTTCTTCCGGATGCGCAGCGTCCAGGGCCGGCGCGGCGACCTGATGCAGGGCGACCGTTTCACCGGCGCGGCCTCGGCGCTGGAGACCGGACCGGGGATGGAGGCGGCCCTGTGGGAGGCGGTCGACAACCTCACGCGCGGCTCGGACCAGATGGCCTATGGGTTTCATGGGCTGAGGGATGTGCAGGATTACCAGCACATCACCCATATCGCGCATGACGCGATGGGTGAAATGCTGCTGCGCGAGGGGATCACCCATGTCCTCTTCTTCGACATCCCGCATATGTTCTACGACACCTGCCTGGCGCAGACGGCGCAGGCGCTTGGGCTGAAGGTGCTGATCCTGCGGCAGAGCTTCTTTCCGCGCCAGTTCTTCTCGATGCGCTCTGCGATGGACCTCGGCCACATGACGCCCCGACCCTCGGATGACGACGCCGCGCCCGCGCCCCTGCCCGAGGGTGCGCCGGACCTCTTCTACATGAAGGGCATCGGGCAGGACCGCGACGCCCCCGGCGGGCTGTCCCTGCGCGGTGTCGGTCAGATGATCGCGCATCACCTGGTCAATGCGCCGCTCAAGCTGCTCAACCCCGTCTACATGACCCGTCTTCTGCGCCGGATGCGACGGATCGCCGGACGCTTCCCCGAATGGCGCGATCCGTTCTTTCATTTCTTCCACACCGATCACCTGGCCTATTTCGACTATCTCGCCGAGGTCGAGGAGACCGAGCCGGAGCTTGACGCGCCATTCGTCTACTTCCCCCTCCAGATGCAGCCCGAGATGACCACCAGCAGCCTGGGCGGGCGCTACCGCGATCAGCTTCTGGCGGTGGAGCGGTTGGCCGAAATGCTGCCCGAGGGGCACCTGATCTACGTGAAGGAGAACCCCAAGCAGACGGGCAAGATGCGCAGCCCGCTGTTCTTTCACCGGATGGAGCGGATCAGACAGGTGCGCCTGATGCCGAGCCATGCCAACAGCCAGACCCTGCTGGCGCATGCGCAGGCCGTCGCGAACATCTCCGGCACCGTCGGGTGGGAAGGCGTGCTGGCGGGCAAGCCGGTCATCTGTTTCGGCGCGACCTGGTGGGCCGAGGCCCCCGGCGTGACGCGCTACCGGCCCGGCCTGACCTTGGACGAGGTGCTTGCGGGCACCCCCACCCGCGCGGCGGCGGAACGGTTTGCGGGCATCCTTCAGGCGCGCTCGCATTTTGGTCATGTCCAGCGCCATTTCGCCCGCGCCGACACCGACACCCCCGATGAGGACAACGCGCCCGAGGCGGCCCGCGCGATCCTCGACCTTCTGGAAGGCCGCACCCCGCACACATTCGACCCGCAGGAGGGCCATCCATGACCCGCGTTGCCATCATCCCCGCGAGGGGCGGCTCCAAGCGCATCCCGCACAAGAACATCAAGGAGTTCCTCGGCCATCCGATGCTGCACTGGCCGATCGCGGCGGCCAAGGAGACCCATAAGTTCGACCGCATCGTGGTCTCGACCGACGATCCCGACATCGCCGATTGCGCCAAGGCGGCGGGGGTCGAGGCGCTGATGCGGCCCGATGACCTGTCCGACGATTACACCGGCGTCGTGCCCGTGATCCGTCACGCGATGTGGACCCTGCCCGGCGTGATCACCACCGCCTGCCTGATCTACGCCACCGCACCCTTCCTGAGGCCGGGCGACCTGCGCCGGGGCCTCGACGCGCTGGAGGGGGCGGATTTCGCCCTTTCCGTCACGTCCTTCCCCTTCCCGATCCAGCGCGCCGTGGGGGTGACACCGGAAAACCGGTTGCAGATGTTCTACCCCGAGCATGAACAGACCCGTTCGCAAGACCTGCCCGAGGCCTATCACGACGCCGCCCTCTTCGCCTGGGGCACGCGGGATGCGTGGTTTTCGGACAGATCGCTTTTCGGCGCGGGCACGGTGCCGGTGCCGATCCCGCGCCACCGGGTGCAGGATCTGGACACTGCCGAGGACTGGACCCGCGCCGAATACATGGGCCGCGCATTGATCGAGGCAGGCGAGATCACAGCGCCTTGACCTTCGCCAAGGTCCAAGAGACAACAGTTGCATGATAGACCCTGTTCAGATCGAACATTTCACCCTGGGCGAAGGCAAGAAACCCTTCCTGATCGCCGAGCTTTCCGCCAACCATGACCGCGATCTCGACCTGGCCCTGCGGCTCGTCGATATCGCTGCCGATGCCGGGTGGGATTGCGTCAAGTTCCAGACCTACAATGCCGACAGCCTGACGGTGCCCTCGAGCCACCCGTCGATGAAGATCGACCCGGTCTGGGGCACCGACAACCTCTATGATCTCTACAACAATGCCGGCATGCCGATGGAGTTTCACGCGCCGCTTTTCGAGCGCGCGCGCGACCGCGGGCTGGTGCCGTTCACCTCGATCTACGACCCCCGCGACATGGAGTTCGTGGAAAGCCTCGGCTGCGCCGTCTACAAGATCGCCAGTTTCGAGATGACCTTCGACGACCTGCTGATCGAGGTCGCGGCCACGGGCAAGCCGATCATCATGTCCACCGGCATGGCCAATCTGGGCGAGGTCGATCACGCCATGGAGGTGCTGGACAAACATAATGCGGGGCCTGTCGTGCTGCTGCATTGCGTGTCCTCCTACCCCGCGCCGATCGAGGAAGTGAACCTGGCCTCGATGGCGACGCTGCGGGCGCGGTTCCAGCGCCATGTCGGGTTCTCCGACCACACCATCGGCCCGGATGCGGCGCTCCTGGCCTCGGCCATGGGGGCGGTCGCGATCGAGAAGCACTTCACCGATGACATGACCCGCCCCGGCCCCGATCACCGCTTTTCCGCGACACCCGAGATCCTGCGCGAGATCAGGGACGGCGTGGACAAGTTGCAGGTGGCGCGCGGGACGGCGACCAAGGACACCGCCGATGCCGAAGCAGGCAACCGCGCCGCGTTCCGCCGGTCGGCCTTCGCGCTGCGCGACCTCAAGGCCGGGGAGGTCCTGACCTGGAGCGACTATCGCTTCGTGCGGCCCAATGCGGGCGTGCCGGTCAGCGACAAACCGGCCCTGATCAACCGCAAACTGGCGCGCGACGTGACGCAATACGACCCCATCACCTATGACGACCTCGCGCCCAGATGAGGCTGCGCCCCGCGACGATGGAGGATGCAGAGCGCCTTTTTGACTGGCGCAACGATCCGGTGACGCGGGCGGCCTCGGTCAATCGTGACCCGGTGGCGTGGGACGATCACCTGGCCTGGCTTGAGGCCGCACTTGCCGACCCCTCGCGCCGCATCCTGATCGCCGAGGATCGCGTGCCGCAGGGCACCGTGCGGCTGGATGGCGGGCAACGCACCGAGGTCTCGATCACGCTTGCGCCTGCCGCACGCGGTCACGGTCTGGCCACGCCGATCCTGCGGCTGGCCACTGACGGGCGCGGGCCGTTCGTTGCGCGGATCAGGCCCGACAATGCCGCCTCGCGCCGGGCCTTCGAGGCGGCGGGCTTCACCTATACCCATCACGAGGGTGGGATGGACTGGTTTTCAAAGAGGAAAGACACATGACCCCCGAGCAGATCGAAGAGAAGCTGAAACTGATCGACGCCATCGAGCAGGTCCGCACCAAGAACAACGTCAACTGGATGAACCTGCTGCGCGTGGCACTGCGCGCCGACCCGGAAGGCACGCTGGAACTGGTGCGCGAGATCAACACCAAGGATAACGAGATATCCGAGTTGTTCGCGAAACTGGGCGAGGCTGTGTGAGGGCGGCAGCTGTCGCAGGGACCGTCCTTTGGACGGTTGCCTTCGGCGAGGATATTTGACGAACAAAGAAGGGGGGGGCGCGTTAACCTTGATGTGGGGTTAACGGAGCGCGTCGCCTAGCGCGGCGATGACGCGGTCCTGCATGGCCTCGGTGAGGCCGTGATAGAGCGGGATCGACAGGGCGCGGGCGTACACCCATTCCGAGACCGGGAAATCGCCGGGCCTGAAGCCGAGCGACTGGTAATAGGGCTGCGTGTGGACCGGCTGGTAATGCACGTTCACGCCGATATTGGCCGCCCGCATGTGGTCGAACACCTCGCGCCGCGTGCGGTTGGTTTTGCCGGTGTCGATGAGGATCGGGTAAAGATGCAGCGCCGAATGGCTGTCGGGGTTCTGCCAGGGCAGGATCAGCGGCAGGTCGGCCAGTGCCGCCTCATAGCGGCGGGCCATCTTGTGCCGATGCGCGATGAAATCTTCCAGCCGCGCGGCCTGGGTGACGCCCAAGGCGGCCTGGATCTCGGTCATGCGGTAGTTGAGGCCGAGCGCCACCTGGTCGTATTCCCAGGGCTCGGCGTGCTTGCGCGCCATCAGGTCGGGGTCGCGCGTCACACCATGGCTGCGGTAGAGCCCCATAAGATCGGCAAGGGCCTTGTCCTGCGTCGTGGCAAGGCCGCCCTCGGCAGTGGTGATGATCTTGACCGGGTGGAAGCTGAAGACACAGATATCGGAATGGGGGCAGGCCCCGATGGGCTGGCCGTCATAGCGGCCGCCAATGCAATGGCTGGCATCCTCGATCACGCGGATATCATGGGCCTTCGCAATGGCGCCGATCCGTTTCATATCCGCCGACTGGCCCGCGAAATGCACCGGGATCAGGATGTCGGGCTTGCGCTCCGCCTGCGCCAGCTTTGCCTCGAGCGCGTCAGGGTCCATGCAGTAATCGGAGTCGCGGATATCGACGAAATCGACCTCGGCCCCGCAGAGCCGGGCGACATTGGCGCTGGCCACGAAGGTGTTGGGCACGGTCCAGACCAGCCCGCCCGGTTTCAGCCCGAGCGCGAGGCAGGCGACATGCAGCGCCGATGTGGCGGAGTTGACGGCGACGGCATGGGCCGCACCCGTCACCCCGGCTATCGCGGATTCAAACGCCGGCACCTGGGGGCCCTGGGTCAGGAAATCCGAGCGCAGCACATTGACCACGGCGGCGATATCCTCCTCGCTGATATCCTGCCGCCCGTAAGGGATGAAGCCCGCGCCCGACACGTCAGAAATGCCCGATCGTATCGGCGTTCTCGTCGATCCAGTCGCGCAGCGCCTCGACGCTCATCCAATCCTCGTTGGTGTCGGACACATAGGAGAATCCTTCCGGCACCTTCACGCCGTTCTTGATGCGCACCGGGTCTTTCGACCAGTTGTGAATGGCCGGGATGATCTTGTAATGCTCGTCATATTCGTAGGTATGCGGCGCGTCCTCCTCGCCGATCATCTGCTCATGCAGCTTTTCGCCCGGGCGCACGCCGACCACCTCGGTCTCGGCTCCCGGCACGCAGGCCCTGGCGATGTCCATTATCGTCATCGAGGGGATTTTCTTGACGTAGATCTCGCCCCCGATCAAGTCCTCGAAAGCATGCCAGACCAATTCCACCCCTTGCGGAAGGGTGATCATGAACCGCGTCATGCGGGGGTCGGTGATCGGCAGCGGCGCAGTGTCGGGCAGCGATTTGAAGAACGGGATGACCGAGCCGCGCGAGCCCATGACATTGCCATAGCGCACCACGGCAAAGCGGCAGCCACCCGCACCCGCATAGGAATTGCCCGACACGAACAACTTGTCCGAGGCCAGTTTCGTGGCCCCGTAGAGGTTGACCGGCGAGGACGCCTTGTCGGTCGACAGCGCCACGCATTGCTTGACGCCCTTGTCGATGCAGGCGTCGATCAGGTTCATCGCGCCGTTGATATTCGTCTTGACGCATTCGAAGGGGTTGTATTCGGCGGTCGGCACGATCTTGGTGGCGGCGGCATGAACCACGTAATCCACCCCGTCCAGCGCGCGGTAAAGCCGGTCGCGGTCGCGCACATCGCCGATGAAGAAGCGCACGCGGGGATCGTCGCCGAATTTCTTCGCCATCTCCCACTGTTTCATCTCGTCGCGCGAATAGATGATCAGCCGGGCGGGGTCGTATTTCTCCAGCGTCATCGGCACGAAATGGGATCCGAAGGACCCGGTGCCGCCGGTCAGCAGGATTGATGCGTTTTTTTCCATGGGATCGCCCGTCATGTCCGTTTCAAGCGTTCTTGCAGGGAATGCGGGCGGGATCAAGCGGCGCGCCCCGCATTCCCCTCTTGCAAAGGCGCCCATCCCCGGCTATCCCGCGCGACACGGTCGGGCTGTAGCGCAGCCTGGTAGCGCACCTGCTTCGGGAGCAGGGGGTCGGAGGTTCGAATCCTCTCAGCCCGACCAGATTTCCGACAAGTTGATGAACGAAAACCCCCACCCGCAATCATACGGATGGGGGCGCTGTTGCGGTGCCGGAAAGCGACCTGCCTATTCGCCGGTCCAGACCTTGCGGTTGGGATCGAAATGGTTGCGCAGCGGTTTCCAGACGTCGGGATATTTCACCTGCAACGTGTCCAGTCCGGCGGCGTATTTGGTCAGTTGCTGCGGGAAACGGGTCTCGAACATGAAGGCGATGGTGTTGTCCAGCTTCTCCGGCTCAAGCTTTTTCAGCGAGGCCGCGTAGAACGCATCGGCATCCGGCCCATGCGGCAGCATCATGTTGTGCAGGCTCATGCCGCCCGGAACGAAGCCCTGCGGTTTCGCGTCATAGACGCCTTCGATCAGCCCCATGAACTCGGACATGATGTTCATGTGATACCAGGGCGGGCGGAATGAATCCTCGGCCACCAGCCAGCGCGGCGGGAAGATCACGAAGTCGATATTCGCGGTCCCCGGCTCACCGCTCGGCGCGGTCAGGACGGTGAAGATAGAGGGATCGGCATGGTCATTGCGGATCGGGCCGACCGGCGAGTAGTGGCGCAGGTTGTATTTGTAGGGCGCGTAATTGCCGTGCCAGGCCACCACGTCCAAGGGGCTGTGGTCGATCTCGCAGGCATGGAACTGGCCACACCATTTGACGGTGACGCGATGGGTCACGCCGTCCTTGCGTTCATAGGCGGCGAGTGGCGTCAGGAAATCGCGCGGGTTGGCCATGCAGTTGGCCCCGATCGGCCCGCGTTCCGGCACGGTGAAGGCGCCGCCGTAGTTCTCGCAGATATAGCCGCGCGCCTTGTCGTCGCCGTTCAGCAGCACCTTGTATTTCAGCCCGCGCGGGATGACCACGATTTCACCGGGGCCCGCGTCGATCACGCCCATCTCGGTGAAGAAGCGCAGATTGCCCACCTCGGGCACGATCAGCATTTCGCCATCGGCGTTGTAAAAGACCTCGGTTTCCATGCTTTCCGTCACCGCGTAGGTGTGGATCGCGTAACCCACCTGGGTCAGCACGTCGCCGCCGGTGGAGATGGTGCGGATGCCGGTGATCCAAGTGCCCGCATCCTCGGGGATGGGCGCGGGATCCCACCGCATCGGGGCCAGCGGCAACCCGCTTTCATCGGGTGTCGGGGCGGAGCGGAAATGCGGCAGCTCCACCCGCGCCATGTCCGAGATATGCTGCACCGTGGGCCGCATCCGGTAGAGCCAGGTGCGTTCGTTGCTGGCCCTCGGCGCGGTGAAGGGCGTGCCGCTCAGCTGTTCGGCATAGAGCCCGTAGGGGCAGCGCTGCGGGCTGTTCTGCCCGATGGGCAGCGCGCCCTCCTCGGCCTCGGTCTCGAAGTCATTGCCGAAACCGGGCATGTAGCCTTCGTTGTATTTCGCGCGGGAGGTCGCCCGCACGAAATCATTGGTTTCCCTGTTCATCGCTCGTCTCCTGTCAGTCCTTGGCCCCGCCTTCGCGGGTCGCGCGCTTCAGACTTTGCTCAACTCTTTCTGGTGCAGCCACTCGGCATGTTTCGGGGCCTTCTTGGTACGGCTCCATTCCTCCAGCATGTCCCATTTGACCTCGTCCATGCGCTTGATCAGCGCCTCTTCCTCGGGGTCGGGGGCGGCCAGTTCGACGCGGTGGCCGTTGGGATCGAAGAAATAGATCGAGTGGAAGATGGAATGATCGGTGACGCCCAGAACCTCGACGCCGTTCGCCTCCAGATGCTGCTTGTATTCCATCAGCGTGTCGCGGTCCTTGACGCGGAAGGCGATGTGCTGGACCCAGATGGGCGTGTTCGGATCGCGGCCCATCTCGGGCTTGGTCGGAAGCTCGAAGAAGGCAAGCACGTTGCCGTTGCCTGCATCCATGAAGATATGCATGTAGGGGTCGGGTTCGTGGGTCGAGGGCACGTGATCCTCGGCAATGGCCAGCACGAAATCCATGTTGAGCATCTTGCTGTACCATTCCACGGTTTCCTTCGCGTCCTTGCAGCGATAGGCGACGTGGTGGATTTTCTCGATCTTCATGACATCACTCCTTTTTCGCGGCAACGGCAAGCGCCTCTCGCAGCACTTCACGGTCGCCGACATGGTTGGCCAGGGTCAGGATCAGCCGGGCATTGAAGGCTTCGCTTTCGTCATCGCTGAGGCCCTGATGGGCGGCGATAAGCTCGGCATAGAACCCGTCGGGATCGTTGATATTGGCGGTCGTGTTCAGCGCGTTCATCGTCTCAATCCTTTCCGCAGGCATGGCGCAGGGCGGCGCGCAGGGCGGTTTCATCGCAGGTGCTCCACCGCGCCGCGACATGCTGGTCGGGGCGGATCAGGTAGACGGCGGATTCCGCATCGCCCAGGTAGCGCTCGGCCAGGGCCCCGGTCGCATCGTCCGACGCCGAGAGCACCAGCCGCGTCGCGGTGATGCCGTCCACCTCGACGCTTTCGGGCGCGTCGGCGTCGATGGTCAGGATGGTGAAGCTGCCGCCCAGTTTGCCAAGCAGGTAATCACCGCCCAAAGGCGCATCCGGGCAGGCGCTGCCCACGCGGCTGCGCGTGGGGCCGCCTGGCAATTCATCGGGGCCGTTCAGGGACAGCCCGTCATAGGTGCAGGGCACCGATAGGCGGCCCGAATTGACAAATGGCCGCGCGAAGGCGTGATCTTCCGACAGGTCCAGCACCGCATCGCGGAAAATCCGGCTCATCTTCGTCTTCGGCGTGATGAAATCGGTGGCGCGGGTCGAGTTGAGGATGTTCTCATCCGCGCCGTAGCTGCGTTCTTCGTGATAGGTGTCAAGCAGGCTTTCGGGGGCCTTGCCCTCGATCACCAGGCCCAGTTTCCAACCCAGGTTATCGACGTCCTGCATGCCGGAGTTGGCCCCACGTGCGCCAAAGGGCGAGACCTGATGCGCGGCGTCACCGGCAAAGATCACGCGGCCATGGCGGAACTCCCGCATCCGGCGGCACTGGAAGGTGTAGATCGAGGACCAGACCATTTCATATTCGACATCGTCCCCAAGCATCTGCTTCAGCCGCCGGTCGATATTTTCCTGTTTCAACTCTTCCTTGCGGTCGATATCCCAGCCAAGCTGGAAGTCGATCCGCCAGACACCGTCAGGCTGCGAATGCAGCAGCGCGGAATCGCCCGATTTGAAATAGGGGTCGAACCAGAACCAGCGCTCGACCGGGAAATCGGCCTGCATCTTGATGTCGGCGATCAGGAAGTTGTCCTCGAAGACGCGGCCCTCGAATTCCTGTCCCAGCATCTTGCGCAGGGGCGATCCGGCCCCGTCGCAGCCGATCAGCCAATCCGCCTTGACCTTGTAGGGGCCATCCGGTGTCATCACCTCCAGCGTGACGTAGCGCCCGTGCTCCTCCACCGCATCGACCCGGTTCTTGCCCCGGATCTCAATGGGCGCGCCCTCTTTCTGGGCCTGCCAGATACGGTCGATGATGAAGCGTTCGAAATAGGGCTGTTGCAGGTTGATGAAGGCGGGGAACTTGTGCCCCTTCTCGGGCAGCAGGTTGAACTCGAACACCTGCCGGTCATCGTGGAACACCTTGCCGACATTCCAGACAACGCCCTTGTCCAGCATCGCCTCGCCGCAGCCGTAGCGGTCGGCGACCTCCAGGCAGCGCTTGGAAAAGCAGATCGCGCGCGAGCCCATGCCGATGCCCTCATGGTCATCCAGCACCAGCACGGGGATGCCCTGCAACCCCAGATCCAGCGCCGTGGCCATGCCGATCGGGCCGCCACCCATCACCACAACGGGGTGACGGACCGGGGCATCCCTGTCCTGGTCCGCCACCTTTGCGTAAGGGTAGAGCTTGAAGGCCAGGGTATAGCGATCATCCAGCATTGTCGTCATTCCTCCCAAAAATCCGATCTTCAGCCGTGCAACGCGGCCCACATTTCCTTGTCGCGCTCTGCCGTCCAGATGCGCGGCGTCTCGATGCCAAGCGCCTCGTCATAGGCGCGCGCGACGTTGAAGGGCAGGCAATGCTCGTAGATGGCGAAATCCTTGAACTTCGGATCGCACTCGGCGCGCACCGCGTCCCAGGCCTCTTTCAGGGTGCCGCCGCCCTTGGCCACCCGCGCGGCAGGGCGGTAGGTGGAGCGTACGAAATCGCCCGTCGTGTCCAGCGCCGCATTGACCATCTCGCGACCGACCAGCGCATCGCCGCGCCCCGGCGCGATGGCGTCCAGATCGAAGGCCCGGATATTGTCCAGCGTGCCCTGCCAATCGGCGAAATGGCCGTCACCGCAATAGCAGGCCGAGTGATATTCGACGATATCGCCGGTGAACATCACGTTCTGATCCGGCACATGGATCACCGCATCGCCCGCCGTATGGGCGCGGCCCACCTGCATGATATCGACCCGGCGCTTGCCCAGGTAGACCGACATGCTTCCGGTGAAGGTCGTGGTGGGCCAGGTCAGGCCGGGAATTTCCTCGTGGCCCTCGAAAAGGCGCGGGAAGCGGTCAAACTCGCTGTCCCAATCCTCCTGCCCGCGCTCGACCACCATGGAGCGTGCCTTGTCGGTCATGATCACGGTGTCGGCGCCGAAGGCCGAGGCGCCAAGCACGCGCACGGCGTGGTAATGCGTCAGCACCAGGTGACTGATCGGCTTGTCGGTCACTTCGCGGACCTTCTCGATCCTGTCTCTTATACACATCTCCGAGCCCACGAGACCGAGGCTGATCTC
>OJIS01000457.1_pt1 | contig 13451 bp, 22 predicted proteins | sample 1595671 | NCBI WGS metagenome assembly OJIS01 (sample SAMN05416814, study PRJEB24817) | seawater metagenome | isolation source: Sea water | place: Canada:Atlantic | collected 2013-07 | reverse complement strand
CTACACAGAGTAGATCGTCGGCAGCGTCAGATGTGTATAAGAGACAGGTGTTTAAGAAAACAGGCGTTTAGAGCTCCAAGGAGCCGCCGGCTTTCTCGATCTTCTCTTTTGCGGAAGCACTCGCGAGATCGACCGTAACCTTCATGGCCTTGGTGATATCGCCTTGTCCAAGGACCTTCACCTTGTCGCACTGTCCCTTGACAAGTCCGACTTCACGAAGGGTCTGCTCGTTCACTTCGGCATCGGCGTCAAAGTATTGCTCCAACTGGGAAACATTGACGATGGCAACGGTATCACGGAACTGAAGGTTCGAGAAACCACGCTTGGGGAGACGACGGGCGAGGGGCATCTGACCACCTTCGAAACCGGGGCGAACGCCACCGCCGGAGCGGGACTTCTGACCCTTGTGGCCTCTTCCGGAGGTCTTTCCCAGACCGGAGCTCTCTCCGCAACCAAGGCGCTTTTTGCGGTGCTTGGCTCCTGGATTGGGCTTGAGATTATGGAGATTCATTTTTTGAAATATGTTTCAGGATTCTGGAGAAGCCAAAATTAAAGGGCTTTCTCCTTATTCTTTCCGCGGAGAGTAAAGACTTCTTCCTTGTTGCGGAGCATGGTGAGGGCCTTGATAGTTGCCTTGACCACGTTGGCGTGGTTATTGGAACCGATTGACTTGGCGAGAACATCGTGAATGCCAACTGCTTCGCAGACGGCACGGACACCACCGCCGGCGATCACGCCGGTTCCGGGAGATGCGGGCTTGAGAAGCACCTTGCCACCACCAAATTCAGCATAAACTTCATGAGGAATGGTAGGACCGCTCAACTTGACCTTTTCAAGGCTCTTCGTCGCGATACCGGAGGCCTTCTTGATGCACTCGGCAACCTCGTTAGCCTTGCCGAAACCATATCCGACAGAGCCTTTTTGGTTTCCGGATACGACGAGAGCGGAGAAGCTGAAGCGACGTCCACCCTTGACCACCTTGGAACAGCGGTTGATGAACACAACCTTCTCAGTGAGTTCGTTCCCCTCGGAGTCCGTAGGAGCTGCTTCGCGGGGACGGCCACCAAATCCACCACGCTGGTTTCCACCACCCTGGCCAGGACCACCTCCGCGGTTAAATCCACCTCCGCGGTTATCACCGCCTCGGTTGTTTGCGTTAGCGCCACCAGGTGGCTTTGCAGCGGCATTTGCGTCCGCTGGCTTTGCTGCTGCGTTGGCAGCAGGCTTTGAGTCTTCGTTATTTGCCATGTTGATTCGGAGCAAGAATTAGAATTTAAGACCACCTTTACGGGCGGCATCGGCGAGGGCTTTGACCTTACCTGTGAAGAAGAAACCACCACGGTCGAAGACAACGGTCTCGATCTTGGCGTCAGCGGCACGCTGTGCGACCAGTTTACCGACAGCTTCGGCGGTGACCTTGCTTGCTCCGGTCGTCTCGATGGATGAATCAAGAGTGGAAGCAGAACAAAGGGTCGTGCCAGCGATATCGTCGATGACCTGGGCGTAAACGTTCTTGTTGGAGAAGTGAACAGCGAGGCGCGGACGCTCGGCGGTTCCGGAAACCTTTTTCCGAATGCGGCGGTGGACCTTGCGGCGGAGTTCCTTTCGATTGAGAGTGCTCATTTGAAATATGAAGTTCTGGGTTGTCGTCAGGATTTACTTAACGGACTTACCGGCCTTACGGCGGACGTATTCGCCAACGTAGCGGACTCCCTTGCCTTTGTAGGGCTCGGGTGGGTAATAATTACGCACTTCAGCGGCAAATTGGCCGACGAGCTGCTTGTCGATCCCTTCCACTTTGATCTTCGTGTTGTCAGTGACAGTCACGGTAAGACCCTCGGGGATGGGGTGGAGGATGGGGTGAGATTTTCCGAGGCTGAGGTCCAGGTTCTTGCCTTTGACGGCAGAACGGAAACCAACACCTTGAATCTCGAGATCCTTAACAAAGCCTTCGCTCACACCAACGATGAGGTTTTGAACGAGGCTACGGATTGTCCCGTGGAGAGCACGCACATGGCGCAGCTCACTCGCACGAACAACGGTGATCTCCGAATCGCTCACTTCAACGGTGAGACCTTCGGGAAGATCCAGGGAAAGCTTGCCCTTTGGTCCTTCGACGATGACTTGCTTGCCGTCAACTTTGACGGTTACTTTATCGACAGCCGGGATGGGCTTGAGTCCTACTCTTGACATGATTCTGTTTTTTGAGTGGAGGGTTTTACCAAACGAAGGCGATGATTTCGCCTCCCACTTTTTCTTTCTTGGCTTTATGGCCGGTCATCAATCCCTTCGGGGTCGAAAGGATGGAGATTCCCATGCCGTTGAGGACGCGGGGAATTTCCTGTGAGCCGGAATATTTACGACGTCCGCACTTGGAGATCCTCTTAAGATCGGTAAGGGCGGGGACTCCGTCAACATACTTGGTCTTAACGACGACCTCCGGGAATTTCCCGGATGTGTCGACATCGTAGTTCCAGATATATCCCTCCTCTTTGAGGATGCGGGAGATTTCCACCTTCATTTTGGAATGAGGTGCGCGAAATGAGTCATTGCCAGCGCGTGAAGCATTCTTCAAACGAATGAGGAAGTCAGCGATGGGGTCAGTGAGTGTTGCCATGGTATTAGTTTTTCCAGGTCGTTAAAGTTAGGCGGCGTTTTCTTCTGCCTTGGCGTTGTCGCGGAAGGGCATGCCGAGAGCCTTGAGCATTGCCTTGGCCTGAGCGTCAGTCTTGGCGGATGTCACGAAGATGAAGTCAAACCCAATCTGGCGTTTGATTTGGTCGAGCTCGATCTCAGGGAAGATGGCCTGATCGGAGAATCCGACTGCGTAGTTACCCCGTCCGTCAAAGGACTTAAAAGGAAGACCACGGAAGTCACGAATGTTCGGGCAGGTAATGCAGATGAAGCGTTCGAGGAATTCCCACATGCGATCACCACGAAGAGTGACCCGGGCACCGACGGCTTCGCCTTCGCGAACCTTAAAGTTAGCAACAGACTTCTTGGCAAAAACCACGGAAGCTTTCTGTCCGGTAATCTTACCAATCTCATCAACGGCGTCCTCGACCGCAGCCTTACGCTCATTTGCGTAGTGCCCGACGTGGGAGTTAATGGAAATTTTCTCGAGGCGGGGAACCTCGTTGACGTTTGTTAGGCCTAATTCTTCTTGGAGTGCTTTTACAAGCTTCTCCTCGTAGAGGCTCTGGAGTGTTGGTTTCATTGGATCTTGGCGGGTCAGCGTGATGAGTTAGTGCTTAAGCGCGCGGGGTGCTCCCCTTCCCGATTTATTCGAGTGGTTGGAGCGGGCCGGGTTCCTGACACAGTCAGGAGTTCCGGGCTAGACTTTTTTTACGTTGGAGATGTGAATTGGACCATCGACTTCTTCGATGCCTCCATCAGGATTGGATTCAGAGCGTTTAATACCCTTCTTCATTTTGCGAACACCTTCGACGATAACCTGCTCTTTAGCAGCGTTAACGGAAAGAACAGCGCCTTGTTTTCCTTTGTGGTTTCCAGAAATGACGACAACTTCGTCTCCTGGCTTCACGTGGGTTTTAATTTTCATGGTCCGGTAAAGGTGGTGATTAGAGAACCTCGGGAGCGAGGGAGACGATCTTCATGAAGTTCTTTTCACGAAGCTCACGGGCAACAGGTCCGAAGATACGGGAGCCCTTGGGATTATTGTCCTTATCGATGATGACGATAGCATTCTCGTCGAAACGAAGAACAGAGCCATCAGCGCGGCGAACGGGATAAGCGGTGCGCACAACCACAGCCTTCACCACGGAGCCCTTTTTCACGGCAGCAGTGGGAATGGACTCACGGATGTGAGCGGTGATGATGTCACCGACGCGGGCGGACTTGGTCCGCTTGCCGATCACACCAATCATCTTGGCTAGGCGAGCACCGGTGTTGTCGGCGACGACAACTTTGGATTCCATTTGAATCATGGCAGATAAATATCGTTAGAGAGTTTGTTTAGAGTGGCGGGTAAGGCCGATTTTTCTAGTGAGTGAGAATCTTCACGAGCTTCCAGCACTTGAGCTTGGAGATCGGGTTGGTCTCTTCAATACGGACTTTGTCGCCAACGGCGGCTTCGCCTGTTTCATCGTGCGCATAGAATTTCTTCGATTGCTTGATGATCTTCTTGAACTTGGGATGAGGCACGCGGTTGATGTATTCCACAACGATGGTTTTATCCATGCTGGTGGACTTCACGATTCCAACGCGCGTCTTTTTGTTTTTGGCTGGTGCCTCGGAAGGCACGAAGTCTTTTTTAGCCGGGGCTTCCTGATTTTCAGACATCTTTAAAATGGGTTAAGAGATTGGGTAGTTCAGGATTCCTTAGGCGGACTTGCGCTGAGTGATTGCAGTCATGACCTGAGCGATTTCGCGACGGACAATACGGCGGCGGGAGGTGTTCTCAAGCTGGCCGGTGGCCTGTTGAAGACGGAGGTTTAAAGCCTCCTCCTTGAGATCACGGAGACGGGTGGAGAGTTCTTCGACACTAAGTTCGGAGATTACGGAAAATTTTACTTTGGGCATGGACGTGATTCCTTTCGGTCAGTTCAATGATTGATAATGAGTTCCTGGGGCAACATTAGTGCTTGGAACGAGAGACGAAGCGGGTTTCAAAGCCGAGCTTGTAAGAAGCGAGGCGCATTGCTTCGCGAGCCTGGGATTCGGGAACACCACCGACTTCGAAGAGCATGGCGCCGGGACGGATCACAGCCACCCATGCGTCCACAGAACCCTTACCCTTACCCATCCGGGTTTCGGGCGGACGGCGGGTGACGGATTTGTGAGGGAAGACCCGGATCCAGGTCTTACCTTTACGCTTCAGAAAGCGGTTAATGGAAACACGGCAAGCTTCGATCTGGCGGTTGGTCATCCATCCGCGACCGAGGGCTTGGAGACCGAAGTCACCGAAGCTGACATCGGTGCCACGCTGGGCGTTACCACTTCGGCTACCGCGGTGCGATTTCCGAAACTTGGTTCTTTTGGGCATCAAAGGCATAATTCTGTCCTCCTAAATTTTGGTTTTAAAATGAGTGCTGGTTTAGGAAGCTGCGGGTGCAGGTGCGCTTCCACCCTCAGCGGGCTTGTTTTGATTATTGTCGGGGCGGCCTCCGCCACCTCCACGGCGATCGCCACCTCCACCGCCGCGGTTATCACCACCACGGTTGTTGCCTCCGGGACCACCAGGGCCGCGGCGACGTGGACGATCATGACCTGGAGGACGACCTCCCTTGTCTGAGTCTTCGTCTTTGTTGATCCAGCACTTGACGCCAATGATACCGTAAACGGTCTTGGCTTCGGCGAATCCATAATCGATTGGGACACGGAGAGTTTGAAGAGGAACTTTACCTTCGCGATACCATTCGGCACGAGCGATGTCAGCACCACCAAGGCGACCGGCACAACGGACACGAATTCCGTTGGCTCCGAATTCCATGGCAGTCTGGATGGCACGCTTCATAGCGCGGCGGAAAGCAATACGACGCTCAAGTTGAATCACGACCTGCTCACAGACGCACTGGGCATCAAGCTCAGGCTTGCGGATTTCGACGATGTCGATCTTGACCTGTGAACCTCCGGCAATCTTGCCGATCTTGTTGGTCATAATCTCGATCTCTGATCCCTTGCGGCCGATCACGAGTCCCGGACGGGAGGTGTGCAGAGTGACACGCACGCTGTTCCAGGCACGCTCGATGATGACTTTGGAAAGTGCCGCACCTTGAAGACGATCGGAAATGAATTTCCGGATCCTGAGGTCCTCGTGAAGCTTGTTGGTGTAGTCCTTGCCTTCGGCATACCACTTGGAGCGCCAGTCTTTGTTGACGGCGAGGCGGAAACCGATTGGATTAACTTTTTGTCCCATGATTCTTTAAAGGTAAATTGTTCAGTTTGGCTTATTCAGCGGACTCCTCGGTGGCTTCTGTCTCTTCGACAGGTGCTTCTTCAGCGGGAGCTTCCTCTTTCTTGGCAGCAGGCTTTGCCTTTTCTCCAAAGAGAGACTTGATGGTGTCACGTTTCTTGGGCTTGCCGGAACGCTGCTTCTCCTCAGGAGCCTCAAACTCGTCGGTCAAGGTAATGAAGATGTGGCTGGTGCGTTTACGGATGGCACCAGCGGATCCACGGGCACGTGGCTTGAAACGCTTCAGAGTAGGTCCCTCACCAATGGTCGCTTCCTTGACGATCAATTCGTCAGCGGAGAGCTCGTGGTTGTTCTCAGCATTGGCGATGGCGCTTTTAAGCGTTTTACCAATGAGGTGAGCAGATTTCTTAGGAGTATAGGTCAAGGCATCGAGGGCATCAGAGACAGCAAGTCCCTGAATTTCACGAGCAACGTGGCGTGCTTTCTTCGGAGAAATCCGAGCGTATTTGGTGGTCGAACGAACTAACATCAGTTTGTCGGGTCAGGAATGAATGATTTTGGCGAGGTCGCCGGCTTGAACCGGGACATCAGGATTTGTGAGAGGTTGCATCAAGAGCCCACTTACATTGGGCCTTGTGACAGCGACGACTGCGTCGCAAATATGAGCTCCGGAACGTTCGATGCGAAATCGCATACCAACACTGAGTTCCGCATGAGAGCCAGCGTTGATTACGGCGAGTCCGGTATTGGAGTCAATCGTAACAATGCGTGCTTCTTGAGCGGTCCCCTGCTCGACTTTGCGCTTGGGCTGCTGACGCCGGCCAAGTGCGACTTCGAGTTCGCGGATTTTTACTTCAACAGCCATGCGGGCTTCGGGGTCCGAAGCGACCGCAGTGCGGAGGTAGTTTTCAATAGGAAGGAGAAGATTGCTTGCGGCGGTCTCGAGCTCAGTGAGACTCTCGCGGGCAATTTCATAATCGGTAACAGCGTGGCGGAGCTTCGTATCGCCACCTTCGAAAAAGTCTTTCCCGAAGAGAGCCAGATGCTCCTTAATTTCCTTGAGAGCCTTCGTTTTGGTATCCTCTCGCTCGAGAGTGGCAGTCAAACTCTTGTTGACGTTCGTCAACTGAAGTTTCAGCTGCCGATTCTCGCGTTCGAGTTTTTCAAGTGGTGTCTCCTGAGCACCAGCCGACACAACACCGAGGACGAAAAGTCCGGCGAAGAGAGGGTTGATAAAAGAGAAACGCATAACGAAGGGATTCTATAAAAGGAGATTATTTCTTACCGATACCACCGTGAGCCTTGAAGATCCGGGTAGGAGAAAACTCACCCAGCTTATGGCCCACCATGTTTTCGGAAACGAAGACAGGGACGAAGGTTTTACCGTTGTGGACGGCGAAGTTGTGGCCAACAAAGTCCGGAGTGATCATGGAACGACGGCTCCAGGTCTTGATGGGCTTCTTGTTACCGGACTCAACAGCTGAGTCAATCTTAGCGAGAAGCTTTTGATCAACGTATGGGCCCTTTTTCAGTGAACGTGACATAATAAAATAGTGTGAAGTGACTGCAGTTTCAGGTTACCTGCGCTTGGCCTTACGACGGTCCTCCACAATGAAGGAACTGTTCTTGTGCTTATCGCGGGTCTTCTGACCTTTGGTGTGTCCCCAAGGAGACTTGAGATGTTGACGACCACCACCGGACTTGGACTTACCCTCACCACCACCATTGGGGTGATCGACGGGGTTCATGCACATTCCACGGACGGATGGGCGCTTGCCCTGCCAGCGAGTACGACCGGCCTTACCGGAAACTTCGTTCATGTGATCGCGGTTACCCACGGTTCCGATTGTGGCGTAAGATTCCTCGTGGAATTTACGAAGCTCACCGGAAGGCATCCTGATGAAGGCATAACCTTCGTCGCGGGAGGCAAGGATCGCTTGCTGACCAGCAGCACGGGCAACTTTGCCACCCGATCCGGGACGCATCTCAATGTTGTGAATGGCAGTCCCGGTTGGGATGTTCTTCAGAGGCATTGCGTTACCGACCTTCGGTTCGACATTTTCACCGGACTCCACCTTGTGACCATCGGTCAAACCAGCTGGAGCGAGGATATAGGACTTGGTGCCATCGGCATATTCAAGGAGCGCGATGCGGCAGGTCCGGTTGGGATCGTATTCGATCCCGACGACGGTTGCGACTTCGTTACGCTTGGTCCGCTTGAAGTCGATAAGACGATACTTCTTCTTATGACCACCGCCGATGTGGCGCATGGTGATACGACCCTGATTGTTGCGACCACCGGAGCGTTTTTTAACTTCGAGGAGGCCCTTTTCAGGCTTGGACTTTGTGATTTCATCGAAACCCGGAAGCATTTTATAGCGATTCGCAGGAGTGACGGGTTTAAAACTTTTCAGAGGCATTGGAATGATCCTTTCTGAGTGAGGTTACGGGAAAATAAAATTAGAGGAGGTCGAGTGTGTCACCGTCCTTGAGGCGGACCATGGCTTTCTTCCAGGCGGCGGTGCGTCCGGCATCGGCGCGGCGACGGCGCTTGGCCTTACCGGCGTAGTTAATAGTGCGGACGTCGAGGACCTTCACTTTGAAGAACTTCTCAACCGCATTTTTGATCTCAATCTTGTTCGCGCGACGATCAACCTTAAAGGTATAAGTGTTGTCGTTCTCCTGAAGAAGGGCAGCCTTCTCGGACATGCGGACGGTATCGATGATTGTGTAAATATCTCTCATGGCTTGCAGAGGTTTAGGCGGTGCGCTTGGCGAGGGTTTCGAGAGCGTCATCAAGGATGATGACGACATCCCAGAAGAGAAGCTCTTCTACGTTGACGTTTTCCGCGGTTTGAAGGAGCACCCATGTCAGGTTGCGTTCGGCGCGGTAAGTCTCTTCAGTGAAGGACTTTCCGATAATAATCACTTTCTTGGCGTCGGTGAGGTCACGAACAGCCTTTGAGAAATCCTTGGTCTTGGCGGAAGCAACTTCGAAAGAAGAGACGCTGAGAACTTGTTCAGCATTAATCTTCTCACCAAGGACACGCTGAAGAGCGAGTGTGCGAACCTTCTTGGGAACGGTCTTGGCGTATGAACGGTTGCGAGGGCCGAAAGCGACACCACCACCGACGAAGAGAGGAGCTTTGCGGTCACCGTGACGTGCGTTACCGGTACCTTTCTGGCGATACATCTTTTTACCAGTTCCGCGAACTTCGCCACGGGTTTTGGTCTGAGCAGTTCCGGAGCGGCGATTGGCTTGGTAGGCAACGACGAGGTCGTGCACAGCCTGGCTGCCTTTGGAGCCATCAGCGATGAGCTGGATGTTTGCCTTTTCGGCGTCTTGAATTGTGAATGCTGACATGGATCAGGTTCTTTCTAAAAGGGGTTTACTTGGCGGCTGTCTTTTTGAGAGCCGGGCGGACGGTGACGTAAGCACCATTGTGACCTGGGACTGCGCCGGAGATGAGGAGAACCCCGTCATCGGTGCGGACCTGAACGATCTTGAGATTTTGAGTGGTGCGTTGGACAACACCATCGTGTCCGGGCATCTTCTGATTCTTCCAAACGCGAGCCGGAGTTGAGCCCGCACCGATGGCACCCGTTCTGCGGTGCATCATGTGGCCGTGACCATCGGGTTGACCATTGTGGCCGTGACGCTTCACGTTACCCTGGAAACCTTTACCCTTTGTGGTGCCGATGACGTCGACCCACTGTCCGTCTTCAAAAAGAGCGGCACCGGGGTGACCCTCTTCCTTGTTGGGAAGGTCGGCATCGCTGGCGAAACGGAACTCTTGGACCCGCTTCTTGGCGCCGGTGGCACCTTGCTTGGCCTGGTGAGTCCGCTCAGGGAGATTAAGACGCTTCTCCTTCTGGTCGTCATATGCGACCTGAATGGCGGAGTAGCCGTCCTTCTCCGAGGTTTTCACCTGAAGAAATTCGTTTCCGTTCACGTCGACGACAGTGACGGGGATCATGCAGCCTGCCTCTGCGTCAAAGACGCGGGTCATACCGATTTTTTTACCGAGGATTCCGAGTGACATGGGTCTGGGTTCCGTAGTGGAAAATTAGAGTTAAGAGAGGAAAAATTAAATGTGGATCTGAATATCGACACCAGCGGGGAGGTTGAGCTTTTTGAGCTCGTCCACAGTGCGGGCGGTGGGATCAACGATGTCAAGGAGACGCTTGTGTGTGCGAACCTCGAACTGGTCGGCAGCTTTCTTGTTCACGTGAACCGAGCTGTTGACAGAGAACTTCTCAATCCGGGTGGGCAGAGGGACGGGGCCGGCGACTTTGGCTCCAGTGCGCTTGGCGGTCTCAACGATCTCGACAGTGGAGCGATCGATGGCCCGATGGTCAAATGCGCGAAGGCGGATGCGGATTTTCTGATTCATGATGGAAAGTTATCTGGTGGGATGATTGTGATTTTAACTGACTTAATACCCGCCACCGCGCTCGGCGACGAGTTTGTCTACAACGTTGCGAGGCACTTCCTCGAAGCACTGGGGCTCCATGGAGTAAGAAGCGCGACCGGAAGAAAGGGTGCGGACGTCCGTGGAGTATCCGAACATTTCGGAAAGAGGAACGTTGGCGGAAACATTAGCGACCGGGCCTTTGGTCGAGATCTCTTGGATCTGACCACGGCGGCGATTCAGGTCGCCCATGATGTCTCCTTGAAATTCGTCGGGTGTCGCGATTTGGACATCCATGATAGGCTCGAGAAGAACAGCCGAAGCATTCTTCATGGCCTCTTTGAGCGCGAAGATCGCGGCAATCTTGAAAGCGTTGTCGTTGGAATCGACTTCGTGGAAGGAACCGTCGAGGACATTGGCATGAACATCGACAACCGGGAAGCCGGCAACGAGTCCGTTTGTCAGGGCTTCTTCAATGCCCTTCATGACAGCTGGCATATACTCCTTCGGGAAAGAACTTGCGGAGACATTGTCTTCGGTCGTGTTCCCCTCCCCTTGCTTGTTCGGCGAGAGTTCGAGAATGACATGTCCGTAGGCCGGCTTACCAGCAAGAGCACCGTCGCGGATGAATTTACCGTCACCCTTGGCAGTGGCCGTGACCGTTTCGCGGTAGGCGATCTGCGGCTTACCAACGTTGGCCTGGACTCCGAATTCACGTCTTAGGCGATCAATGATGACCTCAAGGTGAAGTTCGCCCATTCCGGCAATGATGGTTTGTCCGGTCTCTTCGTCAGTCTTGACGACAAAAGTGGGATCCTCGTCCGATAGGCGATCGAGACCGATGACCATCTTGTCAGAGTCAGCCTTGGTGCGGGGTTCGACAGCCATCGAGATGACGGGCTCCGGGAAACTTGGGGGTTCGAGAAGAACGCCGGCCTGTTGATGAGAGAGTGTGTCACCCGTTTGAACGTTCTTGAGACCTACGAGTGCCGCGATGTCGCCGGCAAAGCAGGTTTCGATTTCCTCGTGCTTATCGGCCTGCACTTGAATCAAACGACCCACGCGCTCTTTTTGTTGAGTCCGTGGGTTGTAGATCATGTCCCCTTTGGAGACGGTGCCGCTGTAGACGCGGAAGAAAATGAGTTTGCCGAAATATTTGTCGGCCCAGAGTTTGAAGGCGAGGGCGCAAAATTTGGCTTCGTCCGAAGTTTCGACCTTAACGGTCTGGTCTTCGTTCATTGGGTCGAGTCCCTCCGCCGCCGGAATATCCAGTGGACTTGGAAGATAATCGACAACGGCATCGAGAAGATACTGAACTCCCTTATTCTTGAAGGCGGAACCTCCAGCGATGGGGACCAACTCGTTTGAAATCGTTGCCCGGCGGAGACCGGACTTGAGATCAGAAACTGTGATGAGTTCCTCCATGAGGAACTTTTCGCCGATGAGTTCATCAACATCAGCAACCGCTTCGAGGATTTCGGCGTAGGCTTCCTCGGCAAGCGCAAGTTGAGCATCGTCGAGATCGGCGATGTCGTAAGTTGAACCAAGAATATCGTCGTCCTTATAAAGAACGGCTTTCTTGTTGAGAACGTCGATTTGGCCGCGAAGATCGTCTTCGGAACCGATTGGAATGAGAATGCGAACGGTGCGGGCACCGAGCTTGTCCTGAACTTCTTTGACCGCAGCTTCAAAGTCAGCGCCGACGCGGTCCATCTTATTGATGAAGACGATGCGAGGAACGTTATACGTCGTGGCCTGACGCCAAACGGTCTCGGACTGTGGCTGAACTCCGGCGACTCCGCAGAAAACAACAATCGCCCCGTCCAAAACACGGAGCGATCTTTCAACTTCAGCAGTAAAATCAACGTGACCCGGGGTATCAATGATGTTGATACGCTGGTTGTCACCGGTAAAGAGTTTGAAAACACCTTCCTCTTTCTGCTGCATCCACTGACAAGTGACAGCGGCCGAGGTGATCGTAATCCCCCGCTCACGCTCCTGCTCCATGTGATCGGTGGTGGTGGCACCATCGTGCACCTCACCGATACGGTGGATCATTCCTGTGTAGAAAAGAATCCGCTCGGTGAGCGTCGTTTTTCCGGCATCGATGTGCGCAGCAATCCCAATGTTCCGTGTCCTCTCAAGAGGAACGGGACGGGTTGGGGCTTGTGCGACTTTGCTCATCGGAATAGCGGGAAAAGGATTCTTTAAAAAGAGAGGGAAGAATTAGAAACGGAAGTGGGCGAAGGCACGGTTTGCCTGGGCCATCTTGTGAACATCGTCGCGCTTACGGACGGAGTTGCCGGTATTGTTGGCAGCATCCTTGATCTCGTTGGCGAGAGCGACATGCATTGGGGTGCCCTTCTTGGCACGGGCGAAGTTGATGATCCAACGCATTCCGAGGGACTCGGAACGGCTGCCATCCACTTCCAAAGGAACCTGGTAAGTTGCTCCACCAACACGGCGGGACTTAACCTCGACACGTGGCTTGGCGTTCTCGATGGCGCGGTTGACAATCTCGAGCGGGTCGATGGTGTCGGTGCCTTCGTTGGCGCGGTCGATTGCGGCGTAGACGATTCGCTCAGCGAGCGAACGCTTGCCGTCTTTCATTACCTTTGAGATCAAGCGACCGACAACCTGGCTGTCGAACTTGGGATCTTGGTAAATTTTAGTGGGATAAACTCTTTTTCTGCGTGCCATGGAATTGGTTGGTCAGATCTTAAATTGAGGAAATTATTTGCCAGCCTTGGGCTTCTTGGCGCCATACTTGGAACGGCTTTGCTTACGACCATCAACACCGAGGGTATCGAGTGACCCGCGAACGATGTGGTAACGAACACCTGGAAGATCCTTCACCCGGCCACCACGAATGAGGACGATTGAGTGCTCCTGGAGGTTGTGACCTTCACCACCGATGTAGGCGATGACTTCGTAACCATTGGTGAGGCGAATCTTGGCGACCTTACGGAGAGCGGAGTTCGGCTTCTTCGGCGTGCGAGTGTAAACTTGGAGACAAACGCCGCGACGCTGCGGGCAGTTGTTCAGAGCCGGTGATTTCGACTTCGTGACTGCTTTCTTACGTCCCTTGCGGACGAGCTGGTTGATGGTAGGCATCTGTCTCTTATACACATCTGACGCTGCCGACGATCTACTCTGTGTAGATC
>OJIS01000454.1_pt1 | contig 13581 bp, 14 predicted proteins | sample 1595671 | NCBI WGS metagenome assembly OJIS01 (sample SAMN05416814, study PRJEB24817) | seawater metagenome | isolation source: Sea water | place: Canada:Atlantic | collected 2013-07 | reverse complement strand
GAGATCAGCCTCGGTCTCGTGGGCTCGGAGATGTGTATAAGAGACAGACATCAGGCTGCTCTCCTGCCTGGACGAGATCAATCGTATCGGCCACTTGTTCATAGTAGTCCGACTCTGCTGTGAAAGCCTCCAGATCATTGTAGCGATGTGGATCAAGAAGCTGTAAACGCGCAAAGTGCCCTTCCGCACCGAGTTGCTGGGGAGTCGCCGTCAGCAAGAGAACCGAAGGCGTCTCGGAAGCCAGCGCTTGCACCAACTCATAGCCTTCACTGGCTTCTTCCGGACTCCACTCGAGGTGGTGGGCCTCGTCGACAATCAGGAGATCCCAGCCTGCTTCGATCACTTGTGGGATTCTCTCGGGATTCTCCAATAGGAATTCCTGCGAACAGAGAATCAACTGATTCTCTAAAAAAGGATTCTCTCCGGGGATCGAACGGCACCTCGCCTCATCAAAGATCGCAAAGAGCAGATTGAATCGTCGCAGAAGCTCGACAAACCACTGATTCACCAGCGGGTCCGGCAGTATGATCAGGACCCGCTCGGCCCGCCCGGTGAGATGAAGTCGATGAAGGATCAAACAAGCCTCGATGGTCTTTCCAAGGCCCACCTCATCCGCAAGAAGAACCCGTGGAGCCAGCCGGGAGGAAACTTCCCGGGCAATCGCGATCTGGTGTGGAATCAAATCAATTCGTCCACCCAAAAAACCCCGCACTGGCGATTGCCGGATTTTAGACGAACGAAAAAGAGACTCCACTCTCAAATTGAAAGTCCGGAGATCATCGATTTGCCCGCCGAGGAGCCGATCATTGGGTTTCGAAAAACTAATCGAGTCATCCAGCTCCCCTTCGGAGAAAGACTGATCTCCCTGATGATAGGTGAGCAGCCCATCGTCAGAGATAACCTGATCGATGGTGATGGTTTCCCCGGTGTGGATGAGAACTTCATCGCCCACTTTGAAACGCACCCTTAAAATCGGGGCGGATTCAACCGCAAAGATCCGCTTCTCTTCTGCAGCTGTGAACAAAATCGTAGCCCGGCCGGATCCGGCCTCCAAGAGTATGCCCAGTCCGAGTTCGGGTTCACTTGTGCTGACCCATCGCTGTCCGGGTGTGAGTTTTTCTCGCATTCGCGGAAGGCATAACGGGGAAGACCGAACGATGGAACCGCGAATGGTGAGAATCTCCACTTGGATGATATTGGCTTGGCGACGGCCCCGGTCTCCCTAGGATCGGAGCAGAAGGATGAAGGAGTTAAAAGACGGAATTAGATCACTGGTTCGGATTGATTTCCGGGGGCATGTCCACAAACAATTCCGAGGAACCGATGCTGACAAGCGCTTCGAAAATGAAGTCGCCGTCCTAAAGGCCCTTGAAGACCGCGGCGCCACCAATGTGCCCCGCCTCATCGGCCACGACCCCGAAACCCTCACTCTGATCACCACCAATTGCGGAGCACCCGCCCCGCTCATCACGAAAGCCAAGGCCGCCGCCCTTTTTCAAGAACTCGAGGACACCTACGGCATCAAGCACGACGACCCCGAACCTAGAAATGTCACCTACTCAGCTCAGTTGGGAAAATTCTGCCTCATCGACTTCGAGCTTTCCGAGATCCTCGCCATGCCGGAGGAAATCAAGGCCACCAAAACCGACATCCTCCGGGCAAGCTGGGCAGCCACGAGCATCAAGGGTCTCAAGCACAAGGCCAATGACGACGCCTTCCTCGCCCTCACAGTCAATCCCGAATCCACCGACCATCTCCCGAATTCAGGCGAAATTCTCCTCGATCCCTCCCACCTCGTCCTCGCGGTTTCCGATGGCATGGGTGGGCGCGACGCAGGCGAGTTTGCCTCCCGCCTCCTCATGTCGCGTATTCGTAAGGAAGCCGCCAAACTCTACCACCAGTTGGGAAGCGATGATGACGCCCAGTCAGCCCTTGATGCCCTCCTCCGCCAATGCCACCACGATGTCACCGAACTCGCCAAACAGGGCGGAAATACTGAAGGCATGGGCGCGACCCTGACCATGGTGTGGATCAGCCATGAGCGCCTGTTTTGGGCCCACATCGGGGATTCACGACTCTATCTCATCGATGATGAAGGCGTCCGCCAACTCACGAAGGACGATTGTCGGGCCTGGCATCAATGGCAACGGGGCGAAATCACCGAATACGCCTATCGGAACCATCCCCGGAAATCTGTCCTCAGTGATGTCCTTGGTGGTAGCGATCACGAACCTTTTCCAAAGACCGGATCCCTTCCCCTCAAGGAAACCCAGCGCATCATGCTCTGCTCGGACGGCATCATGGACGGGCTTTGGGAGAAAGCGATCCACGAAATGCTCGCCATTGAGCAACCTGTTTCCGAAACCGTGGCTGAAATGTGCCAGAGAGCCATGAAAAACGATGATCGCGACGACACCACCATGATTGTCGCCCGAATCTCACGAATTTAGGCCTCAGAGTTGGCACACCAAGTGCTTTTTCAAGATAAGGAATTGCCTTGAGGTGGAATATTATGAAGCCTCGCCGCGATCCAATGCTGGAAGCATCAATTCCAAGCAAACAAATCAGACCAATGGCTAAATACCGACTCGATTACATCTGGCTGGACGGCTACACGCCCGTTCCTAATCTCCGTACGAAATGCTGCATCAAGGAATTTGATGACATGCCAACCCTCGAGCAGCTCCCTGAGTGGGGCTTCGATGGCTCCTCCACCCAACAGGCCGAAGGAGGCGACTCCGACTGTGTCCTGAAGCCTGTGGCCCTCTATCCTGACGGCACGCGTGAAAACGGCATTCTCGTCATGTGCGAGGTCATGCTTCCTGATGGCACCGCTCACCCCTCGAATGCTCGCGCCAACATCCTCGACGACGAAAATGCATGGTTCGGATTTGAGCAGGAATATTTCCTCGAGAAGGATGGCAGCATCCTCGGCTTCCCGAAAGGTGGCTATCCTCCGCCCCAGGGCGGATACTACTGCGGTGTCGGCTACAAGAACGTCGGCGACATTGGTCGCGCAATTGTTGACGAACACCTCGACCTCTGCCTCTACGCCGGCATCAACCACGAAGGCATCAACGCCGAAGTGGCGATGGGCCAGTGGGAATTCCAGGTTTTCGGGAAAGGCTCCAAGCGCGCTGCTGACCAGATCTGGGTCGCACGTTTCCTTCTCGAGCGTCTCTGCGAAGAGTATGCCGTTGACGTGAACTACCACTGCAAGCCTCTCAAGGGCGACTGGAACGGTTCGGGAATGCATGCCAATTTCTCCACCGAGAAGCTTCGTGAAGAAGGTGGCAAGGAATACTTCGAGAAACTCATGGCCCAGTTTGAGAAAAACTGCATGGAGCACATCGCGGTCTACGGACCCGATAACGACATGCGCCTTACCGGCCTCCACGAGACCCAGTCCATCGATATGTTCTCATGGGGCATTGCAGACCGTGGCGCTTCCATTCGTGTTCCCCACTCATTTGCCAATAATGGTTGGAAAGGCTATCTCGAAGATCGTCGTCCAAACTCTCAAGGTGACCCCTACGCCATCGCTTCCCGTATCCTTCAAACGATCAAGGAGGTCGGCTAGTCCCACCAAGACTTGTTTTTTCAAAACGGTCACCGGTTTCCCCGGTGGCCGTTTTTTTGGCTCTGCAAGATCGGGCTCATTTCCCACGTCTTTGTGACATGCTTATTCGTGCTCTGATCTACTTCACTTTCGCCCCTGTCGTTTTCGCGGAGGGCCAACATTTCAAACTGAAAGCCCGCGCCAGCGAGATTGATGCGCGCGTGAAGTCCTACCCGAAGATCGGCTTTGTCCTCAAAGATAAGAAAGGCAAAGCCCAGGACTACCAGCACGCCAGCGTCGACACACGCGTTGCTCCGAATGGTCGCCTTGCCATCTGGCTCATGGCTCCAAAACAAGAGTTGATGGATCGCATCAATTCATACGGCATCCACGCCATTCAGGTCCATTACGCCCGCCAGTGGTTTGGGAAATGCTGCCAGGAGCGCCCGGTCTCAGAACATTGCCGGGGAAACATGCGCCTCGAAGCCGCCACCGGCGAAGACCATAGCGACGAAGTCGCCATTGCCAAACCCGACAGCATTAAGGGACGCGCCTTTGCTTTCGTCAAATACCTCGCCAAGGCCAATCCCGAGGGAAAGTGGGAGCAATTTCTGAACAAGAACCAAACCGATCTTAATTGGGAAAAAGTCATCCTCACCGGAGCCTCGCACGGCTCCACCACAGCCTCCCGCCTCGCGAAGCACACCAAAGTCGCCCGCGTCGTGGCCTTTTGCGGTCCCCGCGATCAATATCAATCCTGGCAGGGTCTCGATTCGGCGACCCCTCAAAATCGATTCTTCGGCTTCAGCCACGTCGAGGACATGGGCTGGGCGGAATTCCACTACCAACGGTCCTGGGAAATGCTCGGACTCCACAAATTTGGCCCCATCGTCAATGTGGATCAGGCGAAACCGCCCTACGAAAACACGAGGCGTCTCATCACGGATTTCGACGTCAAAGGCGACGCGAACCGGGCCCATAGCTCCGTGACACCGGGCAGCCGATCCTACCAAGACAAGAGCGGCGCCTTGAAACACGAACCGGTTTGGCGCTATCTCTTTACCCAACCGGTCGATCAAGTCGGACGCAGCGTGGCTTCCACCAATGCAGCCGGGAAAATCAAAGCACAATAGGCAAAATAAACCATTGCGCCTGACGCACGTTCAACGACTCTCCTCCCAAGATCATGCACGAAGAAGTTAGCCTTACCCGCGAAGTCGATGCCATTCAAATCCCGTCGGGAGACACCATCACTCTCCCCGCCGGAACACCCGTCGTCATCACTCAAACCCTCGGGGGCACCTATACCGTTGCGACCTCGGCAGGCCTTGCCCGCGTTTCCTCCAGCGATGCCGATGCCCTCGGAGTCGATCCTGAGGAGAAGAAGGAAAAGCAAGAGGAAGAGAACCGCCTTGCCGATGCCACTTTGGAGGAGCAAGTCTGGCACCAGATGAAGCAGGTCTTCGATCCGGAAATCCCGGTCGACATCGTCAACCTCGGACTGGTCTACGATTGCATTCTCTCGGAAGTCGACGAAGGAACCGACATCGACGTCAAAATGACCCTCACCGCGCCCGGTTGCGGCATGGGCCCTGTGATTGCGGCCGATGCCCAGGCCCGCATCATGTCGCTTAGCGAAGTGAATGAAGCGCGCGTCGAACTCGTTTGGGATCCCCCCTGGAATCAGGACATGATTTCAGAGGAGGGCAAGATGAAGCTCGGAATGATCTAATTACTCCGCGTCCTTGCGGGTCAAGATATCCTCGCTTTGGAGGATCATGTCCAAAGCGTAGCGAGTTGGCTCATTGCTCACGGTCTCCATCAGACTGCGGGCCTCACTCGCAAGTGATTCCAATTCCTGCATGTCACGGCTCTCGGAGGCCGCCCATTGCGCAAAGCCGCCTAGAACCGCCGCCGTGATGAATTCCTGGGACAGGGCATCCACCTTATAGGGATTCCCAGCCACAGGAAGATATCCGGACCCGCCCTCCAGTGTTTCCAAATTTAAAATTCCGATTCGCTCATCCGTATCAAGCAATTCCAGCTCGTAGAAAAGCGTCTGGGAGGAATCCAAAACACCCGACCGGGCCAGATCATCATTGGATTCTCCGGCACCCCCAAGAAGCTTGGCTGACTTCACCCGCTCAGGATTGAAGGTTAAATCCGCGCCCATCGAAATCTTCCTGCCATCGAGAGGCCGCAAATTCACCATTAAAAGGGTATGATCCGGATCCCACGAACAGGGCCCGACTTCGGTGTAAACCCCGACGTTGCCGACCTTCAATTGCGGTTCGAGCCCGACACGGCCAATATTGACCCAATCTGCGATTTGGAACTGCTCACGCGCCGGGAGAGAGCCTGTCGAATGAAGAGCCTTTGCTACGAACGAAGGATCGCCCACCGAAACATTCAGGGGCAATTGGACTCCCCCTTCGGTCGAAGGCTTGATCTCACCCGGCAACTCGGCCGAACTTCCGGCACCAGTACTGCCCTTAACCCCGCCACCTCCATTGCTCACGATGCTACCGCCACCGCGGGGCTGATCGACATCCAGGCGGGAGAGCGCCACAAATCCGGTCACCACAACGGCAGCCACTCCGGCCACCACCAGGAAAGACTGACGACGGGATCTCTTGCGATGCTCTAAAACGAGAACATCCGAATCCGGTCTCTGTCCCGCCTTGTGGATCTCGGCAATACGGTCTTTTCCCAGAGAAAGAGACTCTTTGCCCAGCGCCTCGGAAAATAGGCCCGTCAGCGAGGAAATTGCTTCATGCTCCTTTCGAAGGCTTTTATCGCGCTCCAAAGCGGACGCCACCGAAGCAGAGTCAGACTCGTTGAGTTCGCCGAGAATGTAGGCCGTTAAAACGGGATCGTCGGGAGTTAATTTCATCACTTATGCGGTTTGGGGGGTAAGATTTTGGACAAGGTCGTCCGGCAAAAAACTTCTGACCCGTTTCAGGCCGGTATGGAGAAGAAATCCCACATTCCCTGAGCTCAGACCAGTCACCTCACTGATCTCCTCGTAACTCAGACCTTGCTCGAACTTCAAAAGGATCACTTCACGTTGATTTTCCGAAAGCCGGTTCAAGGCCTCATGCACCTGACCCACTCTCTCCTCAAGGTCAGCACGTTCGGCAGGTGTCCGACGCCCGGAAGGCAACCTCGCCATCTGCTCATCATCCAATCCGGTGACCCGGCGTTCCTTTCGAATGACATCAAGGGCACGATTTCGACAAACGGTGAAAAGCCAAGCCTTGAGCCCGCCCTTCACTTTCTCGATGTCCTGCTGATAAAGGCGGATAAAAGTATCTTGCACCACATCCCGGGCACGTTCCGTGTCGTGTAGGAAGGTCGTCGCATAGCCGATCAGCGGGGACTCATAATCAGAGAGCGCCCGCGTCACGAAATCTTCGCGAGTGGTAATCATATCCTCATTCCCTGCTGCCATTTAGATGTTTCTTACCCCTATAACGTCGTTCACGCGAAGCCTCTTAGATCGAATTACGAAAAGATTCACTTTATTCACATTCCACATCGAAAGCTCTCAATCCCAACAACCACGATACTTTTTTTGAATTCTAAGATTTTTGTTAATAAATATTAAAAATTAAGTTGACCAATTTTTACGGTTAGTTGTAGGGTCTGCATTGTCATGAAAGTCCTCACACTCACTTCTTCGCTACTGACAGCACTTTCACTCACCGCCTTTGGACAAGGTGATTCCACTCTTCGTTCCCAAATCTCGCTCAAAGAAAAGCAGTTGGCCGAAATTCAAAAAGAATTGACGGAACTTCGTAGCAAGCTCCAAAAACCGTCGACTGAGAGTTACACCGTCCGGACCGGTGATACGGTCCACTCTATCGCTCGCCGCTTCAAAGTTTCCCCGGGCGATATCATGAAGTGGAACAAAATCCCCGACCCCACGAAACTGGGAATCGGTAATCAGCTCGTGGTTTCAGGTTCAACCCCCAAAACAAGCCCATCCATTTCAAATAACGCGACATCGAGCGCTTCCCCGGAAGACTACGTCATTGCCAAAGGTGACACGTTCTACTCGATCGCCCGTCGTCATAAGATGTCACTGGCACAGCTCCGCGCTCTGAATCCTGATGTCAGCACTCATCAGATCGCGCCAGGACAGAGCTTGAAAGTTTCGGGGAAAACTCCCGTGAAGTCCCGGAGCATTGCTGAAATTCCTGTCGTTGTGGTCAAAAAGCCCGCCACCCCAAAGCCACAGCCCGTCGACAGGACACCAGAGAAGACTTCAAGTTCAACGAACACAGTCTCCACGGGCAGCACGTTAAAGAACAGTCTATCACAGACCACTGAAACGGTGGCCAGGGAGACCAGCCAAGTCCCAATTTCCACGCCACCTTCTCCGCCGGTTGTGAAGGATCCCGAGCCCCGTTCATCGGCTGCTGCCATCATCCTTACTGGCGAAATCACCTTCGATGCTTTCGCCAGCAAACATGGCACCAGCACTGACCAACTCAATGCCCTCAACGGATGGAACCTTCCAAAATCGACGGTTCTTGCCCGTGGCTCCGAGATTTTTGTGCCTAACTAAACGCGATTCATAAAAACATTTTTCTAGGGTAAAAGGCAGGGCGATGCCCGGTAGTTTTAAAAACTACCGGGCATCAACTTTTTCAGGGCACCTCCGCAGCTACTTCTTCCAACTGGCAACGACTTCCTGCACGTTGCCATTCCGGTCGGCATATTTGACCAAGCCGTGCTCCAGACCGTATTCGTGAACCTCTTTGGTCACTTTCACGTCATAGCAGCAATACTCGGCGATATTGAGCATGTGCTCCTTGTCGCCGGTTTTTTTATAAAGCTGCCACCACTTCAGAGCATCGAGACCATCAGCCGTTTTACTGGCATTCAAGGAAGCCTTCGCCACCGCATCAAGCTTTAGCCGGTGACCCAGAATCTCTTCCAAATCCAGCATCATGTCGCAATTGATCGTCTGGCTGGCAAGATCGTAGATCGTGTAGGCTTGCAAAACCGGGTAGTCGAACTGCACATGATTGTAGCCCACGACGAGGTCAGCCTTGATCAATTGCTCCACCAGATCGGCCACATTTTCTTCGTCAAAAATCTGGTATTGCCCCGTTTCAGTCGAGTAAGTCACCCCGACGGACATTCCCATCTTATCCTTGTGGGCCGATCCCCCAACGTCCCCGAAGCTCCGCTGGGTTTCCAAGTCAAAATATACGATTCCAGGCACGTGCGTGTGATACGAAACCGCACCTGCCTGAGCAAGAAGCACTTCATTCTTCTCTCTCAATTCCGCCAAATCTCACATCGGCCATTTCCCCTGTCGCCTCATCTCCTCCTCAACCTGTGGCCACACTTCCGGTAAAACCAAAGCAACCTTGGCACCACAAATCACAATCAAGAGAACCCAGTAGATGAGGACCTTCTTCGAGGACAGGCTCTGGCTTGACACTTGAAAGCCACTTTGAAGATCCCAAAGTAAGCCCCCTTTTTTGAGACCAAACCAAAGGCTCAGGCAATGCCCGAGAAACATCAGAATAGGCTCCATCATCCCCATTCCTAAAATCCAGACCCGCATGGAACGGATCAAAGCCTGCCCTGTTGTGAGCCGCTGTCTCAGCCGGGTTTCCACCCTCAAGCCAAGTAACCACTTCCCCGGAGTGAACCCAAACGAACTCACCAGCGCCCCCTCCATCAGAATCGCCGGCACCAGAATCGCGACAATCAGCCAACCGGACAAATCCTGCCGACCATTGAGCGTAAACCCCATGAGGACGAAGATTCCATTTAGGATCGCCGAATACAGGACAAAATCGAAGAAACGAGCTCCCAGTCTGAGCCAAGGCCGAAACGGCGGCATCGTCAGCGGAATAGGCGGCGGAACCGCCACTTTTTTTTCAAATTCCCCGGTCAGCACCGCGATCTCTGGAGCCGGAACCCATCCATCGGCTCCCTCATGCCACACTTTGGTCTCTTCACCAACCTCGCCTTCGCCAATCATTTCGCGAACCTCGTAGTCCTCAAAAGGACCACTCTTCTTCCCGTCTTTAATAATCCAAAGAACCATATTTCCTAGAGATTTCGGAGAGATTTGGCCGGATCCCGGAACGCAGCCATTAATGCCGGAACAAGAGCTGCCAAGAGACACAAGACAACCGCCACGACGCAGATCACGCCCAACTGGCCCCAGACAATCTCTGCCGGTAATTCACTCATGCCATGAAATTCGGCCGGAAACGGATCAACCCCAAATCCCCGGATCACCGCCATGACTCCCTCCCGATATCGAATCGCCAGTAAGCCCAGCCCTAAACCAAAAACCACCCCGCCAATTCCCACAATCAGCCCTTGGTAAACAAACACTCTCACAATCTGCGATGGTCTCGCTCCCAGCGCTTTCATCACCCCAATCTCCTGACGCTTCTGCACCGTCACGGTATACATGACCGCCGTGATACTAAATGCCGAGAGCAAGGTAATGAACGAAAGCGCAAAGCTCATCATGATCTTCTCAGTCTTCACCAATTGGAAGCGATCCGCATGTGTCCTCATCCAGCTCTGAACGATCCAGTCGTCCCCCAATTTGGCCTGTAAAGAAGCGGCATGCCTCTCGGCATGATACGGATCATCGATTCTCAGACCAATCGACTCAACCACGCCAGGGAGCCCCTTCAACTCCATCCCAATCGTAATCGGGATGAAAAGATCAGGCCCCTTTGAGCGCTCGCTATCGGAATAAACACCCTGAATCCTGAGCGTTTTTGGAACCACGAATTCCTTAATATTGCGGAAGGCCTCATTGTCAGCCTTCTCCATGTCAAGATCACGGAGTTCGCCGAGCTTCCCGAGAATCCAATCCTTCGATCCCGCCTCAAAGTAGTCGAACTCACCTTCCCGACGAACATTCTGGTTCAAAAATCCCAAAATCTCAAAAATGAGGTCTCGCTCCGCCTGCCGCATCGCCTGTCCCTCCGTCGTCACAATCCCTTCCGGCTTTTCAATTTGGGTCGGAACCAAATCCTGCAGCAAACGGTAGGCCTGCAAAATATCTTCGGAAGGAGATTCCTCCTCATCTCCCTTCGGCTGAAAGAGCCGCTTGATCTCGCTTTCAAATCGTCTGAAAGCATCCGAATAAAGCTCCCACGCCCGCTCGTTGGGGACATTATAAACCTCCATCACCGAATCAAAATTACTCGCCGCCATGACCCGAATGTCATCACCTGGCTTCAAGCCAATCTTATCCGCCAGCTGACTCGAAACCACGACATAGCGATCACTGTAAAGTTCCCCGCCATCGTTGATTGGCGGTAAATCGGGAAGCGGCGCAGCGCTCCCACCCGGGGGCGGTGGAGGAGGAATATCACCAGCATCCTCCAGGGGAGGTAAGGGCGGCGCTGCGCCTGCCGAGGCATCGAGGGGCGGATTAAAATCCACCGAGCTTCCCGGATAATCAGGATCCAACATCTCCTTCAAGGCATCAATCTGACCTTGATTGTTGGTATTAAAAGCCCGGAATATCGCCGGTCTCTGCCATTTATTGGTATCCAGCAGCACGAAGCCCTCCACCAACGCATAGGCACTCTCCACTCCCGGCTCCTTGGCCAGCGACGTCTCCATCTCTTCCCAATTGGGAATTGTGCCGTAGCTCGAATAAACCGAAATATGAGGAGAGTGTCCCAGCAAGGTATCCTTGAGATTTCGCTCAAAACCATTGTGAACAGAAAGCACCACAATCAAAACCATTACGCCAAACGCCACCCCGAGGAGCGAGATTAAGGTGATAATCGATACAAAGGTGCGAAGAGGATTCAAATACCTCAGCGCTAGGGTCCAACTAAATGACTTCAAGACGGGAGATCTCTAACCCTTCCAAACCCCGCCCGCAACTCCACACTTCACAGGTTGCCCACTTCCCGCCAAACTCCCGCCATGATTAAGTTCCTCCACACCCGCATTCGAGTCTCCGACCCCGCTGCTTCCATCGCTTTCTACGAAAAGGTCGGCTTCAAACTCGGCCAACAAAAAAAATCACCCCAAGGCAACGAGCTCGCCTTCATGAACCTTCCCGGCAACGACCACTTCCTCGAACTCACCTACTCGCCGGACTACAAAGTCGAATTCCCCGAAGACCTCATGCACACCTGCGTGGGAGTGGCAAACATCATCAAGTATTGCGGAGACCTCGAAGACCAGGGCATCGAAATTTGGCCCGGCGGCTGGCGCGAAAAATTTTCCTCCGGTGAACGTAAAATGGCCTTCGTCACCGATCCCGACGGCTACGAAGTCGAAATCCTCGAAGTCGACTAGTTTTCGCCCGTCGCTCAGGCGTCCCGCCTGTGTCCCAAACCAAGCCTTCATCCTTAGGCCTTTAGCCTTAGCTGTGCACCTTCTCATCGACAACTCCAACACCCGGACCAAGTTCGCCCTCGACCACGACGGCGAACTTTCCACGTGGCGAGCCGTCATTCCGACCAAGGAACTCAGCGACAAAACGCTTCACGACGCGTTAGACGCCCGCAACATTACGCGCGCCACCATCTGCTCCGTCGTTCCACAAGCTGCCGGGCTATTGGAGAATTTCTTACATGTCCCTTGCCACCGCATCTCCTGTCGGTCCCTCCTTCCAATCACCATCGACTACCCCAAACCCGAACAAATTGGAGCTGATCGCCTTGCAAATGCCGCCGCAGCGTTTCTCGAACACAAAGGACCGGCCATCGTCATCGACTTCGGCACCGCCGTGACCTTTGACGTTATTTCACAAAAGGGAGCCTACCTTGGTGGAGTCATCGCGCCCGGCACGGCCTCCCTCCGCGATTATCTCCACCAAAAAACCGCGCTTCTCCCGGCCATCCAGCTTGAGGAACCCCGCACCGCCATCGGCCGTAGCACCGAGGAAGCGATGCAAGCGGGAGCCGTCATCGGCTATCGTGGCCTCATCCGGGAAATCCTCACCGCAGTCTGTTCGGAACTCGGCGGATCCCCCACCATCCTGGCTACCGGTGGCGATGCCGCCTTAATCAGCAAGGAGATCGACGTCATAGACATCATTGACCAAGACTTGACGATGAAGGGAATTCAAGCCATCGGAGTCTCGAATTTTTAAATTTCACAAGAAAGAGCGTTTCTTGCTTCCAACCATCTTCTATTCTCCCACGACCTTATGAGTGACCTCCCTCTGGCCATCGGCATCGATTTCGGCGGAACGTCGGTAAAATCCGGCGTTCTCTATCGCGGCAATCTCATCGAAGAAGCCCCCCGAATCGAAACCCAGGAATTTGAGGAAGCACGCCCACTCATCGAGCGCATTCATCAAACAGTCGAGGAACTCCGCTCGAAACACCCGCGTATCGAAGCTATCGGAGTCGGCATGCCCGGCTTCGTCGACTTCCCCACCGGAATGGTCCACAATCTCACCAACGTCAAAGGTTGGCAGCGTATCTACCTCAAACGCGAACTCAACGAACTGGCCAATCTCCCGGTCACCGTCGAAAACGACGCCAATTGCATGGCCTACGCCGAGTGGAAACGCGGGGCCGGTCGTGGCATGCGCCACCTCGTTGCCATCACCCTCGGCACGGGAGTTGGCGGGGGCATCGTCGTCGACAATCATATGGTCCGCGGCGCTAACTTCGTCGCAGGCGAACTCGGTCAAACTTCCATCGACTACCAAGGCCCCGATGGAGCCTACGGAAACCGCGGCTCCCTCGAAGACTACGTTGGCAACCAACAAATCACCGATCTTGCGCACGCCGCCTACGCCGCCGCCGGCACCCCCAGGGAGAAATCAGAGTGCGAACCCGCCCACCTTTCCACACTCGCCCGCCAAGGCGACCAGATCGCCCTCGGAATCTGGGACAGCGTTGCCAAGATGCTTTCCACCTCCCTGATGAACTGCTGCTGGCTTCTCAATCCCGAGGCCATCATCATCGGCGGCGGAGTTGCGAAAGCCGGGGACCTTCTCTTCAACCCTGTCTCTTATACACATCTGACGCTGCCGACGATCTACTCTGTGTAGA
>OJIS01000452.1_pt1 | contig 13602 bp, 7 predicted proteins | sample 1595671 | NCBI WGS metagenome assembly OJIS01 (sample SAMN05416814, study PRJEB24817) | seawater metagenome | isolation source: Sea water | place: Canada:Atlantic | collected 2013-07 | reverse complement strand
GCGTGCCCCACCCGCCGCACCGAATTTAAGAAAGCAACACCATCGACGACATTGTAGTGCCTTTTGCAAGGAACCCTCGGTTCCATAAGCCCCCCAGCTCAACAATGCGAAACTTGGGTTAACGGCAGTCGGTTTTAACTGCATCCGCAAACACACTGACTTTCTCGAGTCTGAACACTCGAATGGTGCCCAAGTCCCCTCGATCGCTAAAAATACCTGCTTAAAACCAACCGGAAATAGCTGTCATCCTCCAGGTTCGAGAGTGGGTCGCGCTCGTCGATGTTCCAGAACGCGCGTATCTCTGCCGCGGCTTTCCAGTGGTCGGTGATCCGGCGGCTGGCTTCGAGGTTGAAAAAAGTCGAGCCGAGATCGCGGTCGACGATTGCACCAACTAAGACTTGGCTGTCCTGGGTGTCGTTAAATGCGAGCCGTATGCCACCGAAGATGTCATCCTGGAACACCGAAGCCCCACTGTCGCCGCGGCTGTCGTAGAGGTATTCCGCCAACAGACCGACATCGATGCCGGATTGTGCGATATCGTAGAAAGTGTATTCCAAGCCGCCGACTCCTGCCCAGATGGTGTCGCCCTGGCCGCTGCGCGCCAGCGCCTCGAGCTTCCATAACCAATTTTCTTTGGTATACTGGAAGTCAAGTCCAGTCTGGTGAATGATCTCGTAGCGCGGCGCGAGCGACAGCAATTCGCCACTAGATCCAATCCGCCCGGGCACCAGCGTGGGCTCGCGATTGGTGCCGTAAAAATGATACAGCCCCAGATCGATCGGCCCCTTGCTGATTGAGTAGCGCGCCGCGACATCAAAGTGCCACTCTTCGGCCGACGACTCGTATTCGGCATCATCGACGTCGATGTATGGATCTGTCCGCAGCCGACCCGACCGGCCGGGAAAGGTCCGCTCTCGGAAGTACGGCAAACCGAACATTTCGAAGGTTCCCAACTCGGTGATGTAGGCGAGCTGCACCATCGGCTGGCCAAGGCGATCCTCGATGTCGATGTTTTCGACCAGATCGATCTGGTTGATAAAATCCACCAGGTGGAAAGATTCCGCAACTCCCCAAAAAACTTTGCGGATGCCGACGTTGAGTTCCAGATTTTCAAAACGTTTCTGGACATACAGCTCGCGGATATCGAAATGAGTGCGCTGTGGATCGGCTTCATCCCAGCGGAAAAAAGGCGTCGCCGCCAGCCGCCAGCCGGACTCCTCAAACTCGAAAACAATCTCGGGCTGCAGAGCAAATGAAAAGCTGAAGCGTCCATCGTCCTGACCATCAAGCCCTGAAGAGTGTGGGAAATAGCTGGTCTCTGATTCGATGAAGCCAGACAGCTCGATCTCCGCTGCTGATTCGATTACCGCCGCGCCAGCAAGCACACAGACAGCGGCGCGCATCAGGCAATAGCAAATGGCTGTTCTGATCCGGTCCATGGTATTGTCTATCTCGCCCGCTTGAGGCTGGCTTGGTCGAAATCGCGAGCGCTGAGCCCGGTGCGAAACGACCACTGCTGAAACAGAATGTCGGTGCTCTTGCCATTTTGATGATTGATCATGCTGAACTTCGCGGCGCGCCAGTATTTTCCCAGATACCGTTGATAGCCGGAGTAGGTCAGAGTCTTGAGTTTGCTCTTTTTGCGATCGTAGTGCTCGATTTTCCAAAGTCGATATTCCGACTTGTCGAGCCAAAGGACCTGTTTGGTGTAGCCTGAGTTCTTGTAGACCGGGTAGCGTTCGATGACATAGCAACTTCTCCCGCCGAAGGATTGATCGCGAAGATACTTGTAGGTATACTTGGCCAGTTCCTCGGACAGCAGGTCTTCGAACGAGAATTCGCTGCCAACGAACGGGCCGGAACGGTTGCTCGATGAGATACGCTTCACACGTTTGAGTGCAGGCAGATACAGCCATTGGTCGTCGTTGTCTTTCGGATGAGTGTAGGTGAGTAGGGCGGTGCCCTTCACGTCGCGCGGGGTGTCGAAAACAACCAGCGTCTTGTCGCCATCGCCCTTCTGTTCGAGGCGCGAGACACGCATGCTGCGCTTGCTCGTAGCGCCCTGACGGTTACGTAATATCATGCTGGCGTTCGCCTTGCTGTCGCCGAACCCTGTGTCGCGCCGGTCGCGCTCGCTGGCAATCTCGCGACCGCGTTTCTCTGCTGTGGCTGCCCATAAATTGGAACCGGCCCAGTTTGTGAACGACAGCGCAATCACGAGCTTGATTGCGTATTTTCTATTTCTCATGTCCGATATTTTTTGAACCCTTGTTATTACCAAATTTCCAGCTCTTCAGCACTTCAAATCTTAACAAAAGTGCCGGCAAAATAAAAAAATCCGCGACCAGCGCGGCGATGATCGTAACTGCGGCGAGCTGTCCCATCCAAGCATTCAGGCGGTAGGAGGAAAGCGCGAGTACGAGGAATCCAGCAGCGAGGATCAATGATGTCGCAAAAAGGGCGGTGCCGACGGTCTCGAAGGCGTAACGCACTGAGTCGGCTGGATCGAGCTGCCCCTCGCGCCGACCTCGCAGATACTTGCTAAGAAAGTGCACGGTGTCGTCGACGACGATCCCCAGCGTCATCGTTGTCACAGTGGAGAGCGATAGTCCGATCTCGCCCCTCCAGAGAGCCCAGATTCCGAGTCCGGCGACTGCGGGAATCAGGTTGGGGACGATGCTGATCAGACCGTAAGGCAGGCTCTTTAGTGCGAGAATCAGCGCGAGCGTGATCAGGCCTAGAGCGACGATGGATCCGTAGACCATCTGTTGCAGGTTACGCTCGGAGACATGGGAGAACATCACTGATGGGCTGGTCGGGATGGCTTGCATCTCCGGGGGGACGTTCGCCTTCAGCCACGCGTCTGCGCTGGCAGCCAGCTCACGCAACTCCACCGTCGTAAGATTCGCGATCGTTACCGTGAACCGTGTGGCCGAGACGTCGAGGTTGACGCGATTGTTCAAATCGAGACCCATCGGCAGCGACATTGTGTAGAGCAGGTGATACTGCGCCCCCAGCTCGCGAGTCTCAGGAATCTTGTAGAAAGTTGGATCGTCAGCGTGCAGGTGCTTGTTCAGGCGCATGGCGATCTCGCTGTAGGCGGTGACATGAACCACACCTGGCTGCTGCTCGTACCAGCGGCGAAAGTTTTCGACTGCCGTGAGATATTCCGGTTTGCCGATGCCACTGGGCTCACCGGAGTCGAGCGAGTATTCTATCAGGTAGATCCCAGTGAGGTTCTCCATGACGAACTCGGAGTCGGTGCGGAACTCAATTCCTGGCGCGAAGTAGTCGACCCAGCGGTCGTTGAGCTCGTTGCGTGGAATCATTGCCGCGAGGAAGACTGCGGTTGCACCACCAGCCAACAACAGGCTGCGGTGGCGGCGGATGACGAACTCGGCGAAGCGACTGATGGCCGGCACCGCCCCATCGCGTCCAGGTTTCCGGGCCCGCAGCCGGATCGGGATCAGTGACAGCAGCGCTGGCAGCAGCGTGACCGAGAGGAAGAACGCCGCCATTGTGCCGACGGCCGTCATGTTACCGAGATCCCGGAACGGGCGCGCCTCGCTGAAATTTAAACTGAGAAATCCGATCGTCGTGGTCAGGCTGGTGATCATTACCGGGTTGAAATTGATCCGCAGCGACTCGATAATTGCGTCGTTCTTGCTGCGCCCGCCGCGCATCTCTTTGAGCATGGTCACGAAAATGTGGATCGTGTCGGCCACCGCCAGCGTCATGATCATGATCGGGGCAACCACGGAAGGTGGCGTCAGCGCGATCCCGGTCCAGCCACCAAAACCGAGTGCGGCCCAGGAGGAGAGAAAAATGATCAAGAGCGAGGTCGCCGTGCCACCGAACGAGCGTAGCAGCAGAAACATCACCCCGATGCAGGCTGCGAACATCAGCGGCCACAGCGTCATCATATCGCGTTTGGTGTTTTCCTCGAACGCGTAGTCGAGCATGACAACTCCGGTGAGATAGACCATCATCCCTTTGTGTTCCGATTCGAAATGGGCGGCCATCTCACGCACCGCCGCCACGGTTTCTCCCAGGGCCTCCGGGTCGCCGGCAGGGATGTCCATTGTGACGTTGATTCCGGTAACGCGGCCGTCCGCCGAGACCAGCTTGTTTCGAATCAACGGGTCGGCGAGGGCGATCTCACGAATCTCGGCAGCGCGCTCGGCGCTGAGTTCTGCGGGGTCTTCGACAAGATCGCTGACGATGAGTTCGTCGTCTTCTGCCCGGGAATATTGGAAGTTGGTCAACGACTCGACGCGAGAGTTGTAGGGCAGGCTCCAGGCCTCAGCTGTGAGTTCTGCCACTGCCCGCAGATTGGCTGCCGAGAAAATATCACCGTCCTCCGGCTCGACTGCGATCAGGACGCTGTCGCTTTTCGCGTAGGTGTCCTGCAGGGCGTCATAGTTGACCAGCGAGGGATCATCCTCATCGAAGTACGCCCGATAACTCTTATCGAGGGTCAGCTGGCGAGCACCGTAGCCGAGGATTAGCATGCACACCAATGGTCCGAAGACGAACGCCCAACGCTTGCGTAAGATCGTCTTTGCCCAAGTGACAATGATAGAGTCGTAGTTACTCATCGCAGATTGGCCATCGGCCGACATACTCCCAACCTGACGGAACAGATATGTTCCAGCCAGCCAAGAAACATCATTTTGACGAGATCCTCTTCACTGCGACCATTGTGCTCTGCGGGATATACGGCTTCGCTGACATCGGAGAATTTTATAACGGAGAACACCTTCATACCCTTAATCGCCTTGACGGGTTTCCCCTTCCTTAGAGGGTCACAGAGTTTGCATGCTCGGGCACTTTGTGTTGACCAGGATGTTTTTTTTGGCGCTCACCACGTAGCCCACCTTCTTTTGATCGAGCCATTTCAACCATTGTTCTCCCCCCAAATTCCCGGTCCATGGTCAGTCAATCAATGACCCCGGCCTTCATCCAGCTAAGGAAACGGGTGAAGAGCTTGATGCGCTGCGGGGTGTTGGAATTGCCCCGCTTCGTAGCCTGTGACAAGACCCTCCGGACGATGGGATGGCGACTTTGTTGACGACGATTTTGCTCGTGAGAATGTTGATGGGACGTTTGCCGTTCTAACAATTTGTCCGGTCCATGGAAAGGACCCAGCTTTCAGCTGACTTGGGGGTTTTAGTGAGGATCAGGCGGCCAGCCGGGGAAAGAGATAAGGAACACTTGAGGAAGATGTTTTGGAATCTTTGGTTGCAGTTTTCGTTCTTCGCGCCGGTGAGGTTTTGGTTGCGAGAATGGTGAGATTCAAGGTGCGGTGTCGAAGCTGGCTGGAAATGGGAATCGTTAAGCACTTGAGGCGGGCGGGATTCAGATCGAGGAAGGAATCGAGTTCTTTATTGAGCACCCTGATTTTGGGCTGACATCTGAAATGCATGCTTTTCCCCAGATTGTTTCTCTCATTATGAGCGATTTAGGGGAGGGGGCGTGTCGTGTGGCTTCCCAAGGTCAAGATCGACCACCCCTCGCAGGGCCACAGGCCCGCGCCGCGTGCTTGTCGCTCCCCGCAGCTCTTGATACTCTCCCCCGATGAATCACGCGCTCCGCCTCTTCCTGGCTCTTACCTTGCTTTCGACATGCTTCAGCCCCGGCGCCGAGGCACCGCTCAAACGCTACCTCTACATGACTTCGCCCGATGGCGCACAGCAGCAGGGGCGCTCGGGCACCGGCATCCTGATCTTCGATATCGACGACGGGCACAAGTTCGTGAAACGCATCGAGATGCCGATCTTCGAGGAAACCCTGCGCGGTTTCACCGGCTGCACCAAGACCGGAAAACTCTACTACTCGACCCACCAGGGGACGCTTGGCTGCTTCGATCCAGAGACCGGGAAGACGGTGTGGGAATCGAAGTTCAAAATGGGCTGCGATCGATCGTGCATCACGCCTGATGGTAAACGCATCTACGTGCCGACCGGTTGGTGGTTCCAGACCGAGGACAGCGGCTTCATCGTTGTCGATGCCAGCAACGGCGAGAAGATCGACCACATCAAAGTCGGCAAGCAGGCGCACAACAGCATCGCCAGCCTCGATGGCCGTTTCGTCTACCTCGGCACCCAGACAAAGCTTACCCAGTTCCGCGCCGAGGACGGTCATCCGGTGCAGGAGATCAGCCCGGTCGGCGAGTCAGGCGTGTTTCCCTACTGCGTCGACAGCAAGAATCACTGGGCATTCGTCTGCCTGGGTAAACACGTCGGCGTCGATGTGGTCGATTTGAAAGAGGGCAGGGTCACCAGCCGCCTGTTCGCCACCGACCCGAAGACTGGCCGGAAAATCAAACACCGCACGCACGGTGCCGGCATGACTCCCGATGAGACCGAACTGTGGATCAGCGATCAGGCCGGCAAGAAACTCTTCGTCTTCGATATCACCAAACGCCCGCCGGAAGCGAAGGGTCATGTCGATCTGAGCATGGGAGGCCACGGCTGGATTACCTTCAGCCTCGATGGCAGGTATGCCTACTCGCATACGCCGGATATCTTCGACGTGAAGACCAAAAAGAAAGTCGCCACCCTCAAGACTCCCGACGGTAAAGAATTCGCCAGTTCCAAGTTCATCGAGGTCCAGATGCGTAGCGGAAAAGTCGTGCGCATTAGCAACGAATTTGGACTCGGGCGAGTCGGGTTCGGCCAGTAGACCGGAGTTCCAGATCCTGTCGGAAAACGAACAGCTGCTGGCAATTTTCTCTTTGGATGGTGTGCTGATAAAGTGGCTCCTGTGATTCATTGGCCACTTGGGCGAGGCGCTTTAATCGACCCAGGGACGAGCCTGTTTGATGATAATATCACCCGTAGCGGTGATTTTATATTCGATCTCCATGGCGAAGGTGGAATTGCCTCGATATAAGGTTTTGAATCGGTTGTGGAGGTTGGCCATGTAGCCTCGAAGTTCCAGTGCCTGCTCACGGGTCATCACGGTTTCCCCGTCTGGGATCAGGTTCGAGTGGCGGATGTATTGAATCTCATAGCCTCCATTTCCCGAGAGATTGGCAATGGTGAACTCATCGGGGAGCGAGCCGGGTTCGGGGTTGGTGATGAGATTTTCTCCAACCTGGACGTTCATGTAGTGCCCAACCCAGCCTGGGCCCGGGAGATACGGATTCTTCGTGACGCCAACCCCGTTGGCCTCCTCGGCCGAGTAATTCGGGTGGATGAGGATCCCCATGGCGGCCGTCATGTGGTCGATCCTCCAAAACTCGCGTTCCTCGAAGGCCCGGTAGGTCCAAAGGCCGGCCCATACCTGCTTTGCCGATTTTGCAAAGTGTCCTTCGTTTGGATGGTGCGAATAGGAATCGTAGAGGCCCGCACCATTGAATCCCTCGAGGTCTTCGTTGTTGGTGCTCGAACGGAAGCGGATCGAACGGCTGGCGGGGAACGTTTCCTGGATATCACTGAGAGCGGTGCTGAGCCAATACGGGAGAACTCCGAATTTCGTGATGCGCTTGCGGAATGCCTCAAGCGCGGCTTCCCGGGTGGCGGGGTCGGTTTGGAAGGTGGCGTCCGCCATCATTTTTTCAGCCTCGGCGTAGTAGCCATTAAACTTCATGAACTCGTCGTAGAAATAGAATGGCACGGCGAACCCATCAGGGGTCACCGCTGGCAAGAAGCTGCTCAGTTCGGCGAGATTCGCGGATTTTGAGCCGAAGGCATCCGCGTTCTCGAAACCGATGTCCGACAGCGATTCGATTGTGGTCTGGTTGAGATTGCGGATTGGAAGCTGTGGAATGGTGGGCCTGATGGTGTCGAAATAAGTATCAACTTCGCTTTGTGTTGCCGCTCTGATTTCAAATCCGTCCGGTCCGACTTTGAGGTAGACGTTTTCGCCGAGCAGCGGTGCAATTTCAGGGTGAGCAGAGGCCTCGAGAAGGAAGGCGTTCGGGGTGCCGTTTTGTTTGGCCTTGAGGTTGATGTGGGAAAGAGGGGTCTGCTGGGTCTCTGTAAGGATCCCTGAAACATGGGAAAGATCGTTTGGGATGGTGCGCAGGATGACAACGTCTCGTACGGACACCGTCTCTGTTCCGGTGATTAGGCGGAGCCGCCCGTAGCACTCGCCGGGATTGAGCGCCGAGTAGCTGACATTGCCAAACAGCTGTTCAGCGAAGATTGTCCTGATATTGGTCTGCGCGTAGTCTGCTGCTTCCGTTTCGAGGAGACCGCGTTGGGTTTCACTGGCCGGATGGTAGGCGATGTTGCCATCGAGAAACGGCATTCCCGCGGTGATCAGGCTGAATGCCTTTTCGACGAAACGGAAGGCGACCGGATCGGTCGGCCAAAACTCGAAGGTGTAGATTCCCTGGCGCCCTTCCGGGTCAAGGTAGTTGTCGTGGGCGACGATGCTGCCGGCGAGGTTCTTGCGGTTGGTGTTGGTGAAATAGGTGTCATTGGAGAAGGACGAATTGCTGCTGTACCTTCCTACGCCCATCGCAAAGGCCGAGTGGTAGATGTGGGTCTTGCTATTGACGAAATAGAGTTCCGGTGAATCGGTATTGATCCCAAAGATTACGAATTTCACCTCGCGGATGTTCTGGGCGCCCGGGAAATTGTCCCGGTGGGAGAGTTCCTCGTATTTGGCCCGGTCTGGAAGCTGGGTGGTGCCGTTTCTCGCCGTAATGACTGGTGCAGGGTTGAGGGGATTGAGGATTCCGGGCGATTCAAGTTCGGTTATGTCGTTGGTTCCGTCGCCATCCGTGTCGACCGGCGAGGCGACGTCATGCAGGACGGTTCGCATGAATCCGTGGCGGCCGAACGGGGCGTTGTCGCGGACCTCGACCGGGGTTGCCGCACCGCGCACGATAGCGACCGATTTCCACGGGCCGAGTGGGGACTGGCTTCGCTCGACGACGGCATAGCGGCTCTCCGGAAGGTCCAAGATGAGCTTGAGGACACCGCCGGGGCTTTCATCGACAGACGTGATGGGTGATGCCGAATCGTCAGCGTGTGACGTGGCTATCAGAAGGGCGAAGGGGAGGAGAGCGGTGGCGAGAAAGCGACCGTGAAAAGGGACCATATGATTGAATGTATACGAGTTTCTTGACTATGCGAGGAGTTTGGCTCGACTACGGCCTCTGCTCGACGTGGGTGCGGATGTAGATTTCCGATGCGGAATCCACCGCTTGTGCGGAGCGGAAGGTGAGGCTTGATGTTCCGTCGTCGTTGGCCGTCTCATCGACCAGAACCACCGCGGTCGGGCCGGATTCCCAGTTGATCAGGTCGGAGCAAATTTCCGCGCTAATGATCATGTCCTCGGCAGCAAGATCTCGTTGGATCCTGATGAGAAGGTATTCGTCGATGGCACCGCCGACCTCCAAGGGCTCCACTGATCCCTTCGGGAAGGGGGTGTTGGAGGGATCGCTGTCGTCTCCTCCGAAAGCGTGCTCGAGCAGGGCGTCGAGGCCGTCCTTGTCTTCGTCCGCTCCAGCAACACCGTCGAACGGTGGCGCGGCGTCGGATGATCCCGGGTTGCCTCCCGGCGCGGTACTGCTGCGCCAGTTGCTGGCAACACTGTGGTCAGGCAGACTCCCCGGATCGATCAATACCAACGAGCGGCCGCTGACGTCGGGCGGGGTCGGCCAGGGCCGCTCATCGTCGTAGACGAAATCGCGAATCACGGTGCCGGCGCCGAATGAGAGTTTGAGGCGCTCGCCGCCGTTGCTGAGGCTGTTCGAGGAGGAGAACTGGTATTCGCCTGCGACTGGCAACGCGTCACCATGTGCCGCTTCGAAAGCGGCGAGGTTTTCGACCACGAGGACATAGTCGCCGGGGGCGATGCTGGTGATCGCGGATCCGGCGAAGTCAAAATCGATGCCCTTGGTGAAACGCACCTCATTCAGGTCGAGAGTCGCCGGACCGACGTTTTTGATCTCGATAAACTCCAGCGCCGATCCGCCCTCCGACTTGTACATGATCTCGCTGATCACCAGCCCATCGACGTACTCGCTGAGATCCGGCGTCGAGGTGACGAACTCGACCGCTTCCGACCAGTGACTCCAACGACCGTCGAGGCCCTGGTGGCGCACGCGTGCGCGGTAGTGCTTCCCTTCTTTGACGGCGCTTGGCGGGAAGTTGAAGCTATTGGAGAACGTATCGAGAACGTCGCTCGCCCAGAAGGTGTCAATTTCGTAACGCCAGGGCTCTCCCGCCACGTAATCCGCGCTCCCGGAGTTGTAGATCTCGCCGATCCGCCACTGCATCTTCGCGAAGTCAGAGCCGTCGTTGCCTGCGGCGAAATCGCTGCAGCTGAAGCTCAAGTCATTGGTCGGGAAGCCCGCTGTCCCGGTGTATTGAATCGTTGGGGTCGCGGGGATCCGGGTGTCGTCGGATATCGCCGCGAGCCGCGAGCCGCCAAAACCGGTCGGGACGATAAAACTTTTGATCCAATCCACCATCCCGGGAAAATCGGCGCTGCTCAGCGTCCTGCTATGCTGCGGGAAGCGCGTCGAGGTATAGGGGTTCATGAAGAATAGCATTCCCTCATTGCCACCGCTGCCCTCGATCTTCGTTGAGCGTGGATCCTGATTCCAACGCGCCGCATCCAATTCGGCCCATCCGCTTGTGCCACCGGTGCCGCCGAGCGTCGCGACCAACTCGTCGACCTGCGTCCCACCCTGATCGTTATTGAGGAGCAGGTCGCGCAGCTCGCGGGCGCGGTTTTGGAAACGGATTTCCAATTCCGGGTGGGTCAGACTTTTGCGGAACTGTTCGAGCGGTGCTGTTGTTTCCACCCCGTTCGGTCCCCAGCGGTCAAACTCCTCATAGAGCAAGTCGACATCCCAGGGGATCATCGTCCACTTCCCGGTGACCGGGTTATGGTAAAGGTTCGAGTTCTCCCGGTCGCGCAGATCCGAGTGGTTGAGCGCCTCGACCACCGAGCGGTAGGAGAAATAGCTGTCGAGGTCGACGTTCTCCTCCCACCAGGAAGCCGGCTGGACGGGGGCGCGGTTGTAACCATCGTCGCCGGTGCCGGTAAAGGCGAACAGGTCGCTGAGGTCGTCCGGCTGACCGGAGGCCTCATTGATGAGACTGCTGCTGTTAAAATGCATGTTGAAGGTATTGCCGTCCGGCAGCTCGCGCTCGTCGAGGAAGCGGCGATCCGCGTGGTCGATCGCCAGGAAGAGGCCCCAGTTGTCGCCGTCGAACTGGTCCGCTGGATTCTGTTCGGCGGCACCGTCGATCACGCGCAAATGGAAGTAATTGGCATTGCGCGAGACGATGCCCGCCCGCTCCCAGAAGCGGAAGGCGAGCGCCTCATCGAGGCCGGCCGCGCCGCGGTTTGCAGGGTTCCACGGACTTGCCAGAGCACTCCAGTTCAAGGTGCGCACCTTCTCTTTGTAGGCCTTGCCATAGTCGTCGCGCCCCTTGAAATAATGGCCGCGGTTGAAGCGCATTTTCCATTTGTTCTTGCCGGTGTTGTAGGCCGACTCGGCACCGCGGATGCGGTAGTGGATATGGTCGTAGACCACTCCATCGTAGACCAGCGCGCCCTCCCAGCGGTAGACATCGTCGTTGAACGCCGGGTCATACTGGCAGGCGGTGATATCTTCGGCGTCGGAGATGAGATGGTAGATGGGCAGTGAGTTCATCTGCGCCTCATCGAAATTGAGAGTCTCGGTCTGCCCGGGGATAGCAGCGCCTTGCCACGCGGGGGCGCCATCGTAGGTGAAGAAGGCAAAGTTGGCTGAGGGGTCGTCACGATAGGGCACCGTCACTGTAAACGAGGTGTTGTCGGTGGCCCCGATGCGATAGCGGGTGAGGCGCCGGTGCTTCTGCAGCGAGCCAGGGACGGTGACGCTGAAGATCGAATCGCCGGCCACCAGATCACCGTGAGTGCCGTCATCGACCATGGCGATCGCCGTCCACTGGGTGTTGTAAGTAAAGTCAGTCATCCGGATGTAGCTGCCGGGCTCGACCAGTTGGTATTCGAGATTCACGCCGAAAACTCCATCCGGATCGGTGATCTTGGCGGTGATCAGGACATCTTGCCCGGTCGCCGGCTGCTGCGGCGAGTGGGAGACCTGCCGCACCTGCGGCGGGGCGTCCTCGGCGAGCACCGAATTTTCCGCGCCAGGGGTCGGCAACGCCGGTTGCCCCACACCGCTTGCGGGGCTGATCAGCTGGAGGTCCAAACCGAGATCGCTGCTGCCGACGCGGGCGTTGAAAAGTTGAACGCTGACCGTATTGATTCCCTCGACGAAGGAGCCGCTGGCTTCGAGTGTCTCCACCACCGAGGCGTTTTCGGCATAATTGCCGGACGCTTCATCGCTGAGGGCGGGTTCATCGCCGGTCTGCCCCGGCATGTTCTCGCGATAGACCTCGACCCCGTTGATCCACAGGACGAAACCGTCGTCGAGCATGAAGCGCAGCTGCAGTGCCGGTGGGATCTCGCCGGGGGCGATCGTGAATTCGTTGCGCAGGAACAACGAGCTGTAAGAGCCTCGCATCCCGCTGATTCGGGTCTTAAAAATCATGTTCCCGACTCCCCCGAATCCAATCGGCAATGTCGCGGGATTCCAGCTATTGTCCTCGACAAAACTGGTCTCGCGCCAGTCCCCAACCGGCGAGGACGCTTCGCTGTCCCCGGGACGCCAACGCCAGCCCGTTCCAGAGGCCGGAAGTACGAAGCGTTTCGGAAGCAGGTCGGGCGGCACCGCGCTGCGCCACGATCCGCCCAGATCGTTGTCGAGCGAGGGATGGATCAGTTCCATCGATTGCCCGCCACCGCCTGCGGCGGTTGGCCAGGGGAACGCCGTTCCATAATCGACGCGATCGATTTCTGTGCCGGGTTCGTCCAAGAGGAGAATGCGTTCGCCATCGTTGGAAAGTTTGCCCTCCCAGGGACCGAGTGCCGCGACACCGTATTCGGCGAGTAGCGCCGCCGGATCCGCCGCCACGACAAGGTAGGCGCCGGCCGCTAGATCTTGTTCTGGAAACGTGAAAGTGACCGCGTCCGAAAGTTGTAATCCACCCAGCTCAACCGAAGTCGCGCCGTTGTTGTAAATCTCGATGAACTCGGTGTCGAACTCGTCGCCGGGCTGGTAGTGGATTTCGTTGATGACAAGGTCGTCGGAAGCCGCTCCCGCGACACCACAAATTGCGAGCGCACACAGGCTGAAAATCAAAGGAAACTTAATCGGACGAGACACAAGCATTGGGGGATAAAGGAGGTTCACCCGATGTGAGTTCATACACCGGTGTTACTTGCTCGCAGGCTATCCAGCTGCGGTATCCATTGCAATAGAAAGTCTGGGCGGGCGTGCTCGAGCACGTGGCGCGAGTCTCCGAACTCATGATTCAGTGACACGTTCCCATTCTCTCGCTCTAACAAAGGTGTCACCTCCAACCAGACTCACGCAAATCGCCGGGCAGCCTGCCCTCCTGCCGGAATTTACGATTGGGGTGGGAAGCCCGGGTGCTTCGTAATGGGGATCGGAGAGGGGGATATTTTGAGAAGATCGAGAGATTTCTAAGAAAAGATGATTTTAGACGTCACAAATAGGGACTCAATGGTCAATATCTGTCTCTTATACACATCTGACGCTGCCGACGATCTACTCTGTGT
>OJIS01000449.1_pt1 | contig 13650 bp, 12 predicted proteins | sample 1595671 | NCBI WGS metagenome assembly OJIS01 (sample SAMN05416814, study PRJEB24817) | seawater metagenome | isolation source: Sea water | place: Canada:Atlantic | collected 2013-07 | reverse complement strand
ACGAGATCAGCCTCGGTCTCGTGGGCTCGGAGATGTGTATAAGAGACAGAGGTTGGCCTCGACGTAGGAGCCGGGGTTCTCGATCGAATAGCGCACCCCGGCCTGTGCCGCGAGGTGGATCACAACATAGGGTTCATGGGTGGCAAAGAGGGCCTCCAGCACGCCGGGGGTCTCGATGCGTGCGGTTTCGGTGCGAAAGGACGGATGCTCCAGCAGCATCGCCTGGCGGCGTTCCTTCAGGGAGACCTCGTAATAATCGGTCAGCGCGTCGAGGCCGATGACCTGCCAGCCCTGGTCCAGCAGACGCTGGCAGAGGTGGTATCCGATGAAGCCGGCCGATCCGGTGATCAGCGCCGTGGGCGGGGCAGGGGGCATGGCGGTCCCTTCAACGTGACAAGGGGGCGATGACGGACCGGATCCCGGTATCGACCGCCTCCAGAATACTCCCGACCGTGTTGTGGCGGAAGGAAAACCCGGTGACCTCTGACCGGCGCAACACGTCCCACAGCTCGGTATGGGCGGGCACGACACAGGGAATGCCGACCAGGATGGCCTCTTCCAGGACGCTGGAGGCACGGGCGAAATACGCCTCCTGCCGGTAGGGCAGGACCAGCAGGGCCGCGCCCTCCAGAAGATCGGCATAGTCGGCATCCGGCAGATGACCGTCGCAGAAACTGAACCGGGTATGGGCCGCGGCCAGGTCGTGCAAACGCTGGTAGATCGTGGCATGCGCCTTGGCATTGCCCTGCATCTGAACGGCCAGGCAGATATGGGGGTGGCGCGCCAGGCAGCCCTCGATCAGGTCGGGCAGCAGCGCGCAGCCCTTTTCGAGCTTGGCATCGCCGAGCCCGAAACAGACATAGGGCGCGTGCAGGCCGCGCCGCCAGTCCGGACCGTTCCGTGCAAGGCCGGGATTGGCCCATAGCCGCGCCGAGACGCCGAACAGGCGGCGCAGTTCGAGGCGGCGCAGGCGGGACGCCGCGACATAGCTCAGCGAGGGCGCGCGCGCCATGATCATGTCATGGGCGTCGAGGGCGGTCTGGCGCCAGTAGGGGCTGATCTCGACCGCGCGCCACAGGGGCCCGTATGCTTTCAGGGTCAGGCCCAGGTTGAACATCACATGCAGTTCGAGCCGCGCCGCGAGGGGCCGGGCGCGGGTCGCCAGCCACTCGGCGATGACGCGCAGGATCAGGGCGTTGGCATTCAGGACATGGATCCGGTCGGCCTCGCGCAGCATCGGTTCGAGATGCAGCAGGTCGAAGACCAGCCGCTCGACCACCCGGGCGACGGCGCGGGGCCGCAGCGTGCCCGGCGCGAGGTCGAAGAACTCGTATCCGGTGGCCGAAAAGACCGGCATGACGCGCATCCCGGCCAGCGTGGCCATCTGCACCGACCTGTTGGTCAGCACCGTCACCTTTGATGGTGCCAGATCGAGGGTGCCGGCGAAGGCCCTGGCAACCCCGACATGATGACCGGCCCGGTCATTCATTCCGAAATCGAGGATCAGAACGGACATGTCAGCCCGTCCGGGCGGCGGGGGAGGACCGGGGGTGCCGCGCGGGCCCCGTCATTCGAGCAGCTCCAGCTTGAACAGGGCGAAGGACAGGTCGCGCTCGTCCCCCTCGACAGTGATATGGGCCGACCGGCTGAACATCACCGTGATATCCCCGATCGGTGTGGGGTTCTCGATCCGGCAGTCGAAAACGCCGCCGGACATCTCGCCCTTGATCTCGGTCTCGAGCCCGAGAATGTCGATCTCCAGGGGGAATTCGGCGGCATCGCCGGGCACCGAGCCGACGATGCGCAACCTCAGGGAGGTATGCCCGTCCGCGACCGACAGCAGGATTGCTGCCTCGCCCGCGCGTTTCCAGATGATGTTTTCCTCGGGGGCATGCCATTGTCCGAACAGGCTGCTGCGCGGCAGGTCCACTGGCGTGATCGTCTCGGGCACCTGAACCTGCAGGGGCTGCAGATGCCGGTAGGGGCCCGACGCCTCCTCCTCGGGCTCGTCCTCGGCCAGTTCGTCGCGCAGGGTCATGGCGCGGATCATGTCGACCTCGTCGATATCGGCATCATCCAGGTCGTCCGGGTCCTCCTCGGCGCGCGCCTCCCGCTCGGCCCTGGTAAGCTCGAGAATGGCGGAAATGGCATCGCCCTCCCGGACCTCTGGCCGGTTGAAATAGGTGATGCAGGGCCGGCCATGCAGAAAGAGCAGCTTCTGTTTCGACCGGGCCTCGATATCGAGGGCCAGTTCCAGGTCCATCCCGATCAGCGTCTCGAACACCGTGTTGGCCATGAACTGGCAGGGGCACATCCGCTGATCGAAGGCGCTGACGATCTGCCAGGCGTAGTTCTTGATCAGGTTGGAGGCATCGCGTTTTTCCTGAACCCACCAGCAGTCATAGGCCAGGTTGTGATCCGCCTGCACCCGTTCCATCAGGCGCGGGAACCAGACATCGTTCAGGAAAGCCATGAAATCGTCCGACCCTGCGTGATAGACCGCGTTGCCGTTGAGGTGGTACTGGATGTCGATGCCGAGCGGGATTTCCCCGGTGTAATAGGCCCCGATCACCCAGGCAAACTCGCGCTCCGCGACAAGCGTGACCAGGTCGTCCAGCCAGCCCGGGCGCAGCGGAAAGCAATCCAGCTCGTTCTGGAAGCAGAAGCCGCCGAAGCGATGCGCGATCTCCATCGAGCGCAGAAACAGGAAATTCGGTCCCGACTTGTTGCCGAGCGGTGCGTCCTCGTAATCGGCATCCCGGATATAGAGATCCTCGTCGGGGCTCAGGTCGGCGCTTTCGACCGTGAACGAGGCAAACACCTCATGCAGGCGGGGATGCGCGTCATAGACGGCGCGAAACGCCTCCAGCACCGTCTCGTCGGCCCTGTTGATGACCACGATCAGGTGGACCCTGCCCAGAGTGTCCGGGTCGGTCGAGGGAAACAGCGTCTCCTGCGACCACAGGTCCATCATCGTCGCGAAATTGTCGATGTCGTTGTGAAGGCAGGGGATCAGGACGGAATTGAGGGGCATGAAGGGATCTCTGCGAATGGGACGGGACGGAAATCAGATATAGCCGAGCAGGGCCAGTTCGGGGTTGAGGACCTTGGCCAGCTTTTCCTGGGTTTCCGGCTTGAGCTGCCGGTGCAGGCCGATCTTGCCGCCGGTCGAATGGCCCTTCAGGGACTGGCTGTCCGAAATCTGTTCCTTTACCCGCCGCACATATTCCGCCTCGCTGGTGTTCAGCTTGATATAGGCGGACATGGCATTGACCAGGTCCAGCGCATAGCGCCCGGTATCGAACGCGCCATCGCTGATGTAATTCTCGAAGCGCAGCACCTTGGTGCCCTTGCGGATGACCGGTCGGTAGCAATTGGCCAGCCGCTTGAGAAAGCGGATGGTGTCGGCGGAGACCATGAATTCATCCAGCGTCTGCTGTTCGGTGATCTCGCGCAGCTTCTTGATATTGCCGCCGGCGGCCCCGCTGATCCTGTGGCGCTTGACGATCTTGTATTGCGAGATGGCGATATCGCGCAGGTCGCGCACCACCAGCACGGAGGCGGCATGGAAGATGAACTGCCGGGCATAGCCCACGGGGATCTCGCGAAAGCCCGAATAGATGTAGCCGCCGAACTGGCCGAGCTGCGCCAGGTTTCCCGCCTCCTCCGCCACGAAGAGGGACGGGCGGGTGAAATCGCTGTGATCGACCAGCGCGACGCCGACCTCGTTCAGCACATCGGCCACGTTGAACTGCACCAGGTCGGTGCAGTCGGCCAGCGCCCGGATGACGGCCGTGGTGGCGGTGCTGGCGGCGCGGTACATGTTGAAGATGTAGACGCTCTGGCTGTCGGGGCTTTTCACGTCCGGGAACGGGATTCGGACCTTGGCGTCGAAGGTGACTGCGTGCATTGTCCCATCTCGTTTCATATTGATGCCGGAAGGTTAAGCCGCTTGCGCTTGATGGGCAAACTTGTCTTGCGGGTCAAGGGCCGGGCGGGGGCGGCCCATGCCCGCCGGACGGATGGGGGCCGGTCAGGCGCAGGTCCTCCGCCCCGCGGGCCGGGCGGCCCCGTCAGCGATAGTCATGGGCGGTCAGTATGGGATCGAAGATCTTGTTCAGGGCCGCGACCGTCCCGGCCTCCAGCTTGTCCTTGTGGTCGCCCGGCGTGACCTTGCGGATATGTTCGTGCTTGTTTTCCGATTGCGGGGCGATGTCGTTGCGGGCGACGACATTCGCGACGAAAGCCTCCGGCACGTCGAGCTCGAGATAGGCCACGACCTTGGAGATCCAGTTCTGCTTGTCGAACACGACATCCTCGTAGCGCCAGACCCGGTGCTCGATCTCGGCCAGGGCCGACGTCGTTTCGAGGTATTTCTGGCGGACGGCCGGCGCGGTACTCAGTACGTATTCGTCGATCGAGGTCTGGCGCAACTCCCGGCGCTCGGCCTCGAAGGCCTTCAGCAGCGTGTCATCGGCGACGGTGCCCGGCGGCGGGTGGCTGTAGGCCAGCGAGAAATACTGCGAGACCACCATGTCGCGCGGGTCGCGCACCAGATAGACGGTACGCCCGTTGGCGAAACCGGGCAGGCGTTCCTTCGGGGACAGGCCGCGAAAGCCGACAAAGGCATAGCCGCGCGGCTGGTAGAGCTTGCCGAGCGTATCGGGAAAATCGTTCGGCAGGATGCCGAACTCGCGCAGCATGTTGTGCCAGGGCAGCAGGGCCAGCCCCGCCTTCTGGCAGATCGGGCGCATGATCCGGTTGAACAGCGTGCTGCCGGCCTTGGGCAGGCCGATGACGAACAGGCTCGGAATGTCGGTCTCCGCCGCCGGCAGCGCCAGGACATGAGTCTGCCCGTTGATGTCGAACGAGATACTGGGCGCGTCCTGGGTCATGTGAGGAAGAGATCCTGTCCTTGGCGTCGTGCCGCCCTGCGTGCTGTCCTGCGGACTGTGGCGAGTTGACCTTGAATGTCAATATGACGAGACGGCGGCACCGTGCCGGCGATGGCGCATGCGGCTTGCGGTTTTCACGCCGGTATGAGACGACCCTTTCGGGCGGATACGGGGGCCATCCCGGCGCGCGAACCCGAAGACTGTCGGCCCATAGCAATGTGAAAGAGTTTTTGATTACGGACCCTGGCGCCCTGTTTCGTGGCGCTATTTTGGCAAATGATATTCGAATAGGCGGGAAATGGAAAAATTTGACGTCGGCATTATCGGCCTGGGCTATGTCGGGCTGACCCTGGCGACTGTCATGGCCGAGATCGGCCTGAAGGTGGTCGGTGTCGAAAAACGCGCCGATGTCGTCGACCTCACCAATGCCGGCAAGCCGCATTTTTCCGAGGCCGGGCTGGAAGAGGCCCTGACCCGCGTCACGACCTCGGGGATGTTTAAGGCCTGCGAGCAGCTGGCCCCCGACAGTCATTGCGACACCTATGTGATCACGGTGGGCACGCCGTTGGGGCCCGACGGCACCGCCCGGCTCGACATGATCGAGGCGGCCTCGCGGCAGGTGGCCGAGAACATGCAGGACGGCGCGCTGATCATCCTGCGCTCGACGGTGATGTGCGGCACCGCCCGCCGCGTCGTGGCGCCGATCCTCGAGGCCTCCGGGAAATCCCATGCCATCGCGATGTGTCCCGAACGGACGCTGGAGGGCCGCGCCATGCAGGAATTGCGGGAATTGCCACAGGTCATCGGGGCCGACAGCCAGCCGGTCCGCGACCGCGCCGCCGCCCTGTTCCGCCGTCTGACCAACACCACGGTCGAGGTCTCCAGCCTGGAAGCGGCCGAGATGATCAAGCTGGTCGACAACACCTATCGCGATGTGCATTTCGCCTTCGCCAACGAGGTGGCGCGCGCCTGCGATGCGATCGGTGTCAGCGCCTATGAGGTCATCACCGCGGGCAAACTGGGCTACAAGCGCACCAATGTGCCGATGCCGGGACTGGTCGGCGGGCCGTGTCTGGAAAAGGACCCGCATATCCTGTTCCAGAGCGTCCGCGCCCACGGGGTCGACCTGGAGATCACCCGCACCGCGCGCAGCGTCAACGAACGCCAGCCCTTCGAGACCATGGGTTTCGTCGGTCGCGAGATGGCGCGCCGCCAGATGGCCCCCGACGCGCTCGTCGCGATCCTGGGCGTTGCTTTCAAGGGGATACCGGCCACCGACGATCTGCGCGGCTCGATGTCGCTCAAGGTTCTCGAGGCCCTGCGCGCCGAACGCCCCGAGGCCCGTATCCGGCTGTTCGATTCGGTGATCGACCCGGAGGAGCTGGACCGGCTGGTGCCGGGTTGCCAGGTCTGCAGGACGCAGGAGGATGCGCTGGCGGGCGCGGCGGTGGTGCTGATCGCCAACAATCACCCCGCGCTTGGCCGTCACGCGCCGAAGAACATGCTCGACCGGATGCAGCCGGGCGGGTTCATCTACGATTACTGGAACCATTTCAGCAGCCTGACCCCCGGTGAGCTCGGCACCTCCTATTACGCGGTCGGCAACAGCAAGGAGGCGGTGCTATGACGAAGCGGGCGATTGTCACGGGCGGTGGCGGCTTCATCGGCGCCTACCTGGTCAAGCGGCTGGTGCATGATGGCTGGAATGTGGGCGTGGTCGATACCATGGTGCGCGGCGATGCCTCGCGCTTTGCCGAGGTTGCCGACGCGGTCGAGCTGTTCACCGCGGATGTGCGCGACGAGACGGCGATGACGGCGGCCTTCAAGGGGGCCGACGTGGTGTTCCACCTGGCCGCCATCAACGGCACCGAGAATTTCTACAAGCGCCCCGAACTGGTGCTCGACGTCGGCATCCGGGGGGCACTGGCCGCCGTCAACGGCTGTCGTGCCGCGGATGTGCCGGATCTTGTCGTGGCCTCCACCGCCGAGGTCTACCAGACGCCGTCCATCGTGCCGACGCCGGAAGAGATCCCGCTGATGCTGCCCAACTCCACCAATCCGCGCTATTCCTATGGCGGCTCCAAGATCGCCTCGGAACTGATCGCGCTGAACTACGCGCAGGATCATTTCCGCCAGCTGCAGATCTTCCGGCCGCATAATGTCTACGGGCCCGATATGGGCTGGAAACACGTCCTGCCGCAGTTCCTGCTGCGCGCGGCGGCGGCCCTGGAGGCCGCGGAGGACGGCCCGGTCGCGTTCCCGATCCAGGGCGACGGCAGCGAGACCCGCGCCTTCGCCTATGTCGACGATGTCGTCGACGGCATCCTGACCATGTATGCCAATGGCGGCCACCGCGAAATCTACCATATCGGCAATGACGAGGAGATCGCCATTCGCCGCCTGGTCGAGATCGTCGGAGAGACCCTGGGCGGGGCGCTCGACATCCGGCCCGGTGCCGCGACCGAGGGCGGCACGCCCCGGCGCTGTCCCGACCTGTCCAAGATGCGGGCCATCGGATACGCACCCAGGGTCGGCCTGACCGAGGGCGTGAAACGGACCGCCGACTGGTATATGGCGCATCGCGACGTCGCACCCGAAAACGAACTGCTGTGAGGAGCTGGCCATGAAGACATCCGACAAGATCTACGTGGCCGGGCATCGCGGCATGGTGGGCGCGGCCATCCTGCGCGGGCTCGAGGCGCAGGGCTACACAGATATCGTGACCCGCACCCATGCCGACCTGGCGCTGGACGACCCGGCCGAGACCGAGGCCTTTTTTGCCGCCGAGGCCCCCGATTACGTCTTCCTGGCCGCGGCCAAGGTCGGCGGCATCGTCGCCAACAACACCTATGGCGGCGACTTCATCCGCGAAAACCTGAAGATCCAGGTCAACGCCATCGACGCGGCGTATCGCCACGGCGCGAAGAAGCTGATGTTCCTCGGCTCGTCCTGCATCTACCCGAAATTCGCCGAACAGCCGATCCGCGAAGACAGCCTGCTGACCGGCGAGATGGAGCCCACCAACCTGCCCTATGCGGTCGCCAAGATCGCCGGCAAGGTGATGTGCGACGCCTATCGCAGCCAGTTCGGCTTCGACGCCTTCACCGTCATGCCGTCGAATGTCTACGGGATCGGCGACAATTTCCACCCCGAGAACAGCCATGTGGTTGCGGGCATGATGCGCCGGTTCCACGAGGCGAAACTGCGCGGCGATGACAAGGTCGTGGTGTGGGGCACCGGCACGCCACAGCGCGAACTGATCTTTGCCGATGACCTGGCCGATGCCTGCATCTTCCTGATGAAGACTTACGATGGCGGCGGCATGGTCAATGCCGGCTCATCCGAGGAGATCTCGATCCGCGACCTGGCCGGGCTGATGGCGCAGGTGACCGGTTTCGAGGGGGATGTCGAGTTTGACGCCGACCGCCCCGACGGCACCCCGCGCAAGATCATGGACAATGCCACGCTTCAGGCCCGCGGCTGGCAGGCCCGGACTTCGATCCCCGACGGGCTGGATGCGATGTATGCCTGGTTTCGCGAGAATGTCGCGGACCCGGCCTGATACGAGAGCGGCGCGGGGTCAGAAGTTGAGGATGTCGCGGTGATAGCGGCGCAGGAACAGCAGCCCGACCACGAACAGGACCAGGCTGGTCAGGAAGACATAGAGCGGCGAGACATAGCTCGCCTCGTAGCTTACGAAAAAGGCCCCGCGCATTTCCCCGGTCACATGCATCAGCGGATTGTACCAGATATACTCCCGAAACTGCGCGGGGGTGCTTTCATAAAGGAAAATCACGCCGGAAACGATGACCAGGGGGCGCGTGAAGATGCTCCAGACCTGCTGCCAGATCGGAAACATCGACATCAGGAAACAGTTCATGGTGCCGACCCCGAGCGACAGGGCGGCCGCCATCGCATAGGCCAGGGCGACCCTGTCCAGCTCCAGCGTCGTCCGGGTCTCGTAGATGAGCAAGATGCCCGCCAGAACGATATAGGTGACCAGAAGCTGCGTCAGGATATTGAGGATGAACCGGCCCAGAACGGCATCGATATAGGTGATGCTGGGATAGGCCAGCAATTGCTTGGAGAAGTTGAGCGCCTGGGCCAGCTTGCCGCTGACGGTTATGAAGACCGTGAAGGGCAGCAGGCCGGTTGCATAGAATATGGCGAAATTGGTCCCGATCGGCGGCGACCGGAAACCGGCGGAGAACACCGCCGACAGCACGGCAATGCCTGCGACGGGCTGCAGGATCTCCCACAGGTAGCCGCCGGGCGACCGCCCATAGGTCGTGTTCATCTCGCGCAGCATCAGCGCGATCACGGCCCGCATCGTCGCGAAACGGCGTTTTGCCTGGACCGGTTTGAGTGTGTTAGCGTCTGGTGTGCTGGATAAGGATGCCATAATGCTCTATAGCAGCGTGCTGGAATACGGTTCGCCCCTTATGAAGCAGCGCGCCGGGATGCACAAATTCTTTCACAAGGCGTCTTGATACCATGTTGACCCCCCAGAAATCCGATACGGGTCCCGGCCCCAAAGCGGCCAGCCCCGTTCAGATTGCCAAGCCCGCCGAGCACAGCCCGCCGCCCGCGGCCGCACCGACCCCGGCTGCGCGCCCGGCCCGGATCAAGCGCCGCCACTGGCTCCTCGCGCTGTCCTTCGTCGTCCTGGTTCTTGTGCCGATCGGCGTGGCCGCGGCCTATCTCTGGACCCGCGCCGCCGATCAGTATATCTCCCGCGTCGGGTTCTCGGTCCGCACCGAGGAGGCCAGTTCCGCGATCGAGCTTCTGGGTGGCATCACCAGCCTCTCCGGCTCCAGTTCCTCGGATACCGACATCCTCTATGAATTCCTGCAAAGCCAGGAACTGGTGCGCTATGTCGACAACGAGCTGGACCTGCGCGGCATCTGGTCCCGGGTCGATCCCGCACAGGATCCTTATTTCGCCTATCACGCGCCCGGCACGATCGAAGACCTGGTGGACCACTGGGGCAGGCAGGTGCGGATCTATTATGACGGCGGAACCGGGCTGATCGATCTCGAGATCCTGGCTTTCGATCCCGAAGATGCCCGCGCCATCGCGCAGATGATCTTCGCGGAAAGCAATGCGATGATCAACGAGCTCTCGGCGGTGGCGCGCGAGGATGCGATCAGCTATGCCCGCGACGAGCTGGAACAGGCGCAGGCCCGCCTGACCGAGGCCCGCGTCGCCCTGGCCGAATGGCGCAACGAGAACCAGACCGTGGACCCCACCGCCGATACCCAGGGCCAGATGGGGCTGGTGACCAATCTGCAGGCGCAGCTGGCCGAGGCCCTGATCGAGCTCGATCTGCTGGAAGACACCGCCCGCGAAAACGACCCCCGCGTGACCCAGGCCGAGCGCCGCATCACCGTGATCGAAGACCGGATCGCCGCCGAGCGCGCCGTTCTGGGCACCGACGCCTCGACCGGTATCGCCTTTGCCGATCTCGTGGGGGAATACGAGCGGCTGCGGGTGGACCAGGAATTTGCCGAGCAGGCCTATACCACCGCGCTTGCGGCCTTTGACGGGGCCCGCAACGAGGCCCGGCGCCAGAGCCGCTACCTGGCGGCCCATGTCCGCCCCACCCTGGCCGAGGCCTCGGAATATCCCGACCGCCCCGCCGCCCTGGCCACGATCGCCGTCTTCCTGTTTCTGACCTGGACTGTGCTGGCGCTCATCGCCTACAGCCTTCGCGACCGCCGCTGAGGGTCGGAGGGACATGATAGAGTTTCGGAATCTTCGGAAGGAGTTCGTGCTGCACGGGCGGCGCAAGGTCGTCATCGACCGGCTCAACATGGTCGTGCCGAGCAATACCTCCGTCGCCCTCCTGGGCCGCAACGGGGCGGGCAAGTCGACCCTGCTGCAGATGATCGCGGGCACCATGGACCCGACCTCGGGCGAGATCCTGTCCACCGGCACAATCTCCTGGCCAGTGGGATTCGCGGGGTCTTTCCACCCCGATCTCACCGGGTTCCAGAACACCAAGTTCATCGCCCGGATCTATGGCGTCGATACGGATGAGCTGGCCGCTTTCGTCGAGGATTTCGCCGATCTTGGCCAAAGCTTCCACATGCCGTTTCGCAGCTATTCCTCGGGGATGCGCTCGAAGCTGTCCTTCGGTGTCTCGATGGGCATTCCGTTCGATACCTACCTGGTCGACGAGGTGACCTCGGTCGGCGATGCCGCCTTCAAGGACAAGAGCCGAAACCTGTTCCTGGAGCGCATGGCCAGCTCGGGATCCTTCGTCGTGACCCACAACATGGGCCAGGTCCGCGAATTGTGCGATGTGGGGATTGTCCTCGAGCATGGCCAGGCGGTGTTCCACGACGATCTCGAAGCCGCCATCGAACATCACAACAGGAACATGACCGGTGGCGCATGACCTGACCCCTCCCGGCTCCCCCCCGGCCATGCCGCTCGGCCAGGGGCAGCATGCCCTCGTGCTGCCGGCGGAGGGGCCGGAACGGATCCGTATCCTGGCCTTTCACGGCGGCGGCGGCGTCGGCGGTGCGCCCGAGATGCTGCTGCCGTTCTCACACGCGCTGATGGGGAAGACGGACGGGCTGTGTATCGCGCTGGCCAGCTACCGGTTGCTCGATCGCGACAAGGCCGGTCTTGCCGACATGCTGGCCGATGCCGCCCGCGCCCTGGCCTGGTGCCGGGCCGAGATGCCGGCCAGCGCGCGGCTGTTTCTGCTCGGGGCCTCCTTCGGCGGGCTGCTGGCCCTCGACGCGGCTCTGAACACTCCGGATCGCATCGCCGGGGTCATCTTGCTCAACCCGGTGGCCGACATCGCCGCGGGCGGTTTCTCGAACCGGGTGGTCCCGCAAGAGGGGCGGGCCGATCTGTCGCCGATGCAGCGCTATGACGGGCAGGACATCCTGCACATCATGCGCTGTTTCATCGCCCATGGTGACCACGACGCGGTCGTGCCGGTCGAGACCTCGCACCGCTTCGCCCGTCTCTGGCCTGCGGGTCGCTGCGAGATGCATGACCATGCCGGGGCCGGACACGGGTTCTTCAACCTCCCGCGGCACAGCCCGACGGTCGCGGCGCAGGTGGCCGCGTTTCTCGAGGCCGACCCGGCGCGGTAAACCCGATGAAACATGGACGCATGGTGTTGATTTCCGGGGTTGGGGCCTTTTGTCACCTGACCAAACTATCTAGAACTTGGCGAATTGCGGCCCTGTCCCGACATACCTGGCGGATGCGGACAGAGGGAATGCCGGTAAAGTACAAAGGAAAGAATGTGGCCAACAAACTTCCAGATGGTGTGACACGGGTTCTGGCGCAGGGTGGGACCTTGTTCATCGAAAGTACCCGGGAGGTCCTGGACAAGGGGGCTTCGGTTCTTATCGGGTCGCAGGCCGCCCGGGTCCGGCCTCTGTCCGAGAGCCAGCTTGCAGAGCTCGATCTGACCACGGATATCCGCCCTCCCCTGATTGCCGCCGGGGGGGCCAACCTGTCCCTGGCGCGCGGGGCAAAGGTCAGGGTCAATGAATTGCCGGACTGGACCCTGGAGGGGCGCGCCACCCTGCAATGTGCGGTGACCTCCGCCACGGCCCCGATAGAGATCGGGATGGATACGGTCCTGCAGGTGCCCGCCCACCGTCAGCCGTTCTGGTTCCGGGCCTGCCTGGCCGTACACCGCGCCGAAGGCAGCCTGATCATCGCCCAGACGGGCAAGGGTGAGGCCGCGGCCCCGCGGCGCACCGAAACCGCCTTCGACCCAGCCTTCTCGGGCGGCGAGCACCTGGCCGGATACCAGATGGTCGAGATCGAGATTGCGCCGTCCTCGAACCCCGCCGAGATCACCCTCTCGGTACAGTTCGACCGTCATACCGACCCGGAACAGGCCGATCCGCCCTATTTTTTCATCGCCGATCCGCATGTATCGCGCAGCCGCTCCGCCAGCGGCTCCGAGGTCTCGATCCTGGCCGAATCCCCCGGCCCGGCCGGCGTACCCCTGGTCTGGAGCAGCACCGCGATCCCGGGTGTTCTGACCCCCGGCGCGACACTGACCCTGGAGGTCGGCCGCAAACAATACTGTCTGAAAACCGGCACCGATCTGAAGGTCACGCTGCTCGAGGATCACGGGCACACCTTCGTGATGCAGGCCTCCGAAACCGGGCATTTCCAGTTCACCATAAACGGGGTGCATGCCTTCAATCACACCGTGACGCCGGATCCGACATATATCCGGACACCGCAGCGGTTTCAGACCGGCGGCACCGCCCGGCTCAGCGTCTGGGACGAGACCGGCACCCAGGAATTCTTCAGCACCTTCATTCAGACCCCGCGCATCCTGACGCCGATTGATGTGCTGCGCTACGAAGGCACGTCCCCGTTCCCCGGTGCGCTCATGGTGCAGGAAGCGCATCGCCACCAATCCCTGAAGGCCCAGATGACGACCGGCACGGGCCCGCAGGAGATGCGCCAGATCGCCCATGCGCTGTCGGTGCTGGAAGGCGGATATGACAATGTCAAACGCAAGCCGCTCAGCTTCCCCGAGGTCGAGGCCCCCGATGTGTCGATCGTCATCCCGGCCCATAACAAGATCGACGTCACCTATTTCGGCCTGTGCAGCCTGCTCCTGGCCCATAACGAGGCCAGTTTCGAGGTCATCCTGGTCGATGACGCCTCGACCGACGAGACCGCCGAGATCGAAACCCTCGTCTCGGGCATCACCGTCATCCACAACACCCAGGCCTGTCTCTTATACACATCTCCGAGCCCA
>OJIS01000448.1_pt1 | contig 13696 bp, 8 predicted proteins | sample 1595671 | NCBI WGS metagenome assembly OJIS01 (sample SAMN05416814, study PRJEB24817) | seawater metagenome | isolation source: Sea water | place: Canada:Atlantic | collected 2013-07 | reverse complement strand
GAGATCAGCCTCGGTCTCGTGGGCTCGGAGATGTGTATAAGAGACAGGGATCACGTCGAGACGGGAAGCGGAACCTTCGTCTCTGAAACCGATACCGGCAGCGATCCTTTGGCTCCGGACACCGATGCCGACGGCCTCCTTGATGGCGAAGAAGTCTCCCCTGCTGCCGGCGCAGCTACCAACCCAAACGATGAGGACAGCGATAACGATCAATTCTCCGACCGTATTGAACTGGAAAGAGGCACTGATCCAAATGATTCGGCGAACAAACCAACCGGCCTGCTTCCACTGACAATCAACGAGATCCTCGTCAACAACGAGACAGGGTTCGAAGACGGCAACGACCGCCGTTCGGATTGGATTGAAATTTACAACCCGAATCCCTCGTCCCTGAACTTGGCAGGATTTTATCTCACTGACGATCCGACCGAACCCACCAAGTGGACTTTTCCTTCCGTGAGTATCGGCGCCCGTGGCTACCTGATTGTTTTTGCCTCCGGCGATGACATGACCGACCCTGCTGGTAACCCTCACTCTAATTTTCGGCTCTTGGGAAGCGGTGAATACCTTGCCTTGGTCAAACCAGATCCATCACAGATCGAAGATGTGATCCGTCCGGGCTATCCTGAACAATTTACTGATATTTCATATGGCCGGCCTTCAAGCGGAGGCGGACGTCGCTTCTTTTCAAGCCCCACCCCGAACGCCAGGAATGTGGGAGCCGGCTCCCCGGGAGTGGTCAAAGACACCAATTTCAGCACCGACCGGGGTTTCTATGATGCACCCTTTGACCTCGAAATCACCTCCGCCACCCGCGAGGCCATTATTCGTTACACCCTGAATGGCTCGCTCCCCACGCTCACCAACGGCACCACTTATTCGGGCCCCATCACCATCAGCACGACCACCAATGTTCGCGCCTTCGCTTACCTTGGCTCACAAAATTTCCTCCCGACCAACGTCGATACTCATACCTACATTTTCCCCGATGACGTCGGCTCTCAGAATGCGTCCGACATGATCGCAAAAGGATGGGCTCCCAACTGGGGATACGACAGCCAGGTCGGCCGGGTCATTCCCGCTGACTACAATATGGACTCCCGCGTGGTGAATGATGACCTCAATCTACGTGGTCCCGGCTATTCACTCCGCGATGCTCTCCTCGATGTCCCATCCGTTTCTCTGACTCTACGTCAGGCAGACTTCGTACAAACCCGCAACGGGACCTCGACCACGCCATACAGCCTTTACGGAACCCCAAAGCAACGAAACTTCGAACCAACTTGCTCAATCGAATACCTCCTCCCAAATGGCGACCCCGGCTTTCAGGAGGACTGCAAGATTGAAACCCACGGGAATTCATCGCGCACCCCGTCCCGGATGCAAAAGCACTCTCTCCGCCTCACCTTCTCCACAACCACGGGAACCGGCAAACTGCAGTACAACCTCTTTCCCGATTCCCCTGTCGATGAGTTCAATAAACTCGTTCTTCGGGCCTGTTTTACCGACTCATGGGCTCTGGCATCCTGGTCTTCCCAGCGATATCGCCCCAACGACTCCCTCTACACCCGCGACGTCTGGATGAAGGAGCTTCATCGAAACATGGGCCAGCCCTCATCTTACGGAAATTTCGTTCACCTCTACGTCAATGGAGCTTACTTTGGAATCCACAATCTTACCGAGCGAATTGAGGACGACTTCTACGCCGATCACCAGGGCGGTGACAAGGATGACTGGGAAGTGAACGCCGACCTGGCAACGCCGGGTCCCCTCTGGAATTCCATGATGGCCACCCTCAACGCCGGCGTGACTGATCCGGAAGACTACGAAGTGGCCAAAACCAAGATCGATGTCGTCAACTACGCTGACTGGGTTATCCTCCACCTCTTCGCCGACTCGGAAGACTGGCCGGTCAAAAACAGCTATGCCGCCGCCAATGCCATCAGCGGGGACGGACGTTACCGTTTCAACGTTTGGGATCAGGAAATCGCTTTCGATAAATACACCTGGAATCGCTACGACGATAACCGTGAAGGAATGAGGCCATTCCAACGCCTTCGTCGAAACGAGGATTTCCAGATGCTCTTCGCTGATCGAATCTACAAACACCTTCATGATAACGGAGCTCTCACCGTGGCCAACTCGGCCAATACCCTCCTCAACATTAACAGCAAGATCGACAAGGCCATCGTTGCCGAGTCCGCCCGCTGGGGTGATGTCCAGGCCAGCACTCCTTATGGCAGTACTCCCCAGAGCTCGCCGAATATCGAAGCCGACGCTTATCCTCCGTTGCTCAATAACCCAGTCTACTTTACCCGTGAACAACATTGGCTCGTGGAACAGGAAAACGTCGTCACGAACTACCTCCCCACTTTACATGATCCGGATGACTCCCGGTCCTTCATTCGAGAGGTTCGGAAAGAGGAATTGTATCCGGATATCGATCCTCCCGGATTCTCCCAACTTGGCGGAGTCGTTCCAGTCGACTTTCCCCTGCAACTTACGACTCCTGTTGGAGCTGTCTATTACACCACCGACGGCTCTGATCCACGACTCGACGGTGGAGCCATAAATCCCTCAGCCGGCAGCTTTGGAGGATTGGTCGAGAGTAGCATCATTGGTATCAACGACTTCGGCTGGACCTATCTGGCCGGCACCACCCCTCTTTCAGCCAGCAACATTGTCGTTGGAAACGGCAGCTACGGTCCCGGTGATTGGAAACATCCTTCCTTTGACGACCTGACTTGGGCGCCTGACGACCTCGAAGAATTTCCGAACAGAGCACAAGCGCCCCTCACAGGCCGCTTCAATAGCTCGGTTTCTGGAATCCAGGACCCCAAGACCTTGATCGATATCGGAGGCTTCGGAAGTGCTTATCCCACCGTCTACTTTCGTAAGACTTTTGACGTGCTCGGCTCCTCCGAAGTTGTTGACCTTAACTTCAGCGCCGTTCGGGATGACGCCATGATCGTTTACTTGAACGGTCGTGAAATCTACCGCGATGCCTTTCCGAATCCCGTCGTCAACTACTCCGACTTTGGCCCCGTGGACTCCGAAAGTGATCCGATCGAATTCAGATACAGCCTAAATCCCGGTGAGCTGCTTGAAGGAGAAAATATCCTCGCCGTTGAACTCCACAACGAAAGTTCAGGAAGCTCCGACCTTGGCATCATGCTCTCGATGTCAGCTCGTAGGGAAGGTCCGGGAGGGAACACGCTTAGCCTGACCCAGACCGGCACTGTCAAAACCCGTGTTCTGCTCGATGGCGATTGGTCCGCTCTCCGCGAAGCCGACTTCATCGTTGGAACCCCCGGAGCCGCCGGCAATCTCGTCATCTCTGAGATCATGTACAATCCCCAAGGTGCCGATGAGAATCTCGAGTTCGTCGAGATCCTCAATATCAATCCTGAGCTGACCGTCGACCTCACCAATGTCTCTTTCACCGATGGCATCCTTTATACTTTCCCCTCCGGCTTCACCCTACCCGCACTGGGTCGGGTTGTCATTGCCAAAGACCGCGACACTTTCATTTCAACTTATGGCTCAAGCGGGTTTTCCCTCGCTCCTGGAAATTTTGAGAGCAGCCTTTCCAACGGCGGCGAGACTCTCGTCCTTTCGGGGAACGATGATTCCATCATCCAGAGTTTCGATTACGACGATGAACCCGCAAATGGGTGGCCCGCCGCGGCTGATGGCTTTGGCCCCTCTCTTGTCATGATCAATCCGCTTTCCAACCCCAATCACGGTATTGGCTCGAATTGGACGGCCTCGCTTCTTTCCGGTGGATCTCCGGGTCGCCCGGATGTCCCTTATCCCGAAAATCCGGAAAGCGATGATGACGACGATGAGCTAAACAATCTGGCCGAATATTTCTTCGGAACCGATCCCGCCATCGCAAATGGGAATCCCCTTTCACTTCTCCAGGGAGAAGACGGCTTCGAGCTCACCTTCAAGCGCAATCCCTTCCTTGAAGGTGTCACTTGGGAGATTGAAGCTTCGAACGATTTAGAAGATTGGGATTCCCTGAATACCGTCTTACCATCACCCGTTGTCACTGCGACCGGTCTCCTGAAAGAATCCGTAATGATCGACACCGCTGAAGCGAAAAACTTCTACCGCATTCGTATCATCACCACTCCTTAGAAGGGCCGTTTTCACGCACGTAAAACCAGCAAAAAACATGCGCCCCTGCCCTTGGTCTCACCAAGTTTAAGATCTCCTCCCAGAGCCCGGGCCAGTCGCCGACAAAGCGCCAATCCCAGTCCCACGCCCGGTTTGTCGTGAGCTGCCTCATGGGCACTTTTATGAAACGCCCGAAAAAGCCGCTTCTTTTCTGCACGATCAATCCCGCGCCCTTCATCGCGCACCTCGAAAATCACACCACCACGCCCCCTAAAGACCTTTAGTGTGATTCGTCCTCCGCTTCCTTCAGGCAATCCGTATTTACAGGCATTATCAATCAGGTTGAAGAGGATCTGCTCCACCGCGGTCACATCGGTCTCAACCCTCAACGGATCATCTTCCATTTCAATCGATAACGCAGCACCCTCTTGATCAACACGCCGCTGGAGTACCGGCCGCATCCGTTCCACGAGATCCTCCACTGCGAGTTTCTCAAATTTGGACCGCGCATTCCCACGCTCAATTTGTGAATAGGAAAGAACGTTTTCGACCAAATGATTGAGACGTTCTGATTCACTCAGCATGGTACGAAGATAATCTTGGCGCTTTGCTTCATCCGTCACCATCCCTTCGACCAACATCTCAGAGTAGAGTCGAAATGTTGTCAATGGAGTGCGTAACTCATGGGTCACCGAGGACACGAAAGCAGCCCGCCTGGCACTCAGCTTCATCACCCCCGCAAGGAGGAGATACAGCGCGAGCAGCGCAAGCACAGCCGCCACCCAACCGGCGATGAGAGTCTTTCGCAACGGAGTAAAAGGTGGCATCTCAACCTCCGGCGTCGCCCCTGGAAGAAGAGCCCAAGGGAGAGAGACAAGACGCGCTGTCCTCTCTGCAGCCCCGTCGCTTCTCACCAGGGAAGCGCTGCCCAAATCCACCGGCACTTCGGCCATGAGAGCGCTTTCGAGAATATCTCTTTTAATCCACAGGCCTTGAAAAACCCGGCTTCTCAATCGTCTGACTTCACGTATAAAAAACAGCTCCTCTCCCTCCCAAATCGGCATAAAAGGTGAAACGCTCATAATCCCATCGGGATTCACAATCGGAACAGGAGCGAGGGATTTGGCATTATCCCATCCCGTCGATTTCTGAGCGGCCCGGTCGAGGCGATTATTAATCGACTTGGATCGGGCCCCTTGTTCCTGCTTGGTCAAACTGTCCTGATACTTCACCTTCTCCTCGGGCTTCCCGGGAGCAATTTGTTGGGCATTTTGGACCAACCAGTGATTGGCTTCTTCGGCATCATCCACTTCGGCCTCTTCAAGCTTCAAGCCCTCGCCAAACATCGCCGCTACTTTCGGCACCATTGGCAACACTGTTTTAAGTTGCGCAAACCGGGCATCCATTTCCTCAAGCCTCCCCTCGCCCAAGCCCGCACCGAGGGCCCGCTCCCTTTGATTCCCAATCGGAACTTGCGGCGATGTCACCAGACCATCCGAACCAAGTTCAAAATGAAGCGCTACAAACTCCAGTTTCTCAACCAGCAGGGGCGATGGTTGAAGAACAACCCCTTGCTCCACATTCTGAAAGTGATTGGTCAGAATATTGGAGGGGGAAAAGAAGGCGCGATAAACCATCGGGGCCCTGAGATTCTCAGCAACCAAAAGATCCGATCCGATCCCGTCCATCCGCGAAAGCGATAAGCGAACCCTCTCTCCCAGAAGCGAGGCAGCCTCGGCTTCAACCCTCTCTTTTTCCGACGTCAAGGCACGCTGCGTGATCCAGGCGAACATTCCCAGAATGAGAAAAGCACATCCCGCCAAGACCGACCAAATAAGCCACGAACGATTCATGATCCTGATACCAGGCGATACCCCCGGCCACGTACGGTTTCCAAAATTTCCTGGGCATGATCACCCATCTTCTTGCGGATGTGTGCGATGTGCATGTCCACCGTTCGGGTCTCAATCCGGCTGGGATCAATCCCCCACACGTGGCGCAAGAGTTCATCGCGGGGCACCGGGCGACCGGGATTGGCGATGAGATACTTCAGCACGCCCACCTCGCGCTCCGAGAGCTCATGGCGCTCACCATCGTAGACGATTTCCGACCCGGTAAGATCAATCGTCCTGCCCGCAATTTCATGCGATTGTCCCAAGGCCTGCCGTTCCGTGGTTCGGCGCAGCACCGCATTCACTCGCGCCAAAAGTTCGCGAGCACTGAAGGGCTTCATGACATAATCATCCGCTCCCATCTTGAGGCCTTTGATCCGATCATTCTCCTCGCCCTTGGCCGAGAGAATAATGACGGCTTGTCCGGCTCGATTCCCCTGTAAGGCTTCCAGGATTTCAAACCCCGTAAAATGCGGCAAGATCAAATCAAGAAGGAGAAGATCGTAGCGAGCAGTCAGAGCGGCGGCCCGCCCCTCCCGGCCATCGGCGGCCGAGATCACAGTGTAGCCCGAGAAGGTCAGAGCATCAACGATCCCCTGACGCACGGCGGCATCATCTTCGACTACGAGAATGGTGGGAGCAGACATTTTGAATTACTTGCCGAACTGATAGCCTTTTTTAGCCGCTTGGTCGCGCACTGTTTTTGTGACGGCAACGTCCAGAGTCTCCTCACCGCCCTCGCCAGCTTCACGGCGCTTCTCCGCCACAAACTTTGAACGAGCCTCATTCAGGGTCTGAATCTCCTTCTGCACCTTGACCCGCTCCGCACGTTTGTCGGCGACAAACTTCTTTTTGCCTTCAAGATCGAGTTCCTTCATCTCTTTGGGGAGGTCCTCTTTTTTCACTTTCGCCCAATCAAAATCTTTCTCGGTCGAACGATCGACCAGATCCCAATTGGCATTCCAATAATTCTGGCTGGATTTGGCGACGGCACGTTGCACCGCGGCTCCTGATTCTTTGTTTCGATTGGCATTGCTGTCCTGCGCGGTCTGGGCAGCCCACTTTTGATTTCCGATCTTGCCGAATGCGATGTAGGTCTTATTCAGCTTCTCATTCAGCGCCACAATCCTGGCATCCTGAGGAGCTTCGATATGCACCACAGCGGCATTGTGGTTAATGACGAGGAAGCTTCCGTCCGCGAGCAGTGCTCCCGACTTCCAGCCTCCACTAATCCCGGCCTGCTCGTCACCACAGTGGATCGTGTTCACAATAATCCCTTTCGCAATCGCCGACTTACACGCCCCTTCAGGATTGATCGGCCCCTGGGTGAAGGGTTCGTTTCCAGCGATAAAGATCGCTTTATAAACATCAGCCGAGGTGTCCCACTTGAGTTCGGTCGTCGCCCTCGAAATGACCGCACCACAGTATTCCGTGCCCCCGCTGGTTTTGAGTGCGAAAAGATCTTCACTGATTTGATCAAGGTCACGGGTCAAAGGCTGAATCGCCCGCAGATGGTGGGGCCCCGGTCCCGAGCCGTATTCGTAAAGGGCCACTTCCACAAAAGGAACCTGTCCGTTTTGCTTTGCTCCAATGAAGGTGTTCACCACCTTCCACAATTGCGTTTTTGTCTGCTCGATCAATCCACTCATACTCCCACTGGTATCGAGTAGAATTGCGATCTGAACTTTGGACTGACCTTCTTTGGGTTCCACTTTCTCCTGGGCGCTTGCCGAGTTGAGCATTAAAGCGCTTCCAAGAGCGAGGAGTGTTTTTGGGTATTTCATTGTCATTGTTTTCTGGGATTGAGAATTGGATCTAGCGAAGCTGATAAAGTTTTCCATCGACTACGAGATGGGTTTGGGGACCGAGCGAAAGGGTGCTCTGTTGATTTAGGGAGACCAAACGATCTACGAGTACGAAAAATTCCTTACTCCCGATTTCAACCGGAATAACATCCCTGGCGGGAGCATTGGTGGCATCGGCATCAACCCACTCCTGACCTCGGGCATAGAAGGTCTTGCGTCCCACCTGCTGAACCTTGGTCACAGCTTCCTCTTGCAAATCTTCATTGACCCAGCGATTGAATTTATCAACCGATCCAGCCGTCTTCCACCTCTTAAGGTTCATCTCCTGATTCACGCCGGCATTACCACTGCGTTGCTTGAGCGCCCGCCCGACAAAGTTGCCCGTGGCGATCTCGTTTTGAACCGCCCGTGAGTTAAAGACTTCACCCTCCCTCGCCAGAAAGGCCGTGTATTCGGTCAGGATTCCGTGTTCCGTGGAGAGCCTGACAATTTCATCGACCAACTCCTTCACACGGGGATCATTGGGCGAGGTGGCATTGCCGGTCAGGCCCATCATTGAGGAATCTGCTCCGAGGTCGCGCAGGGCTTCCGTCAAGACCGCAATCTTACGGGTCGCCCAGAGTCTTGGCACGAAATCGGAGTTTTTCTTCGCTGTCGGTTTGAAGGAAAATTCAAAGCTCTTCTCCTCCCGTCCATCACTCCCGGTGAGCACAAATTCGAGATCTTCTTTTCCGTGGTATCGCCCCACCAGGACAATCTGGTCCTGTGCGAAAAAGTCGGGTAACTCGGAAGGCAACAGGTCGGTCATACGTCCCGGAGTCCCTTTAACCACGAGCTTGGGGGTTCTCAACACCGGGCCCGAAAGCCTCCGGAAAACACGGGCCACTTTCAACTCCACGTCTTCGCTCGGCAGAACAAAAGTGGCCACGGCCCGGCTATCATCGGCCAGACGCGAAAGCAGCGGTGTATTCACATCCACCCCGACTCCGAAAGTGAAAATTCGACGTCTGCCCCGATTCACCTTGGCCATGGATTCCCTGATCTTCACCTCCGAGGTCTCGCCAATTGTCGGAAGTCCATCGGTAAGAAAGAGAACCATGGGCAGGAAACCTTCCCGCGTCTCCTGTGACAGGGCATTCCCCAAGGCTCCGTGGATATTCGTGCCTCCACTGACACGCAAACGGTCAAGGAACAGATGGGCATTTTTACGAACCTCATCGTTCAACGCAATCGGTTCTTCGGAAAATGACTCTACCGATTCATTGTAGGTGATGAGGTTAAATCGCTCCCCATCCTCGAGCCCCCCGATGACCTGGCGTGCCGCCGCCCGTGCTTGATTCAATTTCTGCCCGGCCATGCTGCCGGAACGATCCATCACCACCGTGACTTCACGCCTCAGTTTGGGAGCATCCTCATCTCGCTCAGGCGGTGAAAGGAGCATCAAAAAGTATCCTTCATCATCCTTTTCCGGATGGGATAGAAAACTCGCCACCGCATTCCGCTCGCGGCGCCTCAGGATGGAGACCTGAAGGGGCCCCGGATTAATTTTACCAGCCAGGCTGAAGGAAATCCGCTTCCCTGAATCACGCTTCAGCTCAATCGGGTGGGACGGCGAATAGAGAGTCCTGATCCCGGCGCCATCTTTCCAATCCACTGAAATTTTCCAAGGTGGCGCGTCACTTGTTATGGCCTGGGTTCGAGGTAAAAGATAGTCCACGCGATCACCGTCAACTTCCAGGAGCTCCTCGTAGACCATGCGAAGCCGTGCCGTCGCTCGCGGCGCGACCGGGAACACCCCCGTCTTGACCACACCGAGGCCCGCAAACTCTAAAATAGCGGGATCCTTGAGCTGCCTGACGATATCATCATAAATCTGACGAGCTTCCTTACGAGGCAGGAGTTTGGCCTCCAGCTTCCCACTTGGCCCCTCCATCGCAAAGGATTTTAGAGTGGCCTCAGCCGGGACAGGGAGGAGAGCACGTCCCTCTTTCGCCCGACCGTCGGGATTGTGAAAACTCAGAAGCAACTCAGTCGTCGCGATCTGCCCCTTGATCGAGATCTTTGCCTCGATCCCCGTCACCTTCAAAGCGGCAGGATGATGAGGGCGTGCACGCACGTGGGACAAGGTCCAGTCCGGATGATGCGGATGGGCATGTTGTCCTTGGGTTGGCAGCCAAACCAGTGCTCCGCCCCCTGCAAGAAAGGCTCGTTTTGTGAAATCTCCTCGGGTCATGAAGAAAGATTAGCCCCACCTGTCATTGCGATGTGTAAAGAGGAGGTAAAGGCTTCCTTGCCAGACCCGCGTCGATGGTTTCAACTCACCCCACACTATTATGAAATTCGGAATCATTGGAGCCGGAATGATCGGCCACTTCCACGCCAAAGCCATCACTGCCATGACCGGCGGAACTCTTCACTCGGTCTTCGATCTCCGCCAGGAGGCTGCCGACAAGCTGGCCGGCGAATACGGAGGGAAAGCATTCTCCGACATCGCGGCATTTCTCGCCGATCCCGAACTGGAAATCGTCACCGTAGGAACTCCCAGCGGAGCCCACCTTGACCCCACCCTGGCCGCGCTCAATGCGGGTAAACACGCTATCGTTGAGAAGCCCCTCGAGATCACCACCGAGCGCATCGACCAGCTCATGGCTGCCGCGAAAGAAAAAGGGAAAACTCTCGCCGCTGTTCTCAATCGCCGCTTCCACCCCGGTATGAATGCCTTCAAGAAAGCCGCTGATGAGGGCCGCTTTGGCGTCATGGCCTCGGCCTCAGCCTACATTAAATGGTTCCGGGATCAGGCCTATTACGACTCCGCTGGCTGGCGCGGGACCTGGGCCCTTGATGGCGGAGGTTCCTTGATGAACCAATCCATCCACACCGTCGACGCCCTCATCTATCTCGCCGGACCTGTCAAGAGTGTGCAAGCCAACACCGCCCTCTTGGCTCACGAACGCATCGAAGTCGAAGATCACTGCGTCGCCATCGTGGAATTCGAAAACGGTGCCCGTGGTGTTATCGAAGCCTCGACCTGCACCTGGTCAAAAGACGGCCACCCCGCCCGCGTCCAGATCGCCGGAACGGATGGCTCGGTCTTCCTCGCCGACGAAGCTTTCGAGATGTGGGATTTCCGCGACGAGAAACCGGAGGACTCCGAAATCAAAAACACCCTTATGAAAGGGCAGGAAGCGGGCCTGGGCGCCAACGATCCCACCGCGATCAACTTCTACCAGCACCAGCGTAATTTCGAAGAAGTCGTCGCCGCCATCAAAGAGGGGCGCGAACCGTCCACCTCCGCGACCGAGGCCCGGAAATCTGTCGAAGTGATCACCGCTATTTACGAGAGCGCCAAAAACGACGGCAAGAAAGTCTTCCTATAACCCCCCATTCATCAGGGTCGTTACAGTCACCCCCTCGCCCAAGAGAAATTTGGAGACCTCCGGGAAAGACCGCAGCTGCTTTCCCGTCTTGTCATTCCATACAATTTTGACCGGGTCCGCCTGCGTCTCCAAAATATGATAGGTTCGCCCATTGATCACCTTCTTCTGGGGCGTGGCATTGAACCATCCGATGGACATGAAAGGCACTCGAGAGACTAGAGTTGATCAACTCCGACCACATTCTTCTCGTTGCTCCTCCACTTCCCCTGCTGCAATAGATTTGTATCACGCGAGCATCTTAACTCCATCGCTCGGCTCCGGCGGATGATCTTTGACAAAAGTCACGATCTCTTCCACCTCATCACTCAAGAGGAGGAGATCGTGATAGTGCCGACCTTTCGACAGGCTTTGGATCGTCTCCCAAAGCGGAGTCTCCTTGGTGTAGCGCTCTGAATTTAGAAACACCATCGGGCTGACTTCACCGTGGCTCGCGTAGTGATTCTGACAGGCATCTTGAAAAATCTCCTGCGTCGTCCCGGCCCGACCAGGGGCGAAGATAATTCCATAGCGCGCGATCGTAAGCAGCCCGTCTTCCCGAATGCTGTTTGAGAAATACTTCGCGACATGCGCCGAGAACATGTTCGTCGGCTCATGTCCGTAGAACCAGGTAGGAACAGCCACACTGGAATGCCCGAAAGGATACTTCTCGATCACTCTATTTGCAGCTCCAATGTAGCCCTCATCAGTGTATTTCGGAGCAGTCGCGAGGTCATCAAGAATGGCATCGAGTTCCTCTTCTTCCACTTCAGCAAGGTAGGCTCCCAGATTGGCCGCCTCCATAATTCCGGGCCCTCCCCCACTGGCGACAAAGAATCCTTCCGCCGTGAGCCGGCGAGCCAAGTGGGCCACTTTACGAAAAGATTCATCATCCCTTCCAGTGCTGTGCCCCCCCATGATAGCGATCACTTTTTTAGCGCCGTCCTTCTCAATCCTGCCTTCAAGCAGATCAGTCAAACCATCATCGATCGCATGGTCATGCAACCTCTCGGCGAGAGCTTCCACAATATCAGGCCCCTTCTTCCCAAACTTCACAAAGTGATCGTAAATCTGCATATCCAGACTCTCATCCACCTCAGCTGTCCACCCTTCCATCAACTCCTCACGGGTATAAAGCTCCGGACGATAGGGATTATACGGTAATCCCCTAAACTCTGGAAAAACCAAGGCACCTTTCTCAACCAAGTCGCAAACCGAAACATCAGACGGAAACCGGCACCCCAGAAAGACCGCGCCGTCACAATTCATTTCTTTCCAGGGCAGGTCGGCCTCCCGGAGATCCAAACCCTGAATGACCGCACAATTGAGATTGGCTCCAAGCCGAATCAGTCGATCAAGCGAATCAAGTTCACGAACAATAGAGCATTTCATGACTGAATAACGGAAGGACTCAAAACCCCGACATAGGGAAGATTTCGATACTTGCCATCATAGTCGAGGCCGTAGCCAACCACGAATTCATCAGCAATCTCAAAGGCCGAATAATCTGCCTCAACCTCGGCCGCCCGCTCCTTGTCCTTCGTCAATAAAACACAGGTCTTCACCTCTCGTGCTCCCAATTCCCGGAGCTTTTCCGAAACCGCCGCGAGAGTGCGTCCGGTATCAAGAATATCATCGATTAAGAGAACGCAGCGCCCTTTCACGTCGGGAAGTTTCTGATCCAGGAAATCGACCTGCCCGGAACTCTCGGTCCCGCCGTGATAGCTCGCAACGTTAAGACATTCAATTTCAAGCCTCAATGGCACCCGACGTAATAGATCAGCCATGAAAACAAGCGCCCCTTTCAAAATCGCCACCACCTGAAGCGACTCTTCGCTCGCAAAATCGTCATGCACCCGCCGGGCAATCACATCCAGTCTCTTCTCGATCACCTCCTCGGCGATCAAGACCCTTTCAATATCCTCATGCATGGCGAAACTTAATGAAAGGCCAGCAAAGAAGTCGATGAAAAGCCCCCAGATCACTGGGAAATCGTCTCTCGGACAAGCTTGCTGCATTTCAACTGATCCCTATTCTGGAGGAGATGAATTTCAAACCCCGGTTGGCAAAAGGTTGGCGCTGTCTCATGCTCGGCATGCTGATCACCATCGCCCATGGCTCCCAAAAAGCAGCACAAGTCGACACCGGCATCTCACTGCTAAAGATCTGGACCCCGGATCAACACCTTTACGTTCGCGGCAGCATTGGACTCGCGCAAGCGCAACTCGATCAGCTTGAACAATGGCTCGATCAGAAAGGCCGGAACTGGACCGTTCTTCTGGCTAAAGACGCGCACAATGAATCGTTTCGCAACGCCTTCAATCGAACTCTTACGGGAGTCGACGCGGTCGAATACGCCATCAAAAACCGCCTACAAGCCAACTCAAAGTTCAACGAGCTACGGAACCCTCAAACAGCTGTCTCTTATACACATCTCCGAGCCCACGAGACCGAGGCTGATCTC